>Ga0255338_1003086_pt1 | contig 21226 bp, 20 predicted proteins | sample MeOH1_35cm_T4_19_FD_203715 | JGI IMG/M metagenome (GOLD analysis project Ga0255338, IMG submission 203715) | Sandy soil microbial communities from University of British Columbia, Vancouver, Canada - MeOH1_35cm_T4_195 | ecosystem: Engineered > Artificial ecosystem > Sand microcosm > Unclassified ...
GCACGATAGGAAATCAAATGGTGTCTAACGGCAACATGATGGTCTTTACTGGCAACGCCAACCCAGTGCTCGCGCAAGAAGTTGCTAAACACTTAGGTATTGAGCTTGGTCGTGCCGATGTCGGTAGATTCAGCGATGGCGAGGTCATGGTTGAACTGCTTGAAAACGTTCGCGGTCGTGACGTATTCGTATTGCAATCTACCAGCCACCCTACCAACGATAGCTTAATGGAAGTAATGGTGATGGTTGATGCACTTCGCCGTTCATCTGCCGCACGTATTACCGCAGCTATTCCATATTTCGGCTATTCCCGCCAAGACCGTCGTCCACGTTCTGCCCGCGTAGCGATTACTGCAAAAGTTGTTGCCAACATGCTTACCAGCGTTGGTGTTAATCGTCTGCTCACCATGGATTTGCACTCTGACCAGATTCAAGGTTTCTTTGATATTCCTGTTGATAACATCTACGCCACGCCTATCTTGCTGGCCGATTTATTAAAACAGAATCATGAAAATCTAGTGATTGTTTCACCTGACGTTGGCGGCGTAGTGCGCGCCCGTGCTGCCGCAAAACAACTAAACTCAGACTTGGCCATTATTGATAAACGCCGCCCAAAACCAAATGTTGCCAAGGTAATGAACATCATTGGCGATGTTGCTGGCCGTACCTGCGTCATTATGGACGACATGGTAGACACTGCGAATACACTGTGTGAAGCAGCCGCCGCGCTCAAAAAACACGGCGCGATAAAAGTAGTTGCTTACGCCACACACCCGGTATTGTCAGGCGGTGCAGCTGAACGCATTCTCAATTCTGAATTAGATGAATTAGTCGTAACCAATACGATTCCGCTTGGCGCGGATTCAGCGAATTGCAAAAAAATTCGTCAATTGAGCGCAGCCGAATTATTGGCAGAAACCATACGTAGAATTAGCTGTGAGGACTCGGTTTCTTCACTATTTATGGATTAATAGTTTTAACCCTGCTTTCTGGTCGCGGAAGGCAGTTTTTGTGCAGTAAGGCTGTCAAAAGCCTAGTAGTAAATTTAGGAGCAGTAAAATGACTATTGAAATCAATGCAGTAAAACGTGACGTTAAAGGTACGGGTGCGAGCCGCCGTCTTCGTCACGCAGGCTCAGTGCCGGGCGTAGTATATGGCGGTGGTAAAGAAGCTGTAACACTTGAGATAAATGCTAAAGAATTGTTCTTGCAATTCCGTCACGAAGCATTCCATGCTTCAGTATTAAGCCTTATTGTTGATGGTAAAAAAGAAAACGTATTGTTACGTGACTTTCAAATGCACCCAGTGCGCAACACCATTCAACATATTGACTTTCAACGTGTAAGCGCTACTGAAAAAATCCACGTTAAAGTGCCATTCCACTTTATTAACGCTGATGTAGCCCCTGGTGTTAAATTGGGCGGCGGTATTGTTGCTCACGTACTGACAGAAGCTGACGTAAGCTGCCTGGCAAAAGATTTGCCAGAGTTTATTGAAGTTGACGTTGCTAACCTTGAAATGGGTCACTCAATCCACTTGTCACAACTCAAACTACCTAAAGGTGTAGAGTTTGTACAATTGGCACACGGTGATGACGCAGCGGTTGCTTCTATCGCTAAAACACGCGGCGGCGTTTCTGAAGAAGCTGAAGCTGAAACAGCAGCACCAGAAACTCCAGCAGCTTAAGTATTACTGGCTTTTTAGCTCCATGAAAATAACGCGCGCTTTATGTATTAAAGTGCGCGTTTTTTATTGGTGCTATTGTTAAGCAGTGTAGTGGGGCAAAACGTATATGAGCGGAATTAAATTATTTGTAGGCTTGGGTAACCCCGGCGAAAAATATGAAGCCACACGCCATAACGCAGGGTTTTGGTGGGTAGATCAACTTGCCGCCTCAACCAATAGCAAACTCGCATTAGATGCAAAGTTTTTCGGCATTGCCGGCAAGTTAAACCCGACGTCTGATACGTGGCTAATCAAGCCAACCACTTTTATGAACGCAAGCGGCAAAGCTGTTGCGGCGTTAGCCAATTACTACAAAATCACGCCTGCTCAAATATTGGTCATTCATGATGAACTGGACTTAGCGCCGAACACCGTAAAACTTAAAAAAGGCGGTGGGCATGGCGGACATAATGGCTTAAAAGACATCGCCGCCGCGCTTGGCACGAAAGATTTCTGGCGTTTACGCCTTGGCATTGGCCACCCCGGTGACAAAAACGAAGTGATAAACTTTGTACTGAAACCACCATTAAAAGATGAGCAGGCGGCAATCAATCACAGTATTGATGATAGCTTGCAGATTATGCCTCAATTGCTTAATGGTGACTTTGAAGGTGCAATGTTAAAATTGCATACTAAGAAATCTTAGACCCAAACTTATATAAATTTAAGCTTGGTTAAATTATTAACAAACATTAAATGAGCCGTCATTCCCGCGAAGGCGGGAATCCAGTTAAGTTTTTTAATTAGCCTAGATTCCCGCCTTCGCGGGAATGACGTAATTGAAATATTTTAGAAAATAAACTTTTTCCGCCTGTATTTTTGCTGAGTACAAGGCGGCAAGGATGAATTGAAATAACCGGTTAAGTCCATTCAGATTTCACGCAAGGTCAAGGCGTTGAGGTTTGAGGGGGTGAGACAGTACAAATAGTACGGCGAATCGCCGAAAACTGATAACAACGCAGAGATTGCGTGAAAGATGATTGGAATTATATGAAGTGCGGAATCGTAGGCCTACCTAACGTAGGAAAATCTACCTTATTTAATGCCATTACCAAGGCAGGTATTGCTGCGGAGAATTATCCGTTCTGCACAATCGAGCCTAATGTCGGCATTGTGGAAGTGCCAGACAAACGCATGCAGCCGCTGATTGATATTGTAAAACCAGTCCGCACGCAACCGGCTATTGTTGAATTTGTAGATATTGCAGGCCTTGTAGCTGGCGCTTCAAAAGGCGAAGGTCTGGGTAATAAGTTTCTGGCCAACATCCGTGAAACAGATGCCATTGCCCACGTGGTACGCTGCTTTGATGACAGCAATGTTGTACACGTAGCAGGTAAAGTTGATCCATTATCAGATATTGAAGTGATCAATACCGAGCTGGCGCTTGCCGATATGGAAACGGTTGAAAAAACACTGCAGCGCGAAAGCAAAAAAGCCAAAAGCGGAGACAAGGACGCGATTGCCCTGGTCGCAGTGCTGGAAAAAGTGCAAAAATACCTGGATCAAGCCAAAGCTGTACGTACGCTAGGTTTGGATGATGACGAATTACAGTTGCTTAAGCCGCTGTGCCTCATTACCGTAAAACCTGTGATGTACCTGGCCAACGTAGATGAAGCTGGTTTTGAAAACAATCCGCTGCTGGATAAAGTGATTGCGCTAGGCAAAGCTGAAAACGCACCGGTAGTGACCATTTGCGCAAAAATCGAGGCAGAAATCTCAGAACTTGAAGATGAAGATAAAGCCTTATTTTTAGCTGAATTAGGCCAAGATGAACCCGGCTTGAACCGTGTAATCCGCGCCGCGTATGATTTACTGGGTTTACAAACCTACTTTACTGCCGGCGTACAGGAAGTTCGCGCATGGACTGTGAAAAAAGGTGCTACCGCGCCGCAGGCGGCAGGCGTGATTCACACCGACTTTGAGCGGGGCTTTATTCGTGCTGAAGTGATTGCTTATGATGAATACGTCAAAAACAAGGGCGAGCAAGGCTCTAAAGAGGCAGGAAAAATGCGTCTTGAAGGCAAAGAGTACATTGTGCAGGATGGCGATGTGATGCACTTTAGATTCAACGTCTAGCTTCGCGAGATTCAACGTCTAACATTTCCGCATAAAATCAACCTTGAACGGCGTTGCGTTCAATTGCCGTACCAATGCGTACTGTTTACATTTCGCGCCTTATTCAAAGCCGATTTAAAGCTGAAATAAATCAAAAAAATCGAAACTATTTTTTGACAATTCCCGCCTAAAACACTAGAATTGCGCCCTTGCTGAAATTTATGCAAACAGGTTTACAAGGTGATGTAGCTCAGCTGGTTAGAGCACAGGATTCATAATCCTGGGGTCGAGGGTTCAAGTCCCTCTTTCACCACCAATTCACTGCTTTGTGGCATCTAAAGCAGTACATACAACCCGCATTAATCCTAGATTATTGCGGGTTTTTTGTTTTTCGCCATACATTCCCATCTATTGCAATTTTGAATCAATTGGGGGCATAATAATTCTACTTATGCCCCCATTGCATTTTTGATGCCCCCAGAAGGTGATTTAAATGAAGCTTTCGGACATTTCCGTAAGAAAAGCCAAACCAGAATCAAAAGCTTATAAATTGGCAGATGGTGGGGGTATGTACCTAGAAGTAATGCCAAATGGCTCAAAATATTGGCGATTAAAATATCGCTTTAATGGGAAAGAAAAGAGATTAGCGCTTGGTGTTTACCCAGATGTTTCTTTAGCACTTGCTAGAGAGCGTAAGCAAGATGCCAGAACTTTACTTGCCAAAGGTGTTGACCCTAGCGAAAATAAAAAAGCTGTAAAAACTGCTAAGTTTGAAAAATCAGAAAATAGTTTTGAAGTAGTAGCTCGCGAATGGATTGCATCTCACATGGCAAACAAAGCAGCAAGTCACAGAGACAAAGTAGTTAGACGTTTCGAGCTCTATATTTTCCCTTGGCTTGGGAATAAACCAATCGCCGACATCACTACCCCACAAATATTAGAAACAATTAAACGTATTGAAAAATTAGGCATCTTGGAAACTGCACACCGCGCTTTACAAACATGCGGCCAAGTATTCAGATATGCAGTCCAAACTGGCAGAGCAATTAGAGATATTACAGCCGATCTAAAGGGTGCTTTACCCCCTTCCAGAACTGTACATATGGCCTCGTTTACAGAACCGAATGAAGTAGCTGAGTTACTGAGAGCTATAGATGGATTTAAAGGTACTTTAACCGTCCAGTGTGCCTTACGTCTAGCCCCTTTAGTTTTTGTGCGACCCAGCGAGTTAAGAATGGCTAAATGGATTGATATAGATTTAGAGGCTGGCGAATGGCGTTATCTAGTTAGCAAAACAAAAACTGACCACCTTGTACCCCTACCCCGTCAAGCAATAGAAATTTTAAGGGAAATACACCCACTCTCTGGACATGGTAAATATGTGTTTATGGGCGGGCATTCACCTCTTAAGCCAATGAGTGAGAGCGCTATCAATGCAGCACTTAAACGAATGGGATACGACACCAAAACACAGATTACAGGCCATGGTTTTAGAGCTATGGCTCGAACTATTCTTCATGAGCGATTAAATATTGATCCACATATAATTGAGCACCAGTTAGCGCATAAGGTACCTGACACCTTAGGGGCCGCTTACAACCGCACAAAATTTATTGAACAAAGAAAATCCATGATGCAATTATGGGCTGATTATTTAGATAGTCTCAAGGCTAGTGCCGTTATTGTAAAACTTAAACAAACATAACTTTAATGGGCTATAAATCTAAAAATTACATAATGTAACGTTATCTGTTTTTGGCAGAGTGTAAAAGTTATTTAATGTGAAGTGAAGGGATAGTAAATGAGTAATTCAGTTGAAACAGCAATCAGCTATTTCGTAACAAAGAAATTTGGATTTATTTCGGCCATCGCCCCAGCATTATCATCTATTAAATCTAACGAACATAACGACTTTTCAGAGACAATCTCTAAAATTGAAGCATATAAGCTAACGTTACGTAACATGGCTGAGAATGAATTACTAACGTTACACAAACAATCGCTAATCAATGATGCAGAGCAACGAAAACGTAACGTTATTAACGAAGAGAATTCAAGATTCTATAATTTACAATCTGCCAGAGCTGATTTTGTACATTGGAGCAAAGCCGCCCATTGGACTCTAGATGAAGCAATTGCGATTTCATTCGGCAAAGAACCAGATATTGTTACTTGGAAAAAAATTGAGCCTCTAAAAGATAAAACCGAATTTGCCAAATCATTTGCAAGGCGTAGAGATTTAGCTTTACGTGCTATTCGTTGGAAAAAGTTTGGTAACGAAGCCATACCGCCCGTACTTTTTATTAGCTGGGCAAAAGAAGTGAAAATTGAGCTGCCTGCTGACTTAATAAGCGAACTTGAAAAAATTGGTCACACAGCAACAAACTGGCGTGAGCAATACTGCAATTTAAAATCAGAATTTGATGCACTAGCAAAATCAACACAAACAACCGATAACACTCAAAAAACTGAAAACTTGTTAAAAGCTATAGCTTGCATCGCTATTGATGCCTATGGCTACGATCCGAAATCTGCAAAATCCACTGCCCCCAAAGATATTTCTGATGCGCTTAAAAGACAAGGGCAATCATTAGACCCAAAAACAATTAGAAATTGGCTAAAAGATGGTATTGAGATATTGCCACGCAAACCCCTATAAAATATAGCTCGAACAGAAATCTCTATTAACAAAACGGAAATCTACTTACACCCCAAATTTTGATGTATTTAATACGAACCCATGCAAGGCAATCCCGCCTTGTGCAATCCAATATTAAGGATAAGCAAACATGGAAAACACATCAAAATCACAGGCTTTAGTGACACCACATTTTTTCAGATTACCTCAACTAAAAGCTCGTTTAGGAGTTTCAGGATCAAGTATTTGGGCATGGGTTAAAAAAGGCACATTTCCTGCTCCAATTAAATTATCAGAAAACACCACCGCATGGCACTTAGCAGATATTGAAGCTTGGGAAAACTCTCGCATACAAGCTAGTCAGCATAATAAAGGTGCTAGTCATGCTTAGGTCTCTTAAAATAACGCTCTATAAACGATTATTTTTAGGTGGTTGATATGAACATATCAAATGAAAATAAAAATACTTCGGTAACTTTACAGTGTGCAGCTGGAATAATCCCTGAACCTATTAATTGGCTATGGAATGGCTGGCTGGCAAAAGGCAAGTTGCATATCTTTGCAGGAGCCGCTGGAACAGGGAAAACTACGCTAGCCATATCAATGGCTGCCACAATTTCAAAAGGTGACAGTTTTGCTGATGGAACTAAATGCGAAAAAGGCAGCGTTCTAATTTGGAGTGGTGAAGATAATCCAAAAGATACCCTAGTACCAAGATTAATGGCAGCCGGCGCTGATTTAAGCAAAGTACATTTTGTTAGCAATACCACAAACGATTATGAAATTCGTAGCTTTGACCCTGCCACCGATATGCAATCTTTAATGTTACAGGCTGCATCTATAAATGATTTAGCTTTGCTAATTATTGACCCAATTGTCAATGCGGTAGCAGGTGATAGCCATAAAAATGGTGAGGTAAGACGTTCGCTACAACCTGTAGTCGATTTTGGTGAGGGTCTTAATTGCGCTGTACTTGGCATTACCCACTTTAGCAAAGGCGGGCAAGGCAAAGACCCCTTAGAGCGGGTTACTGGCAGTCTAGCCTTTGGTGCATTAGCTAGAATAGTTTTAGCCACGGCAAAAATTATTGATGGCGACAATACAAGGCGAATTGTATGCCGAGCAAAGAGTAATATTGGCCTTGATGGTGGGGGCTTTACATATAGCTTGGATGAAAAAGAGGTTAGAGAAGGTATTTTTTCAAGCTATGCAATGTGGGGGGCTCCATTGGAGGGGGCTGCTATAGAATTACTTGCAGAGCCTAATCAAAGTTCTGGGGGCGATAACGCTAAGAGTGTTCTAGATGATGCAAAAGACTTCTTGCTGGAATTGCTATTGGATGGAGAATTATCGCAAAAAATGATTGAAGGAGAAGCCAAAGGTGCAGGTCATTCATGGGCAACTGTTAGGCGGGCAAAAAGTGAGTTAAATATTATTTCAAGCAAAAGTATTATGGATAAGCGCTGGTATTGGAAATTACCAAACTACTTACTCAAAAATAATTAATGATGCTCAAGGTGCTCAATAGAATTATTTGAGCATGTTGAGCAACTTACCAGTATCGCCCTTTAAATTATTCCATGCTTTCTCTGTATCTGTATCTGTAACGGTTACCGCCAATACCAGTACGGATACGGTAACCGTTACCGGAAAAAAATCTGGCTATTTCCATTTGATTAAATCATAATTTGGCTGGGTATATGTGCAAGAAGAGCTGAGAAACAGTCATGGAATTAAAACCAATCGCCGAAATTCTACAAAACAATAATCTCGGGAAACCCCAACTAAATGCCTTAATCCCCAACGTTAATAATTATAAAACCTTTCTTTTGCAACCTCATGGAGAAATTGAAGCCAACTCTGAAGGGGTGTTCAACAAGAATAAAGAAATTGCAAAACAACAATTCTCTAGCTTTCTAAATGAAGCCCTTAAAAATGACTCCGACCTAGTAATAACTCCTGAATACTCTTTACCTTGGGAAGTTCTAATTGATTCCCTTAATAATGAAATTAAACCTAAAGAAGGGAAAATTTGGGTATTAGGATGCGAGTCTATTAAATATAGTCAATTAGCAGAGATAAGTCATAGGATTTCAGCTAAAGCTAAGTTACTTCATGAACCTCTCGAAGCTGATAATGATAGATACGTTGACCCTCTAGCTTACATCTTTACTGCTCCATCTCTAATTGCTGGCGAAGGAAGCAAATTAGTCGTTGTTATTCAATTTAAGACACATCCAATGGGTGACAACGATCACTTTGAAATTAACGGGCTTCAACTGGGAAATCATATTTATAAGTTTGGTGGCGATGCAGGACAGTTATCGCTTATTTCGTTCATTTGTTCAGATGCCTTTAATATCAATGATGCTCATGCTAATGAAATTTATGACCGATCCCTAATTATTCACATCCAATTAAATCCTTCTCCACGCCATACGCAATATCGTCAATACAGAGACAAGCTTTTTAATTATGCAAATGATGAGACAGAGTTAATTTGCGTGAATTGGGCATCTAATGTGCATGAGTGGCAAGGAGAGGCGTGCAAACAATGGATGAACATTTCTGGTTCAGCATGGTATTCAAAATCACTAAAAATTGATATTCGAGACAATTTGCTAAGGGATAATCATAAGAAAGGGCTTTATTACACTTGGTGTAAGCCACTTATGACAAATGTTTTATTCTTCAATTATGCTGCTGGTGCATACCTTCTTGAAGCAACTAAAGTAGCGCATATAGGAGTTCCCGCTGCCGTTTCTCGCCGACGAGGACCACAAATGTCAGCGGTTTTCTTATGGGACAAAGCTGAAGAAAGTTGGGTAGAAAAAGAGTCCTTAGATGATGGGTTTTCAGGACTGATACCTGAGAGTGGAAATGCTAAAGACGAACTTTATCGCATATCTAAAAGCTGTCCAATTGAAGTAGAGCGAATTTTAGCTTTGAGTGAAGGTAATTTTGATGAATATGAGGAATGGTATTTAGTTCGTAAATTAGATTCTTTTGGAATCGGACTTAATGAAGTTGTCTATAGAATAACCTTTTGTCAGGACACAGACAAAACTGCGTCTTCATTTAGAATTTCTCGATTAAGAAAATGTGGAGCTCTTTGGGAAATTCTTAAGGATGATGCGAATTTACCTCAAGCTTTAGCCGACTTTAAGGATGGCTTCAACTTTAAATGGTCAGAAGATAAGCCTCATCAAAATGCAATTTCCAGCAGTGGGAAAAGTGCCACTTTAATCTATATGGGTGAGGGCTACAGTAAAGCCAAGATTGAATCCACAACGAAAAACATGTCAGAAATGCTTAGCAGAAGTTTTTCTAACCCCGATGATAGCCATAGTGCAAAGCAACGACTTGCCGTTTGGTATAGAGATCTGACAGGGAAAATTAATCAATTTAATCCAGATAAATTTATTAGATATGACGACCCTGGATCCAATAGTGAGTTTGATTTAGGGAGAGAAGATTAGTTATGAACATCTCGCAGTTGAAAGAACACTTATCCAGCAAATTTACGAATATTGAACAAATAGATGATTCAATATTTCGCTTCATGAAGAATGCTGGTGACTCCCCCTTTGCTGTCTACTATGTTGATACAACTAACAACTTACCAAATACCAAAGAAAGTTTAAAGAAATATCAAGATCGGATAATAGGTAAATATTATTTCGATGACAGAAAAAGTTTGCAATGGAGTAATTATCTTTATTTTGTAACCAGTAAAGATAATTCAAAGAGTGATTTTATTGCGCTAAAAAACTTGATTGAAGGAGATAGAAATTATGCTCGTAAGTTTGTTATTTCAGAACAAGAATTAAAAGAGGTAATTAACCCCCCCGTTATAGCCTCGCCTTCAAAACAACTTCACGCAAGCGTACTGTCAGTATGGAATGAAAAATTACTAGAGGCGGGTTTGGATAACGCAATCCTCAAAGATGCTGATCTACCAACACGTCTCAGACTTATCGAATCATCTTCTGCACCTACAAACCAGCCAAATAAATCGAAGAAAACGAATTTCACTTCGAGTGATATGCCGACTATTCGTAACTTCGATTTAATAAATTATCGACCATTTCCAACTAGAAAGCATTTTGAATTTGGTAAAGTTAATTTAATCGTAGGAGCTAATGGCACAGGAAAAACGTCTCTGCTAGAAGCAATCGAATTGTTTTACTGCGGAAGAAATAGAAGAAATCCTGATATTAGTTCCAAATATAAATTGAGTGTAGTTTATGCGAACGGTGAATCTGAAGTAGCAGATCACAACCGTCAATCTCAAGATTTTAGAAATCGAAACTTGGCTTGGTATGGTCAACCCGAAATAAGAACAAACAATCTCTATCAAAGTTTTTCTCAATTTAATTTTCTTGATACTGATGCTGCTGTGCACCTAACAACTGATGATGATATTGATATCGAAGATGATTTATCAAAGTTACTTATTGGCCCAGATGCGTCAAAAATTTGGAGAGATATTGAGCGGGTAAATGAGGCAATCTCTTCAAGATTGCGAGAATTACAGCCACTACAAAATCAAATTAAACAAGAGCAAAGCTCTATTGAAATTCAGCTAAATGAAGTCAAAAACTCACAAAAAGAATCTGACTCCATGGCAAATCGACTATTACAAATGCTTAAACGTTTAGGCTGGGAAACTCCGTATACGAACAATGAAGATTTAGCTGAAAAATTAATTGAATCACTCTCTGAAATGCTGTCTTTAATTAAACAATCCAGCAAGTTAACTTGGATTGAATCTCCTTTATCGCTTAATCAGCTAGAAATATATTGTGATAAAAATGCTGTCGTCTCCATAAAAGCAGGAGAAGATATCGCACTCTTAGATAATATGAGAGCAAAACAACAGCAGCTATCGGAGCTAATAAATAAAGAACGAGTAGCATTGAGTGTAATTGAAGAAATAAAGAAACTTCTTGATAGTGGAATTTTAGATTTTGATTTAAATAAAAAAGAACTTAATAAGTCTATTCTAAAATTATCAAATTGCTTGGGAAGATACTCTAAAGAAGAGCCAGCCTTAATACCAGAAACAAATCTAGAGCTAAGCCTAGACGAATTGTATTCTTCTGAAAATTTCGCTTTAATTGAAGCAGAAATATCGCTTGATATCGCGAAAAATGACTATGAAAAATTTAGTGAGCTTCGAATGCAAGCGGCAAATTTAGCTGAGGAGCTTCGACTTATAGCTTCTAAAATCATCAACACTTCTAACAAGGTTGATGAGTGCCCACTATGTCACACCGAATTTGATATAGGTGAATTAAAACTACGAATGAATATTGGAGTTGACCCACAGATGGAGTCTCTTGGTCAATCACTGCTTTTAGAAATTGAAAAACGTGAACATGAAGTCGCAAGAGTTAAACATTCGAAATTGCTACTAGAACAATTGCAATTTTTTTGCAATTGCGCAAATCTAACTACACAAAGTTCAGTTAAGGTAATAATCTCAAAAATCACATCTTTACGTCAAAGTCTTTCAGAAACATTGGGACAATTAAATAAAGTTGAGAATGAAATATTAAACTTAGAATCTCAGAACCTTTCTATTCAAAAAATTGAAGAGTTAATTTCCACTCTGAGTAGTCTTGGATATTTCCTAAAATCCGTCACTAAAGAAGAAGTGTTATCACTGGAAATAACTATTAAAGATTCTGAAGTTACAGATAATATGCTGGAGGTAGAAACAAAAAAAATTAATGATCTTCAGCGTTCTGTAGCTAGATATTTAAATACCCAAGAAACTAAAATTAACATAATTTCCGCCTACTCCAAATTAAAAGAACAACTTGTAACAACAGAAAAATTTATTTATAAATTAAATGAATTCAGCAATCAATTCCCATGGCAAAAACAAAAAACATTAATTGAATTAGAACTTGAAGGTGAAACGATCAAGAAAATGGCTGTAGAAATTCAACTATCAATTAATAAAGAAAATTTAGCAGAAAACTTACACAATGATCTTATATCCCGAAAAATCCACTTACAAAAACAGTTAGATGAAATCAACCCCAAAATAACTCGATTAAGCGCGGCTCAGAAATCACTTTCATTTATACAAAAAAAACACTCTCTAAATGATGCTATGGCTTCCACTCTTGCTCAAAATAAAGCTGTAATTGAAAAGATTTTTTCACACATTCACTCACCTGCTGAATTTGAAAGCTTAGGATCGAATTGGAAAACAGTAATTAGAAAATCAGATAAAAAAGAGGCGAAACTTACACAAATCAGTACAGGCCAAAGGGCTGCGTTTGCACTTTCAATATTCATGGCACGCAATGCCCAACTGTCAGTTGCTCCTCCTGTTATTTTGATTGATGACCCCATAGCTTATATTGATGATTTAAACTCATTATCATTCCTTGATTACTTACGTGAAGTTTCTTTGAAAGGGAATAAACAAATATTTTTTGCGACAGCAAATGATAAATTAGCCACCTTATTCCAAAGAAAGTTTGATTTTTTAGAAGATAATTTTAAAAGATTTGATTTAACAAGGAATGATGAAACGCAGATTGCCTGAATATATTCAGCCAGAATTTAATTTAATATGTGGGGGCATAAATGGGGGCATATTCATTCTGTTAACTCCATTAATCAAACACTGACAATGGTTTGATGCTACTGTTCTGGTGACTCTTTCCCACCAATAAAAACGCCCCTTTCGAGAGATTGGGGCGTTTTCTTTTTCTGTAAAACTTGAATTCTATTTATTAAATATTAATAAATGAGGCAGACCTCATTTATTCCTTCTATGATTAACTATAAATCGTGGTCTGTCCCCTATTATTATTGGTGCCTATTATTGGTGTGCTAGCGCTTTGTTGGTTGCTTCCAAACTTACTATTTATTACTATATAAAGCAGTCAGAATATAACAACTGCTTTATCTGAAATAGGAATAATCAGCAATGGAAGTGAATATCAGGCAAATTTTAGGAAATTGGGATTTAGGCTACTCTCTTGATAAACACACATTGAGTAGTACCCCCAAAGGGTACAATGAACATGGACATATGCAGTATGACACTGTTCGCCCACCTGCTGGCGAAGCTTTGTTTCAACTAAAGTATAGAAGTGATTACACGCAAATACCAATTATCGCCACTCAAATGCATAATTCCTTTGCACAATACTTCAGCAGTGCTGGCTTAGTGATACCAATGCCACCTTCTAAGCAAAGACACAGACAACCAGTTGTTGAGATAGCCAGAGAACTAGCTCATCTAATGAATAAACCTTGTTATGAAAATCTGCTTGTAAAAACAACTGCCACTCCAGCGATGAAGGATGTTGCAACAAGAGAAGAAAAGGTGAATACGCTAATCAACGCATTTACAGTTACGGATCAGCTTAATGACGGATTATATGATGTTCTCTTAATTGACGATTTGTATGACACTGGCTCATCATTAGAGGCGGCTACACAAGTTTTGAGGGGTTATAATAAACTTCGTCATATCTATGTCGCTACTGTTACAAGGAAAAGTAATGCATAAGGTATTCATTTCTGGCTCAATGAGCATTAAACACATTGATAATAAAGTTGTTGAGAGGCTATACAATATTATTTCTTCTCAATACGAAATTATTGTGGGTGATGCCGATGGAGTTGATAGTTCGATTCAAGGCCTGCTCAAAGAAAAGCAAACTAGAAATGTAACCGTTTACTGTACTGGTGATGCACCAAGAAATAACCTTGGTAGCTGGACTGTTGAAAAAGTCCAAACTATAGAAAAACCCGGCAGCAGAGCTTTTTTTACAGCAAAAGATTTAAAGATGGCGGAAACTTGTGACTATGGATTCATGGTTTGGGATACCAAAAGCACGGGCACATTGAGCAATGCAATAGAACTACTAAAAAGAAAAAAGTATTCACTAGTGTATATAAATAAAGTGAAGGAATTTCTTAAAATTAAAAAGGCTGAAGATCTCGAAAAGCTTCTTTCTTACATGAGTGACTCCGCCTTTACAAAAGCTGACGAAAAATTAAAACTAAAAAAACAACTTGAGACCTTTAAAAATGAGCAAACTAGTCTTTTTTAGTAAGTCATCACAAGCCACTAAACTTTCAATAAATTAGTTACAATACGGTTGAACACTTTCGTCCCGCAACCGGTCAGTAGAGTCGGAACATGCCGTGGAAACCTTGTGGTCTATGTGTACTCTTTTATTTTTGTGTACGACTTGCAGCTTCATATTTTTCTGGTTGATTAGGGATTAAAGTAGCAGTGTACGCCCGTCTATCAATTATGCACAAAAAATCATATTCGTGACCATCATCAGGTCCAATAGCACCTGCTTGATTCTGGCTAACTAAAATCCCAAACTGTTGGCATGCATTGATAAGAAGCTGTCTATCAATGAGATGAAGATCGTTACGTGACCTAATTGCTGCTAACAATCTTGCAGCACGAACATGTGTGCCCGCATAGTTACTAATTCTTGATATGTCCAAAAAGGTAACACTTGTAGCAATTGTAGTGGCATTAGCAGCTGCAGATTGAATTACTGCACCATGTACATTTGTAGTAAATTCAAATCCACTAGGTCTTAATATAAAAATATTTTGATTATCTACAATATAGTCAAAGTCATTATCAAGACGAAATACAGGAGTATCCATTAAAGTTAGAACGCCACCATTAATAATAGTGAGTTTTGACTTTATTACACCTTTAAACTGAGCTGCTCTGCGGAATGCAAATAGCTTTCTATGTTGGCTGTCTGTAAATACGGCATAGTAATACTCCAGCTCAGAAATAGAATCTAAAGCATTAACATTGCTTGGTAAATTCTGTAGGCCTACCGTAGCAACTAAATCGGTTACATATTCCGTGGTGAGAGGTAGTTGCAAATGCTCTTCGGAACTGTATTTTTCTGCCGGGCTAAATGCAGGTAAGTTTAGTGCTGTTGCTGGCAAACCCAATTTTTGAGTTGTAGTTAGCAACATCGCTTTTAATTCATTCTGTACTTCTGGATTGATAGGTATCTGAACATGCCTTTCGTTTTGCCCTTGGACATCTTCAAAGTAACCAACTAGCGTTGTAAGAGTTACATTATTTTGATCAAAATTCATAAACCTACCTTATCTAGTTATCAAAAAGTAAGAAGTCAGTAATGCGTAATGGCGTTATTTTTGAATTTGTTGCAAATCTGTCTTTACGTGTTATCAAAACATGCTTCACAGAGAAACTAGCATTAGCAGGGTTTGCTTCTATAGTTAGAATTCGATAACCAAATAATGCTAGCCAAAAATTCATATAGTAAAGCTCCATATGATAAAAAATATAAATGATAAATATTAGTGCGCATAATGCTGCGTATAAGTCGTTTATAGAGCTAAAACTAGCTTGATACAATGGTATTAACATAGCAAAGATATAAGTTAATAATTGTTCTTTATTATCTGTTGAATTGTAGATAGTTATCTCTTTTCTATCATTATTACTTTTTGCTTTGTGCATTCTGAATAATAAATAACAGTTCGGTGCTAGAGCCAAAAAAATAAAAGATGGAAAGTAAATCTCAAATGGAATTACTCCAATACCACGTATCGCCAAAAGAATAAACAGTGGCGACATACATGCAAGAACCAGTAGGAAACGTATTAATTCCATCGTATGCTTAGCGAGCTTAATTCACATTTTTGATTAATGATTGTCTCATTCTACACAGAAATAAAGTGCTTGCGGCGCGATATGCTAAACGCGCGAGTATTCGGTTCTGATTAAATCTGTGAACTAAATGATAGGGTTTTAATATAATTAGCTATAAAGTGCCAGTCTGGCTCACCGCCAGACGTAACTGGCAATTTGATTTCTGATTGAGCCATGCGCTCAAGATGCCACTTCCGTCCGAAAATCAATGGGGTCAGATTCCATTGTTCGGTCTTTTCTAATTCTGGACTGCAAATAGTAATTTGTTGCTTAACAATCCTGCTTTGCAACCTCCCAAATCTTAGGCTACTAGCAGTTCCGCAGGCTTGACCTCCGCATTAAATTTTCTTCTTGCTTGCCATAGATCATAAAAAGCTTGTTCTGCTAACCATAAGTCAGCACTACCGCCATTCTCTACACCTAGCCATTTTTCTATGCGTAAAGCCATCTCAGGGGAAATCGCTGCATGTCCGTTAAGCACGCGCGATAAAGATGGGCGTGCTACACCTAATTGTTCGGCAGCCTCGGTAACACTCAAGCCGAGGGCAGGAAGTATATCTTCTCTCAAAGTTTCGCCGGGGTGTGGCGGATTATGTATTCTGCTCATATCAATTCCTTTCTAGTGATAGTCCTGATAATCCATCAGGATCGCATCTTCACCTTCAAACATAAAAGTCATGCGCCAGTTACCGTTTACCGTGACTGAATAATGCCCGGCTAACTCACCTTAATGTATATTATGCGCTGGCTTGAATTAACTGAATAGGTATTACATCGGCTTTTTCTTTCTGACCGATGCTCGTCAAAATGTAATCTGTAATTTTCTGCATTGGAACACGCAACCGTTCTACATCGCTGATGATATGGCCCACAGTTACTTCATTTGCCATTTTATGATTAAGCAGTCTTTTAAGGGCATAAGCAGAAATATCCAGGCTGTTATCTTTTGTAGCCTCGATCTTAAAGCCGGACAAACCGCACATAAAGCTCTTGGGCAGCTTCAGCGATTGTTGCCGACCTCATCCATTCACCTGTTGATTCAGGCAGTTTGATGCGTCTGGGAACCCAGTAGCGCTTACGATTAAATTGATGATGCTCTAGATAGCTTTGGGTGATGTATTTAGAGATACAGCGCGCAGTCCCTAAGCATTGCTCATCTGTTAAAAACCTAAGCTATCCAGCAGGTCATCAACCTGCTCCTGGCTGGCAACTATATCCACGGCATTCGTCGGGTCAATTTGCGGCCCATTCATTAAAGAAGTGCTTACGTCTGCCTCTTTCTTGGCAACAGCCGGTGAAAAATCAATCAGTACCTGTACCAGTTGTTTTTCCATGTCTTGTGCCAAGGCGGTAATTTTCTTAATCACCTGGCCTGTCAGGTCCTGAAAGTCCTGAGCCATCATAATGTCCAACAACAAGGCTTTGGTGTCTGCGGTATTTTTCCCGGTCAACGTTAAAAATTCCAGCGTCTCATTAACAGTTTGGTCATATTCACTTTTTAATGAAGGTTTGGCTAATATTTCTTTCCAGCGAGTTTCCAGCACCGTTGCTTCAGTAGCCAATTCCGTTTGCAGCGGAGTCGCTGCGTCGGTTGCGTTCAGCACGCGTTCTGCAGCCTGCTCAGTCATGCGGGCCACATAGTTCAGGCGGTCACGCGTATCGGGAATGTCTTGCGCTACCTGTTCCAGGATTTTATCCAAGCCCAATCCGGATAGACTATCATGCAGCGTTCTCGTTACATAACCGATGCGGTTAAGCATTTCGTCCTGGGAGGTCATCGAAGAAACAAGGTCTGGCTCGGCTGTTGGCTGCTGCAAAAACTCGCTCTTCATGTTTAAGCCCCTGCTTTCTCAATCTTCTCGAATATTTTAGATAACTTTTCATCCAGGGTAGCCGCTGTAAATGGTTTAACCACATAGCCATTTGCACCGGCCTGAGCGGCAGCGATGATATTTTCCTTTTTGGCTTCTGCAGTCACCATCAACACCGGTAAATGTGCAAGTTCAGGATCGGCACGAATATGTTGCAACATGGTCAGGCCATCCATGTTAGGCATGTTCCAGTCTGAAACAACAAATTCAAAACCGCCGCCCTTGAGCTTGCTGAGACCGATTACACCATCTTCAGCCTCATCGACATTGCTGTAGCCAAGCTCTTTGAGCAGGTTACGTACTATCCTGCGCATGGTTGAGAAATCATCCACCACAAGAAATTTGGTATTTGGGTTAGCCATGCTTTACTCCGTTAACAATCGTCGTTCCTAAAATTAAAAATCAGTATCGAATACTCACTGAATGACTAAATTATATACTTTACTAATTTAAAGTTTTCTAACTCATTATCCGCCATGTTGGCTCAAACTTTAGCCAAGAGTAACGATATAAAAGCTTCGCTTATTCCAGCACTGTGCCACTTAACTCTTATCCAGCAAGCTATACACGCAGAGCGCGGGCGCTGTTCGCCATCAAATAATTGAGCACAAGTTTTGGCAAATCATTCAGATGTGCCACTTCATCCACACCGCCATGGGCCACCGCCTCTTTCGGCATGCCATAAACCACACAGCTTTCTTCATTTTGTGCAAAGTTATAAGCCCCGGCATTTTTCATCTGTGCCATACCCACTGCGCCATCCTTGCCCATTCCGGTCAGGATCACGCCTATCGCATTCTTGCCTGCCAAGGCAGCAGCCGAATCAAACAGCACATCCACAGAAGGCTTATGGCGATTGACCGGTGGCTCATCACTAAGCTGGGTGACATAGTTAGCGCCACTTCTAGCCAGTAAAAGGTGTTTATCGCCTGGCGCGATGTAAGCATGGCCCGGTAAAATACGTTCGCCGCCTTCTGCCTCTTTGACTGAAATCTGGCAGAGTGAATCCAGGCGATTTGCAAAAGACTTGGTAAAACCGGCCGGCATGTGCTGCGTGATGAGGATGCCAGGACAATCCGAAGGCATCTGCAGCAGGAATGATTTAATGGCCTCGGTACCGCCTGTGGATGCGCCGATGATCAACAGTTTTTCACTACTGATCAATGGGTTGCGCAGAAGAGTTGGCGCGGCATGTCCACTTGCTACAGGATGACGCTGTAATGGAGAAATTTTAGCCTGTGAGGCAGCACGAATCTTGTCGGCAATTAAATCCGTGTATTCAAGCATGCCGTCTACAATAGACATCTTCGGTTTGGTGACAAAATCAATCGCTCCCAACTCAAGTGCACGCATGGTAATCTCTGAACCACGCTCGGTCAGTGTAGAGACCATCACTACCGGCATCGGGCGCAGACGCATCAGCCTCTCCAGGAAGTCCAGGCCATCCATCTTCGGCATTTCAACATCCAGGGTCAGCACATCCGGGTTCAACTGCTTGATCATGTCACGTGCAATCAGCGGATCAGGCGCTGCCCCTACCACTTCCATATCACGTTGACTGTTGATAATCTCAGTCAACAAACTGCGAATCAATGCAGAATCATCAATTACCAGCACTTTTATTTTCATTTACTTAATCTCGTGTCTTTCTGTCTTGTCTTATTATTTTGTCTTGTCTTATTATTTTGCCTTGGTCTCGTGCCCGGCTAATAATCAAAACAACTCAACTTCACCGCTCACATCATTATTTTTCAATTTGCGTGCATACACTTCTTCACGTTTAACCAAGGTGTAGTTGTTCAGCTGTTTCAGCTTCTTTACCAATACCCTTCCCGTTTTCGGAAAGAAGTAGACCTTTCTTGGGTATATATCCAGCAAATCCTCACCAGCAACGCGGATACTTTCATCTTTGAGAAACTTGCGCACAAATAACGCATTACGGTCACCGACGTTCGTTGTGGTGAAGCTTCTCAATACATTGCCGCCGCCAAAAATCTTGGCTTCCAGATTTTCACGACGGGCGCCGTTACGCAGCAGCTGGTTGATCAGCACTTCCATGGCGTATGTGCCATAGCGCATGGATTCTGAAACCGGGCTATCCTTGTCGGCACTGGCGCACTCCGGCAGCATAAAATGATTCATGCCGCCAATGCCGCTGACGCTATCGCGTATGCAGGCAGCCACACAGGAACCCAGCACCGTGACAATCACCATGTCCTTATCGGTAAAATAGTATTCCCCCGGCGAAATTTTTGCGGCTTCGCAGTCAAAAGTACGGTCAAAATATAGCGTCGTAGAGACTTCTTCTACGGGCATGCTCATAACGCTCGTTCTCTGGACTGACTTGCAGCGCTTTTACCACTATGGGTACCGCTTAACTCATACACGGTCTTGCCGCGTAAGTGAAACGCATTGGAAACATAGAGGAAATTCTCGGAATGCCCGGCAAACAACAAAGCATGCGGTTTCATCAGAGGCACAAATTGGCTCAGGACTTTGGATTGCGTAGGCTTGTCGAAATAGATCATCACATTCCGGCAAAAAATTGCATCGAACGGCTCGTTCAGCGCCCATTGATCATTCAATAAATTAAGCTGCCGGAAAGTGATCAGGCTACGCAGCTCATTACGCACACGGACGAAGCCTTCATGTGCGCCGGTACCTTTCTGGAAGAAATGCTTACGGCGCTTATCCGACAACTTGCTCACGCGCTCATACGGATACACCCCTCGCGCAGCTGTCGCCAGAACGTTGGTATCGATGTCCGTGGCAATAATCTCAACTGGGGGGTTCATGGTGCCAAAAGCCTCACATGCCGTCATGGCGATGCTATAGGGCTCTTCACCGGTAGACGCCGCAGAACACCAGATACGAATAGGCTTTTTCAGCCTCACCAGGTGTTCGGCAAGTATTGGAAAGTGGTGCTCTTCACGAAAGAATGCAGTAAGGTTGGTGGTTAGCGCATTAGTAAATGCTTCCCACTCGTCAGGGTTATTCTGGCTTTCAAGATTATCGAGATAGCCCTTGAATGAATCATAGCCCACCGTGCGAAGGCGGCGGCCAATGCGGCTATATACCATATCGGATTTAGCTTCAGACAGAGAAATACCTGCATGTTGGTAAATGAGCTTACGCACTCGGCTAAAGTCGTGAGGCGTAAAATCAAACTCGCGGTCTTCTACATGTTTTTCTTGTCTTAACATCACGAATTCTCACCCTATAATTTAGGAAAACATT
>Ga0255338_1003087_pt1 | contig 21223 bp, 20 predicted proteins | sample MeOH1_35cm_T4_19_FD_203715 | JGI IMG/M metagenome (GOLD analysis project Ga0255338, IMG submission 203715) | Sandy soil microbial communities from University of British Columbia, Vancouver, Canada - MeOH1_35cm_T4_195 | ecosystem: Engineered > Artificial ecosystem > Sand microcosm > Unclassified ...
GCACAGATCGCCGACATCCTGCAGGCCCGAGGCAAGCTGGACGAGGCGCTGAGAATCCGGCGTGAAGAGTCGCTGCCGGTGTACGAGAAGCTCGGAGACGTGCGCTCGCGAGCCATCACCCAGGGAAAGATCGCCAACATCCTGCAGGCCCGAGGCAAGCTGGACGAGGCGCTGAGAATCCAGCGTGAAGAGGAGCTGCCGGTGTACGAGAAGCTCGGGCTTGTCCGCGACTTGCTCATTGGACGTGCCAACCTGGCTCTGCTGTACCTCCGGCGCAACCGAGAGGGTGATCGCCAGTACGCCATCTCTTTGCTTTATCTGGCTCTAGAGCAGGCCGAGAAGCTCCGCATCCCAGAGGCCGAGCAGATCCGGTTGACCCTCAAGCGGACCGAATACCCTCCCACGCTCCTTGGGCGTTTCGTGGGCTGGTTGGCTCGTGCGATCGGCTTCTCATCGTGAAGCCAGGGGTAAGCACCCTGTGTGCCTCCGTCACTTCTCGTTCGGATCCCAGTCGTCGATGTCCTTCTTGGGCGCCGGCGGCTTCGCCTTCACAGGCTCGGGCTTGGGCTCCGGCTTGGGCTCGGGCTTCGACGGAGCCGGTAGAGGCACATCCTGGTCGATCACCGGCTTCGCCTGCGTCTCGGCCGTGTCAACGGGCGCGGACTTCTCGGGCTCGGGCTTCGCGGTGGGCTCGGACTTCGCGGTGGGCTCGGACTTCGCCGGGACCTTGGACCCTGGCTTCTTGGCGGGCTCGGGCTTCTTGGCGGGCTCGGGCTCCATAGCCCTGGCGAGCTCATCCGCCGGATCCTCCTCGGGCACCGGCTTCTCCGCGGCCTTGCTCTCCAGCTTGGGCTCCGGCTCGGGATCCGCGATCGTCTTCGACTCGGAGGCGCGGTAGACGCCGGTGCGTCTCGTGGGCTCACCCGGCTCGCTCTTGGACGCGGGCGTGGACACCGCCTGGCCCTTGGGCTCCCCTGGCTCAGGTGGAACCTCGGGACCGGGCTCGAGGCCAAGCTGCTTCTGCTTCTGGAGCGAATAGTGGCGCTCGGCGCACTTGTCGTACGTCTGCTTGCACTTCTGCAGACACGCCCCGAGCTTGGCGTAGGTGCGCGTGCTGCTCCCATACTCGATGGTGCAGCCCTCCCGGCAGTCGGTGTTGTCCTCCTTACAACCGATGGGCGCCCCGGACTCCTGCGCGACGGCGGGCCCAGCCAACAGAGCGAAAAGCAGCAGCGAGAGTGAACGCATGACGCGGCGAGAAGTTAGCAGTCTTTGCCCCCCCTTGCGCGGGCGCCGGGCTATCGTCCCCCCTTACCAGCGCCACGGAGGACGCACATGGCAGGCCGCCGAGTCGGCATCATTGGAGGCTCCGGGCTCTTGGAGGCGCTGGGCGTGGTGGGCAAGGCAGAGCCGCACCTCCTCGAGACGCCCTTCGGCCCCCCCTCGGGCCCCATCTTCACCATGGAGCTCGACGGCGTCCCCGTGGCCCTGCTGGACCGCCACGGTGCCGGGCACCTGCTCGGCCCCACGCGCGTGCCCTACCGCGCCAACCTCTTCGCTCTCAAGGTGCTGGGCGTGTCCCATGTCCTCGCCTGCGGCATGGTGGGCAGCCTCCGCGAGCACATCCACCCGCACCACCTCGTCATCCCGGATCAGGTCATCGACCGCACCTACCGGCGGCCCTGCACCTTCTATGACGACCTGGTGGTGCACGTGGAGATGACCGAGCCCTTCTGCGAGACGCTGCGGCATGTGCTCTCCGACGTGGCCCAGGGCACAGGCTCGGAGGAGGTGCACCGGCAGGGCACCTACGTGTGCATCGAGGGCCCGTCGCTCAGCACGCGCGCCGAGAGCCACATGTACCGCAGCTGGGGCGGGGATCTGATCGGCATGACGGTGATGCCCGAGGCCCGGCTCGCCCGTGAGGCGGAACTGCACTACGCGCTGGTGGCCGTGCCCACCGACTACGACTCCTGGCAGCCCGCCGCCAGCGACGAGCCGGAGGCGATGAACACCGCCCACCTCCAGAACCGTCGCGCCGCCATCGCGAACGGGCTGGCCCTCATCCGGCGCGCGCTCCCCCGGGTGGCCTCGGCGCCCTCCCAGTGCCGCTGTGACTCCGCCCTGGCGCTCGGCATCTGGTCCGATCGCAGCCGCATCTCCAACGAGGTGCGCACCCGCCTGCGTCCCCTGCTCGGCAAGTACCTGCCGCCGGAAGTCGTCTAGGAGACGGACCTGGGGTGGGCTTGCCTGCCCGCCTGCTGCCGTCCACTCCCACGGGCCCCACCTTCCCTGTCCCAAGGGGGGCGGATGCGGCTGTTCAGGCTCAAATACCTGACGTGGCGTGAGTTCGGCCGGCGCCTCGTGAAGGAGTTCCAGGAGGACACCGTCACGGACTGCGCCGCGCAGCTCTCGTACTACTTCCTCTTCTCGCTCTTCCCGCTCCTCTTCTGCCTCGTCACGCTGGCGGCCTACCTGCCCTTTGCGCCCGGCGCGGTGGAGGCCATGGTGGCGCGTGCCGCCCCGCTGGTGCCGGGGCAGGCCATGGCGCTGGTGGACGAGCACCTGCGCTCGCTGGTGGAGCAGCCCCGGCCGAAGCTGCTCACCCTGGGCCTTGTGGTGACGCTGTGGTCGGCCTCTCGGGGGGTGGATGCGCTGCGCAAGGCGCTCAACCTCGCCTATGACGTGCCCGAGTCCCGGCCCTTCTGGAAGACGCAGGCGGTGGCGATGTTCATGACGCTGGTGGGCACGCTGCTCATCCCCGTGGCCTTCACCCTGTTCCTGCTGGGCGGCAAGCTGGGGGAGTGGCTCGCCGAGCGGCTGCAGATCGTGCAGGTGTTCCACGTCGTCTGGTCCTGGCTGCGCTGGCCCTTCACCGCCTCGCTGGTGATGCTGATGCTGGCGCTCTGCTACTACGTGCTGCCGGACGTGAAGCAGCGCTTCAAGTACATCACCCCGGGCTCGCTGATTGGCACGGGGCTGTGGCTGACCAGCACCTGGGGCTTCACCCAGTACGTGGAGCACTTCGGCAAGTACAACGTGACGTATGGCTCCATCGGCGGAGTGGTGGTGCTGATGGTCTGGCTCTACATCACCGGCCTCATCTTCATCCTCGGCGGCGAGCTGAACGCCATCCTCGAGCACGCCTCCACGGACGCGCGAGCCAAGGCGAAGGGCGCACGGGTGCCCGGGGAGGCGCCTCCGCTGGAGCCTCCGCTCAAGACGCCCGGCGCGGCCAAGAGCGCCAGCAGCGCGCGCAAGACGCGGTACGCCTTCTGGCGCTGGCGGAAGCGCGTGGCCCGGGGCCAGTCCCCCGAGCCCTCCGGCTCCGAGCCTCCAGGCTCCACGCTTCACTGACACGCCAACGCGGCGAGGGGACTGGCTAGGATGGACTCTCCCAGGCAGGAGAGCGTCCGTCCGTTCGAGGACCTTCCGAACGACTGGGTGTGCTCGGACTGCGGCGCCAGCAAGGCCGACTTCGAGCCCTTCGAGGAGTAGCCAGGCCGGCCCGGGCTCACGGGACGCATGAGCCCGGACCGGGGGCCGTCACTTCCCGCCCAGCTTCTGCTTGATGGGCGCCAGCCGGTCCGCGCCCAGCTCGGTGCCTCGCAGCCCGTTCTGGGAGATGTACTGCTCCAGATGGCCGATGCGCTCGGCGTTGGTGGGGTGCGTGCTCAGCCACTTGAGCACCCCCGGCGTGCTGCCCTGCATCTTCTGCAGCTTCTGGAAGAAGGTGATGAGGCCGCGCGGATCGTAGTTCGCCCCCGAGGAGTACCTGGCGCCGTACTCGTCCGCCTCCGTCTCCTCGCTGCGGCCGTGCGCCAGCATCGCGCCGCCGCCCACCAGCTGCGCGGCGATCTGCGCCGCCGCGCCCGGGTTCTGCCCCAGCGCCAGCTGGGAGATGGCCTGGAGGCCGTAGGCGTTCACCATGGCTCGCGCCGAGTGGCGTCCCACCACGTGGCCTGCCTCATGCGCCAGCACGCCGATCACCTCGGCCTCGTTGTCCGCCGCCAGCAGCAGCCCCGTGTACACGTAGAGGTAGCCGCCCGGGGTGGCGAAGGCGTTCACCGTCTTCGCGTCATTGATGACGTTGATCTTCCACTTCACGCCCTTCCGGTCCCGGTTGGCCTGCTGGAGGATGGGCGTGGCGATCCGGTTCACGTACTCCACGATGGCCGGGTCCTGGACGTACTGGATCTTCTCCTTCTGCTCGAGCTCCTGCTTCACCTGCAGGCCGATCTTCTCCTCCTGCTCGTCCGAGATCAGGACGTCCGCGACGGCCTTCTCCGCCCGGATGCGCTGCTTCGCACAGCCGGTGGTGAGGCTCGTCGCGAGGGTGAGGCCCAGCAATACCGACAGGATGCGCTGCATAGGCACGACTCTTCCTTTCCTGACGCTGCGTGAGGTTGCGCCGGACTCGTAGTCAGAGGCCCGGGGCGCGGCAAGCATCACGGTGCCGCTTCTTCGGAGGGACGCGGGGAGGTGGCGGCTATGCAACGCTCTGCCTCATACGCTCCCTCGGCTGGTGCTCCGCCAGGGAGCCGGGCGGCCCTTGTCGCTACCGGCCGCGGGATGGACTTTTGAGCTCGGCGGTCCGCGCACGGATGCCGGGAGGCTCGAGATGTCACGTCCTTGCTGGGTCGGCTCGCTGAGCTTTGGACTGGTCCACGTGCCGGTGAGGCTCTATGCCGGGGTGGAGCCCCGGCAAGTGAAGTTCCACCTGCTGCACGACACGGATGGGGCACGCATCCGGCAGAAGCGCGTGTGCTCGGCGGACGGCCAGGAGGTGCCGTACGAGCACGTGGTGAAGGGCTACGAGCTGCGGCCCGGCCAGTATGTCGAGGTGACCGCCGGCGAGCTGGAGGCGTTCGATCCGAAGTCCAGCCGCTCCATCGAGCTGGAGGACTTCGTGAAGCTGGGGGAGATCGACCCCGGGTTCTACGAGGCCACCTACCACCTCGTGCCGGAGGTGGGGGCCGAGCGTCAGTATGCGCTGCTCGTCGCGGCGCTGGGCCGGTCCGGCCACGTCGGCATCGGGCGGCTGGTCATGCGCCACAGAGGGCACCTGTGCGTGGTGCGGCCCTTCGGCCGGGGGCTCGTGCTCTCCACGCTGTACTACGCGGAGGATCAGATCGCCCAGGACACGCTGCCGGAGCTGGCCGTGCTGGGGCCGCGCCCCTCCGAGCAGGAGGTGGACATGGTGCTGCGCCTCATCGAGTCGCAGGCCACCCCCTTCGAGCCTCGCCGCTACCATGACACCCACCGCGAGCGGCTGCTCTCCTTCCTGGAGCGGCGCGCCCGGGCCCAGGCGAAGGTCTCCGAGCCAGCGGTCCCGCCTCCCGCGCCCGAGCAGCCCGAGGCCGTCGCGGAGAGGGTGGAAGCATTCCGGCGGATCGAGGAGGGGATTGCCGCGCTGCGTCAGGGTGGTCGGGGCCCGGCCCGGGCGGAGCGGCGGCCGTCGGAGCGAGGCTCGCTGAGGTTCCGCCCCCAGGCGGCTCGCGAGGCCCGAAGCCGTCAGGGGGAGGAGGCGGAGGCGCCCGGAGCCTCGCCAGGCCCGGACAAGTCCGAGCCGTCCTGAGTGGCTCGGGAGCCCCGGGGAGCCCTGAAGCGGGCCCTCGGCTCTTGTCTGGAGGGCAGTCATGCGGCGGAGGAGGCAGGCGGTTACCATGCGCCGCCATGTCCGTTGCGCTCGAAAACCGTCTCGAAGTGCTGCGCTCCCATCCCCTCTTCCGTCCCGGTACCGTCGACCGCTTCGCGCGCTTCGTCACGACCGCTCCCGAGGAGGCGCTGTTCCGCACCAGCCCGCTGCACTTCGCCGCGGACGAGGGCGTGCCGGAGAACGAGGCCATCGACCTGTTCCTGCGCGCCACCCACGCCGGCATCCTGGAGTTCACCTGGGGCGTGCTGTGCCCGTGGTGCGGCGCCTTCCTGACGACGCCCGCGGCGCTGCGCTCGCTCCAGCGCGAGCGCGACTGTCAGATGTGCCGGGTCAGCGTCCGCACGGAGGACGACAACATGGAGGTGGCCTTCAGTGTGGCTCCCTCCGTGCGCCGCATCCGCTTCCACCAGCCCGAGTCGTTGGATCTGCAGCAGGATCTGCTGGCGCTGATGTTCTCCCAGAGCCGGACCGTTCCGGACGACATCCGGCGGCTCATCGGCGAGTGCGTCCTCGAGTCGATCGCGCTGCCACCGGGAGGCGTCCACCGCTTCACCCAGCGGATGGAGGCAGGGCAGATCTACTTCCTGGCCGCTCCGCTCCACCACATGTACTGCAAGCTGGAGGTGGTCGCCGACGGGGGCGTGAGCACCGTCGACGCGGAGCTGATGGATGGCCGGATGCTGCCGGGCCAGCTCCAGGTCCGGGCGGGCGAGGTCTCCATGACGCTCCACAACCGGACGCCGGACTCCGCGCGGGTGGCGCTGGTGAAGTTCTGGCTCACCCCGGCCCAGATGTCCTGTGACATCGGTGGGGTGGTACCGAGCGGCGCTCCCATGCGGCGCTACTTCAGCGGCAAGCGGCTGGTGACGCACCAGACCTTCCGCGAGCTGTTCCGCGCCGAGAGCATCCCCTCCGAGGGAGGCCTGGAGTTCAAGTCGATGACGGTGCTCTTCACGGACCTGAAGGGCTCCACGGAGCTGTACGAGCGCATCGGCGACATGCGCGCCTACGGGCTGGTGCGCGAGCACTTCGGGGTGCTGCGCGACATCATCGCCGAGCGGGGCGGCTCCATGGTGAAGACGATTGGGGACGCGGTGATGGCCAGCTTCGCGGAGCCCACCCCCGCGCTGGAGGCGGCCACGGCCATGACGCGCGAGGTGCGGCGGGTGAGCCGGGAGGGCGCGAAGCTCCAGCTCAAGGTGGGGCTGCACACGGGGCCCTGCATCGCGGTGGAGCTCAACGAGCGGCTGGACTACTTCGGCCAGACGGTGAACGTGGCCGCGCGCATCCAGGGCGTGGCGGGCGCGGACGAGATCGCCATCTCCGAGCCGGTGTATGCCGCCCCGGGCGCCCAGGACATCATCCGCGCCGCGGAGCTGAGCGCCACCCGTGAGCGCGCCCTCCTCAAGGGCGTGGAGGGCGAGACCACCGTCTACCGCCTGAGGTGAGGTGTGAAAGATCCATCCCCAGGATTCCTTTTCCTGGGGCCCTTCCGGGGCGACACTGCGCGCTCCATGGGAGTTCGGGAAAAACGGCGATACGGGTGGGGGGGCCTGCTGGGGCTCGCCGTGCTCGTGGCGTGGGGAGCCGCCACCTCGGCCTGGGCCCTGGAGCCGGATCGTCGCATCTCGCAGTACAACCACCAGGCCTGGCGCAGCGAGAACGGACTGCCGCAGATCTCGGTCATCTCCAGCGCGCAGACGCCCGATGGCTACCTGTGGTTTGGGACCCATGAGGGGCTCGCCCGGTTCGATGGCACGCGCTTCACCGTCTTCGATCGGAAGAGCTCGCCCGCGCTGCACTCCCAGATGATCTCGGCGCTGGTGACGGATGCGTCCGGTGTGCTCTGGGTGGGCACGGGCCGGGGAGTCCTCCGCTACGAGGAAGGCCAGCTCCGGCGGGTGCTTGACGCGGACGGACTGGAGGACCAGCCCATCCTGGGGCTCGCGGCGGACGGCACCTCCGTGTGGGTCGCCGCGGCCCGGGAGCTGGTGCGGGTGCCTGTCTCCGGCGGCACGCCCTGGCGGCGCTACACGGCCCGCGAGGGGATTCCCGGCGGCACGGTCTGGTCCCTCATCGCGGACGGTGCGGGCGGCGTGTGGGGCGGCACGAACAAGGGCCTGGTCCGGGTGAAGGAGGACTCGGTGGAGCTCACCCCCCTGCCCGGGCCCGAGGCGCCGCGCGTATCCAGCCTGTGGCTGGCGCGGGATGGCACGCTCTGGGTCGGCACGTCCCGGGGGCTCTTCTCCCTGCGGCAGGGCCAGTTCACCGCGTATGGCGCTGAGCAGGGCGTGCCCCGGCTGCCGGTGACGCGGCTGCTCGAGGATCGGGATGGCAACCTCTGGGTGGGCACGGAGTATGGGCTGCTGCGGCGGGGCCTGACGGGCTTCTCCGCCACCCAGGCTCCGCAGAGCCTCGTGAACGAGCCCATCCAGACCCTGCTCGAGGCAGCGGATGGGAGCGTATGGGTGGGGACTCCGCGGGATGGCGTCCATCGCCTGAGCAGCGGCCCGTTCCTCCCGGTCGGGGTGCCAGAGGGCGCCACCGTCAGCTCTCCCACCGCGGTGCTCGGGACGCAGGACGGCGCGCTGTGGTGGGGGACGACGCGGGGGGGACTGGAGCGGATGAAGGACGGCGTCCTCACCCGCCTGGGCCCGGCGCGAGGGCTGGAGGACGAGCGCATCCGCTCGCTGGCGGAGAGCCCGGACGGCACGCTCTGGGTGGGGACGTACTCGGGCGCCTACCGGTTCGACGGGGAGCGCTTCGTCCGCCCGGGGCCCGAGCAGGGGATGCCTCCGGGCGCCGCCATCTGGTCCATGGTCCCGGAGCCGGACGGCGGCATGTGGTTCGCCACCTCGGCGGGGCTGGTCTCGCTGCGCGGCGGGCACGCCACGGTGTACGGCCCCGGGCAGGGCTTCACCGTCGAGCTCATCATGCCCATGGTGCGGGAGGACTCGGGGACGATCTGGTACGGCACGCACTCCGGCGTGGTGCGCTTCGCCCAGGGCACCTTCACCCGCTTCACCACCCACGATGGGCTCGCGGGCAACTCGGTCTTCAGCCTGTACCTGGATCCGTACGGCTCGCTGTGGGTGGGCACCCTCACCGGCCTGAGCCGCCTGAAGAACGGGCGCTTCACCTCCATCACCGCCGCGCAGGGGCTGCCGGACGACACCGCCTACAGCATCCTGCAGGACGCCCAGGATCACCTCTGGATGAGCAACAACAAGGGCCTCTCCCGGGTGAGCCGGCGCGAGCTGGAGGAGGTTGCGGACGGCCGGCGCGAGCGCGTCCACGGCATCCTCTTCGACGATCGGGATGGGATGAGGGCGGGCGAGTGCAACGGCGGTGGCCAGCCGTCCGGGTGGAGGGCGCGCGATGGGAAGCTCTGGTTCGCCAGCCTGCTGGGCGTGGCGGGGGTGAATCCGGAGGACGCTCGGCTTCAGCCCACTCCCCCGCGGCCGCACATCGAGGAGCTCCGGGTCCAGGGCCAGCCCGTGCCGCTCACCGAGCAGCTGGAGCTGGCGCCGGGCCAGCAGGGGTTGGACATCCGCTTCACCGCCTTCGTGCCCCACGGCGCCGAGCGGGTGCCGCTCCGCTACCGGCTGGAGGGGTACGACAGCGGCTGGGTGGAGGCCGAGGAGCGGCGCGTCGTCTCGTATTCGCGGCTGACGCCGGCCACCTACCGCTTCGAGGTGACGGCGCTCGGCCGGGATGGCCGGTGGGTGGAGCCCGGAGCCCGGGTGGAGGTGACGCTGCGGCCGTGGTTCCACCAGACGGTGTGGTTCTACGCGCTGTGCATCCTGGCCGTGGGTGGAGTGGCGGCGGGCGGCTACGCCTGGCGCGTGGGCAGGCTCAAGGAGCGGGAGCGCTGGCTGAAGGCCCGTGTGGAGGAGCGGACCCGGGAGCTGGACGCCAACCTCCGGGAGCTGCGCGCCACGCAGGTCCAGCTGGTGCAAGCGGGGAAGATGGCGGCGGTGGGCACGCTCGCCGCTGGCGTGGGGCACGAGATCAACAACCCGCTCTCCTACATCATGTCCAACCTGGACCATGCCTGCGGAGAGGTGGAGGCGCTGGCGCGGGAGGCAGGCTCGGAGCCCACGCGCGAGCGGCTCCTCGAGCTGGAGCAGGTGCTGCGCGAGGCGTTGATGGGGGCGGACCGGGTGCGGCGCATCGTGAAGGACTTGAAGACGTTCTCTCGCCAGGACGAGGACACGCGGGAGCCGGTGGACCTGCGGGCGGTGCTGGACTCGGCGGCGAAGATGGCGGCAGGCGAGCTGCGGCCGCGCGCCCAGCTCATCCGCGAGTACGCGGCGGACGTGCCGCCCGTGGAGGGCAACGAGGCGCGGCTGGCGCAGGTGTTCCTCAACCTCATCATCAACGCGGCCCATGCGCTGCCAGAGGGCAAGCCCGAGCAGAACGAGGTCCGGCTCATCCTGAAGCGGGGAGGGGAGGGGCAGGTGATGGCGGAGGTGCGGGACACGGGCAGCGGCATTCCGCCCGAGGTGCTCGGCCGCATCTTCGACCCGTTCTTCACCACCAAGCCGGTGGGCGTAGGCACGGGGCTCGGGCTGGCGCTGTGCCATGCCTTCATCAGCTCGATGAGCGGGCGGATCGAGGTGGAGAGCGAGGTGGGGAAGGGCACCGTGTTCCGGGTTCGGCTGCCTGCGGCCAGGCGTCTGGCGGCGCAGGCGGCACAGGCCACCCAGGCTCTCGCGGGAGACGCGGTGCGGGGCCGGCTGCTGGTGGTGGACGACGACCCGCTGGTGAGCTCCGCGCTGCGGCGGACGCTCTCGCGCGAGCACGAGGTGGAGGTGGAGGCAAGCGCACAGCGAGCGCTGGAGCTGCTCACCTCACCCGAGGCCAGCTACGACGTCATCCTCTGCGATCTGATGATGCCGGAGATGACGGGCATGGAGCTGCACGCCCAGCTCCAGGCCACTTCACCGGAGCGGGCCCGGCGGATGGTGTTCATCACTGGCGGGGCGTATACGCCCACGGCCAAGGAGTTCCTGGAGTCGGTGAGCAACCCCCGGGTGGAGAAGCCCTTCGACTCGGACAGGCTGCGCGAGCAGGTGCGCGAGTGGGTCAAGCACGCCCGCCGGGAGGCCCCCACTCTCGCGGGAGCCTCTCGGGGGTGAGGCCGGGCTGCTACTTCAGCCGGCCCTCGGCCGCGTCGTAGTCGATGTTGGAGAAGTAGGCCTCGACGTACTTGCCGCGCTCGTTGGCCTTGTAGTCCGGGACGAAGGCGTGCTCCCACGCGTCCATGACGATGATGGGCTTGAAGCCGGCGATGTTGTTCGTCTCGTGCAGGGTGATCCAGTGGTTGGACAGCCACCCGGTGCGCGGATCCTGGAACGTCACCGCCCAGCCGATGCCCGGCATGGTGGAGATGGCCTTGAAGTCCGCCAGCCACGCCTCGAAGGAGCCGAAGCTCTCCTCCATCGCCTTCTTCAGCTTCGCCGGGGGCGTGGTGCCGCTGCCGCCCGCCTTCAGGTTGCCGAAGTAGTACTCGTGCAGGACGACGCCGTTGTACTCGAAGCCCAGGCGGCGGGTCATCTCCGCGTACATCGGGTTGGTGCCGGCCGCCTCACCCTTGGTGGCCATGCCCGAGAGCGTCTCGGTGAGCTTGTTGGTGCGGTTGACGTAGCCCTCGTACAGCTTGAAGTGGACCTCGAGCACCGCGTCGCTGATGCCCTTGAGGCCCTTGCAGTTCGGGAACTGCATCGGCGTGTACTTCTTGTCGGCCATACTTCCTCCCAGTCGGGTGAAGAGATGAGGCGCCTCTCATTAGGAGAGGTGCCGGCGTTTGGCGCGTGGAACTTCTCGCGGGTGTACGCGCATGAACAAGTAAGAAATGCGCGGCCCCAGCGCACGGTGCTATGTGCCCGGGGCGGATGCCTGAGCTTCCCGAGGTAGAGATCGCCCGGCGCAACCTGGTGCGTTGGCTCCACGGCCACCGTGTCGTCCGTGCCGAGGCGGACAACACCCGCGTCTTCCGGGGCGCCAAACGGGCGAAATTCGCCGAGCTGACCGGGCGCCTGGAGTCCCTGGACCGCCGGGGCAAGTACCTGCTGCTCACCTTCGAGGGCGAGCGCGGCCTGCTGGCCCACCTGGGGATGACGGGGAAGTTCGTCCACCGCCCCGAGGGCCAGGCCGAGCCCTACAGCCGCGCCCGCCTCCACCTGGACGACGGCACCGTCATCCACTTCAAGGACTCCCGCCTCTTCGGGCGCATGGAGCCAGCCCCCGCCGCCCGGCTGCGCCAGCTGAAGGCCATCCAGGAGCTCGGCCGGGATCCGGTGGCGGACGGGCTCACCGCGGAGCAGCTCCGGGAGGCGCTCGGCAGCACCCGGCAGGATCTCAAGGTGGCGCTGATGGACCAGGGGCGAGTGGCGGGCCTGGGCAACATCTATGCCGCCGAGGCGCTGTTCCGGGCCCGGCTGCACCCGGCGCGCAAGCCCGCCTCGCTCAAGCCCGAGGAGTGGGAGCGGCTCACCGAGGCCATCCATGAAACGCTCCAGTCCGCCATGGCGCAGGAGCAGGGGGATGAGCAGGTGTATCTGGAAGAGGCGGGCTCGGAGAACCCGTTCCTCATCTATGGCCGGGCAGGCACCCCCTGCCCCCGGTGCAGGACGAAGGTTCAGTCCTTCACGCAAGGTGGACGGACCACGCACTTCTGCTCGAAGTGCCAGCCGCTGCGAAGCAAAGGGAAGAAGCGATGAACGTCAAATCCAAGGGCCTCGACCACGTGGCCATCGCCGTGAAGGACCTGGACAAGGCCATCTCCCTCTACCGGGATGTGCTGGGCCTGGAGCTGGCCGGGATTGAGGAGGTGCCCGAGCAGCAGGTGCGCACCGCCATCTTCGGCCACGGCCTGGGCCGGGTGGAGCTGATTTGTCCCACCTCCACGGACACCGGCGTGGCGAAGTTCCTCGAGAAGCGGGGCGAGGGGCTGCACCACATCTGCCTCGAGGTGGAGGACATCGAGGCGACCATGGCGGCCCTCCGGGCCAAGGGGGCGCCGCTGATCGACGAGACGCCCAAGCCCGGTGCGGGTGGGGCGAAGGTCGCCTTCATCCACCCCAAGGGGAGCCACGGCGTGCTCATCGAGCTGCGCCAGGGCCCCAAGCCGTGAGTTGACCTGTGGGAAGGGAAGTGTGGTTCACGTTGACACCCCTCCCCCCCGTGGCTTAACTCCCGCGCCCTCTGACTCAGCCGCCCCGAGCGGTTCTGGAGAAACGTGCCCATGTCTCACGTCCTGCTGGCGGCGTTGCTCGTCGCCTCCGCCACGGCCACCGCTCAGACGTCGCCAAAGAAGACGCCGGTGCCCGAGAGCGGGACGCCTGCGTCCGCCCAGCCTGCGCCCGCCACTCCGGCTGCTCCCGCGCCCGCTGCTCCCACGCCGGCCCCGGCCACTCCCCCTGCCGCGCAGCCCACGCCCGCCGCCGAGGGCACCGCTGCCGCCCAGAGCGAGCTCTCCCCGGAGATGCAGGCCGAGCTGAATCGCCGGCTGGAGGCGGCCAAGCAGGAGATGCGCGAGGAGATCCGCGCGCAGATGGCCACCCAGTCCCTCACGTCCGACTGGCAGCAGGAGTGGACGGAGGAGAAGCGCAAGCTGGAGCTGTTCACGCTGGATGGCTACTTCCGCGTGCGGCCCAACCTCTTCTACAAGTTCGATCTGGGCAAGGGGCTGGACACCTCGCTGTTCCCCACGCGCTCGGAGACGGAGAACACGCAGGCCGGCGCCAACATGCGCGTGCGGCTGGAGCCCACCTTCAACGTCTCCGAGGAGGTGCGCCTCAAGCTCCAGGTGGACATGCTGGACAACTTCCTGTTCGGCTCCACGCCGGATCTCACCCTGGATGGCGGCCGGAACGTCTTCGGCATCTTCTCCGAGAGCCAGGACTCCTCCGCCTCGGCCGTCAGCGCCTTGAGGGACTCCATCGTGGTGAAGCGCGCCTACGGCGAGGTGAGCACGCCGGTGGGCATCCTGCGCTTCGGCCGCATGGGCAGCCACTGGGGCCTGGGCATGCTGCGCAACGACGGCAACTGCCTGGACTGTGACTTCGGCGACAACGTGGACCGCATCCAGTTCGTCACCGAGCCCTTCGCCGGCTTCTACGTGACGCCGATGGTGGACTTCAACGACGAGGGCGCCACCAGCCAGGAGGTGACCGGCGACGCTCAGCGCGAGTCGTTCGATCTGTCGAACGCGGACGACAGCCACAGCTACGTGCTGGCCATCGCCCGGCGGGACACGGACCAGCAGGTGAAGGACAAGCTGGAGAACAACCAGGGCGTGCTCAACTACGGCCTGCACTTCACCTACCGCACCCAGCGCTGGCAGGACGACAGGACCGACCCGAACGCCCTCCGCTTCGTGCCTCGCGACGCCACGCTGTACGTGCCGGACCTGTGGCTGCGCTACGAGGAGCGCATGTTCCGCGTCGAGGTCGAGCTCGCGGCGACCTACGGCAGCATCAACAGCCGGGCGCTCACCGTGGGAGGCGAAGGGCAGAACCAGTCCCTGCGCGTGCTGCAGTTCGGCGGGGTGGCCCAGGCCGAGTACAAGATGCTGAACGGGGATCTCCACCTGGGGCTGGAGTTCGGTGTGGCCTCGGGTGACAAGGCCTCGGGCTTCGGCAACTTCCAGCGCAGCGAGCCGCAGTACACCTGTGACGCGGGCGGGTGCGGGAACGACAACGCGATCCGCAACTTCCGCTTCAACCGCGCCTACCGCGTGGACCTCATCCTCTGGCGCGAGCTGATCGGCGGCCTCACCGACGCGGCCTACGTCAAGCCCACGGTGAAGTACTCGCTGGCGGACGGGTTCGATCTGTTCGGCGGTGTCGTCTACTCGCAGGCGCTCTACGCGCAGTCCACGCCGTCCACCGTGAACCGCAGCCTGGGCCTCGAGGTGGATCTCGGCGCACGCTACGAGACCGAGGATGGCTTCGTGGCGGGGCTCAACTGGGGCATCCTCTTCCCCATGTCCGGACTGCAGGAGGCCCCGGACTCGGGCCTCCAGCGCGAGTTCGAGACGGCCCAGGCGCTGCGCGGCACGCTCGGCATCCGCTTCTAGGCCGCTGACATGAACCGCTCCCCTCGTGGCCTCGTGCTCCTGCTGGGCCTGGGCCTCCTCCTGGGGGCCTGCGGCATCAAGGGGTCCCCGCGCCCCCCCGAGCCTCCTCCTCCGCCCCCTTCGCAGGACGCAGGCACGTGAACCACTTCAGCTACCACCGAGGCACCCTCCACGCGGAGGAGGTGCCCCTGCCCGCCATCGCCGAGGCGGTGGGGACGCCCACCTACGTCTACTCCAAGGCCACGCTCACCCGGCACTTCCAGGTGGTGACGGAGGCCTTCGGGCAGCACCCGCACCTCATCTGCTACTCGGTGAAGGCCAACAGCACGCTCGCGGTGCTGCGGCTCTTCGCGGAGGCGGGCGGCGGCTTCGACATCGTCTCGGGCGGAGAGCTGGCGCGGGTGCGGCAGGCGGGCGGTGACCCTCGCAAGACGGTGTTCGCCGGGGTGGGCAAGACGCCAGAGGAGATGGAGCGGGCGCTCAACGCCGGCATCCTCATGTTCAACGTGGAGAGCGCCGAGGAGCTGGAGGCGCTCGATGCGGTGGGGCGCCGGATGGGGCTCCGCGCTCCCTTCGCCCTGCGCGTCAACCCGGACGTGGACGCACGCACCCACCGCCACATCGCCACCGGCCTGAAGACGTCCAAGTTCGGCGTCCCCTTCGAGGAGGCGGTGGCCCTCTACGCCCGCGCCCGGAAGCTGAAGGGGCTGAGCGCGGTGGGGCTGGACTGCCACATCGGCTCGCAGCTGACCCGTGCGGCGCCCATGAAGGCGGCGATCTCCAAGGTGGCGGGGCTGTACCGCTCGCTGAAGGAGCAGGGGCACCCGCTGGCGTACCTGGACATCGGCGGCGGCCTGGGCATCACCTACCGGGACGAGACGCCCCCCTCCCCCCAGGAGTACGCGCGCACCGTGCTGGAGGCGTCGAGGGACACAGGCGCCATGCTCATCCTGGAGCCGGGGCGGGTGCTGGTGGGCAACGCCGGCGTGCTGCTCACCCGGGTGCTGTACCGCAAGCGCACCCCCGCGAAGACCTTCGTGGTGGTGGATGTGGGGATGAACGATCTCATCCGCCCGGCGCTCTATGAGGCGCACCACGAGCTGCAACCCGTAGTGAGACGGCGCGGCAAGGCCGTTCAGGTGGACGTGGTGGGTCCGGTGTGCGAGTCCACCGACGTGCTGGCCCGGGCCCGGCCGCTGGTGCTGCCCCAGCAGGGAGAGCTGTACGCGGTGATGAGCGCCGGGGCGTACGGCATGAGCATGGCCTCCACCTACAACTCCCGGCCCCGGCCTGCCGAGGTGCTCGTGGACGGGGCAGCCTGGCGGGTGGTTCGCGAGCGGGAGAGCGTCGAGGATCTCTGGCGCGGCGAGCGGGCCTGAACGTATAAGCGGCAGTCATGAAGACCTTCGAAGGCTCCATGACGGCGCTCGCCACGCCTTTTCGGAATGGAAAGCTCGACGAGGAGGCTTACCGCGCGCTGATTGAGCGCCAGGTGGCCGGCGGGACGAGCGTCATCCTCCCCATTGGCACTACGGGCGAGGCCGTGACGATGACGGCCGAGGAGCGCGCCCAGGCGGTGCGGGTGGCGGTGGAGGCGGCGAAGGGGCGGGTGCCGGTGGTGGCCGGCGCGGGCTCCAACAGCACCGCGGAGACGATCGAGTCCGTGGGCCGGGTGCGCGAGCTGGGCGCGGACGGCGCGCTCATCGTCACGCCCTACTACAACAAGCCCACGCAGTTCGGCCTGCTGCAGCACTACCGGGCCATTGCGAAGGCCCACCCCGGCTTCCCGCTCATCGCCTACAACGTCCCGGGCCGCACGGGCGTGGATCTGCTGGCGGAGACGGTGATGTGGCTGTGCGACATCCCCGAGGTGGTGGCCCTCAAGGAGGCCACGGGGAACCTGGCGCGCACGGTGGATCTGGTGGAGAAGTGCGGCGACCGCATCACCCTGCTGTCAGGGGATGACTTCACGGTGCTGCCCTTCATCGCCTGCGGCGGCAGGGGCGTCGTCTCGGTGTCCTCCAACGTGGCGCCGCGGCTGATGGCGGATCTGGTGGCCGCGGCGCGGGCTGGAGAGCTGGAGAAGGCGCGCGAGCTGCAGGTGCGGATGAACCCGCTCCACAAGCTGCTCTTCGTGGAGTCCAACCCCATCCCGGTGAAGTGGGCGCTGCACCTGATGGGCGTGTTCGGCCCGGAGATCCGTCTGCCGCTGACGCCCCTGTCCGAGCCGCAGGCGGCCAAGCTGAACGAAGAGCTGACGCGGTTGAACCTGCTGTGAGCCATCCCGGAGCCTCCGACAGGGGGTAGGGTGAAGGGCGAGGAGCCCATGCTTCGTACAGTCATCACCGGTGTCACGGGCCGCATGGGCAGCACGCTGCTGCGGCTGGCACGCAGCTCCCCGGGCCTCGCCGTCGTGGGCGCCACGGCCCGGAAGGGGAGCGCCGCGGTGGGGCAGGATGCGGGGCTGGCCGCGCGCCTGAGTGATCCGCTCGGGCTGGCGGTGGTGGATGACCTGGGCGAGGCCATCGATGCGGGCGCCCAGGTGGTGATCGACTTCACCAGCGCGGAGGCGAGCGTGGAGCACGCGCGGCTGTGCGCGGTGCGCGGCGTGCCCATGGTGATCGGCTCCACGGGCTTCTCGCCGGGGACTCGCGCGGAGGTGGCCGCCGCGACCGGGTCCATCCCCGTGGTGCTGGCCCCCAACACCTCGGTGGGCGTCAACGTCGTCATCCAGGTGGCGGCCGAGCTGGCGCGTGTGCTGGGCGACGGCTTCGACGTGGAGGTGCTGGAGACGCACCACAAGATGAAGAAGGACGCGCCCTCGGGCACGGCGCTGCGGCTGGCGGAGGTGCTCGCCCAGGCGCTGGGCCGCACGAGCGACGACCTCGTCTTCGCGCGCAAGGGCTGGCTGGGGGCGCGGCAGCCGCAGGAGATCGGCGTGCAGGCGCTGCGGGGCGGGGACGTGGTGGGCGAGCACACGGTGTTCTTCTTCGGCGAGGGCGAGCGTGTCGAGCTCACCCACCGGGCGACCAGCCGGGACCAGTTCGCCAAGGGGGCGCTCCGCGCGGCAAGCTGGGTGGTGGCACAACGCCCGGGGCTCTACGACATGGCCGACGTGCTCGGCCTGAAGAGGACAGCATGACCGTCACACGCTACTGCCGCTTCCTCCATGAAGGCCGGGCCTGGTACGGCCGCATCGAGGGCAACGAGGTGGTCGTGCTCAACGCCGCGCCCTGGGCGAACGGCAAGGAGACGGGGCTGCGGCGCTCGCTGTCCGCGGTGTCGCTGCAGGTGCCCTCCGAGGCCTCGAAGGTCGTCTGCATCGGGCAGAACTACCGCAAGCACGCGGAGGAGATGGGCAAGCCGGTGCCGCCCGAGCCGCTCATCTTCATGAAGCCCTCCACCTCGCTCAACGCGCCCCGCTCGCCCATCCGCATCCCCAAGGCCAGCGAGGAGGTGCACTACGAGGCGGAGCTGGGGCTGCTCATCGGCGAGCGGCTGAAGAACGTGGACGAGGCCACCGCCGCGCGCGCCATATGGGGGCTCACCTGCTTCAACGACGTGACGGCGCGCGACATCCAGCGCCGCGAGGTGCAGCACACCCGCGCCAAGAGCTACGACACCTTCTCCTGTGCCGGCCCCTGGGTGGTGACGGGGCTGTCGTCGGCGGATCTGCGCATCCAGTGCCGGGTGAACGGACAGGTGCGCCAGGACAGCCGGACCTCCGACATGGTCTTCAGCCCGGCGCAGCTGGTCTCCTTCATCTCCCACATCATGACGCTCCTGCCTGGGGACCTGATAAGCACGGGGACTCCGTCCGGGGTGGGGAAGCTGGCGGCCGGGGATACGGTGGAAGTGGAGATCGAGGGAATCGGCACCCTGGCCAATCCGGTTGAGAGCGAGCCTTGAGCACCGCCAACGTCTACGTCGGGCTGGGTTCCAATGAGGGAGACCGTGAGGGCCAGCTCGTAGCGGCCCTGGAGGCGCTCTCCCGCATTGATGCCGTCGTCGTGCTGCGCTGCTCCCCGCTCTTCGACAGCGCGCCGGTGGGCCCGCCGCAGCCTCGCTACCTCAACGCGGTGGTGGCGCTGGACTGTGGGCTGCCCCCGCAGCGGCTGCTCACCATCCTCCAGCGCATCGAGCAGGACCTGGGCCGCCGCCGGAACGGGACGCGCTGGGGGCCTCGGCCCATCGACCTGGACATCCTCCTGTGGGAGGGTGAGGTGGTGGCGGATCCCAACCTCCAGGTGCCGCACCTCGAGCTGCACAAGCGCCGCTTCGCCCTGGAGCCGCTGGTGGAGCTGGCCCCCGACGTGAAACACCCGGTGCTGGGCGTGCCCGTGAAGGACCTGCTCGCCCGGCTCGATCCGCAGGATGTCCGCAGGCTCTCGGCCACCCAGTGGCCTGAACTGAGCCCTCTGGTGAACGAATCATGACCCTCTGCCTTGCCCTCGCGACCGCGGCCCTGCTCGCCGCTGAGCCCTCCAACCTTCCGCCCAACCACCCGCCCGTCGCACCGGGGACCCAGGCCTCTCCCGCCCGTCCCTCCTCGGGAGGGATGCCCGAGGGGCACCCGTCTGTGATGCCGGGCCAGGGCATGGGCACCGGAGACGGGACACTGCCCGAGGGCCACCCGCCCATGACGGGGAGTGGGTCGGGGCAGCCGTCCATGCAGGGAGCCATGCCGGAGGGGCACCCGCCGCCCTCGGGCCAGGGCCGGTTGCCGCCCAGCGCCGAGGAGCTGCTCAAGCAGCTGGACTCGACGGAGGGCCTGCGCACGCGGGAGAAGACCTTCGAGATCGCCTCCTCGCTGGGCAAGCTCTACTACGTGAACGGCCGGCCGGGGGAGGCGATGATGTACTTCCTCCAGGCGGAGCAGAAGGCCGCGGGCCCGCGGGCGCTGTACGTGGAGCAGCGCAAGAAGCTGGGGAAGAAGCCGGTGCCCAGCGCGGAGGAGGCCCAGTGCGGCTTTACGCCCACCACTCCCGTGGAGGAGATGGGGAAGGTGGCCGAGGAGCGGGCGAAGAAGGGTGACGCCGCGGGCGCGGCGGCCTGTGCGAAGGCGGCGCTGGCGCCGGTGCTCGAGATCGAGGTGTTGCGCGGCCAGGCGCTCTACCTGACGGGCGATAAGGCGGGTTCGCTGTCAGTGTTCGAGCGGGTGCTGGAGGTGGCGCCGTCGGATGCAGAGGCGCTCTTCTCGCGCTCGGCGCTGCTGTACGAGACGAAGGGCGAGGACGTGAAGGCGCTGCGGGCGGCGCACGAGGGCTTCGAGGCCTACATCGCGGCGCACCCGGACGCGCCCCGGGTGGAGCTGGCGAGGCAGCTCAGCCAGTTCGCGGAGGAGACGGCGAAGGCGGGCGGCCGGGAGAAGTGGAAGAAGCAGCGTGAGGAGGAGCGGCGCATCCGTCTGTCCCAGCCGAGGCCTTCGGCGCCCATGGCGGGCACGGGGCCGATGGCGGGTGGACCGATGGCGGGTGGACCGATGGCCGGGAAGGCGGGGGCACAGGGGCAGGGTGGGCCGCCGGCGCTGACGCAGGAGATGGTGGACGCCATCCAGAACACCGAGCGCACGCCGGAGCTGGAGGCGGGCCTGGCGAAGCTGGTGGAGGAGGGCGAGGAGCACCTGGCCAAGGGCCGCTATGACGAGGCGCTGGGCGTGTACCGGCGCGTGGTGCCGTTCCAGCCGGACAACGGGCGGGCAAAGGCGGGCATGGCGTGGGCGCTGGCGGGGAAGGGTTCCCCCATGGCGGACCGCGTGTGGGGCGTGGCGGTGAGCTCGGATGCGGGGGCGGTGGAGAAGCTGGGCGACACGCTGATGGCCAAGGGCGACGCGAAGGGCGCCAAGGCGCTCTGGGCGAAGCTGCTGGAGTCCGCGCCCAACTACCCGAACAAGGCGGCCCTGCAGGCCAAGGCCGCCCAGTAGCCACCAGGGCGGAGGCTGTCGCGTCTACCCCGCGAGCCGCAGCTCCGGGGGCGACAGGCGGCTCATGATGATCTCCAGGGCGGCCTGAGCGCCGAGCATCACCACGGCATCGGCCTCGGCCTCGCGGTAGGCGTGCTTGGCGGAGTGTAGGACCGTCCACGATCGTGGACTCCCGTCCAGCTCCGCGTACGCCTTGTCCACTGCAACCTCGGCTGCTTCCAGGCGCTGAGCCAGCGCCACGCTGTGTGTCGTGTCCATGAACGCCGGGAGTTGCAGCCGGCGTGCCGAAGCCCAGGCCCTGCTCCCGGGCCTTCCCAGCACAGCATGTCGGCTCGTGCCTGCGGGAGCCTGCCGGGCGCGGCGTTCCGCAAGCTGTCTGGTTATCGGACAGTTTGTGCCAAGCGCCTGCCGGGCGCGGCGTTCCGCAAGCTGTCTGGTTGTGAGCCTGTCGAAAAAGGGGGGGTAGGACGCGGAGGGTAGGGAGCAAAAGGATCGACTTGATGGGTATGGCGTGGTTGTAAGGGAGGGGTGAAAGCGAGCAGCGAGAAGAAGCGGC
>Ga0255338_1003088_pt1 | contig 21222 bp, 23 predicted proteins | sample MeOH1_35cm_T4_19_FD_203715 | JGI IMG/M metagenome (GOLD analysis project Ga0255338, IMG submission 203715) | Sandy soil microbial communities from University of British Columbia, Vancouver, Canada - MeOH1_35cm_T4_195 | ecosystem: Engineered > Artificial ecosystem > Sand microcosm > Unclassified ...
CTACGGAGGTCCTGTGCAGGATATCGATGTGCTGGTGAGCGAGGTCGGTCCGCGCGACGGGCTGCAGAACACGAAGCAGTTCATGGCGACCGAATACAAGCGGCGCTGGATCAGTGCCGCAGCGGCGGCCGGGTTGCGGGAGATCGAGTGCTGCTCGTTCGTGCCGCCGAAGCTGATACCGCAAATGGCCGATGCGGCGGAAGTCGTCGCTCATGCGCTCACGATCCCCGGGCTCACGGTCGCCGTGCTCGCGCCGAATCTCAAGGGCAGCGTGCGGGCGATGGAAGCCGGCGTGCACAAGATCACTCTGCCGATTTCGGTGAGCCATGCGCACAGCCTCTCCAACGTGCGCAAGACGCCGGACCAGGCGGTGGAAGAAGCGCGCCGCATCTGCGAGGCTCGGGACGAGTTGCCGGCTGACCGCCGGCCGAAGATCGAAGCGGGTCTCTCGACCGTTTTCGGCTGCACCATCCAGGGCGAAGTGAGGGAAAGCGAAGTCGTGCGGCTCGCCGTCGCCTGTGTCGAAGCCGGGTGCGACGAGATCGGGCTTGCCGATTCCGTCGGCTACGCGAATCCGAAGCAGATCCGGCGCGTCTACCGCCAGGTGCATGCGGAAGTCGGCGACCGGCTCGCGGGCCTGCATCTGCACAACACCCGCGGCCTGGGTCTCGCCAATGTCGTCGCGGCGCTCGAGGAAGGCGTGCGCACATTCGATTCGTCGCTCGGCGGACTGGGCGGCTGCCCCTTCGCGCCGGGCGCTACGGGCAACATCGTCACCGAAGACCTCGTGTTCATGCTCGAGTCGATGGGCTTGAGAACGGGCATCGGTCTCGACCGGCTGCTCGCGATACGTCACATCCTTGCCGAAGGCATACCGGGCGAGCCGCTCTATGGCTACGTACCCGACGCCGGCGTCACCAAGAATTTCGTGCCCGCCTCGCAGATCTGAAGCGCGCACAGGAGAATCCGCAGAAATGAGTCAGTCGTTACCGCTCGCAGGCGTGCGCGTCGTCGAGTTCTGTCATGTCGTGATGGGCCCCACCTGTGGCTTGATCCTCGCGGACCTGGGCGCCGAGGTGATCAAGGTCGAGCCGCTCGACGGCGATCACACGCGCAAGCTCGTCGCCTCGGGTGCCGGTTTTTTCCCGACCTACAACCGCAACAAGAAGAGCGTCGCCATCGATCTCAAATCGCCGCAAGGGCGTGAGGCGGTGTTGAAGCTGATCGCGAGCGCGGACGTCGTCACCGAGAACTTCCGGCCGGGCGCGATGGACAAGCTCGGCTTCGGCTACGACGACGTGAAGCGGTTGAAGCCCGACGTTGTCTACTGTTCGCTGAAAGGCTTTCTGCCCGGCCCGTACGATCATCGCACCGGCCTCGACGAAGTCGTGCAGATGATGGGCGGGCTCGCCTACATGACGGGGGGACGCTACGGACCTTTACGCGCAGGCGCTTCCGTGAACGACGTGATGGGCGGCATGTTCGGCGCGATCGCGATACTTGCGGCACTCAACCAGCGCCATGCAACCGGCGAGGGGCAGTACGTGCAGAGCGCATTGTTCGAGAACAACGCCTTCCTCATGGCGCAGCACATGATGGAAGGGCTCATGACGGGAAAACCCGTGACGCCGATGCCGGACCGCATCCGCGCCTGGGCGCTGTACGACAACTTCAAGACGAGCGACGGCGAGCTCGTGTTCGTCGGCGTGGTCACCGATACGCAGTGGAAGATCTTTTGCGACGCGTTCGGTCTCGAAGAGCTGCTGGCGGACCCGGCACTGAAGACGAACCCGCAGCGGGTCGAGGCCCGGCCGCGCATACTGCCCATCGTCACCGCGATCTTCGGTCAGATGACCAAGCAGGCGCTCATGGAAAAGTGCGAGCAGCTCGGCCTGCCTTTCGCGCCGATAGCGAAACCCGAAGACCTGTTCGACGATCCGCATCTCAACGCCTCCGGCGGCCTGACGCCCGTCACGCTGCTGAACGGCGAGAAGACGAAAGTCCCGGTGTTGCCCATAGAAATGGACGGGCAGCGCTTCGGCACGCGGCTCGACGTGCCGCGGGTCGGCGAGCACACGCGCGAAGTGCTCGCGGGCCTGGGCTATGATGGCAAGGCCATAGACCGGCTCGTCGCAGAGCAAGTGGTAGCGCTGCAGTAAAAACGAAACCTCGAGGAGAATCTCATGCATTCCGTATTCCGTGCCATCCTGATCGCAGCTGCGTTTGCCGCGACGCCGCCTACAGTCGCCGCCCAGGCGTATCCGACCAGGCCGGTGCGCTTCATCATTCCGTTCCCGCCCGGCGGCCCGACCGATCTGATGGGGCGCCTCGCAGCCGAGCGGCTTTCCAGGGCCTGGGGCGTGCAGGCGATTCCCGACAACCGTGCGGGCGCCGGCGGCAACATCGGCACCGACTTGTGCGCCAAATCCGCGCCCGACGGCTACACCGTGTGCATCATCACCGTCGCGCAGAGCATCGCGCCCGCGATCTACAGCAAGCTGCCCTTCGATCCGATGAAGGACTTCAACTACGTTACGCTGATGGCGATCCTGCCCAGCATGCTGACGGTGCATCCGTCGCTGCCGGTGAAAAACGTGAAGGAGCTCGTCGCGCTGGCGAAGTCACGTCCGGGACAGCTCTCCTATGCGTCCACAGGCAACGGCACCAGCCCGCACATGCTCATGGAATTGTTCAAGGTCCTGACGGGTGTCAACGTGGTGCACATTCCGTACAAGGGGCAGGCGCCTTCCGTGATCGACCAGATCTCGGGCCAGGTGCAGCTCGCGTTCAACACGGCCATTACCGTGCTGCCGCACGTGAAAACCGGGCAGTTGAAGCCCGTCGCTATCTCCACGAAGGAGCGCTTCCCGGCGATGCCCGATCTGCCGACCGTCGACGAGGGCGGCGTCAAAGGCTTCGACGGCAGCTCGTGGAACGGCATCGTGGTGCCGGCAGGCACGCCCAAGGAGATCGTGGCGAAGATCCACCAGGAGTTGAGCACGATGCTGAAAACGCCGGAGACGCGTCAAAAGCTGCTCGGACAGGGTGCGGTCGCCTCGGGCAACACGCCGGAGGAGTTCGCGGCCTTCACGAAGCAGGAGATCGAAAAGTGGACCAAGGTGGCGAAGTTCGCGAAGGTCAAGCTCGATTGATTACCGTCACGGTGCGATGGGGCCGCGCAGTGCGGCTTTAACGAATCGGGAGCAGCGATGCGCAAGATATTGTGTGGAATTGCGATGGCGTGCACGGCAGCCGCTGCGGCAGCCGCGGACACTTACCCGGCCAAGCCCGTGCGGTGGATCGTGCCCTTCCCCCCCGGCGGCGGCACGGACCTCATCTCGCGCACGGTTGCCGCGAAGCTCGCCGAGGCGTGGAAGGTGCAGGTGGTCCCGGACAACAGGCCCGGCTCCGGCGGCACGATAGGCATGAATGCGGCGGCGAAGTCGCCCGCGGACGGCTATACGATAGTGCTGGGCCAGGCATCGAACGTCGCGGTGGCGCCGGGCTTGTATGCCAAGCTGCCGTACGACCCGCTGCGCGATTTTCTGCCCGTCACGCAGGTCATCGCGGCGCCGCTCGTGATCGTGTCGCATCCGTCATTTCCCGCGAAGAGTATGAAAGAGCTCGTCGCGCGCGCGAAAGCGCAACCGGGGGCAATCACGTTCGGCTCGCCGGGCAACGGCACCATCGGGCATCTCTCGATGGAGCTCCTGAAGTCGCTGGCGAAGATCGACATGCTCCACATCCCGTATACCGGCGCTTCCCGCGCCATCACCGAGCTGATGGGCGGACAGATCGTCGTCTATTCCAGCAGCATGCCGCCGGCGATCCCGCTCATCCACGCGGGCAAGCTGAAGGCGCTGGGTGTCACGACGGCGAAGCGCCTTGCGCCGCTGCCCGACGTGCCGACAGTGGCCGAAAGCGCGGTGCCCGGCTACGAAGCGGTGAACTGGTACGGCGTCTTCGCGCCGGCAGGCACTCCCAGGGAGATCGTCGCCAAGCTCCATGACGACATCGCACGCGTCCTGCAGCAGCCGGACGTGCAGAAGCGCTTCGCCGGCGAAGGCGGAGACGTGGTCGCCAACACGCCGGAGGAATTCGGCGCGTTCATACGGCGCGAGATACCGAAGTGGACGAAGGTGATCAAGGACTCGGGCGCGCGCGTCGACTAGCGCGCGCGGCGAGCTACATCGCGGCGTGCAGCGTGTACTGGCCGAGGAAGTAGGCGCCGGCCGCCATCAGCCCGTACACGAGCATGTCGTGCACTTTGCTGGCGCGCCCGAGGGCGCGCCGGTGATTGCGCCAGGCGGTGAAGGCCAGTATGCCGCCGACCGTGAGCGGGATCGCGACCATCGGGTATTGCACCTCGATCGCCCACGCATGGCCCAGTGCGGTGGATATCCAGCCGTCCTTGCGAAAAGCGTGGAACGAAAGGCCGGCAAGGCCGGCCACCACCAGCGCAATCACGCCGAACGACACCACATAATCGTATGCCTGCTTCATAGCGCCGCTCCCTTCTGTCGCCCGCGATGCCGCGCACCGCGCGAATCGTCAACAGGCTCATGCTCGGGGGGCAAAAGGGACCCCCCTCTTTGAGCACCCCGTCAATCGTGAAAAAGTATAGCAGCGGGGTTTTCGGAAGCAGTGCTAACAAATTCACGTCGTCACAACTGATCGCACACGGCTTCCGTCACGAGCGACGTGTCCGCCTCGCCGCCGAGATCCGGTGTGAAGATGCGACGGGCCGTGACTTTTTCGACGGCCGCCATGAGACGCGCGGCGCCCTCCTTCTCGCCGAGATGCTCGAGCATCATCGACGCGGTCCAGAAGGTGGCCACAGGATTGGCGATGCCTTTGCCGGTGATGTCGAAAGCGGAGCCGTGTATCGGCTCGAACATCGACGGAAATGTTCTCTCGGGATTCAGGTTCGCGGTGGGCGCAATGCCCAGGCTGCCGGTGAGCGCGGCCGCGAGGTCGGACAGGATGTCCGCGTGCAGGTTGCTCGCCACCATGACGTCGAGCGTGAGGGGCTTCAGCACCATCAGCGTGGTCATCGCGTCGACCAGCACGCGTTGCGTTTCCACGTCCTGATAATCGCGCGCCACCTCGAAGAATATCTCGTCCCACAGCACCATGCCGTGCCGCTGCGCATTCGACTTGGTGACGAGCGTGAGATGCCTGCGTGGGCGCTTGCGCGCAAGCTCGAAGGCGTAGCGATGGATGCGCTCGCACCCGCGGCGGGTGAACACCGAGGTCTCGTTGGCTACCTCTTCCGGCAGGCCGCGATGCACGCGGCCGCCGCTGCCCGAATACTCGCCCTCCGAATTCTCGCGGATCACCACCCAGTCTATCGCCTGGCCGTTGCGCAGCGGGCTGGTGACGCCGGGCAGCACGCGTGCCGGCCGCACGTTGGCATACTGGTCGAAACCCTGGCAGATGGGCAGGCGCAAGCCCCACAGCGACACGTGATCGGGCACGTCGGGCGCGCCCACCGCGCCGAAGAAGATCGCATCGAACGTGCGCAGGTGCGCCAGGCCGCCGTCGGGGATGTAATAGCCGTTCTTTTTGTAATAGTCGCTGCTCCAGGGAAAGTGCTCCACGTTGAGCTTGAACCCGCCCTCGCGCGCGGCCAGCACGTCGAGCACCTTCAGTCCTGCCGCTATGACTTCCACGCCTATGCCGTCCCCCGGGATTGCCGCTATCTTGTATTCGCGCACGTCGTTTCCTCGCTGCGGCATGCCGCCGCCGTTCGATTAAGGTCCGGATCCCGGGCATCGCTCTGCCTGAGCTGCGCGCGCAGGCGACGCCGATTATAAACGGCGTCGGACGCTGCGGAGCGCGGTTTTCGCCGACGCGTCGCTCGCGTCGCCGACGCCTGCGCCGCAATCGGCTAGAATCGGTACAGCGTGCGCCGCGCGCTGCCCACTTTTTTCGCCTCGTGCATATACTCGCTCTCGACACATCCACCGAATACTGCTCCGTGGCACTCTGGCGCGACGGCACGGTCGTCGAGCGCGAAGTTCACGCCGGGCAGCGCCATTCGCAGCTCCTGCTCGGCATGATCGACGAGGTGTTGCGGGAAGGCGGCGCTACGCTCGATCGACTGGACGGCATCGCGTACGGCGAAGGTCCCGGCACCTTCACGGGTTTGCGGATTGCTTGCGGCGTCACGCAGGGACTCGCGTTCGCATCGAATTTGCCTGTTGCCGGCGTCTCTACGCTGCTCGCGCTCGCCGTGGGCGCCGGTGCAGACCGCGTCGTGTGCTGCCTCGATGCGCGCATGCATCAGGTCTATTACGGCGCGTACGAGAAGACGTCGGCCGGCTGGACGGTGGCGCATGCCGCGGCGCTGCACGATCCGTCGGCTGTGCCCGAGCTCGCGGGCAGCGGCTGGGTCGGTTGCGGCAGCGGTTTTGCGGCGTACGGCGAGGTGCTCGCGCAACGCTATGGAGATCGGCTCGTGCAGGTGCGCCCCGAAGCGTTTCCGCGCGCCCGTCACATCGCGGCGCTGGCACAGCCGGCGCTGGTCGGCGGTACCGCGGTGCCCGCCGATGCGGCAGCGCCGTGCTACATCCGCGACAAGGTGGCCTTGAAGACCGATGAGCGCCCGGCCTGATGCAGTGCTCGCCTATCGGCGCATGGACGACGGCGATCTTGCGCAGGTCGCGGCGATCGAGCGCACCATTTATACGCATCCCTGGTCGCGCGGCAATTTCGCTGATTCTCTGGCCGCCGGATATCAGTGCTGGGTGCTCGAGCGCGAGCACGAGCTCGTGGGATACGCCGTGATGATGCTCGCCGCGGATGAAGGGCACCTGCTCAACCTGAGCATTGCGTCCGAGCATCAGGGCCAGGGATTGGGCGCCGATTTCGTGCGCTTTCTCCTGAAGGTGGCGCGCGACCACGGCACGCAGAAAATCTATCTGGAAGTGCGGCCTACGAACGTGCGGGCGCGCGCGCTCTATGAGCGTCTCGGATTCACGCAGATCGGCGTGCGGCGCGATTATTATCCGGCCGCGCCCGGACGCCGGGAGGACGCCATCGTGATGGAGCGCGCCGTATGAGCCGCCGCGACGAGATATTGCGCGAGATCGGCTTGACGCCGGTGTGGCGGCTGCGCGAGCGCCCGTCCGGGTCAGGACCGCAAGAGGTGTCCGCGGAGCCTGTGGCAGCGCCTCCCGCGCCGGGCCCGGCCATGCCGGTCGAAGCGGCATCTCCGCCGCCTGCCGAACAGGAAGATCGCAGGGCCGTCATCATGCGGATGGAATGGCCTGCGCTCAAGGCGCGTGTGGAAAGCTGCATCGACTGCCGGCTGCATCAGAAAAGGACCCGCGCCGCCTTCGGCGTCGGGGACGAGAAGGCGGACTGGCTCTTCGTCGGCGAAGGTCCCGGCGCGGAGGAGGACCTGCAGGGAGAGCCCTTCGTCGGCCAGGCGGGGAAGCTCCTCGACAACATGCTGGCCGCCATCAAGCTGAAGCGCGGCGAGAACGTGTATATCGCGAACATCGTCAAATGCCGCCCGCCCGGCAACCGCAATCCGGAAGCCGACGAAGCGCGCGAGTGCGAGCCTTATCTCAAGCGGCAGATCGATCTCATCCGCCCCCGACTCATCGTCGCGCTCGGGCGCGTCGCCGCGGTCAACCTGCTCGGACGCGATGCGAGCATCGCGAGCCTGCGCGGGAAGCTGCACGATTACGCCGGCATACCGCTCATCGTCACGTATCACCCGGCCTATCTCTTGCGCAATCTGCCGGACAAGGCCAAGGCATGGATTGATCTCTGTTACGCGGTCGAGACGATGAAGGGCTTGCAAACGCCGGTCGGCGCCACCACCTGACAGGAAAACCGGGAGGGTCTGACATGTTCATCGCGTGGTCGAGGGTGTTCGCAGTTATCGTAGTGCTGCTTCTGAGCGGTTGCGGCTACAACACGCTGCAGTCCACCGACGAGCAGACGAAGGCGGCGTGGTCCGAGGTCCTGAACCAGTATCAGCGGCGCGCGGATCTGATACCGAATCTCGTGGAAACAGTCAAGGCGTACGCCGCGCAGGAGCAGCAGGTGCTGCTGGGCGTCACGAACGCGCGGGCGAAAGTCGGCAGCATCCAGGCAACCCCCGAGCTCATCAACGATCCGGAGGCCTTTGCGCGCTTCCAGGCGGCGCAGGGCGAGCTCACTTCGGCGTTGTCGCGCCTGCTCGTGGTCGCCGAGAATTATCCGCAGTTGAAATCCGACCAGAACTTCCGCGAGCTGCAGGCGCAGCTGGAGGGCACCGAGAACCGCATCGCGGTCGCGCGCAATCGTTATATCAAGGCCGTGCAGGAGTACAACCTGACGGTCCGGTCGTTGCCGACCAACCTCACTGCCATGGTGTTCGGCTACAAGCCGAAGCCGCAATTCACGGTCGAGAACGAGCGCGAGCTCGCCAAGCCGCCGAAAGTGGATTTCGGCACGTCGGGCAAATCCTCGGCACCGTCCGCGTCCCCATCCGCGCCTGCGCCCGCTCCCGGCACAAAGTAAGCATCGCGCATGTCGCACGGCTCGAGTTTCTGGCGCCATCTGCTGCTCGCGTTCGCGTTGCTTGCAGCGGCGTGCGCCATGGCCGAGGTGGCCGTCCCGCCGCTGAAGGCGCGGGTCACCGATCTCGCGGGTGTGCTCACGAGCGCCCAGCGCGCGGCGCTCGAGGAGCGGCTCGCAGCCTTCGAGAAGAGCAAAGGCAGCCAGATTGCGGTGCTTACCGTGCCGACCACGCAGCCGGAAACCATAGAGCAGTACGGCATACGCGTCGCTGAAGCATGGAAGCTCGGCAGGAAGGGCGTCGACGACGGCGCGCTGCTGCTCGTCGCCATCAAGGACAGAGCGGTGCGCATCGAGGTGGGATACGGCCTGGAAGGCGTGCTGCCCGACGCGATCGCCAAGCGCATTATCGAGGAAGACGTCGTGCCCCGCTTCAAGCAGGGCGACTACTACGGCGGAATCGAGGCGGGCGTGGGCCGCATGATACGCGTCGTCGAGGGCGAGCCCTTGCCGCCGCCGCGCGCCCGCCAGCCTGCGGCAGGCAACGGAGTGGATTTGCAGCAGCTCTTCGTGCTCGGGCTGCTGCTCGTGTTCGTCGTCGGCGGCGTCTTGCGTGCGATGTTCGGCCGCATGCTGGGCTCGGGCATCATAGGCGCGGTCGGTGGCTTCATCGCGTGGCTGCTCGTGGGCAGCGTCTTTGCGGCGATCGCGGCCGGCGTGATCCTGTGGCTCATCAGCGCGGCGACCGGCGGCGGGGGCGGCTTTCCGCCGCGGCGCGGCGGCTGGTACCCCGGCGGCGGCTGGTCTTCCGGACGCGGCGGCGGCTTCGGTGGCGGCGGCGGCTTCGGCGGAGGTGGCGGCTTCGGCGGAGGTGGCGGCGGTTTCGGCGGCGGCGGAGCTTCAGGCCGATGGTAGGCGAGTCACGCGCGCGACGTGTGCTGCGGCATCTCTTCTTTCCGCGCTGGCGCGTGCGGCGCGCATTTCCGACTGCGACTCTCGCCCGCATCGAGACGGCGATACATGAGGCGGAAAAGACGCATCGCGCGGAACTGCGTTTCGCCGTCGAAGGCGGGCTCGATGTTTTTCCTTTGTGGCGACGACTCACGCCGCGCGCACGCGCGATTGCGTTGTTCTCCGAGCTGCGTGTCTGGGACACTGCAGAGAATTGCGGCGTGCTGATTTACGTCCAGCTCGCGGACCGCTGCATCGAAGTGGTCGCCGATCGCGGCATCGATGCTTGCGTCCCGCAAGCGGAATGGGAAGACGTCTGCCGGCACATGGAGGCGGCATTCCGCGCAGGCCGCTTCGAGGCCGGCACCATCGAAGGGGTCGGTACAGTGAGCGCAGTGTTGTCGCGTCATTTCCCATCCATCGCCGGAGACAGGAACGAGCTGCCCGATCAGCCCGTCATCGTTTGAATCCCGCAGCAGCGCGAGAGCGCTGCAACCCTATGCCTTCTGCCGCTTGCGCGCAGGCGCCCTCGGCGTGCGGGTGGGCTTGATCAGGATGCGCTCGAGCATCTCGGCGCTCGGCTCGGCGTCCGGCACAGCGAGCGTTTGCGTTTCCCGCTTTGCCTGCGCGAGCAGCTTTCCGAGCTCGCGATCCTCCACTTCGCAGCGCACGAGCCCGAGCAGCGGCTTGATTATCGACGGCGGTGCGGTGTTGAACAGCGTCATCAGCAGGCGGGCGATGTCCGTGACGAAAGCGTGGTGGCGGGCCACCCTGTGTGCGCGGCTCTTGCGCGGCTGCGTGAGCCGCGCGTTGTCCGCGATGTAACGATCGAGCAGCGTGAGCAGTGCGTAATCATCCGCCTGACTCTCGTATCCGGCACTCGCTTCGGCGACAAAACGCGTCAGCTGCTTTGCGCACTCCACCGCCGCGAGCCGCGTGCTCGTCATGGCGGTGACTTCCGGCTGGGAGTGGTTGGCGTGGAATTTCTCGATGCACAGGCATACCGTGGCGAGGAAATCGAATTTCTGGAACGTGGTGTCGCCGATCCAGCGGGTGAACGCCTGTGCTGCCGCGGCATAGCCCGGTTGTGCGACAAGCCAGCGGTAAGCCGGCTCGCGCGCGAGCCGCCCCAGGCGCAGGCCGAACGTTTTTGCGCGCTCCTCCTGCGAGAGGGAGCGATCCTGCGCAAGCTCTTCCGACAGCAGCTCGCAGCGCATCACCACGCTCGAGAGCGCCGACCATTCGGCGAGGCTGGGCTCTGTTCTTGTCGTTGCTTTAGCCATGATGGGCCCCAAGCCCTGTTGTTGTTCTGAACATCCGCCGTCGACCCCGTTATTCGACGGCCAAAAGCGCCTGCACTAGCCCACGGCGGCGACCTTCGCGGCACCGGGCTGCCGCACTTTCGCGATGAGCTCGTCGAGGCCTCGCATGCTGGCGACGCAGTCGATGCGCAGCAAGTCCTTCATCCCGCCCTGGTACTCGCTGTGGCCCCTGATCTCCACCGGCGGCTGCATGTATCGAGTCCTCCTGATGAGCGCCATTGTAATGTGAATGGCGGCGGCGTGGCAGCTTGGACGGCATGACCGGCGACGCCCCCTTTTATATCCCCCAAATATGGGACTGTTGAGAGCATCCTTAAGGTGAGATCACGCAATAGGGATACGTAACGAGAGTAACGAGAGAATTTCATCAGCCTGTCAGGCGATCTCGCGCGCCGCCCAGCAATGCCGCGCCGAACACGCCGCTCGAATCGCCGTGCTGGTTGCGCACGAGCCGCGTGCGGACGACGTCGGAGAATATCCATTGCGCCCACAGCCGGGGGACGAGCTCGTAGAGCATTTCGATGTTGGAGAGCCCGCCGCCGAGCACTATGACGTCCGGATCGACGATGTTGACGACGGTGGCCAGCGCGCGCGCCAGCCGTTCCGCATAGCGGCGCATCGTCTCGTGGGCGGGACGCTCGCCGCGCAGCGCCCGACGTACGAGGGCCTCGGCAGTGTCCCGGCCGCCGCCGTGTTTCTCGTGATCTCGCGTGAGCCCCGGCCCGGAGAGCCAGGTCTCTATGCAGCCCTGCCTGGCGCAATAGCACAGCGGGCCGGGACGCTCGTCGTCGCGCGGCCACGGCAGCGGGTTATGTCCCCATTCGCCGGCGATCGCGTTCGCACCGCGCAGGATGTTGCCGTCCACGGCGATCGCGCCCCCGACGCCGGTGCCCAGGATGACGCCGAACGCCGTGTGCGCCCCGGCCGCGGCGCCGTCCGTGACTTCGGAGAGCAGAAAGCAGTTCGCGTCGTTCGCCAGGACGACGCGGCGGCCGAGCAGCCGCTCGAGATCCTCCTGGAGCGGCTCATCGTTGAGACAGACCGAGTTGGAATTGCGCATGCGGCCGGTCGCGGGAGAAAGCGCCCCCGGCGTGCCGATGCCGATGGTGGCGCTTGGGCCAACGTCGCGTTCCACCTCGCTCACCAGTCGCGCGATGAGGTCGAGCGTCGCGCCGTAATCGCCAGCAGGCGTCGGCGTACGTCTGCGCACCAGCTCCGCGCCGGTCGGGTCCAGCGCGACGATCTCGGTCTTCGTTCCGCCGAGGTCTATGCCGATGCGCGGGGGGACCGGCGTGTGCGCCATGCGCGGCTGGAGAATGGACTGCGTGGAGGATGCGGCGACGCGAGCCGCCGCGCTTGCCGTATTACGGCAGCTGTATCTTCCCGCCGCCGCCGCCACCACCCAGGCCGCCCATGCCGCCTTGCGGCACGACGATCGAAGAGGCCGCCTGGCGCCGCATCTCCTGCAGCTCGCGCACGGTGCGCTCGATCGCTTCCTTCGCGGAAGGCCCGAATTTCTCCACCGCGTCCGCAAGGGACGCGGCTTCGATGTCGAAATTGATGGGCAAGGGGCCGGCCTGCGTCATGATTTGCGCTTCGCCCATGTAGATCACCGGACGCGCGCCGTCCACGGTGCCGTCGCTCTTCAGCGGCGTGAGCATGCGTATGGTGCCTACCTTGCGGTCGGTGACGATCTCCTCGCGATACAGCGCGGAGGCATCCATCTTTGCTTCTGTCATGCGGTCGGCGGGGTTTGCAGCCATGATTGCCTCGTTCGTTCGTTAACGCCAAGAGCGAAGGGTACCAGAAAACCCTTCGGTCCCGACAGAGCGCCCGTTCAGCGGAGGTGCTCCGCCCTCCGCGCTTCCTGCACGGTGCCGCGTCTCGCGACACGGGCGACGAAGTCGCCGAGGGCGGGCCATGGCGCGATGTCCACCTCGAGGAAGTGCGTCCAGTTGAGCACTGCATAGAGATACGCGTCGGCGACGGTGAAGTGGGCGCCCATGAGATAGTCGCTGCCCGCGAGCCGCGGGGCCAGGTAGGCGAAACGCGCGGACAGCAGATCGATCTGCTCCTTGCGCCGCTCGGCGGTGGGCTCGTGGAACAGCGGGCCGAAGGACTTGTGCAGCTCCGAGGAAATGAAATTCAGCCACTCCATCAGGCGATACCGCGGCAGCGTGCCGGCGAGCGGCGCGAGATGTGTGCCGGGCGCCATGTCGGCCACGTACTGCAGGCAGGCCGCGGTCTCCGTGAGCACGTCTGCGCTGTCCAACTCGAGCGCCGGAACCGCGCCTTTCGGGTTGATCTCGCGGTAATCCCGCCCGCGCGCGGTCCGCTTGGTGTGCAGGTCGACTTTTTCGAGCTCGAACGGCACGCCCGCTTCACGCAGCGCTATGTGCACGGACAGGGAACACGCAGCAGGAGCGTAATACAGCCTCATTCCTTTCCTCCGGCACGCAGACGATGCCAACGATGCTGCAAGTTGCGGGCCGGAGTCGATGCGGCTGCGCCGGTGACGGATCGCCGTCGGTGACGTTCGCCTCCCGCTTATTCGTTAAACTACCGGCATGCCGGACATCATTCTCGCCACGATCAATGCGCGCTATGTGCACGCCTCCCTCGGGCTGCGGTACCTCCGGGCGAACATGGGCGCGCTGCGCGATCGCACCCGCATCGTCGAATTCGTCCTCGGCGCGCGGCCTCTCGACATGGTCGAGCAGCTGCTCGCGCTCAAGCCGCGTATCGTGGGCTTAGGCGTCTACATCTGGAACGTCGAGGAGACCACGCGCGTCGTCGCCCAGTTGAAGCGCGTTGCGCCGGAGGTGATCGTCGTCGTCGGTGGCCCGGAGGTGAGCCACGAGACGGACGAGCAGCGCATCTGCGCGCTCGCGGATCACACGGTCACGGGGTGGGGGGACGTCACGTTTCCGCGGCTCTGCCGGGCGCTGCTCGACGGCGAGCGCCCGCAGGCACGGGTGTGGAACGGCGAGCAGCCGCCGCTGAAGAAGCTTGCGCTGCCGTACGATGAATACACCGACGAGGACGTAGCGCGCCGGTTCATCTATGTCGAAGCCTCGCGCGGCTGCCCGTTCAAGTGCGAGTTCTGCCTGTCCGCACTCGACAAGACCGCGTGGCCCTTCGAGCTCGACGCGTTGCTCGCTGCGCTCGATCGCCTGCACGGGCGGGGCGCGCGTCACTTTCGTTTCGTCGACCGCACGTTCAATCTCAAGGCGGCGACGAGCCTGCGCATCCTCGAGTTCTTTCTCGAGCGCATGGATGATCAGACGTTCCTGCATTTCGAGCTGATACCCGATCATCTTCCCGACGTTCTGAAGCAGGCGATCCAGCGCTTTCCGCCCGGAGCGCTGCACTTCGAGGTCGGCATACAGACCTGGAACACCGATGTGCAGGCACTCATCTCGCGGCGTCAGGACAATGAGCGCGCAGCGGACAACCTCGAGTGGCTGCGCCGGCACACGACCGCGCTGGTCCACGTCGATCTCATCGCCGGACTGCCGGGCGAGGACCTGGCGAGCTTTGGCGCAGGTTTCGACCGTCTGGCTGCGCTGCGTCCGCACGAGATCCAGGTCGGCATACTGAAGCGCCTGCGCGGCACACCCATCGCGCGGCACACCGAAAGCTGCGGCATGCGCTACAACCCCGATCCGCCGTACAACGTGCTCGCGACCGGGTGCATGGCGTTCGAGGACATGCAGCGCATCGCGCGCTTTGCGCGCTACTGGGACATGGCGGGCAATTCGGGACGGCTCCCGCGCACGCTGCCCTTGCTGCTGGAGGGGGAGGGATCCGCCTTCGATCGCTTCATGCGCTACGCCGACTGGTTTTATGCGCGCACGGGCAAGACGCACGAGATCGCGCTCGAGCGCCTGTTCGATACGCTGCACGATTATCTCGTCGGCGAGCTGGATCTCGACCGCGCGACCGTGGAGGCGGCGCTGACGCAGGATTACGAGGCGAGCGGCGCGAAAGGGCGGCTCATGTTCATGCGCACCGGCGTGCGTCCGACCCGGGCGGAGTCCAACACGGTGCGCAGCCGCATGCGTCAGGTACGTCACTTGCAAACCGGCTAGAAAATTGAATCCCTCGATCGTTCATGAAACCCGCGAAAAACGTATTGGGCGAAGCGCTGCAGCCGTGCTGTTTTGCACCGGTCACCGGCTACACTCGCAACGGCTTTTGCGAGACTGGCCCCGAGGATCTCGGCGTGCATACCGTTTGCGCGCAGATGACGGCGGAATTTCTCGAGTTCAGCAAGGCGCGGGGCAACGACCTGAGTGTGGCCGTGCCGCAGTTCCGTTTTCCCGGCCTCAAGCCCGGCAACCGCTGGTGCCTGTGCGCGGATCGCTGGAAAGAGGCCTATGACGCCGGCGTGGCGCCGCCTGTGATAATCTCGGCGACGCACGAAGCGACGCTCGTGTATGTGCCGCTGGAAGCACTGAAGCGGCATGCGATAGACCTGAGTTGAGGGCGCCATGGCAGACATCGACAATACCTCCGGGCTCGCCGTTCCGGGCGAGGGCCTCGTCACGCTCACGCACGTGATGTATGGGTTGCACGGATTCAGCGCGCTGATGGGCATGCTGGGGCCTGCGTTCATACTCACCGCGTTTCTCACGGGCTGGCCTTCGATCATCGCGGTCATCCTGAATTACGTGAAGCGCGGCGACGTGGAGCATACTTTCCTCGATACACATTTCCGCTGGCAGCTGCGCACGTTCTGGTTCGCGGTGCTGTGGCTGGTGATCATGTCCGTGCTGGTGCTCACCGTGATCGGCATCCCGGTCGCGATCGCGCTCGGGATGGGCGTCGGCATCTGGGTGCTCTACCGCATCATCCGCGGCTGGACTTCCCTCGCGAGCCGCAAGCCCATGCCGGTGTAAGGACGTGTCGGTCCGGCTCGACAAATGGCTATGGGCCGCGCGCTTCTTCAAGACGCGCTCCGCGGCGCAGGAAGCGATCGACGGCGGGCGGGTCAAGCTGAACGGCGAGCGCGCCAAGCCCGCGAAGAGCCTCGTGACGGGCGACGAGCTCGTGATCCACATCGGCGCGTACGAGTGGGTGATTACGGTGCGCGAGCTCTCCGACAAGCGCGGTGCAGCGACCGTGGCGCGCGCGTTGTACGAAGAAAGCGAGAAGAGCACCGCGCGGCGCGCTGAATTGATCGGGCAGCGCAAAGCGTTCGGTCATCCGGGCTCCGACCGGGCGGGGCGGCCCACGAAGCGGGAACGGCGGCAGCTCGAGCGCTGGCGCGACGACAGCGAAAGGCGGTAAGGCGCTCGCCGATGGCGAGAACCTGTCATCGTGTACTGTTAGTGCTATCCTCACGTTCGTCTTGATTCTTTAGAAAGGGAACGGACCATGGCCAGATCGAGTGCTGCCGGCGAAGACCTGGGCAAGCTGCTGCTGCGGCTCGTCCTCGGTGTGCTGATTCTGCTTCACGGCGTGTCGAAAGTGCTCAGCGGGCCGGCTTTCATCGTCGGCCTCGTGACCAAGATGGGGCTGCCGCAACCGGTCGCATATCTGGTCTACGTCGGGGAAGTGCTCGCCCCCGTACTGCTGATACTCGGCGTATGGACGCGGCCCGCGGCCCTGATCATCGTCATCAACATGGTGGTCGCGATATGGCTCGCGCACACCAGTCAATTCTTCACGCTGTCGCAGTCGGGCGGATGGGCGCTGGAGCTGCAGGGGATGTTTTTCGTGACCGCGCTCGCCATCGCGCTGCTGGGCGCGGGACGCTACAGCATAGGCGGAGCGGGCGGACGCTGGAACTGATCGAGGGGTGACGACGCTGCGTCGCTCACCCTGCTCTATTCCGGGACTTTCTTAAAACCGCTGCGCCCCCGGCCTGCCGTCTTCCACGGCGTAGCTCACCAGGTTCTGTATGCCCGAGTCCGGATCGCGCACATCATGCAGCACGCGCAGCGTCGCGACGCTGCGGTCGGGCGTGACGTCGAGCAGCGTATAGCCGCGGCGCGCGCCGTTCGCGAACTTGATGTGCGGGTTCTTGAGAAGCAGGGTCTCGACGCGCTTGCGCGACGGTCCTTGCGACGTGATGGACGTGCCGCAGAATTCGGTCGCGACGACGGGCGACTTCGCATCGTCGAAATCCACCTTCAGGTCGGTCACCGCCGCCATGTGCACGTCGCCGCCGATCACCACCGGATTGCGCACGCGTTGTCCCGCGATGAAGCGCAGCAGCCGCTCGCGCGCTCTGGGATAGCCGTCCCATCCATCGGTCCAGTAAGCCTCTCCGTCGCCGTCCGGACGGCGGTCGGCCTGCGCCATGAGCGTTTGCTGCGCGACGATGTTCCAGCGTGCCGTTGAGCGCCGCAAGCTTTCGTCGAGCCATCGCTCCTGTGCCGTGCCGAGCAGGGAGAGCGCGGGATCAAGCCGTTCGGGGCACGAGGCGCGGTCGACGCTGTTGCCGCCGCCCCGTTCCGGACGGGGGCACACCTGGTGCGAGCGATATTGGCGCGTGTCGAGCACCTGGAATTGCACGAGGTCTCCGTAAGCCACGCTCGTATAAAGCTGCATGTCTGCGCCGCGCGGCCGCGCCCAGGCCGGTAGCGGCATGTGCTCGTAGTAAGCCTGGTAAGCCGCAGTGCGCCGCGCGAGAAACGTGCCGCGATCTTCCAGCAGTTGCGAGCGGTCGTTGGCGTAATCGTTGCTCACCTCGTGATCGTCCCACGTGACGACCCACGGAAACGCGGCGTGCGCCGCCTGCAGCTCCGCCTCGCTCTTGTAGAGCGCATAGCGGTTGCGATACTCCTCCAGCGTGCGCGGCTCAGGCGTGCCGTGTGCTCGCACATGGTCGCGCCCCCAGGAGGATTCGTAGATGTAATCGCCGAGATGCACGACCAGATCGACGTCTTCGCGCGCCATGTGGCGATAGGCGGCGTAATAGCCCTGCTCGTACTGCTGACACGAAGCGTAGGCGAGCCGCAGCTTCGTATCCGCGTCGCCGGCGGCGGGCGCAGTGCGTGCGCGCCCGACCGGGCTGCGCTCGCCTTGCGCGACGAAGCGGTACCAGTACCAGCGCGCAGGGGCGAGGCCGTCGACGTCGACGTGCACCGAGTGCGCCCACTCGGGCACTGCCTGCGCTTCGCCCTTCCGGGCGATGTGCCGAAACTGCTCGTCGGCTGCGACCTCCCATTGCACGCGGACGGGCACGGGCGGCATGCCGCCGCCTTCCAGCGCGCGCGGCGCGAGGCGCGTCCATAGCGTGAAGCCGCGAGCGTGCGGATAACCGGAGGCGATGCCGAGCGTGTAGGGATAGGTGCGCGGACCCTGGGCGTAAATCAGTCGCGGCAATGCCGCCGCAGAGCAGGCCGCAGCCAAAAAATGTCGACGGGATAATCGCATGGTATGCGTCACTATAACGCGGCAGGCCGGGAAACGCTGACCTCGTCGTCTGCGTTATCATCGACGGGCATGAAGACCCTCAACGTCATCGGCCCGGGGCGTCTCGGCCGCACGCTGGCCGCGCTCTGGGCGCAAGCCAGAACCTTCGAGGTGCGCGACGTCCTCGCCCGCAGCGTTGAGCATGCGCGTTCGGCGACGGCGTTCGTGGGTGCGGGCCGCGCCGTTGCCCGCCTGGAGGAGATGCAGCCGGCGGATCTCTGGCTCGTTGCCACACCCGACGACAGCATTGCGCGCGTGGGACAGGCGATCGCGGCCGCCGGGCGCGTGCGACCCGGAGACATCGTTTTCCATTGCAGCGGCGCGCTGTCTGCCGCCGAGCTCGATGCGGCCGCGGCACAAGGCGCGAAGACGGCGAGTGTGCATCCGCTCAAGAGCTTTGCCGATCCGGCGACGGCGCGGGACACCTTTGCCGGCACGTACTGCGTCGGCGAAGGCGATGCCGCTGCCGTCTCGGTGCTGCGCGCGGGCTTCGAAGGCATCGGCGGCCGCGTCGTCGGCATCGATGCGGCGGCGAAGCCGCTGTACCATGCCGCCAGCGCGCTGGTGTGCAACGATCTCGCGGCATTGATCGAGGCGGGTCTGCGCTGTTACGAGCGGGCGGGCATCGCGCGCGAGACCGCGGGCCGCATGATAGAGCCGCTCGTGCGCGAGACCGTCGCGAACATCTTCCGTATCGGCACAGTGGCTGCGCTCACGGGGCCGGTCGCGCGCGGCGATGCGGCGACGGTGGCGCGGCATATCGAGAGCTTGCGCGCGGCAGAGCCGCTCTCCGCGCGCATTCATCACGATCTTTCCCTCTATGCGCTCGAGCTTGCGCGCGCGCAGGGAATCGCCGATGCAGCCGCGCTGGAACGGCTCGAGCGGCTGCTGCAGGGCGAAGGTCGGTAACTTTTTCCGTATCCCGCGGGCGGCGCCAACGAGGCGCTTCTCTTTCTGTCCGCGTCCGGTAGAATTCCCGATGTCCGGCTGCCGCTCGCGGCGCCGCCGACGATCCCGGAATCCTTCCATTTGCCGCATCGCGCTTCACGCGCAGTGCGGCCACCAACATCAAGAAAGCATGCTCGGTATGACGCGGAGCCTTCGGGCCGCAGAAGACTATGGCGTTGCGCTGCTCGCGCTCGTTGCCGCGATCGTCGCGCGCTGGCTGATGGATCCGCTGCTCGGCGATGCCGAGCCTTTCGTCACGCTGTACGGCGCCATCGCGGTCGTGGTCTGGTTTGGCGGCTACCGGCCGGCGTTGGTCACCGTAGTCGGCGGCTATCTGCTCGCCAACTTTTTCTTCCTCGAGCCGCGCGGTGTGCTGCACTGGGGCAGCGCGGCCGAGACCGTCAACATGCTCGCGTACGCACTGTCTTCGGTGCTGATCGTGGGCTTCGGGGAGGCGATGCACAACGCGCGCCACGGCACCGCCTCGTACCGCCTCGAGCTCGTGGAGCGGCAGCAGCGCATGGCGGCGATACTGGAGAGCATCAGCGACGCCTTTTACACCGTCGACCGCGAATGGCGCATTGCCTACATCAACTCGCATGCCGAGCGCTATTTCGGCCGGCCGAAGCAGGAGTTGACCGGCATGTCGGTCTGGCAGCTCTTTCCCGAAGCGCGCGGTACGGAGATCGAAGTGCAGTATCGCCGCGCCATGCGCGAGCAGGCGCCTGTGGCGTTCGAGCTGGTGGCGCCGGTGTCGAAACGCTGGATCGAGGTGCGGGCCTATCCTTCCACCGAAGGCCTGTCGGTGTTCTTCCGCGACATCCAGGACCGCAAGGAAGCGGAGGCTGCGCTCGTCGTCGCCAAGGTGGAGGCAGAGCGGCGCGCGGAAGAGCTGGAGAAAGCGAAAAACGTGCTGCAGACGATCTTCGATCAGGTGCCGGAGGGCATCACGCTTACCGGCGGGCCGCCCGATTTCCGGATCGTTGCCGGCAGCAAGTACGGCGAGGATCTGCTCCAGCGCCCCGCCGATGTGCTGATCGGCGTGCCGGCCGGCAGTCATGTGCGGCAGTACGGCGTGCTGCTGCCCGACGGCCGTACCCGCCCTGCGCCGGAAGACATGCCCCTCTACCGGGCCGCGCATCACGGCGAGCTCGTGAAGAACGTGGAGTTTCTCGTCGAGCGACCCGACGGCGTGCGCGTACCGGTGCTGGTCAATGCCGCCCCGGTGCGCAACAAGCAGGGAGAGATCGTGGGTACGATCAACTGCTGGCGCGACGTGACCGAAGCGAAAATCGCATACGCGCGCCTGGAAGCGGCGCAGCGGCGGCTGCAGGTGATTGCCGACAGCGTGCCCGCGCTTATCTCGTACGTGGACACGGATTTCCGGTATCGCCTCGTGAACCGCGTGTACGAGGAATGGTTCGGAGCGCCGTGCGCCGCGTTCGAGGGGCGCCATGTCAGCGAGATGCTGGGTGAGAAGGCGTGGGAAACGGTGCGCCCGCACGCCGAGCGGGCGCTTGCCGGCGAGTCCGCGCTGTTCGAGACGCGTCTTGCATTGAAGGGCGAGTTGCGCTGGCTCAGCGTCACGTACCGTCCGGACCTCGCGGCCGACGGCAAGGTGAGCGGCTACGTCGCTCACGTCATGGACATCACCGAGAGCAAACGCACCGAGGAGGCGCTCAACCGGCGCAACGAGCGGCTGGGACTGCTGTGGGAGGCGGCTGCCGTGCTGCTCTCGACCGACCAGCCGCGCAGCGTGCTGCATCGGCTGTTCGACAGCATCGGCCCTCATCTCGGTCTCGACGTCTATTGCAACTTCACGCTGAACGAGGCCGGAGACACTTTGGTGCTCGAGTCGTGCGGCGGCGTGCCCGACGAGGCGCTGCCCCGCCTGACGAGCCTGCCGCTGCGCGAGCAGGTGTGCGGCACGGTGGCGCGTGAGCGCCGCACGTGCGTGCTCGAGTATCTGCAGCAGAGCGAGGATCCCCTGGCCGCTACGGTGAAGAGCCTGGGCTTGCGCGTTTACGTCTGCAACCCGCTCGTCGCCGGCGAACGGCTGCTC
>Ga0255338_1003089_pt1 | contig 21210 bp, 17 predicted proteins | sample MeOH1_35cm_T4_19_FD_203715 | JGI IMG/M metagenome (GOLD analysis project Ga0255338, IMG submission 203715) | Sandy soil microbial communities from University of British Columbia, Vancouver, Canada - MeOH1_35cm_T4_195 | ecosystem: Engineered > Artificial ecosystem > Sand microcosm > Unclassified ...
CTGGTCGGCACCGACTCCCACACCACGATGATCAACGGCATCGGCGTGGTGGGCTGGGGCGTGGGCGGCATCGAGGCGGAAGCCGGCATGCTGGGCCAGCCGGTCTATTTCCTGACCCCCGACGTGGTGGGCGTGGAACTCAAGGGCCGCCTGCGCGAGGGCGTGACCGCCACCGACCTGGTGCTGACGATCACCGAAATGCTGCGCCGCGAGAAAGTGGTGGGCAAGTTCGTGGAGTTCTTCGGCGAGGGCACCGCGAGCCTGACCACGCCGGACCGCGCCACCATCGGCAACATGGCGCCCGAGTATGGCGCCACCATGGGCTTCTTCCCGGTGGACGAGAAGACCATCGACTATTTCAAGGGCACGGGCCGCACCGACAAGGAGATCGCCGCCTTCGAGGGCTATTTCCGCGCACAGGGCATGTTCGGCGTGCCGCGCGCCGGCGATATCGACTACAGCACCACGCTCACGCTCGACCTGGGCACCGTGGCGCCGTCGCTGGCCGGCCCCAAGCGTCCGCAGGACCGGATCGAGATCGGCAACGTCAAGAGCACGTTCTCGTCGCTGTTCAGCAAGCCGGTGGCCGAGAACGGCTTCAACAAGGACGCCGGGGAACTGAACCGAGAGTACACCACGTCCGATGGCGTGAAGGTGAAGAACGGCGACGTGCTGATCGCCGCCATCACGTCCTGCACCAACACGTCGAATCCGAGCGTGCTGCTGGCCGCCGGCCTGCTGGCGAAGAAGGCGGTGGAAGCGGGCCTGAACGTGGCGCCGCACATCAAGACCTCGCTGGCCCCGGGCAGCCGCGTGGTCACCGAGTACCTGACCGCCACCGGCCTGCTGCCATACCTCGAGAAACTGGGTTTCGGCGTGACGGCCTATGGCTGCACCACCTGCATCGGCAATGCCGGCGACCTGACCCCGGCGCTGAACGAGTCCATCGTGCAGAACGATCTCGTGGCCGCCGCCGTGCTGTCGGGCAACCGCAACTTCGAGGCGCGCATCCACCCGAACATCCGCGCCAACTTCCTGGCCTCGCCGCCGCTGGTCGTGGCCTACGCCATTGCCGGCAACGTCACGCGCGACCTGATGACGGAGCCGGTGGGCAAGGGCAAGAACGGCAAGGAAATCTGGCTCGGCGACATCTGGCCGACGTCGGAGGAAATCCACGCGCTGCTCAAGTTCGCGCTGGACGCCAAGACCTTCAAGACCAACTACGCGAAGGTCAACAAGCCCAGCAAGCTCTGGGCCAACATCAAGGGCACCAAGGGCCAGGTGTACGACTGGCCCAAGTCCACCTACATCGCCGAGCCGCCGTTCTTCGAGGGCTTCAAGCTCGAGCCGTCCGCGACCGCCGCGAGCGTGCGCGGCGCACGGGCCCTGGGGGTGTTTGGCGATTCCGTGACGACCGACCACATCTCGCCGGCCGGCTCGATCAAGGACACCTCGCCGGCGGGCAAGTACCTGCTGGCGCACGGCGTGCTGCGCGCGGACTTCAACAGCTACGGCTCGCGCCGCGGCAACCATGAGGTCATGATGCGCGGCACGTTTGCCAACGTGCGCATCAAGAACCTGATGATTCCGGCAAAGGCCGACGGCTCGCGCGTGGAAGGCGGCCTGACGCTGCACCAGCCCACCGGCGAACAAATGCCGATCTACGACGCCGCCATGAAGTACATTGCCGAGGGCACGCCCACGGTGGTGTTCGGCGGCGAGGAATACGGCACGGGTTCGTCGCGCGACTGGGCAGCCAAGGGCACCCAGCTGCTGGGCGTGAAGGCCGTGGTGGCGCGCAGCTTCGAGCGCATCCACCGTTCCAACCTGGTGGGCATGGGCGTGCTGCCGCTGCAGTTCAAGGGCAGCGACAGCACCCAGTCGCTGGGCATCACCGGCAACGAAACCTTCGACATCGAGGGCATCGAAGGCGACCTGAAGCCGCAGCAGGACGTGGTCCTGGTGATTCACCGCGCCAATGGCGATTCGCAGCGCGTGCCGGTGCTGCTGCGCATCGACACGCCGATCGAGGTGGACTACTACAACCACGGCGGCATCCTGCCGTTCGTGCTGCGCCAGTTGCTGGCCGCGTAAGCGTCCGCAGCCAGGCCAGGACGGCGCACCCCAGGGTGCGCCGTTTTTCATTTCACGGCCACGGGTTATCCCCGATCCGGCGCGTAAGTTCCACGCAAGGCTGCGCTGCCAGACTCATCCGCACGCAAAAAGCGTTCATCACCCCATTACACGAGGTACGGCCCACAGGCCCGCGCCCATCAGACTGGAGACACCATGGCCAAGATTTTCATCGCTTTCGTCGTCGTAGCCGGCGCCGCCCTGTACCTGTTGACCAAGGGTGGCGGCGACGTCTCCATGGGCGGCGAACAGCACGGCACCGAGACGCACGCCCCGGCAGCCCCGGCGCAGAAGTAAGGGGCCACCGGGAGCCGGCGGATAATCCCCGCCCCGAGGCACCACGCAGGGCTGTGTTTGTCAACGCAGCGAGTAGAATACCGTTTTACGTAAAAACGGACGGTCTCTACATATGGCAGGTTTTCGCCCCAAGTCTACTCCCCGACTCTCGCCCGATGCCGAGCGACTGGTGGCCGACGCGCTCGCCCTGGACGCCTCGGGCAGCCGCATGGAGGACGGGTATTGGGAGCGGCGGCTGTCGCAGCGCCTGGGCCGCCTTCTGAAGAACGGCAGCCAGACCGCCCTGGACGCCGCGCTCGAACACCTGTTCAAGCACAATGCCGATGCCTCGGACGTGCTGGCCGAACAGGCCGAGACGCTGGCCGAATCCGCCACCATCGAGGTGGACGGCGTGCGCTACGATGCGCTGCTGGTGGCCGCCCCGATCCTGGCCCATACCCGCTACGCGATCCCGTCCGGCGCGCTCAAGCCCGAGCTGGCCTAGACGCTGGCCGTGCATCTGCAGGCGCACGTGCTGGCCACGCAGACCAAGGTGGCGCTGTCGCCATACCTGTACAGCATCGACCAACTGCCGCGCACCCATAGCGACACCTTCGCGCTGACCCACAAGCTGGCCGCGGCCGCGCTGGCCGGCGTGCCGCCCAAGGTGGACCTGCGCGACCTGCCCGAGACCGCGCCGATCCTGGCCGATCCGCGCTACCTGCTGGCCGTGGTGGTGGCCCCGCACGAGGGCGCGCTGTTCCGCTGGCAGGAAGACGCCAAGGAGCACCACGCCGAGCGCTCCACGTGCCTGGAGCAATGGCGCAACCAGGTGCAGCCGTCGGTGGCGGTGCTGCTGCCGGGCTGCGAGTTCGAACTGCTGCTGCCCGACGCGTTCTTCCTGTCGTGCCGTGAATCGGACAAGAGCATCCGCCCGCTGACCGTGCGCGCCGCCGTGAACTACCTGTGCGGCACGCTCGACGTGCCCGCCGGCCAACTGGCCGCCGTGGTGGCATCGTTCGGCGAAGAGGTGGCGGAGGAATACCGCGTGGGGTTCACCATGCGCGGCGAGAAGGATGTGATCTACGGCATCGTCTGGCCCGTCTACGGCCGCGAGGCCGGCGAGGTGGACGCCGAGGAGAAAGGCAACCCGCTGGAGCAGATCTGCGAGGAACTGCGCAATGCCGGCGTGGAAGAGATCTTCCGCCACGCGGCGCTGTTCGATCCGGAATACTGCGAAGACTGCGGTACGCCACTCTATGCCGACCGCTCGGGCGAGATCGTCCACGCCGAACTGCCCGAGGACGCCCCCACGCAGCAACCGCTTTTCCACTGAGCCACTGAGCCACCGGGCGGCCTGCCCTGCCCCTGAAGAACCCGCGCCCGCCGCGGGTTTTTTATTTGGGCGCAAGGATGTACATTTGCCGGCACAATGCCATGCATCCGATATCGCACTGCACGAGGAGCCCGCCGATGAAAGCCAGCCAGCGTTTCCATGCCGTCCGCCGCACCGTGCTGCACGCCATGCTGTCCGTCGCGCTCGGCGCCGGCGGCGTGGTGCTGCTGCCCGCCGGGGCGGCCCACGCCGAAGACCTGCGCATCGGCCTGGCCGCCGATGTCACGTCGATGGACCCGCACTGGAACAACGCGGGCCCCAACAACGCCATTGCGCTGCACATCTTCGAGTCGCTCGTGTTCATGGACAAGAACGCGCGCTACATCCCCGGCCTGGCGCTGTCGTGGAAGCCGGTGAACGCCATCACGTGGGAAGTCAAGCTGCGCCCGAACGTGAAGTGGCACGACGGCACGCCGTTCACAAGCGAGGACGTCAAGGCGTCACTCGAGCGCCCCGAGAAGCTGACCAACAGCCCGGGCTCGTTCACGAGCTACACCAAACCCATCGCCCGCATCGACACCCCCGATCCGCTCACGGTGCGCCTGACCATGAGCGTGCCGAACTACGCCAACCTGGCCAACGACCTGAACAGCGTGCCGATCATGCCGAAGAAGATCGCGGCCACGCTGACGCAGGCCGATTTCGACTCGGGCAAGGCGATGATCGGCACCGGGCCCTTCAAGTTCGTGCGTTTTGCGCGCGGGCAGGAAATCGTGATGGCGAAGAACCCGGACTACTGGGGGCCGAAGGTGGAGTGGGATCGCGCGATCTTCCGCATCCTGACCGACAACGGCACGCGCAGCGCGGCACTGCTGGCCGGCGACGTGGATGTGATCGAAAGTGTACCTGCGGCGGATGTGGCGAAGCTCAGGCAGAACCCGAAGTTCAAGGTCGAGCAGACGGTGTCGTGGCGCACGATCTTCTGGCAGATGGATCAGTCGGGCGACAACTCGCCGTTTGTGACGGATAAGGCAGGCAAGCCGCTGGGCAAGAACCCGTTCAAGGATGCGCGCGTGCGTGCGGCAATCAGCAAGGCATTGAACCGGGATGCCATCGTCAGCCGCATCATGGAGGGGCTGGCGGTGCCGGCATCGTCGATCGTCTCGCCCCAGATCTTCGGGCATCCGGGCACCAAGCCTGAAGCCTATGACGCCGAGGGCGCGAAGAAGCTGCTCGCGCAGGCCGGCTACCCGGACGGCTTCGGCCTGACGCTGCACGCAACGAACAACCGCTATCTCAACGACGCCCAGGTGGCGCAGGCCACGGCCAGCATGCTGACGCGCATCGGCATTCAGACCAGGGTGGAGACGATGCCCGTGGCCGTGTACTTCACGCGCGCGCGGCAGGGCGAGTTCTCGTTCGAGATGCTGGGCTGGGGCTCGGCGGCGGCCGACGTGGCGCTGCGCTCCATCACCGGCACGCCGAATCCCAAGACCGGCTATGGCACGTGGAACTGGGGCAAGTACAGCAATCCGCAGCTCGATCAGCTGATCGAGACGTCACTGACGACGGTGAGCAGCGACAAGGCCCGCGAGGAGAACGCGCGCGCGGCGGCGCGGTTCGCGCTGGCCGACCACGCGATCATCCCGTCACACAGCCAGCTGGCGATGTGGGCCATGCGCAAGGGGCTGAAGTACGAGGCGCGGACCGACGAATGGTCGCTGGCGCAGTTCTTCCATAAGGAGTGACCCGGCGGCAAGCGCCTCAGATCACCCCCTTCAGATCACCAGCCGCGCCTCCTGGCGCGCATTGGCCGCGCGCAGCTTCTGCACCCAGTCCCGGGCGGGAAGCGCCGTTGCGGCCTCCACCACGGCCGCGCGTTGCGCCAGCGTCTCCCATGACACGTCGATCGCCGGCCCGTTGAACGCCATCGCGATGATGTTGCCATCGTGCACCTCGGGGAACACGAGCACGCGGTTGTCGAACGCGTCGCAGATCCGCACGATGTTCTTCGGAAAGCTGTCGTGATCGCCGAACAGGTTGATCGTCATCACGCCGGGGGCCTTCAGCACGCGGCGGCAGGCGCGATAGAACGCCGTGGTGTCCAGCACCGGCCCGCGCGCCGTGGCGTCGTACAGGTCCACCTGCAGCGCATCCACAGCCGCCGTGCTGGCGCCATCCATCACGAAGTCCCAGGCATCCTGCTCGCGCACGCTCAGGCGCGCGTCGTCGTTGCGCAGGCCGAACATGCTGCGCCCCGCCACGATCACGGCCGGGTTCAGTTCCACCGCCGTCACCCTGGCGCGCGCGAAATGCCGATGGCAGAACTTGGTCAGCGCCGCGGCGCCAAGGCCCAGTTGCACCACGTGGAAGTCATCGGCCGACGGTGACAGGAACAGCAGCCACGCCATCATCTGCTGCGCGTACTCCAGCTCGATGGCATCGGGCTTGCGCAGCCGCATGGCGCCCTGGACCCATTCGGTGCCGAAGTGCAGGTAGCGCACGCCGTCCATCTCGGAGAACGTGACCGGCGCAAAGCGCGGCTTCATGCGGGTTTCCGGGTGGGCATCGCCCAGGTTGTCGCGCGAGGAGGCACGGTGGCCGCGTGCCGGGCGGCGCGAGGCCACCGCCTCGATCGATTTGCGTTTCAGAAGCGTCATAGAAAAAAGAAAAGCGCCGAGGGCGCGGATCATTGGCCGAGCGCAACCTGTGCGCGCTGCAGCCATTCGCGATTGTGCTCGCGGGCATGCCGCGGCCAGTGGCGCGCGTCATGGACGATTTCGGCATACAGCGCCCGGGCGCGCTCGCGGTCGGCCGCGTCGGGCTGGGCCGCCAGCCAGTCGGCAAACAGGCAGCGCGGCGCGGCATCGCTGGCGCCGGTGAGCGCCTGCTCGAAGGCGGCGCGCGTGCCAGGCGCGCCGGTGGCGGCCAGCGCCTGCGCATAGAGCAGCGCGGACGTGCCGCGCTCCCGCGCCTGCGGGGTGTGCGAGAACAGCCGCTCGAGCGTGGCTTGCGCCTGGGCATGCTGGCCCGTGGCCACTTGGGCGCGGGCCAGCCCTTCCAGCAAGGCGGGGTCCGATGCGAACGGCCCGTTGGCGGCGGCCTGATAGTGCCCGAGCGCCTCGGCGGGCTGGCCGGCATCGAGCAGCGCGGCGCCCAGGCGCATGCGATGGTCGACGGTCGGCGCCCGGTCGAAGGCATCCCGGGCCTCGCGCACGGCGCGGTTCGGATCGACGATCTGCCGGATCGCCCGCCCCGCCGCCCGCGCGCCGCGCGTCTGGCGCAAGCCGGGCAGGTAGACGGCGAAGAAATAGACCACGCTGCCGAGGCCGGGAAACAGGAACAGCAGCAGGACCCAGTACATATTCTGGTGCGTGCGTACCGCATGCACCGCGAAGAAGATGGCCACGATCACGTGCAGGCCGATACCGCCAATACCACCGATGCCGAGACTGGACATAGGAACACCGAAAAAGGGAGGCAAAACGGCCCGCCGGAGCGGGCCATGGCCGCGATTGTGACAGAAGTGGATGACGCCGGGACCGGCGCCACCAGATGTAACAGGCCTTGACCTTCATTTAACCAACAAGTTAAATGAACTCATGCCAAATATCGGCGATCCTCTTTCCACCATCTTTGCTGCCCTGGCCGACCCGACGCGCCGCGCGATTCTTGCGCGGTTGTCCGAGGGGGACGCCGCGGTCAGCGAGCTGGCCCGCCCGTTCGATATTTCCGCCCCGGCCATCTCCAGGCATCTGCGTGTGCTGGCCGACGCGGGACTGATCGAGCGGGAGGTCAACGCACGCTGGCGTATCTGCCATTTGCGCCCGGGCGCATTGCGCGATGCGCATGGCTGGCTGGAGACCTATCGTCGGCTTTGGGAAGGCAATCTCGACAGGCTGGTGGCCTTTGTCGAGCAGACGCAGAGCGAGACCGCTGTCACCCATCGAAAAGAGGGAATCAAGTCATGACCCAAGCCGCAACGTTTCAACTGGAGATGACCCGCCAGATCCGCGCGCCGCGCGAGCGGGTGTTTGATGCATTTACCGACCAGGCCGCCTTGGCCGTCTGGCATTGCCCGCGTGGCATGCAGGTGCTGGAAGCCAGCGCCGATGCGCGCGTGGGCGGCCGCTATCGTCTGGTGATCGGCGCGAAGGATGGCGAGCAGCACACCGTCGGTGGCGAGTACCAGAAAATCGATCGCGCGAACTTCCTGGCCTACACGTGGCAAGGGGCGGGCGGCGCGCTGCCCGCCGGCGTGCGCACGCTGATCGAGATCACGCTGACCGACAAGGATGGCGGCACGCACCTGCACATGCGCCATAGCGGATTCCCCGACACCGCCACGCGCGATGCGCACGTCGGCGGCTGGCAATCGATCTTCAACAGCCTGAGCGACTATGTGGATGCCGAAGGCAGCGCCGGCACGCTGACCGTCTATGGCGATGCGCGCAGCACCTATGTCCGCACGGTGCGCCTGGCGCTTGAAGAAAAAGGGGTGCGCTACACGCTCAAGCCGCTCCCCCCGCACAACGACGAACTGCTGACCCACAACCCGTTCGGCCGCATTCCGGCATTCACCGACGGTCCGATCGAATTCTACGAAACGCGCGCCATCCTCAGCTACATCAACGACGTCTTTGGCGGCCCGAACCTGATTCCGCAAACCGGCCCCATTGCCCGCGCACGCTGCGAGCAATGGATCAGCCTGATCAACTGCCACGGCTACGATGCGATGGTGCGCCGCTACGTGCTGCACTACGTGTTCCCGAAGAGCAGGGACGGCCAGCCCGATCGCGCCACCATCGAGGCAGCCCTGCCCGACATCGCGAGGCAGCTCGATGCATTGGAGCAGGCATACGGCGGGCGCGATTTCCTGGCCGGGAATACGTTGTCGATGGCCGACCTGTTCTTCGCGCCGATCGTCGAATATCTGGCGCGATTCCCGGAAAGCGCGGCGATGCTGGAGACGCGGCCGAACATCCGGCGTGGTCACGCAGTCATGCGCGCGCGGCCAAGCTACGCGGCCACGCAGCCGGATTTCGGCTGACCTTTGATGCGGAGCGCGCTATGCCAGACGCGGCTTTACAGGCAGCCACGCTTGCAATGCCTGCCAGGCGCGCAGCTTTTCCGCATACGACAAGGTGTAGGCAGGACTGCTCGAGGGAAGCATGACGATCCGGTGCCGATCCGCATGATGCGCAAGCGCTTTCATGCCAATACGCGCCGCCGTGCCGCCATTGAACGCAATCACCTCAAGACCGGGCAAAGCCTCGATGAGACCGATCAGGTCGTTGCCCGCATGGCCGCGGATATTGCTGTCGAGGCTGCCCTCGCGCCGTGCCTCGGCCACCACGTCCCACAACCCGACGCGATGCGCGAGCAGCGCCTGCAGCCGCGCATCGTAGTCCAGCGACGGCAGGTCCATGCCGATCGTATCGCCCATCAGGTGCCAGAAACGGTTCTGCTTGTGAGCGTAATACTGGCTTTGCGCGAGGGATGCCTCGCCCGGCAGGCTGCCGAGAACGAGTACGCGGGTGTGGGTATCGACGACCGGCGGAAAACAGCGTTTGGTGGTCATCGGCGGATCTGAATAGGGGGTGCAGCCTGGCGCGCCAATCGACCGGCGCGCCAGCCCTCAGCCTCAGGCCAGCAGCCGGTTCACCCGCTGCACGTACGCAGCAGGGTCTTCCAGCATGCCGCCCTCGGCCAGCAGCGCCTGGTCGAACAGCACGCGCACGCGGTCGGCGAAGGCGTCTTCGCCGGAGACGTCGCGCAGCTTCTTCACCAGCGCGTGCTCCGGGTTCAGCTCCAGGATCGGTTGCGCGTCGGGCGCCTTCTGGCCCGCCTGCTTCAGCAGCCGTTGCAGGTAGCCGCTCATGTCGCCTTCGTCAGACACCAGGCACGATGCCGATGCCGTCAGGCGCAGCGTCACGCGCACGTCCTTGGCCTTGCCGTCCAGCACGCCCTTGGCGCGATCGACCACGTCCTTCCAGTCGGTCTCCGCCTTTTCCTGCTCGGCGCGCTCGGCCTCATCGGCCAGTGCGCCCAGGTCCAGGTCGCCACGCGCCACGGACACCAGCTCCTTGCCGTCGAATTCGCGCAAATACGAGAGCATCCACTCGTCCACGCGCTCGGTCAGCAGCAGCACCTCGATGCCCTTCTTTCGGAAAACCTCCAAATGCGGGCTCGACGTGGCCGCGGCCCAGGTATCGGCGGTCACGTAGTAGATCTTGTCCTGCCCTTCCTTCATGCGGCCCACATAGTCGGCCAGCGGCACCGATTGCTCGGCCGTGTCGCCATGCGTGGAGGCGAAACGTAGCAATTTTGCGATGCGCTCGGCATTGGCGTGATCCTCGCCCATGCCTTCCTTGAGCACCTGGCCAAACTGCTCCCAGAACGTCTTGTACTTGGCGCGCCCGGCTTCGTCCTCGCTGTCGGCCAGCGATTCCAGCATCGACAGCACGCGCTTGGTGCTGCCCTCGCGGATGGCCTTGACGTCGCGGCTCTCCTGCAGCAACTCGCGCGATACGTTCAGCGGCAGGTCCGCCGAATCGACCACGCCCTTGACCCAGCGCAGGTACGACGGCAGCAGCTGATCCGCATCGTCCATGATGAACACGCGCTTCACGTACAGCTTCAGGCCGGCCTTGTGGTTGCGATCCCAGAGGTCGAACGGCGCCCGCGCCGGGATGTACAGCAGTTGCGTGTACTCGCTGCGGCCTTCCACGCGGTTGTGGGTCCAGGTCAGCGGCGCTTCCTGGTCATGGGCGATGTGCTGGTAGAACGCCTGGTATTGCTCTTCCGTGATGTCCGACTTGGCGCGCGTCCACAGCGCGCTGGCCTGGTTCACGCTCTCCCACTCGCCCGTGCGCTTGTGCGCGCTGGCCTCGGCATCCCATTCTTCCTTGGGCATGCGGATCGGCAGCGAAATGTGGTCCGAATATTTCTGGATGATGTGGCGCAGGCGATAGGCCGAGAGGAAATCGTCCTCGCCCTCGCGCAGGTGCAGCGTGATCGTGGTGCCGCGCTCGGGGCGCGTGATGGCATCCACCGAGAACTCGCCGTCACCGGCGCTTTCCCAGCGCACGGCCTCGTCGGCGGCCACGCCGGCGCGGCGCGTCTCCACGGTGACCTTGTCGGCGACGATGAACGCCGAGTAGAAGCCCACGCCAAACTGGCCGATCAGCGCGGCGTCCTTCTGCTGGTCGCCCGAGAGTTGCTGGAAGAATTCCCTGGTGCCCGAGCGCGCGATGGTGCCAAGGTTGCGGATCGCCTCGTCACGGCTCATGCCGATGCCGTTGTCGGTGATCCTCAGCGTGCGGCTGGCGGTGTCGGCCTCGATCCTGATGGCCAGGTCGGCATCGTTCTCGAGCAGCGACGGATTGGCGATTGCCTCGAAGCGCAGCTTGTCGGTGGCATCCGAAGCATTCGATACCAGCTCGCGCAGGAAGATCTCCTTGTTGCTGTACAGCGAGTGGATCATCAGGTGCAGCAGTTGCTTCACTTCCGCCTGGAAGCTCATCGTCTCGTGCGGTGCGTTCATGGTTCTCCTCTTGAAAACAAAGCGGGCACACCCGGAGGGTGCCGGGGTGCCCCGGTGCGGCGTGCGCGCCGGGGTCGATGCCGCTGGAAATCGGGGCGGGCGGGCGGTTTTTCAAGCCCCCGCCGCCGGGGGCTGGCCCGACAAGCCCGACAGCCGGTCCATCTGCGCCGCCAGAAAGCGCAGCATGCCGGGATCGGCGCTGCTGGCCACGTTGAAGCGCGTCCAGGTGGACGGCATCTGCGACGGCGAGAACAGGCTGCCAGGCGCGAACAGGTAGCCCTCCTCGTGCCCGGCGGTAGCAATGACGTTGGTGTCCACGCCGGTATCGGCCCACAGATACATGCCGGCGTGCTGCCCCGGGAACAAGCGCAGCCCCAGCCGCTCCAGCTGGCGCCGGGTCTCGTCGCGGGCCCGGTCCAGCCGCCCGCGCACGCGCTCCACGTGCTTGCGGTAGTGGCCCTCGGTCAGCACCTTGTAGACCACGCGCTCGTTGATTTCCGGCGTGGCCATGACGGTCAGCAGTTTGCTGTCGGTCAGCGTCATCGCCAGCTCCGGGCTGGCGGCGATGAACCCCACGCGCAGGTTGGCGGCCAGCGTTTTGGAGAAACTGCCAAGGTAGATCACGCGCCGCAACTGGTCCAGGCTGGCCAGCCGCGTGGCCGCGTGCCCGGGCGGGCAGAGATCGCAATAGATGTCGTCCTCCACCACCAGGAAGTCGTATTGCTCGGCCAGTTGCAGCAGCCGGTGCGCCCGCGCCGCCGACAGCGACGTGCCCGTCGGGTTGTGCAGCACGGAATTGACCACGAACAGCTTGGGCCGATGGGCCTGGACAATGCGCTCCAGCGCCTCGAGGTCCGGCCCGTCGGCCGTGTGCGGTACGCCGATCACGTGCGCACCCTGCGCGGCAAAGCGGGCGAACATCACGAACCAGGCCGGATCGCCCACCAGTACGGTATCGCCGGGGCGCAGGTATTGCCGCGCGATCAGGTCGAATGCCTGCGTGATGCCGGACGTCATCACGATCTGGTCCGGGGTGACGCCAATCTCCAGCTCCTCCAGCCGCGTGCGCAACTGCTGCCGCAGCGGCAGGAAGCCCTGCGGCGTGCCGCTGGCCAGGAAGTGATTGCCGGGCTGGCGGCCCAGGCTGCGCAGCGCGCCCGAGAGCAGTTCGCCATCGAGCCAATCGTTGGGCAGGAAGCCCCAGCCCGGCGCCTTGTGGCTTTCGGCCGAATGAAACATGCTGCGCAGCAGCCACGTCACGTCGATATTGCGGATGGCGTCTGACGGCGGCGTGGCCGCCGTGGACGGATGGGTCACGCGCTCGCGCACATAGAACCCCGACCCGCGCCGCGATTCCAGATAGCCCAGCGCCACCAGGCGCTCGTAGGCTTCGACGACGGTAAAGCGCGAGATGCCCTTCTCCGTGGCCAGTTGCCGAATCGACGGCATGCGCATGCCGGCCCGGAACACGCGTTCGTCGATACGCAGCCGCGCCCATTCAGTCAACTGCTCCACCAGCGTCATCTGGGCCGACGGGATCGGGTCCGGCAGGTGCGCGTGCCGGGCCGCCGGCATGACCAGCCGCAACGGCCGTGTGCCGCTTTCAGCACTATCGCCACGTTTCCCGCCCTTCTGGCTGCCTTCCATGTGATGCTCCCGCAACTGTACTGAGGATGATCTGCTGAACTGTATCGGTACTGTACCGATAACCTTGACTACCATCAACCGGCGATCCACCTCGAAAAAACACCGAAGGAGTCCCCGAAGATGTCCGTTATCACCCACAAGCGTTTTGACGACGACGCCTACCTCGACCACTGCGGCGCCACGGTCGTGGCCGTGAGCGAAGCGGGCATCGAACTGGACCAGACCGTCTGCTACGCGCGCAGTGGCGGGCAGGCGGGCGACACCGGCACCCTCACGCTGACCGATGGCCGCGTGGTCACGCTGATCGACACCCTCTATGCCGACGACCGCGCCCGCATCCTGCACGTGCCGGCCCCGGACGCGCCGGCCGTGCGCGTGGGCGACCAGGGCGAGTTGAGGATCGACTGGGCCCGCCGCCACAAGCTCATGCGCCTGCATACCTGCCTGCACCTGCTGGGATCGCTGATTCCGGTGCCGGTGACCGGCTGCAGCATCTCGCCCGATTCCGCGCGCATCGACTTCGACCTGCCTGAGTCCACGCTCGACAAGGCACAGCTGACCGAGCAGCTCAACGCGCTGATCGGCGCGAAGACCGACGTGCGCATCGACCGCATCACGCCCGAGCAACTGGCCGCGCAGCCGGATCTGGTGCGCACCGTGGGCGCCGCGCCGCCGGCCGGCACGTCCACCATCCGCATCATCGAGATCCCCGGCGTGGACCGCCAGCCCTGCGGCGGCACGCATGTGGCCAATATCGGCGAGATCGGCGCGGTGGCCGTCACCAAGATCGAGAAGAAGAGCCGCACCAACCGCCGCGTGGTGGTCAACTTCGCCGAACTGGCCTGAAGCCGTGGCCACCATGCCTGCGGCAACCCGATCCGCTTCCCACCCTTCGCCCGACACCGGCGGCATGCTGCTGGGCTTCGTCGGCGTAGCGATCTTCAGCCAGACGCTGCCGTTCACGCGCATGGCCGTGGCCGAGCTGGACGCCAGCTTCGTGGCGCTGGCCCGCGCGGTGCTGGCGGCCGGGCTGGCGCTGGTGCTGCTGGCCATGCGCGGCGCGCTGGCCCCGGCGCGGCGCCCGCGCGGGCGCCAGTGGGCGCGGCTGGCCATGACCGCGCTGGGCGTGGTGGTCGGATTTCCGATATTTTCGTCGCTGGCCATGCGCGAGGTGCCCGCCGGCCATGGCGCCATCGTGGTTGGCCTGCTGCCGCTGGCCACCGCCGTGTTCGCGGCGTGGTTCGGCCACGAGCGGCCGTCCCTGGCGTTCTGGCTCTCGGCCGTGGCCGGCAGCGCACTCGTGGCGGGCTTTGCGCTGTGGCAGGGTGCCGGCGGCCTGCAACATGCCGACTGGTACCTGTTTGCCGCCGTGTTGCTGGGCGCGCTGGGCTATGCCGAAGGCGGCAAGCTCTCGCGCGAGCTGGGCGGGCTGGAGACCATCAGCTGGGCGCTGGTGGCGTCGCTGCCGGTGCTGGTGCCCGTCGTGGCCTGGCTGGCCGTGGCGCAGGCGCCCGCGATTGCCGCCGCGTCGCCGCGCGCGTGGCTCGGCATGGGCTATATATCGGTGTTCTCGATGTTCATCGGCTTCCTGTTCTGGTACGCCGGACTCGCAAAAGGCGGCGTGGTGCGCGTAGGCCAGATACAATTGCTCCAGCCGTTCCTCACGCTGGCGGGCGGCGCCGTGATCCTGGCCGAGCCCCTCGACGCCCCCACCCTCGCGTTTGCCGTGGCGGTGATCGCCGTCGTGGCGCTGGGCCGGCGCGCCGCCGTGCGCAACACCGCACCCGCCACGCCCCCGGCCGTCTCCGCTGCCGTCGAACAGGCGCCCCCCATCCTTCCAGGACGACTTCAATAACAGGAGCCATGCATGTCCGTTTATGACACCCTTGCCCGCCTCGGCGTGGAACTGCCCGCCGCCAATGCCCCCGCCGCCGCCTATGTAATGGCCGCCACCACGGGCAACACCGTCTTCCTGTCGGGCCACATCGCCCGCAAGGACGGCAAGCCGTGGGCCGGCAAGCTCGGCAAGGACATCGATACCGGGACCGGCAAGGCCGCCGCGCGCGCCATCGCCATCGACCTGCTGGCCACGCTGCACGGCCACATCGGCGACCTGAACCGCGTCCAGCGCATCGTCAAGGTCATGAGCCTGGTGAACTCCACGCCCGAGTTCACCGAACAGCACCTGGTGACCAACGGCGCGTCCGAATTCCTCGTCGAAGTGTTCGGCGACAAGGGCCGCCACGCCCGCAGCGCGTTTGGCGTGGCCCAGGTGCCGATGGGCGCCTGCGTCGAGATCGAAATGATCGTCGAGATCGCATAAACGTTATTAATTCACCACGCAGTCCAAGATTCACGCCACCAGAGACACAATCATGAAATGGGCCATCTCCCGCCGGGCGCAGCAACTGACCAGCTCGGCCATCCGCGAAATCCTGAAGGTTACCGAGCGTCCGGAAGTCATTTCCTTCGCCGGCGGCCTGCCCTCGCCGGCATCGTTCCCGGTAGCGGCCATGGAAGCGGCGGTGGCCCGCGTATTTGCCGATAACCCGCAGGGCGCGCTGCAGTACGCGGCCACCGAGGGCTATCTGCCGCTGCGCGAGTTCGTGGCCAAGCGCTACAACGTGGACGTGGAGCGCGTGATGATCACCACCGGCAGCCAGCAGGCGCTGGACCTGATCGCCAAGGTGATGATCGATCCGGGCAGCCCGGTGCTGGTGGAAACGCCGAGCTACCTGGGCGCGCTGCAGGCGTTCTCGCTGTTCGAGCCGGAATTCGTCTCGGTGCCGACCGACGAGCGCGGCCTGGTGCCCGAGGCCCTGACGCCCGAGCTGACCGCCGGCGCACGCTTCCTGTACGCGCTGCCCAACTTCCAGAACCCCACGGGCCGCCGCCTGCCGCTGGAGCGCCGCCAGGCGCTGGTCAAGCGCGCGCAGGAACTGAACCTGCTGCTGGTGGAAGACGATCCGTACGGCGAACTGAGCTACACGGGCGACCAGCTGCCCACGCTGCTCTCGATGAACCCGGACGGCGTGATCTATATGGGATCGTTCTCGAAGATCCTGGCCCCCGGCCTGCGCCTGGGCTTCGTGATCGCCCCGCCCGAACTGCACTTCAAGCTGTGCCAGGCCAAGCAGGCCTCGGACCTGCATACGCCCAGCTTCACGCAGCGAATGGCGTACGAATCCGTGCGCGACGGCCTGCTGGAGCGCCACATCCCCACCATCCGCGCGCTCTATGGCAAGCAGTGTCAGGTGATGCTGGATGCACTGACACGCCACATGCCGGCCGGCGTGACGTGGAACCAGCCTGAAGGCGGCATGTTCATCTGGGTGGAACTGCCCGAGGGCCTGGACAGCATGAAGATCCTGGAAGAAGCCGTGCGCCGCAACGTGGCCTACGTGCCGGGCGCGCCGTTCTACGCGGGCAATCCGCGCCAGAACACGCTGCGGCTGGCGTTCGTGACCGTGTCGCCGGAGCGCATCGAGCAAGGCGTGACGATCCTGGGCGAGCTGTTCCGCGAAGCCATCGCCAATAACACGGCCCAGGCCGCCCCGCAGCCGCGCGCCGCCTGAGGAGAGACAACAGCCATGAAAGTGGAGGAGCCACAAAACATGTTGCGCATCTGGGGTCGGCTGTCGTCGATCAACGTGCAGAAAGTGGTCTGGTGCGCACGCGAGCTGCACCTGGACCACGAACGCATCGACATCGGCAATCAAAAGGGCGAACTCGATACCGAAGCCTATGTCCGCCTGAATCCGAACCGCATGATTCCGGTGATCGAGGACTTCCGCGACACCGACGTGGCCGGCGAGCCGTTCGTGCTGTGGGAATCGAATGCCATCGTGCGGTACCTGTGCGCGCGCTACGGCGAGGGTACGTTGTGGCCGTCCGACGTGAAGCAGCGCGCCTCAGCCGACCGCTGGATGGACTGGCAGACCACGGCGTTCAGCCCGGCGATGGTGCAGGCCTTCCTGCAGATGGTTCGTGTGCCGGCTGAATCACGCGACGAGGCGGCCATCGCCAAATCGTGCGAGCGCACCGAGCCGCTGGCGGCCATGCTGGACAAGGCGTTGGCCGGCCGCGAGTTCATTGGCGGCGACCATTTCACGATGGCCGACATCGCGCTGGCCTGCGCCGCGCACCGCTGGATGGGCACGCCCGTGCCCCACGCGCCGCACCCGAACCTCGAGCGCTGGCTGGCCGAGATGCGCGCCCGCCCGGCCGCCACCGGTATCCTGGTACTGCCACTGCGCTGATCCCCCGCCGCGCCCGCGCCACCACGCGCGGCGCGGACGGCGCGGACGGCACCTTTCCCGCCGGACGCCACCTCCTTGCGCGATTCCGAACACCCGTTTCAGGAGTACCCTCGCGCGAGAGTGTGAGGTGCGCCGTGCTGCCCCCCGAGCAAACCCTGATCCCTGAATCCGGCTCACGATGCCGATGATCGGATTTAAGCCATTGCCGGGGCTCCGTCCTTACAATCCCCCTACTGTGCGCGGCGGTGCGCTTGCTGCCGCTCGCCCGGTCATCGCGCAGTCCAGCAGTCCCGGCAGTCCAGGCCCGACAGAGGCGCGGCTGCCTTCCAAACCCAGAGGAGGATTCAATCGTGTGGAGTCAAATCTACGACCCGCTCGGCAATATGGCGCTGTCCACCATTGCCGCGGGCGTTCCGGTGGCCGTGCTGCTCGCAGCGCTGGCGTTCTTTCACATGCAGGCACACCTGGCGGCCGGGCTGGCGCTGGCGGTCGGCATCGTGGTGGCGTCGTTCGTATTCGGCATGCCCGCGGCCATGGCCGGCAAGGCAGCCGGGCTCGGCGTCGTCTCGGGGCTGTTCCCGATCGGCTGGATCGTCCTCAACATCATCTTCCTGCACCGGCTGACCACACTTAACGGGTCATTCAAGGTATTGCAGAACTCGATCTCGGGCGTGACCGAGGATCGCCGCCTGCAACTGCTGCTGGTGGCGTTCAGCTTTGGCGCGTTCTTCGAAGGCGCGGCCGGCTTCGGCACGCCGGTGGCCGTGACAGGTGCCATCCTGATCGGCCTGGGCTTCTCGCCGCTGGCCGCGTCCGGCCTGGCGCTGATCGCCAATACCGCGCCGGTGGCGTATGGCGCACTTGGCGCACCGATCATCGGGCTTTCGTCGGTGACCGGCATCGATCAGGTGGTGCTCTCAGCCATGATCGGCCGTCAGTTGCCGTTCTTCTCGGTGCTGGTGCCGTTCTGGCTGATCTGGGCGTTCGCGGGCTTCCGCGGCATGCTCGCCATCTGGCCGGCCGTCCTGGTGGCGGGCGTCACCTTCGCCGTACCGCAGTTCCTGGTATCGAACTTCCATGGCCCGTGGCTGGTGGACGTGATCTCGGCACTGGTCTCGATGGCGTGCCTGACCGGGTTCCTGAAGATCTGGCATCCGAAGGAAATCTGGACCTCCACGCGCATCCTGGGCCGCCACGACGACTCCAAGGTTGACCACCCCGAGGCGCTGGAAGCCGAGGCGCGCGCCAGTGCCGCATCGGTCGGCATTTCGGTGGTCAAGGCGTGGATGCCGTGGGTCATCCTGACCGTGTTCGTGTTCGTCTGGGGCATTCCCGAGTTCAAGAAGCTCATGGACGGCATCTGGCAATGGAAATTCCCGATCCCGGGGCTGGACAAGGCCGTCATCAAGGGCCCGCCGGTGGTGCCGAAGGAAATCGTCGAAGGCGCGGTCTTCAACTTCAATGTGCTGTCGATGGCGGGCACCGGCATCCTGGCGTCGGCACTGGTGGGCGGCCTGCTGATGGGCTACTCGATCCCGCGCCTGTTCAAGGAGTATTGGGAGACCATCAAGCTCGTGCGCTTCTCGCTGCTGACCATCTGCGCGATGTTCGGCATTGGCTACCTGACCCGCTACTCGGGGCTGGACGCCACGCTGGGCCTGGCGTTCGCGCAGACCGGCGTGTTCTATCCGCTGTTCGGCACGATGCTGGGCTGGCTGGGCGTGGCGCTGACGGGGTCGGACACGGCATCGAACGTGCTGTTCGGCGGGCTGCAGAAGACCACGGCGGAACAGCTTGGACTGCCGCCGGTGCTGATGGCGGCGGCCAACAGTTCGGGCGGCGTGATGGGCAAGATGATCGACGCCCAGTCGATCGTGGTGGCCTCCACTGCCACCAAGTGGTACGGCCACGAGGGCGATATCCTGCGCTACGTGTTCTTCCACTCGATCGTGCTGGCCGTGCTGGTCGGCCTGTTCGTGACGCTGCAGGCGTATGTGCCGCCGTTCACGCAGATGGTGGTTCATTGATCTGCTGTCGCTTCAGGCAATACGGGAAGCCCCGCCTCATGGCGGGGCTTTTTGTTGGGGCGGACTTTGCGACGCCGCACTCCCTCTCATGCAAACCGTATGACATTGAATCAATGTTCATTATCGACTCGAAACCGTTTTCATTGCCTCCGTCTCAATACTGCTGTCTTCGGAGCATAGTGCTCTCCGATTGGCTCCTCTATTACCTGCCAAACCAACCTGTTGTTCTGATTTGAAATGACCGCCTTACCTCCCGTTGCCCCAAAGAATGAGAAAAATCTCACCTTAGCCGAGTCACCGTGCGGCTCTGGCGAGCCAAGAATGTTTTTCTCTCCTTGATCACTGCAGTCAATCCGTGCTCCACTTTGCGCCACCGCGCAGTATTGGCCGACAATAGCGCCTTGAACGCATTTTAAATCCACCGAAAACGTGCGCGATTCTGGAGCCTCATTCCATTCCCACTCTCCCGAATACTCATCACAGGCATGACACACTGGTGATATAACAACAATAGATATAACCAACATGCGAAACAACTGCGGATTCACGATTTATCTTTCCATAGAGCGCGCTTCGTGAAGCATGTTAATAACCCAACCTATCAAGGGCCATCTTGATGGCCGGTGCATTACTGAGCGGGAATCTCACCTCACGGCCGTGATCATTTCCGATCCACCCGTCACCTAGTTGCTTCATCAACTTCTTATTCTGGACCAAGGGCAGTGTCTTGGAATTCAACAACTCATAGGCATAAATCTTGTAGTAATCGCCCTGCACATCGGCGGCTCTTGAGTTCACGCTCCACTTGACAAGTATCGCCACAGTCCGCCGCTTTCCATAAACCACGCCAGCGATAGTCGGACTCCCGCCTTGCACGTCATATCTATCAACTTGGACAGGTCGCGCACCACCACACATCCATTTCACATCGATCGAATACGGCGGCGTGCTGAGAGGGTCATTGACATCAGCCAAAAAATTCCTTTGAAACCCGATCCTACACCCGGGCTTCATTTTATCCGCTTTTATTTCATCGACAATTTCTTCGGCAAGAACAGCGGAATGAGAGTTTTCAGTTTGAATGAATATGAAAATAATAGACAAAACTACCAACCATGATACGCGTCCAGAGACAACTCCCATCTCTCGTTGCATGGCGCCCTTCCTTTATTTAATAGCAGAAATGATCGTTTCGCCGCGCTTTTGCGTTCCGAAAACCCCTTCAGCGCTGGATTTATCTTGCTCGTTACAAGCCTGACGTGATTTTCATCGGCAAACCTATTAATCTTCCTGCTTAGCCAATACCACCCGGCCGAATCGGCTCCAATATCCCTATCCTTCTGAACGAGAGTGGGATCGGAAAGCACGTCATTTCCGCTCGCATACTTGTATGCGGCGTAGTTCTCCAACCAAGTTAGATGCAGTAGCCCCCGCCCACGAAAATCGACATCAGGATAGCCATCATCTCCAAACAGAACCCTACCTAACTCTGGATCGTTCTTTACCAAATGCTCCTTTGTATGCCGTTCCATTTCATCCAATGACCAGTTCGGATGAAGCCTTCTAAGACCATTTCGGATCGCCGTTCGGTAGGTATTCCAAAGATAGCCGCCCTGTACATAGTAGAGATCTTCCTTGAAGGAAATGAAACCTGAACATTCCACCTCGCATTGCCCAAAAAAGTGCGCGAGCCTGTGACAGGTATTGATTTGATACTTGATTATAGTTTTGTTCAACTCCTCACAGTATCCATCCGCATTATCTTTTCTGATTCGCGGAAATATTTTCGCCAGAAACTCTGGACTAATAGTCAGCTCAGATCCACAGTGTGGGCAACAAATATAATAATTCCTGATGTGATTCCCCACCATCCCAATCGGATGAATATGAAACACCTGCGGGTCGGGCAGCGCTGGAAACTTCGCCTTCACCTCATCCCACCAGGTCAGTGTCTCGATGCGCTTGTGTTCAGCCTCCAGCGCCTCC
>Ga0255338_1003090_pt1 | contig 21181 bp, 20 predicted proteins | sample MeOH1_35cm_T4_19_FD_203715 | JGI IMG/M metagenome (GOLD analysis project Ga0255338, IMG submission 203715) | Sandy soil microbial communities from University of British Columbia, Vancouver, Canada - MeOH1_35cm_T4_195 | ecosystem: Engineered > Artificial ecosystem > Sand microcosm > Unclassified ...
GCGGCGTCGGCGTCTGGACCGACGACCTCACCGACCTGGAGGAGGCCCGCGAGGAGACCAAGCGCAACGTCGAGGCCCACGACGAGACCCTGAACCGCCTGGACGACGCGGTGGTGATCTTCGACGGGGCCAAGCGGCTGAGCTTCCACAACACCGCCTTCGCCGAGCTCTGGGGTCTGGAGCCGGCCTGGCTGGGCGAACGGCCCACCCACGGCGAGATTCTGGACCGCCTGCGCCAGCGCCGCCGCCTGCCCGAGACCGCCGACTACGCCAAGTGGAAGGCCGCCGAGCTCGACCGCTACGAGAAGCTGGAAGCCCAGCCGGACGACATGTGGAGCACGCCCGACGGCCGCACCCTGCGCGTCGTGCGCCAGTCGCACCCCCTGGGCGGCCTGCTCCTCCTGTTCGCCGACATCACCGGCGAGTTGAAGATGAAGGCGCAGTACAACGCCCTCATCCAGGTCCAGCAGGCCACGCTGGACAAGCTGAGCGACGCCGTCGCCGTGTTCGGCTCGGACGGCCGCCTGCGCCTGCACAACGAGAGCTTCGAGCGGTTCTGGAACATCACGCCGCTGCAGATCGAGGCGGCCGGCGACTTCGAGGGCGTGGTCGAACTCTGCGTGCACAAGCTGCACGACATGGTGTTCTGGAAGGACCTCAAGGGCCGGGTCGCCGACCCCGACCCCAGCGCGCGGATGCCGATCACCGGCGAGGCCCAGACCTCGGACGACCGCACGGTCGAGTACCGCACCCGCCCGTTGCCGGACGGGGCGACCCTGATCGCCTTCACCGACGTCACCGATGCGCGGCGCCTGGAAAGCGCCCTGGCCGACCGCGAGCAGGCGCTCTCCGAGGCCGAGCGTCTGAAGCGCGACTTCGTGGGCAACGTGTCCTACGAGCTGCGCACCCCGCTCACCACCATCATCGGCTATTCCGAACTGCTGGAGCACTCGGGCGACGGCCTGTCCGAGCGCGCCCGCGGCTACGCGGCCTCGGTGAAATCGGCCGCCACCCAGCTCGCGCGCTCCATCGACGACGTGCTGGACATGGCCCAGATCGACGCCGACGAGATGGCCCTGGACCTCACCCAGGTGAACGTCTCCGACCTCCTGATCGAGGTGGCCAGCCGCTGGCGGACCGAGGCCGAGCCGGCCAAGATCTCCATCGTCCTGGAACGCCCCGACGACGTGGGCGTGATCCGCGGCGATCGCCGGCGCCTGTCGCAGGTCCTCGACCACCTGATGGAGAACGCCATCGGCCAGACGCCGGCCGGCGGCACGGTCACCTTGGCGGCGCGCAAGGCCCGCGGCGAGGTGCAGCTCCAGGTCTCCGACACCGGCCGCGGCATCCCCTTCCACGTCCAGGCGCACATCTTCGACCGCTTCATCGGCCGCGAGCGCGGCGGCCCGGGCCTGGGCCTGGCCCTGGTCAAGGCGCTGACCGAGCTGCACGGGGGCTGGGTGGCCCTGGAAAGCGAGCCCGGCGCCGGCGCCACTTTCACCTGCCACCTCCCCGAAGTCGCCACCGCCGTCAGCCAGCCCGAACTCGGCTTCGCGCGGTAGGTGTAGGGGCAAGATCAACCCAATTTGAACGTCATGGCCGGGCTTGTCCCGGCCACCCAAACGCGCTGACGGCGCCGAGGGGTTCGCGGCGGCGCAACCGCGGCCAGCCTTGAACCATCGGTGCTTCTGGGTGGCCGGGACAAGCCCGGCCATGACGAGCACTACGTGTTGAACGGCTGGCGGTGCCCTCCCTACCGCTGCTGCCGCGCCTCCGCCGTCGCCGCGTTCAGCTTGCGGATGCGCTGCTCGTAGAGCCGGGCCAGGCGGTCGGGTTCGGCGACTGTGTTGCGCGCGTCGCGCCAGGCCAGCTGGCGCTGGCGCAGCAGGTCGCGGTCTTCGTGCGCGGCCAGCGCTTCCGCATAGGCCTGCCGCAGCTCGCGCTGCAGCCGCCGCAACTCCGGATCGCCGCAGATCTCGCGATCCGCCGGGGTGGGCTCGGCCGCGCAGGCGCCATCCCCGCCGTGGGTGGCCCGGACCAGAGTGGGCGCCGGTTCCGACGGCTCGACCGCGGCGTCGGGCTCATTCTCCCCAGCGTCCGGTGACGGCTGCGGCCCCTCCGGGAGACCCGGCGGAAGCGGCCCGCCGGTGGGTTCCGGCAGGGTCTCGAGCGGCGGCGCGGGCTCGGCGGCCACGGTGACGGGCAGGGTGGCGGGCGCGGGCGGGGGATCCAGGGCCGCGGTCTGGATCGGGATGGCGGCCGGCGCCGCGGGCGACGACGGCGCAGGCTGCAACGCCCCGGTCGCCCACCAGCCCAGGGCCGCGCCCACGGCCACGCCCGCAGCGAAGCCGGCGCCGGGCGGGCCGCGGAACCTGCGGGGCTGGCGCCGGCTCGCCGGCGTTGGGCGTTCTAGGTGTAGCCGCAGATCGTCCGCGCCGGTCGCCGCGTCCCCCGACGCCGGCCCATCATCGTCCCAGACGCTGCGGGGCCGCGGCGGCTCCGGTGGAGGCTCCACATCGGTCCCCGCCACCACGACCGGCGGCGAAGTCCTGGGCTGCCGCGACCGGCGCGGTCCGGGCTGAGGTGATGGTGCCGGCGGGGCCACGGCGGCGATCTCTGGCTCGGGCGTCGGCGCGCGCCAGTTGGGCATGGGCGGCACGTCGTCGTCCGGCTCGGCGGGATCGCCCAGGTTCAGCGCCACGACCCGCGGTTCGGCCGACCGGCGCGACGACGAACGGCCGCGCGCCTCGCGGACCTCCCGGCGTTCCGCCATCTCTTGGAGGATCTGGTAGGCGAGGGGGGCGTCGCCGCGCGCGCGGCTGGCGTCGAGCAGGCGCCGGAGCTCCTGGCCGCTCAAGGCGGATAGATTCATTTGCGGCATGGCTGGTCCCGGGCGCGTCTCAATCCATCGCCAGCGCCCGTCCAAGTCACCAGCGGTCGCAGTATCGCGCCGACCTGCGTTTCTGGAAAGTCCGTCGTTTCGCGGCCTTGCGCGTCAAATCCGCGCCGCGCGGACCTGCCGAACTTGCCGGGACGTCAATCGCGAGGCGTACTATCATGTCGAAAAATAAGCAGAGGGAGGCTGCCGTTATGCGACGCGCGATCGTGCTGGCGCTTGGGACCATTCTCGCCACGGGAGGCCTGGGCGCGACCGCCTATGGACAGGCCGCGGCCAAGGCTCCGGCGGCCTCACCCCCCTCGTCCGCCCCGCCCGGCTGGAAGCAGCCCCGGAACGCCATGGGCCAGCCCGACCTCTCGGGCTACTGGTCCAACGCCACCCTCACCCCGCTGACCCGCAACAAGCGCATCTCGGACAAGGCCAGCCTCACCCTGGCCGAGGCCAAAGCGTTCGAGAAGCTCTGGGCCGAGGCCCTCGCCGAATCCGACGCCCCCACCGCCCCCGACGAATCCGCCGCCGAGGTCCAGGCCAAGCTGACTGACTCCAAGCTGGTGGAAATACGGCCCGACTTCATCGCCGCCGGCGGCGACACGGGCGGCTACAACACCTTCTGGATCGACCCGGGCACGCACCTGGTGGAGATCGACGGCCAGTTCCGCACCTCCATCCTCACCACGGAGAACGGCCTGCCGCCGCCCCGCAAGGCCGGGGCTCCGGCGCCGCGCGGCGGGGGATTCCGCGACGTCTACGACAGCTACGAGACCCGCAGCCACGGCGAGCGCTGCATCTCGGGCTTCGGGCGCAACACCGGTCCGCCGATGCTGCCCAACGGCTACTACAACAACAACTATCAGATCCTGCAGACGCCCGACGCCGTGGTGATCGAGGTGGAGATGATCCACGACGCGCGGATCATCCGGCTGAACGGGACCCACCGCACCGACGGCCTGCGCCCCGCCATGGGCGACAGCATCGGCCGCTACGAGGGTGACACCCTGGTGGTCGAGACCACCAACATCCCCGAGTCGCAGCATTTCATGGGCTCGTGGAAGAACCTCAAGGTGACCGAGTGGTTCACCCGCCTCTCGCCCACCCGGATCCTCTACCGCTTCCAGGTCGAGGACCCTGAGATGTGGGACAAGCCCTGGGGCGGCGAATACACCTTCAACACCCTCAACGGCCGCACCTACGAGTACGCCTGCCACGAGGGCAACTACGCCCTGCCGGGTATCCTGGCCGGCGCGCGCCAGAAGGAAAAGGAAGCCGCCGAGGCCGCCGCCAAGGCCAAGCCCGGCGCCTAGACCTCCAGCGCGAACCCCCCGGCGTCGTGAAAGTCGGGGCGTTCGCCTGGGTGCCGCAGCGCCCAGTACGAGGTGCGGCCGTCGACCGTCTCGATCACCGCGGTGAGGCCGATCCGGGCCGGACCGGCGGGCAGCGCCAGCATCGCCCGCACGTCGAGCGACCCGGCGGTCGTGGTGGCCTCGATGCGCGGCGGGTCGATCGCGGCCAGCGGCGCCATCCCCTGCCGGTAGCCATCGAAGCGGTAGGCCGCCCACGCGCCAGACGGCGCGAGGTTGAACTCCAGATAGCCGTCTCCGTCCCCCCCGACGAAAGCCTCGAAGCAGGTGTGGTTCCACAGCCCGTCCACCCGCGCCGGTGCGGCCGGGCCGGGGATCGCCAGCCGGCCCATCTCGCCGGTCAGCCGGTAGCACAGGGACAGTCCGCCCGCCTCGCGCGCGACTTCGACCTCCAGGCTCGTCACGGCGTCGCAGGGCGTGCGGGGGTGCGGGATCAGGGCGTGGCGCATAGGTCAGCCTAGCCCGCGCCACGCCGCGATCCTATCCGGCCGCGCGAGCTCCATCCTCGGCGCGGCCAGGCGCCGCGGCCATCGGCCGGTAGCGCAGCGCCCGCAGCGGCTCGGCGCGCACCGGCGCCGCCGGCTGCGCCTCGCCCGACGCCGCACAGGCGATCAGGCGGGCCGCGATGTCGCAGAGCGGCTCCAGAGCATCCAGCCGGCGGATCCACCCGTGGGGTAGCACCTCGACCCCGCAGTGCGCGCCCCAGATCTGGCCCGCCACCGCCGCGGTGGTGTCGCTGTCGCCGTCGTGGTTCGCGGCCAGGCTCAGAGCCCCCTCGAAGCTGCCGGCCCGCAGCGCGGCGAAAAGCCCGATCGCCAGGGCCTCGTCGCCGTTCCAGCCCTGGCCGAGCTGGGCGATGGCGTCGCGGGGCGGCGTGTCGCCCGCCGCCAGGGCGCGCGCCGCCCGCACCACCGCCAGCACCTCCTGGCCGCCGCTCGCCTGGTCCAGGCGGCTCTCCATCCGCCCCAGCGCCGCCGTCAGCGGCCTGTCGTCCAGGAGGTCGCGCAGCAGGCTGGCCAGGGCCGCGGCGCTGAGCCGGCCGGCCGGGTGGCCGTGGGTGAGGGCGGCCGCCGCGTGCGCCAGGCGGAACGCCTCGTCCGCGCCGATCGCGGGCAGCAGGCCCAGCGGCGCCACGCGCGCCAGGGCGCCGCTGCCCTTCGAGTCGTTGACCGGCGCCTCGGGCGTCCCGCGCCCCCCGGCCCTGAGGGCGGTGAGGCAGGTGCTGCCCGGCGCCCGCACGGCCCACAGCTCGCGATACTGGCTGAGGCCGGTCGATCCCGTCGACCATTCCTCCCGTTGCGTGCGGAACCAGGCCAGGTAGGCGTCACGGATGCGCGCCAGCGCCTGACCGGCGTCGAGCGTCGCGCCCCCCGCCAGCGCTCCGAGCAGGCCCTCGGCGGTGAACAGCATCATCTGGGTGTCGTCGCTGACGACCAGCCGCCCGCCCGGGCCGGAGGGCTCTGTCAGTCCGGCCTCGCCGAAGGTCTCGCGGATCTGCGCCCAGGCCTTGAACTCCACGGGATAGCCGAACGCGTCGCCCAGCGCCCCGCCCAGCAGGCAGCCCAGCATGCGCCCGGCCAGGGGATGGTCCACCAGCGCGCCGCCGCCCACCTGCTGCGTCGCCGCCAGCCGCGGCGCCTGCGTCCGGCTCGCCGCCTCGGCGTCGGGAACCCCCAGCTCCACCAGCAGCCGGGCCGCCATCCACCGCGCCCGCGCGCCGCCGGCGTCGCAGTGCAGCAGCACCCGCCCGCCGCGCCGCAGCACCTCCCGCAGCCGATGCCCGGCGTAGGCCCACAGGCGCTTGAAGCGGGCATCCGGAGCGGCGCCCACGCGCAGGGGAAGGTGATGCCACTGCGCCGCCACGCCGGGCAGGACCTCGGCCAGGTCGGCCCGGCCCAGCAGCCGCAGTTCCTGCGCCGACATCAGGGTCACGATCGCCTCGGGCCGGAAGGCGGCCACCGCCGCCAGGTCGTCCGCCAGCGTCGCCGGGCCGCCGCCGGGGCAGGCGCAGACGCCGATCATCGCCCGGCCATGGGCGATCGTCTCGATGCGGAACGATTGCGACGCGCAGGCGAGACTCATGGCCGGACCCTTGGTTGACACGACAGCGAACTGACTTAGTGTGCAATTCACACTTACCAGCCCTCACTTAGTGTCGTCAATACACGAACATGCCCTTCACCTACGAATATCCCCACCCCGCTGTGGCCACGGACATCGCGGTCTTCACGCTTCGGCGCGGCGCGCTGAACGTCCTGCTGATCGAGCGGGGGGCCGAGCCCTTCCTCGGCGCCTGGGCGCTGCCCGGCGGCTTCCTCATGCCCGACGAGGAACTGGACCAGTGCGCCCGCCGCGAGCTCCTGGAGGAGACCGGCGTCGACGCCGACCTCCTGCTGCAGTTCGGGACCTTCAGCGCCCCCGACCGCGATCCGCGCGAGCGGGTGATCTCGGTGGCCTATCTGGCCCTGCTGGCGTCCGACGAGCTGCGCCTGGAGGCCAGCACCGACGCCGCCCAGGCCCGCTGGTTCCCCGTCCGCGACCTGCCGAAGCTGGCCTTCGACCACGCCCAGATCCTCGACCGCGCCATGGAGGTCCTGGGCTCAAGGGCGCGGCAGATCTCGCCCCTCTTCGCCCTGCTGCCCGCGCGCTTCACGCTCAGCCAGCTCCAGGGCGCCTACGAGGCGGTCACCGGCGAGGACGCCGAGAAGCGCAACTTCCGCAAGATGGTCTCCACCCTGGCCTGCGTCACCGAAACCGAAGACTTCGCCCACGGCGCCCACCGCCCGGCGCGCCTGTACGAGCCGGCCGCCTAGGGTAAGTGCTCAGCCCGGCCGCGCTCAGTCCCGCCGCCGCACCGGCGCCCGCAAGGTCTCGCCCAGCTCCAGCACCGCCCGGGCCTTGAGGAACGCCAGCGCCTCCACCAGCCGCGCGCCGCCGGCGTCGCGGTAATCGCCCAGGGCGATCGCCGCCACCAGTTCGCGCAGGGCGTCCTCGGCCAGGTCTCGGTCGGCGTCACGGAATTGGTCGGCGCTCATGAGGCTCAGTCCCTTCGCGCCCCCACCTTGCCTCGCCGCCGCCCGCCCGGCCAGCGCGACCGCCGGCCCACCCATCGCACAGCCACGCCTCCTCGAGACGGATGCCCGCCGCCGCACGCGCCGTCGCCAGGCTGCTGACGAGCGTGGCGACCCTTGCCGCGCACAAGTTGTCGCAGGGAAAGGTACAAATTGTCGCAGGTGATCGCACAATATGTCGCAGGCGTCGCGAGCATAACAAGGGTCTCGATTTACCTATAAGTTAGACTTCAGACCCCATTACCCGCCGAGAAACGCAACTGTTCCAGAACGGAAACGAGGGGACTAAAGTCTATGAAGCATCTGTACGTGTCTGCGGCGATCGCGCCTCTTCTGATGTTCACGCCGGCGGCCGCTCAGACGACAGACGCGGCGAAGCCCGCGAACGCCGAAGCGGTCTTCTCGACGGGCGTCGCCAAGGGCCGCGACCGCCTCGACAGCGCCACCTCGACCAGCGCCCTGCGCGAGTCCGAGATCGAGGTGCTGGGCGCCCGCTCGCTGGGCGAAGTGCTGCGCAACATCCCCGGTATCCGCGCGGAGTACGCGGTCGGCGAAGGCAACGATAACTACTCGATCCGCGGCCTGCCGCTGTCCGGCACCGGTTCGAAGTACGTCCAGTTCCAGGAGGACGGCCTGCCGGTCCTGGAATTCGGCGACATGTACCAACTCGGCGTCGACATGTTCATGCGCGGCGACCTCAATCTCTCGGCGATCGAGACCATCCGCGGCGGCTCGGCCTCGACCTTCGCGTCGAACTCCCCCGGCGGCGTGATCAACCTGATCTCCAAGACCGGCGACACCGAGGGCGGCGCCGTCCAGGCGACCTACGGCCTCAACTACGGTGAGAAGCGGGTCGGCGGCGACTACGGCTATAAGATCAGCGACACCCTGCGCATGCACATCGGCGGCTTCTACCGCCAGGGCGAAGGTCCGCGCGACGTCGGCTACACCGCCTACAAGGGCGGCCAGCTCAAGGCCAACATCACCAAGACCTTCGACAACGGCTATGTGCGCGTCTACGGCAAGTACCTGGACGACCGCACGCCGGTGTACCAGTTCGTTCCGATCCGGGTGACCGGCACGAACGCCGACCCGACGTTCACCTCCCCCACCAACTTCAACGTGAAGACCGACTCGCTGCTGTCGCCCTACGTCAGCAACGTCGTGACCCTCGACCGCGACAACAACATCGAAAACGACGACCTCCGCGGCGGCCAGCACGCCGTGGTCAAGTCGATCGGCCTCGACGCCCAGTTCGACGTGGGCGGCTGGACCATCACCGAGAAGTTCCGCGTCGCCGACATCGGCGGAAGCAACCTGACGATCCGGCCGATCGCCGTGGCCCCGGCGGCCACGCTGGCGGTCACCTACGGCGGCGTCGGCGGCCGGCTCAGCTACGCCACCGGCCCCCTGGCCGGCCAGACGATCGCCAGCCCCGCGGCCCTCAACGGCAACGGCCTGCTGACGAACTCCCTGCAGCTCGACACCAAGATCAAGAGCCTCGACAACGCCACCAACGACATCCGCGCCAGCCGCGTGTGGGAAGTCGGGGGCGGCAACCTGACCACCACGGTCGGCTTCTACAAGTCGTCGCAGGACTACTCCACGTACCTGTCGTTCCTGAACGTCCTGGCCAGCGTCGCCGGCGATGGCGAATCCACGCTGATCAATGTCACCAACGCGGCCGGCGTCCCGTTCACCCAGGATGGCTACCTCGCCTACGGGCTCGGCAACACCTTCCACCGCTCCTACGACATGAACTACGACGTCAACGCGCCCTACGCCTCGATCAACTACCACATCGGCAAGATCGCGGTCGGCGGCAGCCTCCGCTACGACATGGGCAAGGTGAATGGCACGCTCTTCGGCGCCGAACTGGGCGGTGGCCGCGTCGGACAGACGTCGTTCGACATCAACCGCAACGGCGTGATCTCCACGGCGGAAACCAAGGTGGCCGTCCTGCCGCTCGGCCAGCCCGGCCACGTCGACTACGACTACGAGTACCTCAGCTATTCGGCGGGTGTGAACTACCGCGTCGCCGAACAGCTCGCGGTCTTCGCCCGCTACAGCCGCGGCGGCCGCGCCTCGGCCGACAAGATCCTGTTCACCCCGGCGGTCAACTACAACACCGGCAAGCTGGTCAACAACGACAGCGCCTACGACACCGTGAAGCAGGCCGAACTGGGCCTGAAGTACCGGATCTCGGGTGTGACCTTCAACGTCACCGCTTTCTCGGCGAAGACCGGCGAACGCAACACCCAGATCGTCAGCACCGCCGATGGCTCCGCCTCGGTCCTGCAGATCGAGCGCGGCTACAAGGCCAAGGGTGTTGAATTCGAGGCCAGCGTCCGCCGCGGGCCGTTCAGCGTCACCGCTGGAGCGACCTACACGGACGCGAAGATTTCCACCGACGCCGCGAACGCCGCCATCATCGGCAATACCCCGCGCCACCAGGCCGACCTGATCTACGCGGTGACGCCGCAGGTCGAGCTGAAGTACGCGACCGTCGGCGTGAACGTGATCGGCACGACGAGCAGCTATGCGCAGGACTCCAACCTGCTGAAGCTCCCCGCCTACACGCTGGTCAACGCCTTCGTGCAGGTGCGCCCGACCGAGCGGGTGCAGCTGATGCTGAACGTCAACAACCTGTTCAACAAGCTGGCCCTCTCCGACGTCGAGCAGGGCTCCATCCCGGCCAGCGGCGTGGTCCTCGGACGCGCCTACAACGGCCGGACCGCCTCGGCGACGCTTCGCTACACCTTCTGATCGGACGCGGCCGGAACGCTCCCCCCTGTTCCGGCCGCCCCGCCGTTCGAGGTCGCCTCCCCCCAACCCGGGCGGCCTCGAACGGCGCGTCGGCGAGACTCTGTCTCGCCGCGAGCGCCCCGCCAGTCGAGAGACTGGCGGGGCGTCTGCCGTTCAGGATCCCCGCGAAACGGTGCTGCCCGAAGCGGACCTGCCGGACGTCCCAGGAGCCATTGGGGGCCTATCAAACCAACCCCGCCGCCGCCCGCCACGCCGTCGCCAACCCTTCCACGTCCTCCGGGTTCTCCTCGAAGCACCGCACCCCCTCGGCCACCGCCCAAGGCTGCGCCAGGCTGGTCCAGATCTGGGCGATGGGGCGAGCGATGGACGGGTCGTCCAGGGTCCCCGGCCGCACGTTGATGATGTCCGGATAGGCCAGCATCTCGGTGTGGGTGCGGGTGAAGCAGTGAGGGCAGATGTGCTGTCGGTGCAGCGCGCCGCTGCCGCCGGGCAGGTCGGCTGACAGGGTCTCGCCGGAGACGACCTCGAAGTCCTTGCGATAGGTCAGCATCGAAAGGGCGAACGCGCTGCCGGTCCGCTGCTGGCAGTTGCGGCAGTGGCAGGCCAGCACCACCTGCGGGTCACCGACCGCATAGCGCAGCTTGCCGCAGATGCAGCCGCCGGTGAGGGGCAGGGTCAGTCGCGCGGCCGCCATCTCTCGTGGGCTCCGATACGGTGGAAGCGCGACAGTGGTGGGGGAGCCCGGCGGACGTCAATCGGCGCCCGCGCCTGTTCCGCTTCAGATCGCCGCGCGGACCTCACGCCGCCGCAGCGCGGCGCCGGTGAGGCCGAAGCCGAGGATCATCAGCGCCCACGTGCCGGGCTCCGGGATCGGGGGGATCTCCGGCTCCACGTCCCAGGCCACGAGATGGGCCGTGCCGACGTAGATGCGGCTGTCCACCGTCTCGCCCTCGACGAACCTGGTGGCCGTCTGGCCCCACTGCAGGCCGCCGAGCGTCTGCAGCAGGTAGACGAAACCACCGGGCGTGTAGGCGACGCCGGGTACGACGCCGCCGGCGTCGATCTGGTTCCTGTACTCGCCGAACGTGTCGGTGGCTTCGTCGCCCTTGATGATGTGCTGGGTGAAGTCGACGCTGGTGACGTCCCCGATCGTCCGGAAGAGGGCCCAGCTCTCCCGGGTGGCGAAGGGGGGCTCGAACGGTGGATCGATGCCGGCGACCGCGAACATGGCGGCGTTCTGCGGGGTATCCACGATCCCGGCGACGTCGCCGTAGTACGTGGGCGCCCCCGGGACGTCGAAGAAGACCGGGTCGAACGTCCAGGTCATCTGGAAGTCGTCGATCGGCGGGCCGCCGCTGGACCCGGTCACATCCACCTGGAAGGTGAGGGTGAGCGCCGCGGCGGGCCCCGCCACCAGAGCGCCGGCCAGGGCTATGCCGGCCTTCACAAGCCGTCCAAACGCCGCCATCACCAACCCTCCAGCACCAAGGTCTGCACCCTACGATCGCATGTGTCGGGAGGCCAACCCATGCACGCGTGGCGCGACCGCCAGACTAGGTGGGGTACGCGGCGGTTGTGTGAAGGCGACCGAACCTAGTGCTGGCTCTCCGGCATGGTCACCTTCAGGCCGTCCAGGTCGTCGGTGACCTTGATCTGGCACGACAGGCGGCTGTTCTCCTGGACGCCCTCGGCGAAGTCGAGCATCGACTCTTCCATCGCCGACTTGGTCCCGGTCTTGGAGAGCCAGGCCTCGTCCACGTAGACGTGGCAGGTGGCGCAGGCGCAGGCGCCGCCGCAGTCGGCGTCGATGCCCGGGATGTTGTTCTTCACCGCGCCTTCCATGACCGTCAGGCCGGTCTTCACGTCGATCGCGTGCTCGGTGCCGTCGTGCTCGATATAGGTGATCTTGGCCATACGCCCCTCGCCGCGTTTAGGCGGCGACCTCTTTCATGGAAACCGAAGGGTCTGCAAGCTTCGCCTTGTTCACGGGCTTGCGGCTGAGGATGAGCTGCTTGCCCATCATGAACTCGGGCGGCGAGTTGATCGCCTCCACGGATTGCACCTGGTCGCCTTTCAGGTGGAAGACGGCGAACTTGGCGGAGGCGGGGTCGCCGCGCACCAGCACCTCGTCCACGTCGAAGGCGTAGCCGGCGATCTGGAGCTTCAGGTCGAACTGGTCCGACCATTGCCAGGGGCATTCCCCCGCCGGGCGCGGCCGGCCGGTGATGGCGCTGGCGGCCTGCTTGGCCTGCTCCAGCGCGTTGGGCACGCTCTCCATGCGGAACATGCGGTCGTAGATCGGCATCGGCCGATGCGACACGTCGCCGATGGCGAAGATGGCGGGGTCCGTGACGCTGCGGGCGTCCATGTCCACCACCACGCCGCGGGCGCAGTCGAGCCCGGCGTCCTTGGCCAGTTCGTCGTTCGGGTGGGCGCCGACGCCCACCACGACGGCGTCGCAGTCGATCACCCGGCCGTCGGCCAGCTTCACGCCGGTGACGTGGCCCTCGACCCCGATGAAACCCGCCGCCGTGGCGCCCAGCTCGAAGCGGACGCCGTGCTTCTCGTGATAGGCCTGGAAGAAGTCCGAGAGCGCCTCGCACGCCACCCGGGCCAGGATCCGCGGCTCGCGCTCCAGCACGATCACCTCTGCGCCCAGGGCGCGGCCCGAGGCGGCGACCTCCAGGCCGATGTAGCCGCCGCCGACCACCGCCAGCTTCTTGCCCGGCCCCACCTGGGCCTTCAGCGCCTCCGCATGGGCCGCGGTGCGCAGGAAGAGGATGCCCTCCAGGTCCGCGCCCTCGATCGGCAGGGCGATGGCGCGTGCGCCCGTCGCCAGGATCAGGGTGTCGTAGGCGAGGCTGGAGCCGTCGGAGAGGGCGACCGTCTTGGCGCCCCGGTTCAGCCTGGTGGCCGTGACATCGGGCCGGAAGTCGATCCGGTTCTCGGCGTAGAACTCGGTGGGTTTCAGCGCCAGGGAGTCCGCGTCGGCCTCACCCTTCAGCCAGGCCTTGCTAAGCGGCGGCCGCTGGTAGGGGGCGATCGGTTCGTCGCCCACCAGGGTGATCGGGCCTTCGTGCCCGTACTGGCGCAACAGCGCCGCCGCCGTGCCTCCGGCATGGCCTGCGCCCACGATCACCACATGCGCCGAAGCGTCACTCATGTCTGTTCGATGCCCAAAAGTGACACTGGCGTCAACTTAAGCGTTGCGGGCTGCGCCTCATGGTCCCGCCGCGCTCTATTTGCCCCCTGACCCTACGGAGGGCAAATCCTGCTCCGATGTGAAACCGCTTGCCGAACAGCGTTTGGATCGGCGCCATGCTCGGAACGGCGGTCTACGCCGGGAGGAAGCGCCATGGACGACGGATCGATCGAGTTCCGCGAGGCTGCCGCCGCGGAGGCCTGGAGCCTGCCGCTGGAGGCGCTCAACCCCGCCCAGACCGACCTCTTCGTCAACGACGCCATGTGGCCGGTCTTCGACCGCCTGCGGAAGGAATCGCCGCTCCACTGGACGCCGCGCGGCGACGAGTATGACGGTTTCTGGTCGGTCACCCGCTACCAGGACATCATGGCCGTCGACACGAACCACGAGGTGTTCTCCTCGGCCGACGGCATCGTCCTGCAGAGCCTCGAGGCCAAGGCAGAGGCCGACAAGCGCCCGCGCGGCAACAGCTTCATCGCCATGGACCCCCCGGGCCATGACATCCAGCGCAAGACCGTCAGTCCCGCCGTCGCGCCGCAGAACCTGCAGGCCATGAGCCCGATCATCCGGGCCGAGGCGGGCAAGATCCTGGACAGCCTGCCCATCGGCGAGGAGTTCGACTGGGTCGACCTCGTGTCGAAGGAGCTGACGGCCATGACCCTGGCCACGCTCTTCGACTACCCCCAGGAAAAGCGCCGCGAGCTGACCTTCTGGTCCGACATGTTCACCAACGCCCCCGGCTTCGGCCCGGCCAAGAGCTGGCAGCACAAGCGCGAACAGGCCGACGCCTGCTTCGACGCCTTCGACGCGCTTTGGGCCGAGCGGGTCAACGCCCCGCCCAAGTTCGACCTGATCTCGATGATGGCCCACGCCGACGCCACCCGGGACCTGAGCAAGACCGACTATCACTCCAACGTCGTGCTCCTGATCATCGGCGGCAACGACACAACCCGGAACACCATCTCCGGCTCGATCTATGCGCTGAACAAGAACCCCGACCAGTACGACCGGCTACGCGCCAACCCGGCGCTGATCCCCAACATGGTCTCCGAGACCATCCGCTGGCAGACGCCGCTCGCGCACATGGCCCGCACCGCCACCCGCGACGTCGAGATGCACGGCAAGACCATCAAGGCCGGGGACCGGGTGGTGATGTGGTACGTCTCGGGCAACCGCGACGAGGCCCAGATCGAGCGGCCCAACAGCTACGACATCGAGCGCGAGCGGGTCCGCAACCACCTGTCGTTCGGCTTCGGCATCCACCGCTGCGTGGGCAACCGCCTGGCCGAACTCCAGCTCACCATCATCTGGGAAGAGATCCTGGCCCGCTTCCCCGAAGTCCGCCTCGTCCGCGAACCCCTGCGCACCCACTCGGTCTTCGTGAAGGGCTATGAAACGCTGCCGGTGATGATCCCGCGCCGGAATTAGGCGTAAGCTCGGCGTCATGTCCGAAGGACGCCGCTATCACGCCGGAGACGTGCCCGGCCGCCTGGTCCGCGAGGCGCGCGAGATGCTGGAGGCGGGCGGCCTCAAGCAGCTCAGCCTGCGCGCCCTGGCGGCTCGGACCGGCATCACGCCCGCGTCCATGTACCACCACTACGACAGCAAGACCGCGCTCCTGGCCGAGCTGGCGGCCGGCGGCTTCAGGGAGCTGCGCCGCGACCTCGAGCGCGCCGACCGCGAGGCGGGCGAGGGGCGCCGTCTGCGGGGCTGGGCCACCGGCTACTTCCGCTTCGCCCGCCACGAGCCGGCGCTGTTCGGCCTGATGTTCGACCCCGAGATCGCCGAGCAGCCGCAGGTCGCGGAAGCCCGCGCCGCCGCCCTGGCGGTCCTGCATCGCATCGTGGAGGAGGTCGCGGCCGCCCAGGGCCGGATCGACCCGCCGCTGCGCCACATCACCCTGGCCGTCTGGGCCGCCGCCCACGGCGCCGCCGGCCTCGCGGTCAGCACGCCCGAGGGCGACGAACTGATCGAGGACGTGATCGCCGGCCTGGAGACCCTGTTTAGGCCACCGCAGGCCTGAGGCGGCCTAGCGGACGCCTTTGCGTTGCATGACGCCGATAAGCTGTTCGGAGAGGTCGCGACGTTCGCGCGCCTGAGCAGCGATCTCGGGACTGCTTCCGTCAGCCGCCTTGGCAAACCAGTCGCGCGCCTCGACCAGACCGGCGGGGTCCCACTTTCCATCTCCTCGGCCGGCTCTGAGGAAGGCCTCGTTTCCTATGAAGAACGCGGAGTCTTGCCGACCGTTGGCGTAGGCGATGCGCCACAGTTTCACGGCCTTGGCCGTGTCGCGCGCCACACCGTCGCCGTTCCAGTAGATCTGCCCCAGCACGTGGGCCGCGTTGGCCTGGTTTTGCGCCGCCGCCTTCTCATACCAACCGCGGGCCGCGCTCATGTCGCGCCCTACGATGCGACCCTGGAGATAGAAGTTGCCGAGGTCCGTCTGCGCGTCGGGATCGCCGGCCTCCGCGCCTTCCGTGCAAAGGCGAACCGCGCGAGCCTGATCGCGGCCGAGCTCAAGCAGCAAATTGCCCTCTGCGCAGCGGGACTTCGCCAGCCCCATGTCGCCAGCGCGATCGAATGTGATGATCGCCTTCTCGAGATCGATCTGGCCGCAGCGACCATACTGATAGCTCTCGCCCAGGAAGTGCATGGCGTCCGACCGCGTCGCCGCAGCCGCCTGCAGATAGCCGCAGCCCTTGCTCTTGTCGGCGGGGGCGTCGCTCCGAAACGCCAGCAAGACGCCCGCATAGGCCTGCGCGTCGGCCCGACCCGCAGCTGCCAACCGGTAAAGTTCCGCAGCTCGGTCGGTCGGGACCTTTGCAAGTGCGGCCTTCACCTCGTCGCTGATAGGCGGCCCGCCGCGGAGGACCCTGACCTGGGCTTGTGCAGCTGAGGCCGCGATCCAAAGCCCTAGGGTGAGGACCGCCGCCAGCCGCATCACACCACCCGGTCGACCAGCATCTTCTTGATCTCGGCGATGGCCTTCGCCGGGTTCAGGCCCTTGGGGCAGACCTGGGCGCAGTTCATGATGGTGTGGCAGCGGTAGAGCTTGAACGGGTCTTCCACGTCGTCCAGCCGCTCGCCGGTGGCCTCGTCTCTGGAGTCGATGATCCAGCGGTAGGCGTGCAGCAGGGCGGCGGGACCCAGGTACTTCTCCTGGTTCCACCAGTAGCTGGGGCACGAGGTGGAGCAGCAGGCGCAGAGGATGCACTCGTAGAGGCCGTCCAGCTTCTCGCGGTCCTCAGGGCTCTGGCGCCATTCCTTCTGCGGCTCCGGCGTCTCGGTCTTCAGCCACGGCTCCACCGAGGCGTACTGGGCGTAGAACAGGGTCAGGTCCGGGACCAGGTCCTTCACCACCGGCATGTGCGGCAGCGGGCTGATCGAGATCTTGTCGCCCGGGCACTCCTCGTGGCCGTGGATGCAGGCCAGCGTGTTGCGCCCGGCGATGTTCATCGCGCACGACCCGCAGATCCCCTCGCGGCACGACCGGCGGAAGGTCAGCGTCGGGTCGATCTCATTCTTGATGTGGATCAGCACGTCCAGGACCATCGGCCCGCACTGGCTGACATCCACGTCATAGGTGTCCCAGCTCGGGTTCACGCCCGCGTCCGGGTCATACCGATAGACCTTGAAGGTCTTGACCTTCGTCGCCCCGGCCGGGGCCGGGAAGTGCTTGCCGCCCTTGGGGACGGAGTTCTTCGGGAGCCGAAGCTGGACCATGATGTCTTCCTTCCGGCTGCTCAGTAGACCCGCGCCTTGGGCGGGAACGGCGCGATGTCGTTGGTCATGGTGTAGTCGTGGACCGGGCGGAAATCGATTTTCACCTTGCCGGTCGGATCGTCGAACCAGGCCAGGGTGTGCTTCATCCACTTCTTGTCGTCGCGGCCGGGGAAGTCCTCGTGGGCGTGGGCCCCGCGGCTTTCCGTGCGGTTGTGCGCGCCGGTCACCGTCACCACCGCCTGGCTGACCAGGTTGTCCAGCTCCAGGGTCTCCATCAGGTCGGTGTTCCAGATCATCGTCCGGTCGGTGACCTTCAGGTCCGCGCGCTTGGCGGCCACCACATTCATCCGCGCCACGCCCGAGGCGAGGGCCGTCGAGGTCCGGTAGACCGCGGCGTCCTCCTGCATGGCCATCTGCATCTCCAGCCTGAGCGCCGCCGTGGGCGTCGCGCCATTGGCGTTGCGGAAGCGGTCCAGACGGGCCAGGTGGCCATCGGTCATGGCGGGCTTCAGCTCGACTTGGGTCGCGCCGGCCTTGATCGTGTCGGCGCAGCGCAGCGCCGCCGAGCGACCGAACACCACCAGGTCGATCAGGCTGTTGGAGCCCAGCCGGTTGGCGCCGTGAACGCTCACGCAGGCCGCCTCGCCCACCGCCATCAGCCCCGGCACCACCTGGTCGGGGTTCTTCCCGGCCTTGGTCACGACCTCCGAGTAGAAGTTCGTGGGGATGCCGCCCATGTTGTAGTGCACCGTCGGGAGCACCGGGATCGGCTCCTTGGTCACGTCGACGCCGGCGAAGATCTTGGCGCTCTCGGAAATCCCCGGCAGCCGCTCGGCCAGGATCTTCGGATCCAGGTGGTCGAGGTGCAGGAAGATGTGGTCCTTCTTCGGTCCCACCCCGCGGCCCTCGCGGATCTCCATGGTCATGGCGCGGCTGACCATGTCGCGGGGCGCCAGGTCCTTCACGGTCGGCGCATAGCGCTCCATGAACCGCTCGCCCTCGGAGTTGGTCAGGTAGCCCCCTTCGCCGCGCGCGCCTTCCGTGATCAGGCAGCCGGAGCCGTAGATCCCGGTCGGGTGGAACTGCACGAACTCCATGTCCTGCAGCGGCAGGCCGGCGCGCAGCGCCATGCCGCCGCCGTCGCCGGTGCAGGTGTGGGCGCTGGTGGCCGAGAAATAGGCGCGGCCATAGCCGCCGGTGGCCAGGATCACCTGCTGGGCCTGGAACCGGTGCAGGGTGCCGTCGTCCAGCTTCCAGGCGGTGACGCCCCGGCAGACGCCCTCGTCCATGATGAGATCCAGGGCGAAGTACTCGATGAAGAACTCGGTCTGATGCGCCAGGCTCTGTCCGTACATGGTGTGCAGCATCGCGTGGCCGGTGCGGTCGGCCGCGGCGCAGGTGCGCTGGATCGGGGCCTCGCCATAGTTCTTGGTCATGCCGCCGAAGGCGCGCTGGTAGATCTTGCCGTCCTCGGTGCGGGAGAACGGCACGCCCCAGTGCTCCAGCTCGTACACGGCGGCCGGCGCGTTGCGGCACAGGTATTCGATGGCGTCCTGGTCGCCCAGCCAATCCGACCCCTTGACGGTGTCGTACATGTGCCAGCGCCAGTCATCCTCGCCCATGTTACCCAGCGAGGCCGAGATGCCGCCCTGAGCCGCGACCGTGTGCGAACGGGTGGGGAAGACCTTGGTGATGCAGGCCGTCTTCAGCCCAGCCTGGGCGCAGCCCAGCGCGGCGCGCAGGCCCGAGCCGCCGGCCCCGACCACCACTACGTCGAACTTGTGGTCGATGAACTCGTACGTCGCCATGGGTTCAGGCGCCCCCCAGCGCGACCTTGAGGATGGACATGATGGCGAGCGCGCCCGCCAGGCCGCAGATGAACAGGTTCAGCAGCAGCGCCGCCGCCTTGGTCAGGTGGCCGTAGATGTAGTCTTCGACGATCACCCGCACGCCGGACGCCATGTGCATGAAGCTGATGGCGATGGTCAGGATCATCAGGGTGGCGTTGACCGGGCTGCCGATCCACTCGACCGCGCCGTAGTAGTCCAGCTGCGCCAGCAGGATCACGCTGTAGACGGCCCAGATCACCAGCGGGACCAGGGCCACGGCGGCGACGCGCTCGGACAGCCAGTGGCCGACGCCATGCTTGGCGGAGCCCAGCCCGCGGGCGGTGGAAAGGGGGGTGCGGAAGTTCATCAGAGCGCCCCGATCTGGAAGGCGATCGCCCAGGTGGCGAGCGTGGCGGCGACGGTGAAGCCGAAGACCATGTAGGCCGAGCTGTTGGCGCTCTTGAGGTCCAGGCCGTGGCCCAGGTCCCAGACCAGGTGCCGGATGCCGTTGCCCAGGTGGTAGAAGACCGAGAGCGTCATGCCGAACATCACGAACTTACCGAGCGGCGAGCCCAGCACGGCCTTGAACGTCTCGTAGGTCTCGGGGCCGGCGGCCAGCGAGATGGCCCAGGCCGCGGCGATCAGGCCGGCCAGGTACAGGCCGACCCCCGTGACGCGGTGCAGGATCGAAGTGAGCATGGTGACGTGCCAGCGCCACACCTGGAGGTGCGGCGACATCGGCCGGTCGGCGGGTCCGCGTGGAACAGTCGTCATCGAAGCGCCGTCGCCTCCCCCAAAGCCTGCAGCCCCGCCGCTTTTAAGCGCCGCGCGGGGGGTGTCAACGAAGCCTCGACCGTCACAATCACGATTGTGCCTGCGCGTACGAGGGACCGATGGGCCGGACGACCCGCCGGAGCGTCATGTCCGCGTCGGCGATGCCCAAGGACTGGGCGTAGCAGCGCAGGTCCGCCTCGCGCTCCACCGCCACGGCGCTGAACATCCGATCCTCTGTGACCAGTCCGCCCAGCCAGACCGCGCCCACCTTTCGGTAGGCGTCGACCGCCCATCGGCAGTGCCGCGCGACCTCGTCGGGATCGGCGACGTGGAATGTGGGCGGGATCACCCGTTCGACCAGATAGGTGAGCATGGTGCGCCCTCGCGATCTTCGGACTGTCGAAGTTTCCGGCAGAACGCGCTCCTCAACAATGCGCGATTGGACTAGGGTTCCTTCGCGAAAGGCGAAGGATGCGCTTCGATCACACCGACCTCAGGCTGTTCTGCGACGTGGTTGACGAAGGGTCGATCACCGCCGGCGCCGAAAAGAGCGCCCTGGCGCTCGCCGCCGCGTCCACCCGGATCCGCAACATGGAGGCCGTGCTGGGCGCGGCCCTGCTGACCCGCTCGCGCCAGGGGGTCGCGCTGACGCCGGCCGGCCGCACCCTGCTCAAGCACGCCCGCACGATCCTCGGCCAGACCGCCCGCATGCGCGAGGACCTGTCGGCCTTCGCCGGAGGCCTCTCCGGCGAGGTGCGCCTGCTCGCCAACACCAACGCGCTGACGGAATTCCTGCCCGAGGCGCTGAGCTCGTTCCTGGCCGCCCACCCCCACGTCAGCGTCGACCTGGAGGAGCGGCTGTCCGATGAGATCGTCGGCCTGATCGCCGAGGGCGTGGGCGACGTGGGCATCGTCGCCGGCACGGTCGATGTGGGGACCTTGAAGACCTACCCCTTCCGCTCGGACCGGTTCGTGGTGGTGACCGCCCCCGGCCACCCCCTGGCCGCAGGGGAGTCGGTCACCTTCGCCCAGGTGCTGGCGTACGAGTTCGTCGGCCTGGAGCGCTCCAGCTCCCTGCAACGCTTCCTCACCGCCAAGGCCGCCCGCGAAGGCCGCCCCCTCCGCGCCCGCATCCAACTCCGCAGCTTCGATGCTGTCTGCCGGATGGTGGAGGCGGGGGTGGGGGTCGGCGTGGTCCCGCAGACCACGGCGGCGCGAGCGGCCAAGGCCATGTCCCTGGCCGTCACTGACCTGGCCGACGACTGGGCGCTGAGGGAACTCACCATCGTCGTCCGCGCCGACGATGAGTTGCGGCCCTATGCGCGGGAGCTGGTGGAGAGTTTGCGGGCTTGAGGGCGGCGCACGCTCGACGCCCGGACTTTGATCCCCCACCCATCCTCCGCCCGCTCCTCTCCCAGGCGCGGCAGCGCCGTGGGAGAGGCTGGGTGAGGGCGGCGCCGCCTGAGGCCGGACACTCCGGTTGGATCAAGGCCCCGCGTGGCGCCATTCGGGTCCAACGCCTGAGGCGGCCGACCACCCAGCCGCCCTCTCCCGACCTC
>Ga0255338_1003091_pt1 | contig 21179 bp, 18 predicted proteins | sample MeOH1_35cm_T4_19_FD_203715 | JGI IMG/M metagenome (GOLD analysis project Ga0255338, IMG submission 203715) | Sandy soil microbial communities from University of British Columbia, Vancouver, Canada - MeOH1_35cm_T4_195 | ecosystem: Engineered > Artificial ecosystem > Sand microcosm > Unclassified ...
CAAGGCGAACCAGACGCCGATGTCCAGGTTCCTCAGCTTCGGCGACTCGGAGAGTGACGGTATGTCGGGCGCGGCAGGCGATCGGTTCTTGTCGGTCACACCCAGCGCAACCACCTTGCCGCTGCGGATGTGCGGGAGCCCGCTGGATAGCACGAACACCCCGTAGTCGAGGGCGCCTCCCACCAGGTCGATGGTCAGCGGCGCCACGCCGCGATACGGGATATGGGTCATGAACAGCCCTCCCTGCTCCTTGACCATCTCCCCCGCAAGGTGCAGTGCCGTGCCGACGCCGCTGCTGCCATAACTGAACCGCCCGGGCTTGGCCTTGACCGCGGCGAGGAACTGGTTGGCATCCTTGATCCCTGTGCTGGCCGAGGCGACCAGGACCATGGGCTGGGAGGCGACCAGGCCGATGGGCGTGAAATCCTTGTAGCTGTACTTGACAGTGGCAGGAGTGATCAGCCGGTTGATCGCGATCTCGTTGTTGGCCCCCAGCAGGAGGGTGTAGCCGTCCGGCTGCGCCTTGGACACCCTCAAGGCGGCAATGGCGCCGCCTGCGCCGCTGACGTTTTCGACGACGACAGGAACACCGAGCTTCCTGGCGAGCTGATCGGCCACGGCGCGACCCGTCAGATCGGTACTCCCGCCCGGTGGGTAACCGACCAGCACTGTGATCGGCTTGTTCGGGTACGCGGCCTCCTGGGCCGATGCCTGGCCCAAACTCACGGAAAGAATCGACAGCGCCGCGGCGCCGAGGGCAAGCGAATGTTTCATGGTCTGTCTCCTGTGGTGCCCAGATTCTGGTTTCAGGAAAAGCCGCAGTTGTGCCTTTTCGGCACGAAGCCCTGCCGAAAAGTACCGATTCAACCGGGGTCCACGGTCTGCCAGAACGACTCCGCCGCCGGCGAGAGCCTCCGCTTGGCTCGCACCATGCGGATTTCGAAGCCTATCTCCAGGGCTTTGCTGCCCACCGGGGCCAACTGCCTTGCCTTGCAGGCGCCCGCGGCGAGAGACCACGGCAACCACGCCACGCCCAGTCCCTTGAGCGCGTACTCGAGCAACGCGTCGGCCGAATCGCATTCGATGGTTTCCTTGAGGCGAGGCGCCTTCGGATGGTTGCTCAGGTGGTCGCTCACGAGCCGCCCCAGGGCCAGCGTCTGGGCGTACGCCAGGAAGGGGACAGGCTCGGCGTGCTCGAAGCTGAACGACGCCTGTCCCCGGGCGTTGACCTTGCCGACCGGCACCAGGCGGTCGCTCGCCACCTTGCGCTGCAGGTACTGGTGCGAGCTGAGGCGCATTGCGATCTGGGGGTGGTGGTAGGTGAGCATGAAGTCCGCTTCGCCGCGCTCGAACCGCTGGAGGGTTTCCGCCATGTGACCGGTGCGGACCACCACCCGGACGCCTGCGCGGCTCCGCCGGATCCTGGAAAGCCAATCGGCAGCCACCGTTCGGGCCAACGTCCGCCCCGTGGCCAGGGTCACCGTCGCGGAGCGGCCTTCCGCATCCGGCCCACCGATCTCGCTGCGCGCCTGCGCCATCGCGGGAACCAGTTGCAGCGCAAACCCGAGCAGCTTTTCGCCCTGGCTTGTCAATCGCACGGAAGTCCCGCGGCGCTCGACGAGGGACGCGCCTGCCCAGGCTTCAAGCGCCCGGATCCGACGGCCGAACGCCGGGTGGGTGACGTGTCGCTGTTCCGCAGCCCGGGTCAGGCTCCCGGTGTGCGACAGCGCGATCAGGTCTTCAAGCCACTTGGTCTGCATGCCGCAAACTGTAGCTGCTTCGTGCGGGACGAATGAGTCCCCGGTTCTTGAAAGCCAGGCGCGGACGCACTACGCCGGACTGCTCCAGTAGAGTCGAATACATACCTCTTGGGGCGAACGCTCAGCCGGCGAGACGCCCAAGGTAAGGGACCGTCGTATCCCCTCAACGCCGGTCTTCCCAATCCACCCATGGGATCGAGTGGGCCTTGATGTAGGAATTGACGCCCTCACCCAGTGTCGCGAAGAACCGGTCCTCGCCCAGCCTGGAAAAAAGGCCGAAGCGCTTGAGCTTGTCCTTGACGGGGTCCTTCATTTCCGCAAAGCACAGGTCGATGCCGGCCGCACTGAGCGTGCCGTCGAGTTCGTCCAGGGCGTCGGCGGCGGTGACATCGACGCTGGTGATCGGTTCCGCGCCGACGACGACCCGGTTCACCGGTGTGGGTGACGCGGCCACCGCATCGAGCACCCGATCCCGGAAGAGTTCGGCGTTGGCGAAGAACAGGGGCGCGTCCCAGCGAAACAACACCAACCCGGGCACGAGCCGGGCATCCGGGTAGCGAGTGATGTCGTGATAGCCCTTGACGCCATCGACGCGGCCCAGGACGGCGGAGTGCGGGCGCCACGCATCCCAGAGGAATTCGATCACGGCGATCACGACGGCGAGGCCGATGCCGGGAATCGGGCCGAGCACCGCGACGCCGGCGAGGCAGCCCATCGACAGCCAGAACTCCCAGCGCTGGATGCGGTAGATGCGCCGCAGGTCGGTGATTTCGAACAAGGCGATGGCAGCGGCAATCACCACAGCGGCCAAGGCCGCTCGAGGAAGGCTCTCGAGCAACCTGGGCGCGAACATCAACAACGCAGCCACGGCGATGGCTCCCACGACGCCTGCGAGTTGCGTCCTGGCACCGGCGGCCTCGGCGACGGGGGTGCGCGACGCACTGGCACTGATCGGAATGCCCTGGAAGAGCCCGGCCGCCAGGTTCGCCACCCCCAGCCCGACCATCTCCTGGTTCGGATCGGCAGAGGTGCCGGCTCGCGCGGCGTATGAACGCGAGAGCACACTCGTGTCGGCGAAAGAGACCAGTGCGACTGCCAGGCCCCCGAGCAGCACCGGAACGAGGTCGCCTTTCGTGATCGACGGGAACACGAAGGCGGGCAGGCCCTGGGGCAATGCGCCCAGGACCGAAACGCCTGCGCGCGCCGGCAGGTCCAGCATGGCCACGACGACGGTTGCGCCCACCACCGCGATCAGGACACCCGGAAGGCGCTTGCCGCGGTTGAGAAGCCACAACACGACGAGCGTGCCCGCGCCGAGCATCAAAGACGCCCAGTTCGTCTGACCGGCCACAACGGCCCGCACGAGTGCACGGGAGCGGTCCAGCATGCCATCGCCGTCGACGGACACGCCGAACAGTGCGGGCAGTTGGCCGACCAGCACGGTCAGGGCAATGCCGTTCATGTAGCCGTACCGGATCGGCTTGGACAGCAACTCGGTGATGAACCCCAGCCGGGCCGCCCCGGCCAGGATGCACGCCGCACCCGACACCACGGCCATCATTCCAGCCAGGGCCATCGCGCGCTGGGGGTCGCCGGCCGACAGTGGCAGCACGACGCCAAGCACGAGGGCGACCAGCGAGGAGTCCGGCCCCAGCACCAGCACACGGCTGGGGCCGAACAGGGCGTAGGCCAGAAGGCCGAAAATGGTCGCATACAGGCCGCAAATGGCCGGAACGCCCGAGGCCACCGCGTAAGCGATGCCGACCGGCACGAGCATTGCCGTGAGGGCCAGGCCGGCGAACACATCATGGTGCAGCCAGGCGACGTCGTAGTGGCGGAAAGTATGGAGCCCGGGAACCCAGCGCTTCCATCCTGTCTGCCCGGCGGTTCGTGCGGGGCGCCGGATGCGACCCGGCTCGACCGGAGCCGGCGAAGGTGCCGCGCTCATCGGCAGGCCCTGACAAGGGCGCATCTCACATTCCAACCCTCCAACAACATTTTCCTCGCAGCCCGTGACCGTCGCAATTATGCGCTGGGCCCCCGGGATCGCGCCTTCGTTGGCCCTGCCAAGCAGGCTCCTTGCAAGAATGGCGCAAGAGGTGTGTTGATTTCCGCCAATCCTGCGTGACCGCACAGACGCAGGGATATGCTCCCCATATGTGATTGCGATGCGCCACGTCCAGGAAATCCTGCGCCAGCGCGCGCCCAGTGCAGACAGGCAGTGACGCAAATCGAAAACACTCCCGCATTCCGGCCCTTGACCGGCATCTACGAGCCGTCGGCCATCCAGCAGCTGCCGGATGGCCGTTTTCTGGTGATCGAGGACGAGAAGGATCATCCGCTGAGCCTGGTGAGGCTCGGCGCCGATGGCGGTGTCAAGGCCGCATCCTTGACTCCCGGGCTGCTTCAGGTGTTCAGTTCCTTCTGGAAGCTGGACGATCTCGAGGGGCTGGCCGCCGACCGGTCGGGACTGGTCTACGCCATCACTTCGCACTCGCGCGATGACGATGGCGACGAGAAGAAATCTCGTGAAAAGCTGGTTCGGTTTCGGGTCGAGGGCGATCGGGTCGTGGACCCCAAAGTCGTCGATGGCTTGAAGCTTGCACTGACGACGCGACATGCCGTATTGGCGGCCGCAGCCCAGGTGCGCGACGTCAAGGCCGGCGGCGGACTCAACATCGAAGGGCTGGCGGTCGGCCCCGGCCAGCAGCGGCTGTTGATGGTTTCCGCAGCCCCTTGCGCGAGGGTCGAGCCCTCATCGCCAGCGTCGAGAACCCCTTTGAAGTCTTTGAATCGGGTCAGGCGCCCCAGATCGCACCGTTGCTCCAGGAACTGGATCTTGGCGGCCAGGGCATCCGCGACTTGTCGTATGTTCCCGCGCTGGGCGCTTATCTCGTGATTGGTGGCCCGACATCACGCGAACCAGCCCCTTTCGGACTCTGGCGCTGGAGCGGCGAGCCAGGCGCGCAAGCCCAACGTGTCACCGTCCCCGGCTTGCGCGGCTTTGAGAAGGCTGAAGGGGTGGGCCCCGCCTTCATCGGCGGAATGGAGCGAATCGTTATCGTCAGCGACGACGGGGACAGGAAAGCCGGTCGGCCTGCCAGCTACCTTGTGCTGGAACCGACCCAGCTGCGAACGGCGAACTGACTCTCAGCGGCCAAACAAGCCGCGCACCTTGTTGATCGCATCGACCGCATCCTTGACGGGTTCGGGGTCGGCCGCTTGACCCGCGGCTGCAGGTGCGGACGGGCTCGTCCGAGTCACCGGCTGCGCCGCCGCCTGAGAGGTGGGCCCAGGAAGGGTTGGACCTGCGGGCGCGGCCGCCGCTGCCCCCGCGACCGTGGCGGGCACGGCTTGGGCCGCCAGCGCCTTGGACTCTGCGACCGAAGGCAAAGGCTTTCCCAGCCATGACTGCAAGCGTGTGCGGTCTATCGAGTCGACCAGCGCCTGGCGCAGCGGAGAGTCGGAACCGGTCACACTCCACACCACGTTGTTCACTTTCAGCGCCGCATTGCCGTTGGGACTGGCCGAGCCGTAAGCGGCCGACAGAATGTTGTCGGTAGCGGGCAGCCGTGTCACGTTGATTGCCACGGTCACGATCGACTTTCGCCAGTTCAGCTCGTACCACCGGGTCGCCTCGAGCCTGAAGTCACCTGTCACTCCCTTGCACTGGACGCCGAGCGTGGGAACTGTATCGCTCTGCTGCAGCTTGCCGCCCACGGGCACGGGAGGCAACGCCGCCATCAGTGCGGCGGCGGCGCGGCTATGGAAGTCCACCTCGGCTGCCGTGGCCTTGCGCGTATCCACGCAATCAGCCGAAGCCAGGAAAGGCCAGCCCAGCGCCAGCACCGCGATGCCGGCAGCCCATCGGCGGCGCGAGGAGCACAGTGGTTTGGCGTCGAGCCCCATGGCGAGTTCTGCACAAGTGATCATTGCGTTTCCCCTGGTCGAGACCCGTGAAGCCGTCTCGAAGGATACTGCGGCTGAGCCAGGAAGGGAAGCAGCGCTTGCTTCGGCTGAGGAGGACGGCGGTCGCGGGTTGCCCGACGATGGGGCCGACGCTGTTCTCCTGCCCTACTTCGGCTCGAACATGATCAGCTTGCAGGGTTTGGTCCCCACGTTCTGGATCGAATGCGAGGCGATCGGCGGCTGCACGATCGCGAATCCCGCGGGAGCGTCCCGCTGCGCCAAGGCGGTGCCGTCGGCCCGGAACGGGAGCAGCGAACAATCCATGGGGTAATAGACCGCCGATGCGGGGTGCGAGTGCTGCACGTCGCGCTGTCCGGGCGCCCACGTGACCTCGATCACGCGGTAGCGCGCATCCTCCGCGATCACCTTGTAGATGTCCGGTGAAGCAGCCAGCGAATGCGGCACTTGCGCATGAAGCGGGCTGGCGCCGCCGCACAGGACGGCGATAGCGATCGCACAACGGATTGCTCGGCGGGACATACGGTTCTCCTTCAGGTCGAAAGTTGGGTCACGGTTTCGTGGCAGGCGCGTTCGCCGCAGCTACCTTGGCCGGGCCGGTGCGCCACTTGCCCGCCGCCACCTCGCCCTGCCGCGCGTAGTCGATCGCCTCGCCCAGCACCTTGGCCGCTTCCTGCGGCGCGTGGAAGCCCATCGAGTTCTCGGCCGCCACGAAGTCCAGCCGCCATTGCGCCTTGCGCTGGAGCTCGAGCGCCGCGTTCAGCTGTTCGGGCGTCGCGCCTTCCTTCCTGGCTGCCAGCACGGCATCCATCAACGCGGTGATCGCCACGCCGCCGCGCTGCAGGAGGTCGAAGTTGCGCTGCTGGATCAGGTCCACGCGCGCCTTGATCTCGTCCTCGGCCTGCTTGTGGCAGGGCTGGCAGGCCCGGTTGACGTTGAGCAGCGGGCTGCGGACCCAGTGATCCGAGACCTTGGTGGCGCCGTCACGGCCGTAGGGCATGTGGCAGTCGGCACAGGCCACGCCGCTGCGGGCGTGCACGCCCTGGCTCCACATCTCGAACTCGGGGTGTTGCGCCTTCAGGATGGGTGCACCGGTTTCGGCGTGCTTGTAATCGAAGAAGCGCTCGCCGCTGGCGAATTTCGTGCCGTCCCAGAACGATTCGATCTGCGTGGAATTGAGGCCCTTGCCCCAGGGCGCCGTCAGCGGCATCTGCGACGAGCAGTAGTACTCGATGTGGCATTGCGCGCACACGAACGTGCGCATCTCGCTGCGGCTCGCATCGGTGTTGGGGTCATAAGGCTTGGCCTTGCCACCCGCGCGCCAGCGCTCGATGGACGGTGCGAACGGTGTCGCCGCTTCGCCGCCGGCCAGAGCCTGGATGCCATTGATGAAGGCGGGCCGGGTCACGATCAGCTGCATCGTCTTCGGGTCGTGGCAGTCCGCGCAGGTGACGGTGTGGCCGTGGCCCATGTCGTGCAGCTTCTGGTTCATCTCCTTGTACGAGAGCTTGTAGCTCATCTCGAAACCCTTCATCGCATCGCCGCCGCCCATCTCCCGATACAAGGGCATGATCGATGCGTGGCAGTGCAGGCACGAGCCGGTCTGCGGCTTCGTCTGGCGCTGGGTGTTCTCCTGGTCCTGGAGCATGTAGGCGTGGCCGCGGCGGTCCCGGTAGTCGATGGAGAAGGCATAGCCGAGGAACATGCGCTTGAGCCATGGGTCCTTGTCGATCTTCTGCTGTGGCAATGCCTCGCTGCCGCCGTGGCCGCCGAAGCGCGTGCGCGTCGACTGGGCGGTGAGGAGGTACGAGCCGTACTGCTTGGGCCAGTTCACGCCCCACACCGCCGGGTCGGTGGTGTCGCGGGTCACTTCGACGAGCCGCGTGGTGGTCACCTTCGCTTCCTGGTTGCGTTCGAAGATGTTCACCAGCAGCGCGGCGCCACCGGCCGTCACGATGGCGGCGGCGGCGATGCTCGCCAGCAGCACGGTCTTGGACACGCCGCGCTGCGCATGCGCAAGCTGGCGGAATCTGGATTTCATGGCAACCTCCGGTTCAGGAAAGGGGACCGCCCAGGCCGGCGCGTTCGCCGTGGCCCGCGGATGAGTGGCAGTGCACGCAGAGCATCTCGTCGCCGCGCCCCGGCGCAGTGACGGCTTCGTGCACCAGCGCGCGATGGCACGCGAGGCAGCTCTCCTGCACGATCGCGGCATTGAACGGCTTGATGGCGATGGGCTCGGCGAAGTTCTGCAGCGTGTAGGCCTTGGCGTGGTTGAAGCCGTTCAAGCCCTTGGCCACGTACTTGGCGACGAAGCCCTTCGGCAAGTGGCAGTCATTGCAGACGGCCACGTGGTGATGGCTGGATTTCTGCCAGGAGTCGTATTGCGCGCCCATGATGTGGCAGTTCGCGCACACCTTGGGTTCGTTGCTCATGTAGGAAAACGCCTGGGCGTAGGCCAGTGTGTAGGCGCCCAGGCCGAGCACGGCCCCGATGAGCACCGCCAGCACCACGAGCAGCGTGGCGGTGCCCAAGCCTCGCTGCTGACCTGCCCTTGCCGTAGCCACATGGTTCTCCATGGCGGCGCCACCGAATCGGCGACTGGCGGCGTACGCCCACACAAGTCATGCTTAGTTCGCGCCGCTCCGGGCGTCCATGATCAGGATCAAGAGTGCCGCCAGGTTCTTCATCGACCATCTGGACATGCCCCTGAAGTACCTCCAATTGCTGCTCCTCGTGCTCGCCCTGGGCGCCGGTCCCTCGGCACGGGCAGAGGCACCCCTTTGGTTTGCGGGGGGCCGGCCGACGGTACAGGCCCGCGCTGCGGTCGAGGTGCTGTCGCTCGCCGCCGACCAGGGGCTGGATCCCCGCGAGTACGACGCCGACCTCATCAGCCGGGGCCTGGCGCAGGCGGCGCAGGGCGCGCCGCTGGACGAAATTTCGCAGGCAACGTCGGACGGCGCGCTCACCCAGGCGCTGCAGCGCTATCTGTCGGACCTGCAGAACGGCCGAGTGGACCCCCGGCGCATCCACGCCAACTTCGACGTCCGGCGCGCCGCCCCACTGGACGCGGCCGCGTTCCTGCGCACGGCCGTCGCGCAGCAACGCGTGGCCGAAGCGCTGCGGGAGGCCGAACCACGGGTGCCGATGTACGCGGCCCTGCGCCATGTGCTGGCCCGCTACCGCGCGCTGGCGGGCGATCCCGCGTGGGTGGCGCCCCTACCCCCCATCCCCGGCCGCAAGCTGTCGCGTGGCCAAGCCTGGGCCGGCCTCCCGCTGCTGGCCCGCCGGCTTGAGGCCGTGGGCGATTTGCCGGCGGGAACAGCCGTACCGGATCGCCTCGAAGGCACGCTGTCGACGGCACTGCAGGCGTTCCAGGAGCGCCATGGCCTCACGCCCGACGGCGTGCTGGGCCAGGCCACGCTGCAGCAGCTTGGCGTGACGCCGGCGCAACGGGTGCGCCAGATCGAGCTCACGCTGGAGCGCCTGCGCTGGACACCCCTCCTGCAGGCCCCGCGCATGATCGTGGTCAACGTGCCGGAGTTCGTGCTGCGTGCCTATGAAGTGCGCGAGGGCAAGGTCGATGTGCAGGTGACGATGAAGGTCATCGTCGGCAAGGCGATGGACACCCGCACGCCCCTGTTCGACGAGGACATGCGCTTCGTCGAGTTCAGCCCCTACTGGAACGTGCCGCCCTCGATCGCGCGCCACGAGACCGTGCCGCGCCTGCGGCGCGACCCGGCGTATTTCAGCCAGCAAGGGTTCGAGTTCGTCACGCCCGCAGGGCAGGTCGTCACCACGCTGTCGGCGGCCCACCTGGATGCGGTCCTGCACGGGGGATGGCGCATCCGCCAGCGTCCAGGCGCGCACAACGCACTGGGCGGGATCAAGTTCGTCTTCCCCAACCGGGACAACATCTACCTGCACCACACCCCGGCGCCGGCCCTGTTCGCGCGCGACCGGCGAGATTTCAGCCACGGCTGCATCCGCGTCGAGGAGCCGATGGCCCTCGCCCGCTTCGTGTTGCGGGGCGAGCCCGGATGGACCGAGGACCGCATCCGCGCCGCGATGGACAAGGGGGAGTCGAACGTGCTGCGGCTGTCGCAGCCCCTGCCCGTCCTGATCGCCTACAGCACCGTGATCGTCAAGGGCGGCCGTGTCTTCTTCTACCCGGACCTCTATGGGCACGACCGGTTGCTGGACCAGGCCCTGCGCCGGCGCTGAAGAAGTTTCGGGTGTGCCGGGAACCTCAACGGGCGCGCCCCTCACCAACCCGGTTGCCTCGCTCCGCGATTTGGGCAAAATAGCCCTCTTGCCAGCGCCCCGCCCATGTCCCAGCCCAACCAGCCCGCCCGCCGCCTGTTCCTGCGCCGCTCCGCCCAATGGGCTGTGATGGGCGCCGCGGGTCCGCTGGCCGCGCGCACGGCGCTCGCGTCGTCCGCGGGTGAGCGCAGCCTGGCTTTCGACCACACCCACACGCGCGAAAAGCTGAGCCTGGTATATGCGGCCGGCGGCGACTACGTGATGCAGGCGCTGGCCAGGCTCAACCATTTCCTGCGCGACCATTATTCCGGCGACGTGGGCGTGATCGACCCGCAGTTGTTCGACCTGCTCCACCGCGTGAAGACCGAGCTGGGCGCAAGGGAGGCTTTCCAGGTGATCTCCGGCTACCGGTGCCCGGCGACCAACAACAACCTGCGCAGCACCCGCGGCGGCGGCGTGGCCACCCGCAGCCTGCACATGGACGGCAAGGCGATCGACATCCGCATCCCGGGCGTGCCGCTGGCCGAACTGCGCGATGCCGCCCTGTCGCTGCGCGCCGGCGGCGTCGGCTTCTACCCGCGCGAGCAGTTCGTCCATGTGGACACGGGCCGCGTCCGCAGCTGGTAGCCGCCGCCGATGCTCCAGATTCTCTATACACAAGACCACCTTGCGCGCGGCGTCGCGCTCTCCCAGGAAGAAGCTGCTCCGATCACGCGCTGATCGACACCGCACCCACCGCCAAGGGTATCGACACGCTGCTGCTCTGGGGCCACGGCTGGCCGAGCGGGCGACCAAGAGCTGCTGCTACGTCAAGGTCTGATCAGGGCTGCGCGCCCTGCATCTTCCGCCGCAGCTTCGCCAGGCCCGCCGTGTCGCCGCTGGACGCCAGCAACGCGATCTGCTCCCGGGCCTTGCCCGCTTCTCCCGCCCGCCAATAGGCCACCGCGAGATAGCGGTGGACCTCGTCGAAACCGGTCACCATTTGCCGGGCGTGTTCGAGGGCGTCGATCGCCTGGCGCACTTCGCCATCCTCCAGGTGCCGCACGCCCAGGCCGATCCAGTGATACGGATCCCGGTCGCGGCCGGCGGCCAGCGCACGCGCGATGCGCTGGGCCTCGGCGGTCCGGCCCTGCTCGGTGAGCAGCTGGTGCAGCGTGTGCATCGGCACGTCGGCCGGATCGCCCAGCGCGACCGCGTGGCGCAGCAACTGCTCCGCCTGCGCCGCCAGGCCGGCGTCCCGGTACAGCACCGCGAGGTTGCCGTAGCTGGCGGAATGGGCCGGGTCGGCGAGGATGGCTGCCTTGAAATGCGCGTAGGCGAGTTCGCGGCGGCCATTCGCGAGATGCTCCGTCGCGACGTTGTTGTAGTAGCGCGCCAGCACCGCGTCCTCGGAAAGCGCGCGCCCCGGCCTGCGGGAGGCGAAATCCGGATCGAAATCGACGACGACGTCGCGCGCCTCCGAGTCGCGCAGTTCGCGGTGCGCGCGGCGGAACACGACGTTGACGTGCTGGTTGACGACGTCGAGCTGCCCGCGCCGGTCGAAGGAGACCGGCGCGCGCACTTCCTGCATCTGCGCGTCGAGCCCCATCGCGCGTGCCGCGGAATAGACGAGCACGGTCAGGGACAGGCAATCGCCCCGCTGCAGGCGCCATGTCTCCCGGGCCGGCGTGGAATGCCCGGCGCGGTAGCCGAACCGCTGCCGGTCCGGCCCGAAGATCAGGGCGAGCAGGTGCTTCAGGCGGTGCTGCGGCGTCATCGCCAGCACCTCGGGAGCCCGCAGCGGTGCGAGCAGGTCTTCGTCGAGGCGGAACAGCTCCGCCTTGCCGATCGTCACCTGTGCGGCGTCGTAGCTGAATGCCTTGTCCTGCCAGGGCAGCTGCGACACCGCCGGCGCTACGGGGGCGCTGGCACAACCGGCAAGGCCCAGCAGGGACACCGCGACAGCCAACAGTGCACGAAACACGGGAACCTCCGGCAATTCGGGCTCTCCCTCCACAATAGCAGTGTGCCCAGCGATCACAAAGTATTTTGCGCAATGCCATGAACCTTCCCTGGCTGGACCCCGGCGACGCTTTCCCCGACGCTGGTCTGGCCTGGGACGCCTCCCAACCCGCCCCGGGGCTGCTGGCCGCCGGGGGCGCGCTGGACGTCGACAGCCTGCACCGGGCGTATTCATCGGCGATCTTCCCGTGGTTCAGCGAAGGGCAGCCGATCCTGTGGTGGAGCACCGACCCGCGCATGGTGCTGTTCACGCGCGAGTTCAGGCTCCATCGCTCGCTGCGCAAGACCCTGGCGCGCTTCGTCGCGAACCCGCAGTGCGAGCTGCGTATCGATTCCGCCTTCGACGAGGTGATCCAGGCCTGCTCGCAGGCGCCCCGTGAAGGCCAGAGCGGCACCTGGATCTTGCCGCAGATGGTCAAGGCCTACCAGGCTTTCCACCGCGCCGGCTTCGCGCACAGCGTCGAGACCTGGATCGACGGGCGGCTGGCCGGGGGGCTTTATTTCGTGTGCATCGGCCGGGCCGTGTTCGGCGAATCCATGTTCACGCGCGTGCCCGACGCGTCGAAGATCGCCCTGGCCGGCCTCGTGGCTCTCTGCCGCCACCACGGCATCGAGGCGATCGACTGCCAGCAGAACACGCAGCACCTGGCGTCGCTCGGCGCACGCGAAATCGCGCGGGCCGATTTTGTGGCGCAAGTCGCACAAAACGCGAGAAAACCATCGCCAGCCTGGCGGTTCGACCCCGTATACTGGAACGGACTTGCGCCGCCGAGGCCCCCAGCGTGACACACCTCAAGGACCTTCCGCTACAGACACTGCAGTTCTATGCGACGGCACCCTACCCGTGCAGCTACCTGCCGGGCAAGCAGGCCCGCTCGCAAGTGGCAACGCCCAGCCACCTGATCCACAACGACGCGTACTCGGACCTCGTCACCAACGGCTTTCGGCGCAGCGGCATGTTCACCTACCGCCCGTACTGCGACGGTTGCCGCGCGTGCGTGCCGCTGCGCGTGCTGAGCGAGCAGTTCAAGCCCGACCGCAGCCAGCGCCGCGCCTGGGTCCGGCACCAGAACCTGCAGGCCCGCGTGCTCAAGCTGTGCTTCGTGCCCGAGCACTACCACCTGTACCTGCGCTACCAGACGGGCCGGCACGCGGGCGGCGGCATGGATCACGACAGCATCGACCAGTACACGCAGTTCCTGCTGCAGAGCCGGGTGAATTCACGGCTGGTGGAATTCCGCGATACGCTGCCGAACGGAACGCCGGGGACCTTGCGCATGGTCGCGATCCTCGACGTGCTCAATGACGGCATCTCCGCCGTGTACACCTTTTACGAGCCCGACGGCGCCGCGAGCTACGGAACCTACAGCGTGCTGTGGCAGATCGACCAGGCGCGCAGGCTGCACCTGCCGCATCTGTACCTGGGCTACTGGATAGGCCGGAGCCCGAAGATGAACTACAAGGCGCGCTTCACGCCGCATGAGGTCCTGGTGGATGGCCAGTGGGTGCCCGGCGCGCCGCACGTCGCCGATCACGGCTGACGGGGCGCGGGCGCGCCGCAGCTGTTTTTCGAAGCGCTGTCACCACGCAAATTTCACATGATAAAATTGCGGGAATCCCTACCGCTGAAGAGTCATGAGAAAAACCGACACCGGCGCCCCCGCCACCCCCACGATCCAGGTGATCCAACGCATGTTCGCGTTGATCGACGTCCTGGCTTCCCGAGAGGAAGCCGTCTCCCTCAAGGAAATCAGCGAGAAAACCGGACTGCACCCCTCCACCACGCACCGGATCCTCAACGACCTGGCCACCGGCCGCTTCGTGGACCGGCCGGAGGCCGGCAGTTACCGGCTCGGCATGCGGCTGCTCGAGCTGGGCAACCTCGTGAAGGGCCGCCTGAACGTGCGCGACGCCGCCTTGACGCCCATGCGCGAGTTGCACAAGCTGATCCAGCAACCGGTCAACCTCAGCATGCGCCAGGGCGACGAGATCGTGTACATCGAGCGCGCGTACAGCGAGCGGTCCGGCATGCAGGTGGTGCGCGCCATCGGCGGCCGCGCCCCGCTGCACCTGACTTCCACCGGCAAGCTGTTCCTGGCCGCCGACGACCCGCAACGCGTGCGCGCCTATGCCACCCGTACCGGGCTGGCCGGCCACACCAAGAACAGCATCACGCAGTTGCCCGTCCTCGAGCGCGAACTCGCGAAGGCGCGGCAGTACGGGATCGCCCGCGATAACGAGGAACTGGAGCTCGGCGTGCGGTGCATGGCCGCCGGCATCTACGACGACCAGAACAGGCTCGTCGCCGGCCTGTCGATCTCCGCGCCCGCAGACCGGCTGGATGAAGGCTGGCTGACCAAGCTCCAGGCGACAGCCAGCGAGATCTCTTCGGCGCTGGGGTACAAGACCCCCACGTTAAAGGCAGCGTAATCCACCAAAAGGACAAGGCCCCAACGGGGCCTTGTGTCATGTCCTTCGCCGCAGGCGTTTACCCGCTCACCTGGCGGATCACCGTATTGCCGCCACTTGGCACCGTGACCGGGTTCGACTCCACCCAGCGGCGAACGCGCTCGGCGTCGCCGATTCGGCTCAGCTTGCCGGCGGAATCCAGGAACACCATGATCAGCTTGCGGCCGGCGATCTTTGCCTGCATCACCAGGCATTGGCCGGCTTCGGAGATGTAGCCGGTCTTCTGCAGGCCGATATCCCAACCGGGGTTCTTCACCAGGCGGTTCGTATTGTTGAACTGCAGCGTGCGGTTGCCCACCTCGACCTGGTGGCCGGGCGATGTCGAGAACTCACGCAACACGGGGTCGTTGTAGGCGGTATTGACGAGAGTCGCCAGGTCCTGCGCGCTCGACTGGTTGTTGCTCGAGAGGCCCGTCGGCTCGACGTACTTCGTGCCCTTCATGCCCAGCGCCCTGGCCTTGGCATTCATCACCGACACAAAAGCGTCCAGGCCACCGGGATAGGTGCGGCCCAGGGCGTGCGCGGCGCGGTTCTCGCTGGACATCAGGGCCAGGTGCAGCAATTCGCCTCGGGTCAGCATGGCGCCCACCCTCAGCCGGGAGCGGCTTCCCTTCTCGGTGTCCACGTCGTCCTGCGTGATGGTGATCATCTCTTCCATCGGCAGTTTGGCTTCGCTCACGACCAGGCCGGTCATGAGCTTGGTGAGCGAGGCGATCGGCAGCACGGCCGAGTCGTTCTTGGAAAACAGCACTTCGCGCGTGTCCTGGTCGATCACCAGGGCGACGCTGGATTTCAGGTCAAGCTGGTCCTGCACCGAGTGCAGGCCCGCCAGCTGGCCGTACGAGGGGCGGGCCGGCACGATCCGGACGACGGAAGTGCGGCTCCTGGCGGAGAAGCTCTTCGCGACCCGCTTGCCGGCGTACGTCTTCTTGGCGACGGTCTTCTTGGCGACGGTGCCCTTGCGCGGCGCCGCGTCTGCCACTGCCGGCGACAGGCCGATGACCAGAGCGACCAGCGCCACCGAGTGGAAAATGCGATTCAGGAAGGTCTTGCCCATGGCCAACGACGACTTTCGGTGCATTGATGAAACTCCAGAAACGCTACAACGACGCTCGAAGTTTACTCAGGAAGAAAAAGTTACGCAAGATCAATGACTTATGTAACTTTCCTGAGTCAACACACTAATTATAGGAAAGCCCCTAGCCCTGTGCGGCCACGCGATCGGCTTTACTTTGTAACTTGTTGAGAGCGCTGAGATAGGCCTTTGCCGACGCGACGACGATATCGGGGTCGGCGCCGACGCCATTGACCACCCGGCCGGAGTTCTGCAGGCGCACCGTCACCTCCCCCTGGCTCTCCGTGGAACCGCTGATCGCGTTCACTGAATAGAGCACCATCTCCGCCCCGCTCCTCACATGGCTTTCGATCGCCTTGAGCGACGCGTCCACCGGCCCGTTGCCATCGGACTCGCCACGGACCTCCTTGCCGTCGACCTTGAAAACGACGACCGCGTGCGGCCGCTCGCCCGTTTCGCTGTGTTGCGCGAGCGAGACGAAGTGGAACTGCTCCTGCTCATGCGTGACGCTCTCGTCGCTCACGAGCGCCAGGATGTCCTCGTCGAAGATCTCGCTCTTGCGGTCGGCGAGTTCCTTGAAGCGGGCAAAGGCGGTGTTGACGTCGGCCTCGCTGTCGAGCGACACGCCGAGTTCCTGCAGGCGCTGCTTGAAGGCATTGCGGCCGGACAGCTTGCCCAGCACGATCTTGTTGGCGCTCCAGCCGACGTCCTCGGCGCGCATGATCTCGTAGGTGTCGCGCGCCTTCAGCACGCCGTCCTGGTGGATGCCGCTGGCATGCGCGAACGCGTTGGCCCCCACCACCGCCTTGTTGGGCTGCACGACGAAGCCGGTCGTCTGGCTGACCATGCGGCTCGCCGCGACGATGTGCTTCGTATCGATGTTCAGCTCGAGCCCGTAGTAGTCCTTGCGCGTCTTCACCGCCATCACGATCTCTTCCAGCGAGCAGTTGCCCGCGCGCTCGCCCAGGCCGTTGATCGTGCACTCGACCTGCCGCGCACCGCCGAGCTTGACGCCTGCCAGAGAATTGGCCACGGCCATGCCCAGGTCGTTGTGGCAGTGCACCGACCAGATGGCCTTGTCGGAGTTGGGGACGCGCTCGCGCAGGGTCCTGATGAACTGGCCGTAGAGCTCGGGCACCGCGTAGCCGACGGTGTCGGGCACGTTGATGGTGGTCGCACCCTCGGCGATCACCGTCTCCAGCACCTTGCACAGGAAATCCATTTCGCTGCGGTAGCCGTCCTCCGGCGAGAACTCGATGTCGCCGCACAGGTTGCGCGCGAACCGTACGGATTGCTTCGCCTGCTCCAGCACCTGCTCGGGCGTCATGCGCAGCTTCTTTTCCATGTGCAGCGGCGATGTCGCGATGAAGGTGTGGATGCGTGCGCGCTGCGCGGGCCTGAGGGCCTCGGCCGCTCGCGAGATGTCGCGGTCGTTGGCGCGCGACAGCGAGCAGATGATCGAGTCCTTGATCGCGCCCGCGATCAGCTGCACGGCCTCGAAGTCGCCGTTGGAGCTGGCCGCGAAGCCGGCCTCGATCACATCCACCTTGAGGCGCTCGAGCTGCCGCGCGATGCGCAGCTTCTCGTCCTTGGTCATGGAGGCGCCCGGCGACTGCTCGCCGTCGCGCAACGTGGTGTCGAAGATGATCAGTTGGTCTGCCACGAGATTTCCTTCCGGGTGGTCGCCTGGGCGCGCTGCAGGCCCGAGACGATGGCCTTGAGCGAAGCCGAAACGATATTCGAATCCATGCCGACGCCGAACAGCGTGCGCTCGCCCACCCGCAGTTCGAGGTAGGCCACCGCCTGGGCATTGGCGCCCGAGCCGATGGCGTGCTCATGGTAGTCGAGGACGCGGATGGTTTCACCGCAGGCGGCGCCCAGCGCTTCGACGAAGGCGTCGATCGGGCCGTTGCCGGCGCCCTCGATGTTGAAAAGATGGCCCCGGATTTCCACCTCGGCCGCCAGCTTGACGAGCGTGCCGGCCATGCCCTGCGCGGGCTCCAGCACCTGGTGCCGGGGCGCCGCGATGCTGCGGATGCCGTATTCGCGCTCGAACAGCTCGAACAGGTCCTGCGCCGTGTGTTCCTTGCCGGAGGCGTCCATGACCGCCTGGACGACCTGGCTGAACTCGATCTGCAGGCGGCGCGGCAGCTCCAGGCCGTATTCGCTTTCGAGCAGGTACGAGATGCCGCCCTTGCCCGACTGGCTGTTCACGCGGATCACGGCCTCGTAGGTGCGGCCCAGGTCCTTGGGGTCCAGGGGCAGGTAAGGCATGTCCCAGATATCCGAGTCCTCGCGGGCCGCGAAAGCCTTCTTGATCGCATCCTGGTGCGAGCCGGAAAACGACGTGTACACGAGGTCGCCCGCGTAGGGGTGGCGCGGATGCACCGGCAGCTGGTTGCAGTGCTCCACCGTGCGCCGGATCTCGTCGATGTCCGAGAAGTCCAGGCCCGGGTTCACCCCCTGCGAGTACAGGTTGAGCGCGACGTTGACCAGGTCGAGGTTGCCGGTGCGCTCGCCGTTGCCGAAGAGGCAGCCCTCCAGCCTGTCCGCGCCCGCCATCACGGCGAATTCACCCGCGGCCGTCCCGGTGCCGCGGTCGTTGTGCGGATGCACGGAGAGCACGATGGAATCGCGGCGCGCCAGGTTGCGGTGCATCCATTCGATCATGTCGGCGAAGATGTTCGGCGTGGAATGCTCCACCGTGGAGGGCAGGTTGACGATGCACTTGCGCTGGGGCGTGGGCTGCCAGACCCCGGTCACGGCGTCCACGACGCGCTTGGAGAATGCGAGTTCGGTGCCGGAGAACATCTCCGGCGAGTACTGGAAGGTCCACTGGGTGCCCGGCTGCCGCGCGGCCAGTTCCGCGAACAGGCGCGCCTGGCTCGTCGCCAGCGCCACGATGCCGTCCTCGTCCAGCCCCAGCACCACCTTGCGCATGACCGGCGCCGTGGCGTTGTACAGGTGCACGATCGCGCGCTTGGCGCCGACGAGCGACTCGAATGTGCGCCGGATCAGCGGCTCGCGCGCCTGGGTGAGCACCTGGATCGTGACGTCGTCGGGCACCAGGTCCTCGTCGATGAGCTTGCGGATGAAGTCGAACTCGACCTGCGAGGCCGACGGAAACCCCACCTCGATCTCCTTGAAGCCGATGTCGACCAGCGTCTCGAACATCCGAAGTTTGCGCGGGATGTCCATCGGCTCGATCAGCGCCTGGTTGCCGTCGCGCAGGTCCACGCTGCACCACACGGGCGGGCGGCTCAGCACCGCGTCGGGCCAGGTGCGGTCGGCGAGGCGCACCGGCGGGAACGCGCGGTACTTGCTGGCGGGATTCTTCAACATGATCGTGTCTCTCGTGAGTTTCAGGTGAACCGGCAGCCCCAAAGAAAAACGGCCCGCTGCTGGTGCAAACGGGCCGTCGAGTCAGGTTTACGCGTGCGCTACCGTCTCCGCCCGTGGGGAGATAGCAGTAGGGCCAGCGAAATTCGGTTCATGGCGTCAATGTAGCACATCTCGTCATTTGTGCAGCCCGCGCTCTTCCGGTTCCTCGGTCGAGGTGCTGATGACGCTGGTGGGCTGGCCCTTGGCACGGCGCCAGCCATAGAGGACATAGCCCGACAGGCCGTAGATCACGAACAGCGCGAACAGCACGATGGGCGGGTGGACGTTGATCACGGCGATGCCCAGCGCGATCGCGACGATCACCACGAAGGGCACGCTCTTTTTCATCTGCACGTCCTTGAAGCTGTAGAACGGCACGTTGGTGACCATGGTGAGGCCGGCATAGAGGGCAAAGCCGAACATCACCCACTCGACGTCCAGCCCCCTGATGCCCAGATCGTTCATCACCCAGATGAACCCGGCGACCAGGGCGGCCGCGGCCGGCGAGGGCAGGCCCTGGAAGTAGCGCTTGTCGACCACTGCCGTATTGACGTTGAAACGCGCCAGGCGCAGCGCCGCGCAAGCGCAATACACGAAGGCGGCAAACCAGCCCCAGCGGCCGAGGCCCCTGAGCGCCCACTCGTAGGCGACGAGCGCCGGGGCGGCGCCGAACGACACCATGTCGGACAGCGAATCCATCTGTTCGCCGAAGGCGCTCTGGGTGTTGGTCATGCGGGCCACCCGCCCGTCCAGGCTGTCGAGGACCATGGCGCAGAAGATGCCGACAGCCGCCAGGTCATACCGCTGGTTCATCGCCATCACGATGGCATAGAAGCCGCCGAACAGCGCCGCCAGCGTGAACAGGTTGGGCAGCACGTAGATGCCCTTGCGGCGCTTGCGCACCATCAGGCCTTCGGCCGGTGTGTGGTCCTGGTCTTCGTTGCCGTCGTGCATGCGGCGAGTGTAAAGGACTGCGCCTGCACTCCTTCCCCCTTTGGGGGAAGGTCGGGATGGGGGCTGCGCGTGCCCCCTGCCCTCTCCCCGGGGGGATCAAGCTGTCAATTGCGGGTCTGGTCCACCAGCTTGTTCTTCTTGATCCAGGGCATCATCGCGCGCAGAGTCTCGCCCACGGTCTCGATCTGGTGCTCGGCCATCAGGCGGCGCTTGCTCAGCAGCGTCGGCGCGCCGGCGCGGTTCTCCAGGATGAAGCTCTTGGCGTATTCGCCGCTCTGGATGTCCTTGAGGACCTGCTTCATCACCTTCTTGGTTTCCTCGGTCACGATGCGCGGGCCGGTGACGTACTCGCCGTACTCCGCATTGTTGGAGATCGAGTAGTTCATGTTGGCGATGCCGCCTTCGTAGATCATGTCCACGATCAGCTTGAGCTCGTGCAGGCACTCGAAGTAGGCCATCTCGGGCGCATAGCCGGCTTCCACCAGCGTCTCGAAGCCGGCCTTGATCAGCTCCACGGTGCCGCCGCACAGCACGGCCTGCTCGCCGAACAGGTCGGTCTCGGTCTCTTCGCGGAAGTTGGTCTCGATGATGCCGGCCTTGCCGCCGCCGTTGGCCATCGCATAGGACAGCGCCAGGTCACGCGCCTTGCCGCTCTTGTCCTGGTGGATCGCGACCAGGTGGGGCACGCCGCCGCCTTGCGTGTATGTGCCGCGCACGGTGTGGCCGGGCGCCTTGGGCGCCACCATCCACACGTCCAGGTCGGCGCGCGGGGTGACGAAGCCGTAGTGCACGTTGAAGCCGTGGGCGAAGACCAGCGACGCGCCCGGCTTGATGTTCGGCTCGACGTCGTTCTTGTAGACCTGGGCGATCTGCTCGTCGGGCAGGAGGATCATGACCACGTCGGCGGACTTCACGGCGTCGGCCACTTCGGCGACCTTCAGGCCGGCCTTCTCGACCTTGGGCCAGGACGCACCGCCCTTGCGCAGGCCGACCACGACCTTCACGCCGCTGTCGTTGAGGTTCTGGGCGTGCGCGTGGCCTTGTGAGCCGTAGCCGATGATGGCAACCGTCTTGCCCTTGATCAGGCTCAGGTCACAGTCCTTGTCGTAATAAACCTTCATGGTTTCTCCTGTTGAAATTCGGTGTGGGGGTAATGGGAAAAGGGGGTCAGACGCGCAATATCCGTTCGCCGCGGCCGATGCCGCTGGAGCCGGTGCGCACGGTCTCGAGGATCGCGCTGCGGTCGATGGCTTCCAGGAAGGCGTCGTTCTTGCCCTGGTCGCCGGTGAGTTCGATGGTGTAGCTCTTCTCGGTGACGTCGATGATGCGGCCGCGGAAGATGTCCGCCATGC
>Ga0255338_1003092_pt1 | contig 21160 bp, 13 predicted proteins | sample MeOH1_35cm_T4_19_FD_203715 | JGI IMG/M metagenome (GOLD analysis project Ga0255338, IMG submission 203715) | Sandy soil microbial communities from University of British Columbia, Vancouver, Canada - MeOH1_35cm_T4_195 | ecosystem: Engineered > Artificial ecosystem > Sand microcosm > Unclassified ...
CCGTTAGTGCAAATATAGATGCTGATATTGGTACGCTGGCGCACCGTTATATGGAAATCATTGCGCAGCAGAGTTTGGCCGCTTGGCCTTTGTCCCGAGTTAGTGCGCTATTGCCAGCAATGCGTCATTGGCTGAGGCAGCAGGGGCATGCCGAGAGCTTGGCAAATGCAGCAGCGGTAAAAGTCGAGCAGTTGCTGGTAAATACATTAAACAGTGCAGAAGGGCAGTGGGTACTTCAGACACGAGAAGATGCCGCTGTTGAGTTGGCGTTAATGAAACTGACGAATGAGGGCGCTAAAAAACATATTGTTGACCGTACATTTATTGACAGTGGCAAGCGCTGGATCATTGATTATAAAACGACAGAGTTGAGCGCATCAGCTTCAGTAGAAGTTTTGCAAGCGGCTGCGGAGAGCCATCGCAAGCAGCTTGAAAGTTATGCTGCATTATTTGAGGAAGAAGCTTTGCCGCTGCAATGTGCGATATTTTTTATGCATATTGGCAAGCTTGTGCTGCTGCCATAGGGGTGCCCATAGTATATGAAAGCTTTGATTTAACATTTTAGTTTTATCAGGCATGAACTTTAGGCAGCCACTCAAAATCATACAGACACATGAATTAATCAGAATGGGTAATATAAAAATGCGTGTAATCACTATTTTTGCCTTTATGCTGCTATTTGCCGGATGTGCAACAAACCCGCAGGCTGAGCAGCAGCGAGCAACTAAGCTAATGGAGTACAAAATTCATGTGTATGGGCCGGCATGTGAAAAACTTGGATTTACAAAAGATACGGACGCATGGCGCGAGTGTATACAGCGCGAGTATGAACAGACAATTGCACAGCAGCAGCGCAACTGGGATCATCCATATTGGAGCCCGTATTATGGCCGCCCGTTTTATTATCGACGTTAATTTAATGAGGTAATCCCTCGGCTTTGCCAGGGGATTCAGCAAGGTTTGATCTATAAGTCGGTCATATAATACTGAAATTAAAATTCAGCAATATTATTCCCTGCCCCTTGTAGGTAGAGGATTAGGGTGAGGGTAGGATTTAAACCAGCGCAATTTATAATTCGCACCCCCCATCCCAACCTTCCCCATGATTAGGGAAGGAGTAGAACCCCGCCGTATTGGGAGGCTCCAGCTTTGCTGGAGGTCATTTAATTTTTAATGCAGACCTAGTGCCTTCAGTTTTCTGTACAGCGTATTACGGCTAATGTTTAATTGGCGCGCTACAGCAGAAACATTACCGGAATGCTTTTCCATGGCTTTAACAATTGCATTTGTAGTCACGTCATCCAGATTCTGGTTATTCAGCAGCATTGTTTCAGATAGTGCTTCGGCTTTGTCTGCAGTCTTGATCTCGTCAATAAAATCCTGAGTCAGGTGCAATTCGCTGACTGGTGATCCATCAGCAAGTGCCAGCGCTGTTCTCAGCACATTATGCAGTTGACGGATGTTGCCCGGCCAAGGGTGCTGCTTAAATATATCCATCACTTCAGGTGTGATTTTTACATCATCCGCATGTTCAATCTGCATAATGATATTGATGAGCGCAGTTAAGTCTGAGCGCTGCCTGAGCGGCGGCAACGATACGCTAAGGCCATTTAGCCGGTAGTATAAATCGCTGCGGAACTCACCGCTTTCAACTTTTTCTTTAAGTTTCAGGTTGGTTGCGCTGACGAGTGCAAAACTGACGGGAATAGATTTTGTGCTGCCTAGAGGCGTGACAGTACGCTCCTGCAATACGCGCAGTAATCTGGCCTGCAGTGAAAGCGGCATATCACCGATCTCATCCAGAAAGAGGGTGCCGCCGTTGGCTTGCTCAATCTTGCCTGGGCTGCCTTTGCGTTTTGCGCCGGTAAATGCGCCTTCTTCATAGCCGAAAAGCTCGGCTTCAATCAGGCCTTCCGGCAGCGCTGCGCAATTGACTGCAATCCACGGCCCTTTGTGTTGGGCGCTGGCTTCATGAATGGCGCGCGCAAACAGTTCTTTACCAACGCCAGTTTCCCCCTGAATCAGGATAGGAATATCGCGCGACAGCACTTGTTTTACTTGTGCAATTGCGCGCTCAATTTTCGCGTCGCCACTGTTAAGCAGATCCAGATTGGCGGCGCTGGTTCTTTTGCTAACTGGTGCAGGTTTAGAAAGCTGTGGTTTTTTATGCAGTAGCTCAACCTGTACATAAATCCGTGCGCCGTTGTTTAATTTTAAAGGAATCACCAGCTTATCTGCACTGCCTATCTGCCTTAACAGACTTTCAATCGACATGTCGAATAGCTGGTTAAAGTTTAGCTGCGGTTCACCCTGCGCATGATTTAGGTGAGAGCGCTGCGTATTCAGGCCAAGTTGAAACTGGCCACTGCGGTTGCTGGCCACGAGTTCGCCGTGATCAGTGAACATAGCGACGCCTTCCCACAATGTACCGATGAACTCCGGCCGTGCATGAAAGTGCAGTACAACATCACTTTGGTGACTGGCGAGGAACAGCCGGTTTTCAATCATCTGCGCAGACATTTTCACCAATGCCAACGTGTGCTGTTGCGATACGTTGTAGTCGTTAGAAACATCAAGCGTGGCGATCAATTGATTCTCTGCACCAAAGATCGGTACCGCAGAGCAATTTAGCGAATGGTGATACGACATAAAGTGCTCTGCACCCTGAACTGTCAATGCCGATTGCTCAAAGATCGCAGTGCCAATAGCGTTGGTGCCGCGCTGGCTTTCGTTCCACGACGTGCCGGCAGATAAGGCAAGGCGCTGTTCATCATGCAGCAAGTGCTGGCTACCCATGCTGTGAAGTATCAGGCCTTCATCATCAGTCAATATCACTACATTGCGCGTATGTGCAATCTGCTCGCTCAGCGTTTCCATCTCTGGCCTGGCCAGTGTCAACAGCTGATGGTTTTGCTCGCGTTTACGTGCCAGTTCTTGTGCGGTAATTACTTCGATGTTTGATGGCGATTGTGTGTCTATGCCACTGGCAAGGCAGCGGCGCCATGAGCGTTCAATTGCTTCTGTGATGGCACCTTCCCGCACGTGTCCGTTCGCCAGAAACTCATTTCTGGTTTGCAGTATGCTAGGTGTGCTGCCTGATGAAGAAGAACTCATTACTTGGCCTTATAGCTTAGGTTAATTGTGCATGGCTTTAGTGAACAACTGTCACGTGACAGTTGTGCCATTCTGACACAGCCTCAGAATCAAATCTGATTGATATTAAAACGATATCAGTTACCGGAAAATGTTTTTCTGAAAATTAGTCGATTGATTTTAAAAGATTTTATCAGTCTATTGTGATCTTGGTAACAAAAAAATGCAGTGCTGGCACATCGCTTGCAATACAAGCTTTGCTACCAATGTCATTTCAACGGATGAGATTGAGATTAGCCATACAACAATTTAACAGATTTTATATTTTGGGGATGTAAATGAGTCATCAATTTAAACGTAAATTTAGCCTCGCATTAGGCGCGGGTTTGCTTACCGCATTCACTACAACTGCTTTTGCCGCAGATGAGTTATCAAAACTGATGCAGGATGATAATCAATGGGCTGCGCCGCGCAAGGATTACAGCAATACCGGCTACAGTAAGCTTAGCCAGGTTAACAAAGGCAACGTCAAAAATCTGAAACTTGCCTGGACTTTTGCTACGGGCGTGAATCGTGGTCATGAAGGTGCTCCATTAGTGGTTAATGGTGTGATGTATGTGCATACCGCTTTCCCGAATAATATCTATGCACTGGATTTGAATGATAACCAGAAAATCATGTGGTCATATTTTCCTAAGCAAGACCCGGCCATTCAGGCTTTGTTGTGCTGTGATAACGTAAATCGTGGCCTGGGCTATGGTGACGGCAAGATTTTCCTGCAGCAGAACGACGGTAAGCTGGTAGCGCTGGATGCAAAAACAGGTAAAAAAATCTGGGATGTGCAGGTAACTGACACCAAAGTAGGTGAATCAAACACCAATGCGCCACATGTGATTAAAGACAAAGTGATTACAGGCTGTTCAGGCGGTGAGTATGGCGTACGTTGCCACATTACGGCTTACAACATCAAAGACGGTGCTCTGGTATGGCGTGCTTACAGTACCGGCTCCGATAAAGATGTGTTGATCGGTGATGACTTTAACAAGGATAACCCGCACTTCAGCGCGCTGTCATTGTATGAAGACGTGAATGGCGGCAACAAGGTTGGCGGTTCATTCAATGCTTTAAGCAAAGATAAATTAAAGTTCCCGGAGAAAGAACTGGGCGTCAGAACCTGGTTAAAACCACAGGCCAGAAAAGACGGCTACCAGAACGGCGGCGGTGCGACCTGGGGCTGGTACTCATACGATACAAAACTGAACCTGATGTATTACGGTACAGGCAACCCTGGCGTATGGAATCCTGATGTACGCCCTGGTGATAACAAATGGTCGATGACAATTTTCGCACGTGATGTGGATACTGGCGTAGCAAAATGGGGTTATCAGATGACACCGCATGATGAGTGGGATTATGACGGCATGAATGAAACCATTCTGTGGGATTCTAAAGGTAAAAGCCTGGCAACCCATTTTGACCGTAACGGTTTCGCGTATACTTTCGACCGCACTAACGGTTCACTAGTTGTGGCAGAAAAAATGCAGCCGTTTGTGAACTGGGCAAAGAGCATTGACCTGAAAACCGGCACGCCAATTAAAGATGCAGCTTATTCAACGCATCAGGATTACAACGCCAAAGGTATCTGTCCTTCAGCGCTGGGTGTGAAAGATGAGCAGCCAGCTGCATTCTCACCGAAGACAAAGCTTTTCTATGTGCCGATGAACCACGTTTGTATGACTTACGAGCCGGTTGAGTCTAAATACGTTGCCGGTCAGCCATGGGTAGGTGCAACACTCACCATGTTTGCAGGTCCTGATGGCGTGATGGGTGGCTTTATGGCTTGGGATGGTTTAAAAGGCAAGCAAGCCTGGTACAACAAAGAGAAATTCTCTGCATGGGGCGGTGCCTTGGTTACCGGTTCTAATCTGGTGTTCTACGGTACATTGGATCGCTGGATGAAAGCAGTAGATGCCAATACCGGTAAAGAGCTTTGGAAATTCCAGGTAGGTTCAGGTGTTGTTGGTAACGCGATTACTTATGGCCATAAAGGCAAGCAATACGTTGGTGTGCTTTCTGGTATTGGCGGCTGGGCTGGTGTTGCGATGAATCTTGGTTTAACTAACGATACCGACGGTTTAGGTGCAGCTGGTGGCTATAAAGAGCTGGTTAAATACAATGCGGCACCCGGCGGCGGCGCAATGAACGTATTTAGCCTGTAATCCATCCAATATTTTAAAAGGAAATGATGCATGAATACACTTTTTAAAAAAGCATGTTTATTCAGTGCTTTAATGGTTGGGTTTAATCTCGCTAATGCAGCAGATGCAACTGAAGCGCTGGCTCAAAAGAGCGGTTGCCTGATGTGTCACGGTATACAGAATGCAGTTTTGGGCCCGTCTTATAAAGATGTTGCCAATAAGTATAAAGATGACAAGTCAGCAGAAGCGAAACTGGTGGAAAAAGTTAAAGTGGGTGGTAGTGGCGTATGGGGCAAAATGCCCATGCCTGCTAACAGCCCAAAAGTAAAAGATGATGATATTAAAACGATAGTAAAGTGGATTCTTACTAGAGCTTATTAAAATCTGATGTTATTTTAAATAAAAAGCCAACCACACGGTTGGCTTTTTAGTTTCTAGTAATCAAATTTTTTATGCAGAATTTATGAGGGTAAACACTTATTGCCTAATTCAAGCACTAAGAGTAGCATTTACTCAGCTAAAAATAATCTTGTAAAGCTTCAGCCTACGCAAAAAATATCACAGTTTTTGCTATCCGTTTCAACGATTAAAGTAATGCTTGGGGATCAGTTGACCATGAAAACCATAACCAGTGCTTTTTTAATCGCATTACTCTTTGCTGAGCCATCACTCGCCAGCCCGTCAAGCGACAAGATTGGCCATATCCAGAATTTACAAGGTACAGCCTCTATTCTGCGCGATGGTAGGGTCTCGGCGGGGGTTGTCGGTAGTGCGCTTTACCGCGGCGACCTTGTGCGTACCGGAAAACCAGGCGCTGTCGGCATTGTGCTGACGGATGATACGAGTATATCGCTCGGCTCCGGCAGTGAGTTATCCTTAAATGACTACGCTTTTGAACCCAAGGAGAGCAAGTTTGCCTTAGGGCTTCGTATGATCAAAGGCACGTTCTCTTACATTTCCGGGCAGATAGTTAAACTTGCACCAGGCAGTGCGCAGTTGCATACGCCCGATGCGACGATTGCTGTGCGCGGCACTAAATTACTGATCGAGATTAAGGAGTAATGATGAGCGACCAGTTAATTGTGAGTAGAGGTTTTGCATTTAAAAATTATGCTGCCATGCTTGCGGCGGCGAGCTTGATGCTGATGACTGTGGCAGGCTGCAATCGTCAGTCTATTGTGCTGGTGCCTGATCAGAGCGGACATGTGGGCAAAGCTGAAGTGACTACCGCAGCAGGTAAACAAACGCTTGAAAATGCCAATGATATGACACGTACTCGTGGCAGTGATAAGCCGCCAGCTACTATTAGTAAAGCAGATGCTGCCTTCATTGAAGCAACCTTTAAAGAGGCGCTTGCGGTGGAGCCGCTCCCAGCGCAAAGCTTTACTTTGATGTTTACAACCGGCGATGCTGAACTGGCGGCTGATTCCGCGCAGGAAATTCCAAAGATTGTTGCAGCGATAAAAGAGCGCTCAGCTATCAGTGTAAGTATCAGCGGGCATACCGATGCTACAGGCTCAGATCAGCTCAATGATGCACTCTCGCTTGAACGTGCAAGGCGGGTAGAGTCATTGCTCGTGCAGCAGGGCTTAGAGCCGGGCCTGATTACGGTAAGTTCGCATGGTAAGGGTAACCCGCTGATCCCGACGCTGGACGGTGTTCCTGAACCTCGCAACAGGCGTGTTGTGGTTATTATTCATTAACTGCTGCTTTGTAAGGTAAACCATTGTCTTGCGATGATTAAAATAAACACTGACAATCGGCATCTGCAGTTTTTTAGCAAACTCTGGCATGAGCGTTTGATTTTAATTGCCGGCGGTATAGGTTTAACAATGCTCGCAGCAGTGCTTACGGTTTTTCAGCCTAAGTTTCTGCAAGAATCTGATTTATTAATCTATGATCTGATGGTAGCGGGTCGCGCAGCACCGTCAAAATCTGCAGTGCCAGTCATCGTGGGCGTAGATGAAGCCAGCCTTGCTGCTTTTGGTCAGTGGCCATGGCCCCGTTACCGGCTTGCTGCACTGGTGGAGCGCCTGCAACAGTTAGGTGCGCAGGTCATTGCCATGGATATCCTGATGCCGGAACCCGATCGCAGTTCGCCGGAAGTTGTGCAGGCTGAACGACAGCGTGATCTTGGGGATGGTAAAGCGGAACAAGCGCTAGCGATGACAGATAGTAATTCGCAGCTTCTGGCTGACGTTTTGCAGAAAAGCCCCACTGTGCTTGGCTATTACCTTAATTTTTTGCAGACGACACAGCCTGCGCTGCAACAGGGCATACCAACAGCTCCTCATGGCATGACGGTAGTAAGTCCGGTGCACAGCACTGATTCATGGCCTGAACCGCAAGGTTTGATTCGCAGTTTACCGGTGCTGACGGCTGCAGCAAGTGCTGAAGGCTTTACCAATGCCCTTGTTGACATAGATGGAACCTTGCGCCGGGTACCATTGCTGCTCGCACCACAGAAGCAAATACGGCCTTCACTGGCAATGGCGGCGCTACTGCTTTATTCAACAGAGCGTAAAATTCAGCTGACTGCAGGCGGCGGTGATGCCTTGATTAACTGGGGGCAGCACTCGATTCCTGTCGATGGTGGAGGCAACATGATGGTGGACTACCGCAGTAGTCAGCCTGCTTATTATTCTGCGCGAGCCGTCATGAACAATGAGGTGGCGGCAGGCAGCTTGCAAGGAAAAATCGTGCTGGTAGGCGCATGGGCCAAGGGGTTGCAGGACGTGCATCTCACACCATCCGGCAAGTGGATCAATGGGCTGGAGGTTCATGCTACCATCATTGATAATGTACTTAGCGGTACTTTTATTTCGCGTCCGGACTGGGCAAGGGGTGTTGAGTTATTTGTTGTTTTATTGCTGGGAGTCCTCTGTACGCTAGTGTTAAGTCGTGCCGGTTTTGCAGTGTCTTTGCTTATCCTGGTTTTGGCGGCTTTTGCCTGTTACGTTGCGGCTAGTCAATTATTAATCAGGCAGGGCATACACCTTTCACCCTTGATGCCGATATTGACTCTGGTGTTAATTACCAGCGTGATGGGTTTGCTGAAATATGCGATAGAAGCGCGTAAGCTGCTCATGCGCACACAGGAATTGATGGAAGCCCAAGATGGGATTATCGTGAGTATGTCCGCGCTGTCAGAAGCGCGTGATAATGAAACCGGCGGTCACATTCTCCGCACCCAGAACTATGTAGAAATACTGGCAAGGCAGTTATCTACTACTGCCAAGTATGCATATTTGAAGGCTTCGGATATCGAGTTGCTGGCTAAATCGGCACCGCTACATGACATCGGCAAGGTCGGTATTCCGGATAGTATTCTGCAAAAGCCCGGTAAGCTTACCGAGGATGAATATAAGATCATGCAGAGCCACCCTTTGATCGGTGCTGATGCGTTGACTAAAATTGTGACCAGTTCCAAGCACCCTGATGCGCGGAATTTTCTGCACTATGCGCATGACATGATCATATCGCATCACGAGAGATGGGATGGGCAAGATTACCCACAACGGCTAAGTGGAGCTGATATCCCGTTAGCAGGGCGATTGATGGCGCTTGCCGACGTATACGATGCGCTGGTCAGCAAGCGAGTGTACAAGGAAGGGATGGAGCACACTGAAGTCTTCGATTATATAAAGAATGAATCAGGAAAGCATTTTGATCCGGATGTTGTGGCTGCATTTGTGGCCAGGAATAAAGACTTTCTCAAAATTTCTCTGCAATATGCTGATGATGTTGCTGAATAAGCACAGTAGCTATCTTCAGTTATTACTCGTTTTTTAGCTGACAACTCTCTTTTATTCAAGCTTGGAATGAATGCATCTGTCATTGCGGCAGGAAACGTTATAATCAGGGCACTATGAAAAATAGTTCTCCCGTACGTTTCCCCGCAATTGATGCCTTTAAGGCAATCGCCTCGCAATTGATTGTATTGCATCATCTTGCTGCTTACGGCCCCATTTCTACAGCTGTGCAGCAGGCTGCCCCTGCGCTGATAGAGTGGTTGTATGACTATGCACGTATGGCCGTGCAAGTGTTTTTTGTGATTGGCGGCTACCTTGCCGCACGCTCGATGTTCTCAAATACTGCCAGCATGCCTAGACTGGCAACAAACCTGGTTAACAGGTATATAAGACTGGTTGTTCCATTCTGCTTTGCACTGGCGCTTGCCATACTTTGTGCATTTATTGCACGCCAATTGCTGGCTGATGATTTTATTCCTGAAGCGCCTGATTTATTGCAGATTCTGTCACATGTATTTCTGCTGCATGGCGTTCTGGATGCTGAATCGTTATCAGCCGGCGCGTGGTTTATTGCTGTTGATTTTCAGCTTTTTCTTATGATGCTTGGTATTGCGTGGCTTGGCAGCAAAACAATTGACTCCAGAAAGATCGTTCTGGCAATCGTTACACTGATGGCAGTGTTGTCTTTATTCTGGTTTAACCGTAATGCCGGTTATGATGACTGGGCTTTATATTTCTTTGGCGCCTATGGCATGGGAGCAATGGCTTACTGGGCAGGGCAGCGTGAGCAGCACGCAGCATGGCTCTGGTTAAACGCTGCCATTGCGCTAGTCGCTCTTTTTGTTGATTTCAGGTTGCGTATACTCATTGCATTATGCGTTGCATTTATGCTGTTTTTAACAAGAAATATGCAGATGAATGAGAATTTTAAATTGCAGAAAATGACCCATTATCTAGGTACGATTTCATACGCCTTATTTCTTGTGCACTTCTCGGTGGTCATGCTTGCCAATGCGGTTTTTGGCTGGCTTAAACTCAGCGACTCTCTCATGGGCTTTGTTTTTATGATGTTTTCATGGTTAATCAGCCTGCTTGTGGCAGACATTTTTTATCGCAGGATTGAAAAGCCGGCTATCTCTTATTTAAAGCTGCGTCATAGCTTTAAATGATTGCAGTCTTTGATGATATTGTCTTATGCTTAAACTATGGCTGATGCGTTTAAGTTCTAGCTGATAGCCGGTTTTTATTTGTAATATTTCGGTAGGGGTAAGCAATGACAAGAGTTTTTAATGCAGGGCTTTGCGGTATTGTTGTGACCCTGATGTTTAGCGCATGTGCCACCACTCATGTCGGCTCGGTGCCGGAGCGGCGACATCAGGTTCTCGCCATGAAAAATGAGGTTTTAACTGAACTGTATAAACTTTACCCTCAGTCAGAACAGCAAATTGCATCAGCGCCCGGCTATGCGGTATTCAGTAACGCACATATCAATATCATATTTGCCAGCTACACTGATGGATATGGTGTGGTACAGGAAAAGAGCGGCAAGCAGACCTATATGAAGATGCGCGAGGCCGGGTTAGGATTGGGTCTTGGTGCGAAAGATTTTCGTGCAGTCTTTATTTTTAAAAACAAATCGACCCTTGACCGCTTCATTAACAGCGGCTGGGAGTTTGGCGGACACGCAGATGCCGCTGCCAAGAGTTCTGACCGGGGCTCGGCAGTAGGCGGTGAAGCCCTGGTCGACCATATAATTATCTACCAGATTACAAAAAGCGGACTGGTATTGCAGGCATCAATCAAAGGCACTAAATACTGGAAAGATGAAGAGTTAAATTAACTGTTCACTTAAAAAGTGCCTTGTGCTGAATTAGGTGAATTCTTTCAGTAAAGATTTCACAAAATCCGTACGCAGATTAATAGCTGCAAAACCTACCGAAACCCTCAATTTATCCGGCCCGTTCATGCGGCATCGTCTGTCACGCTGTAATAGATTGATCAGCTTGAGCGGATCAATGTCTGCCTTTGGGTTGAACTGCAGCTGAATCGCATCAGCGCTGGCATCAATTTTAATAATACCGATAGCTTTAGCTGCGATACGCAGGCGGTGACAGGCGATTAGCGCTTCACCCTGCTCCGGCAACAGGCCAAAACGGTCAATCAGTTCTTCCTGCAGGTTATCCAGTTCATCATCATCGTTGCAGTTGGCGAGTCGCTTGTAAATCACCAGCCGCTCATGCACATCCGGGCAGTAAGCGTTGGTAAGCAGGGCGGGTGTATGCAGGTTGATTTCAGTGGTGACACCAAGCGGCGAATTCAAGTCAGGCTCTTTGCCGGCTTTAAGCTGTTTCACCGCATGGTTCAGCATGTCTGAATACAGATGAAAACCGATTTCCTGCATCTCGCCACTCTGGCTGTCACCCAGTAGTTCACCGGCACCGCGAATCTCAAGGTCATGCATGGCCAGATGGAAACCGGCTCCCAGATCTTCCATGAGTTGAATCGCATCAAGACGTTTCTGCGCCTGCGGTGTAATCTTGCGGTCAGGGTCTGTGAGCAGGTACGCATAAGCCTGGTGATGTGAACGGCCAACCCGGCCACGCAGTTGGTGCATCTGTGCGAGGCCAAACATATCCGCTTTGTTCATGATAATGGTATTTGCCGTGGGTACATCAATACCGGTTTCAATAATAGTGGTGCACAGCAGCAGGTTATACCGCTGATGGTAAAAATCACGCATCACGTTTTCAAGTTCGCGCTCGCGTAGCTGGCCATGTGCAACGGCAATGCGGGCATCGGGTAGAATGCGCTCCAGCTTTTCGCGCATGGAGTGTATGGTATCCACCTCGTTATGTAGGAAATACACCTGGCCGCCGCGCTTGAATTCACGCATGGCCGCCTCGCGGATAATGCCTTCAGAGTATTCGGTATGAAAGGTTTTGATGCTCAGGCGTTTTTGCGGTGGCGTTGTAATCACGCTGAATTCGCGCAAGCCTTCCATCGCCATGCTCAATGTACGCGGTATCGGCGTAGCCGTCAGTGTCAATACATCAACTTCTGCGCGCAGGGCTTTGAGCTGTTCTTTCTGGCGCACACCGAAGCGATGCTCTTCATCCAGAATCACCAACCCTAAGTTCTTGAATTTGACATCTTTCTGGATCAAGCGATGGGTACCGATAATGATGTCGATTTCTCCCGATTCCAGGCCTTTTAATGCTGCCGCCTGCTCTTTGGCGGTTCTGAAACGGGAAATCTCGGCAACCTTGATCGGCCATTCGGCAAAGCGGTCGCTGAAATTATTAAAATGCTGCTCGGCCAGCAATGTGGTTGGCACCAGCACGGCAACCTGCCTGCCACCCATCACTGCGACAAACGCGGCACGTAATGCGACCTCAGTTTTACCAAAGCCCACATCGCCGCATACTAGCCTGTCCATCGGGCGGCCGGACTGCATGTCTTTGATGACGTTTTCAATGGCTTCCAGCTGGTCTGGCGTTTCTTCAAACGGAAAGCCTTCACAGAATGCTTCATAGTCTTGCAGGCTCAGCGTAAAGGCATGCCCGCGACGCGAAGCGCGCTGTGCATAAAGGTTAAGCAATTCTGCCGCAGTATCGCGAATCTGTTTCAGTGCCTTTTTCTTGGCTTTTTCCCAATTGCCACTGCCTAAGCGATGCAGCGGTGCAGATTCGGGCGGGCCACCTGAGTAACGCGAGATCAGGAATAATTGCGAAACGGGTACGTATAGCTTGTCATCACCATAGTATTCCAGCAGCAGAAATTCGGTTTCACCTTCACCTAAATCAAGATTTACCAGTCCTTTGTAGCGGCCAACCCCATGTTGTTCATGCACAACAGGGTCGTTGATACGCAGTTCGGATAAATCCTTGAGCATACCTTCAGTACTGCGGGCTTTTTCTTTCTCGCGGCGGCGCTGCTGGCGCACTGTTGCTGCGTAGAGTTCGGCTTCGGTAATGATGGCAAAGCTTTGACTCCCTCCCCCTGCAAGGGGAAGGGTTAGAGAGGGGGGTGAACTAATGTCAGTTAATTTTTTACCAGACTTACCCCCATCCCCGCCTTCCCCCTGTGAGGGGGAAGGTGTCAAGGAGAAGCCCGCATGTAGCGGAGAAACTCCCAGCATTACTTTTGCTTTATTGCTGACAAAATCATTCCAGCTTTCACAGATAGCTACTTCCAGGCCATGTTCGGCAAATAGCTGCGCCATGGTTTCACGGCGTCCCAGGCTTTCGGCGACAATAAAAACATGGCCTTTAAACTGGCTGATAAATTCTTTGAGTTTATGCAGCGGCTCATCGGCACGTCGTTCAATATCAAGCGCTGGCAAGCCATTGCCGGTTTTATCAATGGATAGTGTAAGCCTGGCAAATGCATGCGTTGACGCAAAAAAGTCTTCTGTTTTAATCAGCAGGGTTTCAGGCGTCAATAGCGGGCGCTCTGCATCATGTGCCAGTGTGCGGTAGCGTGACTGTGCTTCGCGCCAGAATTGCTGGGCACTTTGGTCTAAATCGCCATGCAGGCACAATACGCTGTCGGCGGACAGGTAATCCAGAAGGGTGGCCGTTTGCTCAAAAAACAGCGGCAGATACCACTCAATGCCACCCGAAGCTACGCCCTTGCTGACATCTTTATAGATTTTTGCGCGCTGCGGGTCGCCCTCAAAGGCTTCACGGAAATGGCTACGAAACGTCGAGATACCAGCCTCGTCCAGCGGAAACTCGCGCGCAGGCAGCAACCTGATTTCAGGAACGGGGTAGAGGCTGCGCTGTGTATCAACGTCAAAGGTGCGGATAGTTTCAATTTCATCGTCAAACAGGTCAAGTCGGTATGGCAATGCCGAGCCCATCGGAAACAAATCAATGAGGCCACCGCGCACACTGAACTCACCATGGCTGATGACCTGGCTCACATGATGGTAGCCAGCTTCGGCACATTGCGTGCGTAAAGCTTCCAGGTTCAGCTTTTGCCCTTTTTTAAGCATGAAGGTGTTAGCACTTAAGTAGGCCTTGGGGCTTAAACGAATCAGAGCGGTTGAAAGCGGTACGATAATCACATCACAGGCATTTTGCGCGATGTGATAAAGCGTGGTTAACCGATCTGAAATCAGATCCGGATGTGGTGAAAACTGGTCATAGGGCAGGGTTTCCCAGTCGGGCAGCAAATGTACGTTGAGACTTGGCGCAAAGTACGGGATTTCTTCGAGCAGGCGTTGTGCATCAAACGCATTGGAGGTAATTACTACCAGTGGCTGATGATGTTTTTTTTCTTTTAATTCGACTGCAAGGTTTGCAAGCGCCAGACTATCTTCACCTGTTGCGTTAAGCGAAAAGCGTGTTACTTGACCAGTTTTGGGGATAGGCAGGGTAGTCTGCGTCATAAATGAGAGCTTGATGCGATTCTTAAGGGCGAGATTATAACGCTTGTGAGTGGCAGGAACTTAAAAAATATCTAGCTGTGTATGTGATTAAACATACTCAGTTCAAATAGTTAGGCTGGCTTTGCTAAATATCGGCTTGTGCAAACACCAGCACTTTTACAACTACTGCAAAGTTATTTACTGATTTTGAGTTCTGCGGCAATCCAATAATCAAGAGGGTTGCCGGCAAAACCGTCTTTTTCAGCAAGGTAGTAAGCAGCAACTTCAATCAATTTATAGCGTTGCTCCAGATCAGAGGTTGCTGTCTTGGCTTTTTTAGCAGCAGGTTTCTTAGCCGCAGTGGTTTTTGCCGTACTTGTTTTAGCTGTGCTGGCCTTTTTGGCAGTAGCGTTTTCTTTTTTAGCTGCGGCTGCTTTGGGTTTTGCAGCAGCTTTAGCAGTAGGTGCTTTTTTAGTTTTTACTTCTTTTTTTTCAGTATTCTCGGCCATTTTGATCCCTTTCAAAATTGAGTTGTAATGCTGTTGAGAGTAAAACAAAAATGCATAGTGCTTAATTAGGTACCGGTACCACCTACAGTCAGCGCGTCAATTTTGAGCGTTGGCTGACCAACCCCTACCGGCACACTTTGCCCTTCTTTGCCGCAAGTGCCAACGCCGCTATCCAGCGACATATCATTACCTATCATCGAAACACGTTTAAGCACATCTGGGCCATTGCCTATGAGCGTTGCGCCTTTGACTGGATACGTAATCTTGCCATCTTCAATCATATAGGCTTCAGCTGCACTGAATACAAATTTACCGCTGGTAATGTCGACCTGTCCGCCGCCGAAATTAGCCGCATACAGGCCTTTTTTTACAGACTTGATAATTTCTTCCGGCGGGATCGTGCCGTTTAGCATGTAGGTGTTGGTCATGCGCGGCATCGGTACATGGGCATAGCTTTCGCGGCGCGCATTGCCGGTAACTGGCATATTCATGAGGCGGGCATTAAGCGTGTCTTGAATGTAACCGCGTAAAATACCATCTTCAATCAATACAGTCCTGCTGGTCTGGTTACCTTCATCATCCACGCTGAGTGAGCCGCGTCGGTCGGCGATGGTGCCGTCATCGACGATGGTAATGCCTTTTGCTGCAACCTGCTGACCAATCATATTGCTGAAAGCCGAGCTGCCTTTGCGGTTAAAGTCGCCTTCCAGGCCGTGGCCAATCGCTTCATGCAATAAAATGCCGGGCCAGCCGGCACCCAGAACTACGGTCATGCTGCCTGCAGGGGCGGGGCGCGCGTCTAGGTTGATAATGGCCTGATGTACAGCTTTTTGCGCATAATCATGCAGCACCTCATCTGTAAAGTAGCTATAGTCGAAGCGGCCACCGCCACCTGCGGAACCTTGCTCACGGCGGCCATTGCTTTCAGCGATGACGTTAATACCTACACGTACCAGTGGGCGTACGTCCGCAGCCATTACGCCGTCATGGCGCGCTACCATCACGACTTCATATTCACCTGCGATAGAAGCCGTGACTTGCGTAATACGCGGGTCAAGTTTTCTGGCGATAGACTCCAAGTGTTCCAGCAGCTTTACTTTAGCCTCAGCCGACAGTGAAGCAATCGGGTCATGCGGCAGATAGAGTTGTGGATTGCGTGAAGTGATAATGGATTTTGCAGTTTGCTCATTACCTGATGCAGCGATGGATTTAGTAGCAACTGCTGCTTTTTGCAAGGCTTCAAGGCTGATGTCATCGGAATAGGCAAATGCAGTTTTTTCGCCGCTGACAGCGCGTACGCCAACACCTTGGTCAATCGAGAAATTACCTGACTTTACCTGGCCTTCTTCAAGCCCCCAGCTTTCGCTACGGCTATACTGAAAATACAGGTCTGCATAGTCAATCTTGTGCGACATCATGTCGCCAAGTACGTTTTGCAGTTTTGCAATATCCAGGCTTGCCGGTGCAAGCAGCGCACGTGTGGCTTCGTCAAAGTGAGAGCCGATGATTGGGCTGGAGCTGCTGGGTATTTCCTGATTTTTCATTGTGTGTGTTTTAACTATGTAAATTGATGATCAAGTTGGGTTGACCACGTTAATCGTGCGATGTTGCAGTGCAGGTAAACTTTTTCTGAGGCTATCCTGATATTTTGGATTCATTGTTGCCATGACAACCCCTGATCCACGCGGTAATCTATCCAATACTACACCCCATGGGTCTACAATCATACTGTTACCGTGCGTTTCGCGGCCTGAAATATGGTAGCCACCCTGTGCGGAGGCAACAACGTAGCATAGGTTTTCAATCGCGCGTGCGCGCACCAGTGTTTCCCAATGGGCTTTGCCGGTAGTGTCGGTAAAGGCAGAGGGCACCACAATGATATTAACTTCACCCATTGCGCGATACAGCTCAGGAAAGCGCAGGTCGTAGCAGATAGATAGGCCGATTTTGCCAAATGGTGTATCTATCACTTTAATAGCATTGCCGGGCTCAATCGTGTTCTCTTCATGGTAGTGCTCATTACCAAGATCCAGCCCGAACAGATGGATCTTGTCATAACGCGCCACCTGTTTGCCTTTGTCGTCATATACCAGGCAACTGTTGCGTACCTTGTTAGGCGAACTGCCAACAAGCGGAACTGAGCCGCCAACTAGCCAGATTTTATGTTTTTTAGCAGTTTTGCTTAAAAACTCCTGAATCTGGCCTTGGCCTTCCTGTTCACGCACTTTAACTTTGTCAGTATCTTTCAAACCCATGATGGCAAAGTACTCAGGTAAAACCACCAGCTTGGCACCCTGGTTGACTGCAATTTCAATTAATCTCTCAGCCTCGCTCAGGTTTGCGCTGACGTAGGGGCCTGATGCCATTTGAATGGCTGCAATTTTGACAATGTCGTTAGCATTTTCTTTGCTGAGTTTAGCTTTAGTTGTTTTTACTCTGGAGGTGATAGCCATATCTAATCCGTGTGGTTTATTGTTGTTTTGATGGTGAAATAAGATTGTTGCTTTGCTGTTTATTGCTGTCGTCAGCGGGTTTAACTTCTTGAGGGTTATCCCAGGTGCCTGTAATTTCGTACTCGGTAGAGACAATTTTATTGAGCGGGTCTTTCAGAACTTTTTGAGCTAGAAACGCTATAGCGCCAGCTAGAGGGCCGCCTGCAAGTGCTGCCAAAGACAGGCTATCGCTAATACGGGGCATTACTTTAACAAAAAGATGCTGTGTTTCTTTTTGCAAATTAGTTTCGCCTTTCATTTCCACATCGGCAGCTGGTCCTGACATTACGAAATTGTCGCTGCGCATCACGCCTTGGTTAATTTTAACCGTTGCGTTGATTTTGTCAAAAGCAAAGCCATTGCTGAATAAGTCCCTGAAGTCTAAAGTCAGTCTGCGCGGCAGGCTCTGCAGGCTTAACAGACCGAGCAGGCGTCCAACACCGGGCTGAGCTTGTAATATCTGGCCTTGCCGCACTTCAAACTCCAGCTCTCCATTAAGGCGCGTAGTGTCAAACTGCGAAGGGCTTCCGGGCCAGTGCAACCGGCCTTTTAACTCTCCGGCACCGTCTTTGATGGTGTTAGGGTAGCCAAACCTTTTAAGGGTATCGCCCAGATCCTTGATATCCCAGCTTACGTTCAGGAAAGTATTCGGGCTTCTGATCCAGTTATTCCACTGGCCTTCCGCACTAATGACACTATCCGCACTGCTGAATTTGATTTTCTGGATGTCCCAGTTGTCATTCTGCGGGTAAGCAATCAGCTCTAGTGCGCCAAAATTTTTCTTATTGAATTCGAAGTTATCCGCAACAATGTCGAGTGCAGGATAGTCCTGCTCAAGTTTGATGAACTGCTGCGGGACCGGGCTCACGGTATCTTTCACGGCTGATAATTTGTCTGGGGCACTGCCAGGTATGGTCAGGTTGCTCAGGCGCGCAATCAGTTTGCCGTTGTTCTGGTTGATCCATTGCAGGTCGCCAGTGATCTCTCGGCTTTGAACGTTGAGGTGCAGGCCTTCTTTGTTGGATATATTGTTAATTTTCAGGTTATTGATGCGGCGGTTAAAAATATCCAATGCGTTAATAGTGAGTGCTGTCTGCTGAAACGAAAGTTGCGTTTCCTGCTTATTGCTGCCGGCGATATTTTTGATGACATAGCGCCAGGCATCCGCATCAAGATAGTCCAGTTTGCCGTTCACTGATATACCATTGACCTGCTTATCCTGAAACGTTTCAGGGACCGTGATGCCGGCAGTTGTGTCAGGGTTGAACCGGATATCTGCACGCTGGAGCTTCAGCTTGCCGTTTTCTGCTGAACCTGTGATTCTGGCTGCAATTTTATTGCCAAGTGTTACGCGAATGCTATCAGTACTTGCATCATGGTTTTTATCCAAAGACAGGTTAAGCTGCTGGCCAGCAACTTTATCCAGCGGTGCCGGAAATAGAGACGTAATCCCGAGCAGATCAGAGCGGATGCTGACATTGACACGTGGTTTCTGAATCAGGATGTTACCAGTCCACTCTGCGCTGCCGCTGATGTATTCTGAAACTTTTTCAACGTTTTGCTCTTTGAATAGCTGCTTAAGGCCATCTTCACTCATCTGTCCTTTTGCGGCAATACGTATCACCTTATCCTTGCCGGAATTCAGATTTAAAACGAGTGGTGAGCCAAATGCATAGGCTTTGATATTTTTCGCTGAAAGGCTGCTTTCGGTGAATTCCAGCAATCCGTTAATCTGGCTAAGCGCGGGTATGTCTGTGCTCTCCATCGTCCCGTTTGTAATCTGGTATAAACCTTTGTATTTGGAAGCTTCCAGATCCTGCAATGGAATCATCAGGCCAAGATTCAGTTTGCCGCTGCCACTGGTTTTTAAACCTTCAGTGAAGCCTTGTGTTACTTCCAGTACCGGGCTCTTGTTAACAAAATTGATACCCTCGCTTACCGGGCCAGTTATTTCAGATGTGATGTTGAGAATAGGGTGGTCAGCATCAAGCTGTGCAATGGTGGCTTTGCTTTTGATGACCTGGTTGCCAAGTATGCGGCCAGCATGGGCATTAAGCTCCATACGCTTGCCTTCAAATAGCAGGTTTAACCCCAGATTATTAATAACAGGCCAACCGGTGCCATAGTCCAGAATTGCATCACTAAGTTTTGCTGTGGCTCTGAATACGCCTAGTTTTGGATCCGGACGGTTATTGCTGTCAACAAACGGAAAGTCTGCCAGACGGCCTTTTACAGTGAGATTCATATTTTCAATGCGGCCAGCCAGAATGGATGTGTCTAGCCAGTGTAGTGTGGCTTCGCCGAGCATGATGGGGTAGTAATGAAGCGCGTATTTAGCATCGCCTTTATCAAACTTTCCGTTCAGGTCAAGATAACCGCCTTTAATACCATCCATTTTATAGCTGGCGTTCAGGGTGCCTGATAAATGTGGGTTGCTTATATTCAAGCTGTCTACATTAATCTCAGTGACTTTGCCGTTAATATCCCAGTTGACTGTTCCGTCCAGACTGTCTATCGGCAATGGTGCGCGCAAGATGCCTTTCAGGTCAAGCTTGCTGCTGGCTGAGTCAAGTAATAGCTGGCCACCCTTGTGGCTGGCTTTTACTTGACCTGATAAATTATTAAAGCCGGGTACCTGATCATATGCATTGATACTTAAATGACTGAATTTGGAGTTAATAAGATAAGCCGTGGTCTTGTTGTTTACAGCTTCCCAATGCAGATCGAGATTTTCAAGCGAACCATTGGGTGCGGAAGCAGTGATATGCTGTTGCAAGGCCGCTGGCAAGGGCAGTAACGCAAGGTATTTTTGTATTTCAGCCAGATTGAAACTAGCGAGTGCCAGATTAAAGGTTTGTTTACCGGCCGTTGTTTTTGAATAGTCGGATTTGAGGTCTTTCAGGTTGAGTCCGCTATCAGCTGTCGCAGATAAATCATCAACACTGATGTGGTAGCCAGTATTGGCTGAAGTGGCGCCAAGCAGCTGGAATTTTCTTAAATTATTCCAGTTTAGATTGCCGCTCAATTTATTCAGTTTTATTGGCGATACATCTGGCTTGGCTTGAATTTGCAAGTTTCGAATATCAACATTGCTGGCAATTGATTGCAGTTCATGGTTTTTGAAGTCAGCTTTTATATGAGTGCTGCCAACGCCGCTCTGTATATCAACTGGGTAATCAATCCAGGTTTTAAAGGCGGCCAGATCGGTATTTTGCAGTGCCAGATTAATGATGCCGTCCCATTCCTGTGTTTTGCTGATGTCGTCGCCATAAAAGCTACCATCGACCAGTATAGGGTTGCTGGTGCCTACAGAAGGCGTGGCGCTTACATTGAAACGGTGGTTTTTAACCAGGCCTCTCCACAATGGGCTATGCAGGCTAAGATTGAAATTGTTAAGGCTGAGCGCAGGCGCACTGCGCTTTTCATCAAGCCAGATAATTTTGGCCTGAGTGACCTCTACCGAATTTTGTTTTAACAGCCAGTTAGGCAGTGCCGGTCTTGATTCTCCGCTCATGCTGATGCCGGCTACAAAAATCTCACCCGAGGCAATGCGTCTGACAGTGAGCTCCGGTGCATGTATGGTCAGTGCATCCAGTCGTGGCTCCAGTACTGGCACAGTTAGCCATGATAGCGAAGCTTCGGTATTTTTAAGCTGCAAAGCAAGGCGGTTTTCTGCGTCGAATATATCAATATGGCTTATTGATAGCTGTGGGTTGATGCCACGCCAGCTGGCCTTAATATCGCC
>Ga0255338_1003093_pt1 | contig 21160 bp, 16 predicted proteins | sample MeOH1_35cm_T4_19_FD_203715 | JGI IMG/M metagenome (GOLD analysis project Ga0255338, IMG submission 203715) | Sandy soil microbial communities from University of British Columbia, Vancouver, Canada - MeOH1_35cm_T4_195 | ecosystem: Engineered > Artificial ecosystem > Sand microcosm > Unclassified ...
ACCCTCCTCGACTACAACCTCATGAAGGAAGGCTTCCGCGTCGAGCGGGCCGCCGACGGCGAGGAAGCCCTGCTGCGGGTGGCGGAGGAGCCGCCGGATCTCGTGGTCCTGGACTGGATGCTGCCCAAGGTCTCGGGCGTCGAGGTCTGCCGCCAGCTCCGCGCGGGCGCCGAGACCCGCCGCACGCCGGTCCTGATGCTGACCGCCCGCGGCGAGGAAGCCGACAAGGTCCGCGGCCTGGACACCGGCGCCGACGACTATGTCGTCAAGCCCTTCGCCATGAGCGAGCTGGTGGCCCGCATCCGCGCGCTGCTGCGCCGCACGCGCCCCGAGCTGGTGGACGAGCGGCTGGAGTACGCCGACCTGATCCTGGATCGCGGCCGCCACCGGGTGACCCGAGCCGGCAAGGACGTGCATCTCGGTCCCACCGAATATCGGCTGCTGGACTTCCTGATGCAGCGGCCGGGCCGGGTGTTCAGCCGCGAACGGCTGCTGGACGCCGTCTGGGGGGCCAACACCTACGTCGAGGTCCGCACGGTCGATGTCCACGTGGGCCGCCTGCGCAAGGCCCTCCGGCAGAGTGACTCTCCGGACCTGATCCGGACGGTGCGGTCGGCCGGCTATGCTCTCGACACCGAGGGCTAGCCGGATACCGGCGTCATCCGAGCGTCACAGACTCGGCTGACGCTCGTCTGCGTCTTTCGCCGTTGGGGGCAGCGATGCACGAGACTTCTCCCGCCGTCCGCTGCCGGACGGCGTTCATTTCCGACATCCACCTCGGCACCAAGGGCTGCCAGGCCGAGCTTCTGCTGGAGTTCATCCGCGAGCTCGAGTGCGAGACGCTGTACTTGGTCGGCGACATCGTCGACGGGTGGAAGCTGCGCTCGGGCTGGCACTGGCCCCAGGCGCACAACGACGTGGTGCAGAAGATCCTGCGTCTGGCCCGCAAGGGCGTGAAGGTGGTCTACGTCCCCGGCAACCACGACGAGGTGGTCCGCGACTTCTGCGGCGTCCATTTCGGCGGCGTGATCGTGGCGCGCGACGCCATTCACGAGGCGGCCGATGGCCGGCGCTATCTGGTCACCCACGGCGATGAGTTCGACGGGGTCGTGCAGAACGCCCGCTGGCTGGCCTTCCTGGGCGACTGGAGCTACCGCGCCCTGATCGCGCTCAACACCCACTTCAACCGCGCGCGCCGGATGATGGGTCTGGGGTACTGGAGCCTGTCGGCCTACCTCAAGCACAAGGTGAAGGACGCCGTGGCGTTCATCGACAAGTTCGAGGGCGCCATGGCCGACGAGGCCCGGCGGCGCGGCGTGCACGGCGTGATCTGCGGCCACATCCACAAGGCCGAGATGCGCGACATCGACGGCGTGGCCTATCTCAACGACGGCGACTGGGTGGAAAGCTGCACCGCCATTGTCGAACGCTTCGACGGGACGTTCGAGGTCGTCCACTGGCTGGAGGCGCGCAAGGCGCTGGCCGCCGCCCCCATCCCGTTCCGCCGCATCGCCGCCTGAAAAAGAAGGCCGCGACCGGGGGGCGGTCGCGGCCGAAACGCGGCCTTCGGGGCGGCCGACTGGAGATCTACGCGAGGGGTTACTGCGCGCGACGCTAGCCGCGCCACGTGTCGGCCCCGTGACGGTCCTGCGACTCCGGAAGAAAAGGCGCTCCGTTCTCGGACGCGCGTCTGCGACGGGCCGGCGAAAGAATGGAGACGGATGAATGACAGCGCGTTTCGGCGGCGGCTGTCGCGGAACTGTCACATAAATGTAGTCAAAGGTGCGCGGGAGGGCCTTAGACGGTGAGGCTCCAAGCGTGTCACGAAAGCGTTGCGAGCGGGTCCTACTGAGCCAGATGAGCTGGCGGTTTGCTCGCAGCCCAATCCAGAGAACGGGACGACCATGAAAAAGCGTATTCTGTTTGGGGTCGCCGGCCTGGCGGCCGTGCTGAGCGCCTGCAGCCCGAATTCCGATGCGAAGAAGGGCGATGCGCCGAAGGCCGCGGCCGGCGGGGCGATCCTGCTGATCGACGGATCCAGCACCGTCTATCCGATCTCCGAAGCGCTCGGCGAGGAGTTCCAGAAGGCGTCGGGAACGCGGGTCACGGTCGGCCTCTCGGGCACCGGCGGCGGCTTCAAGAAGTTCTGCCGCGGCGAGATCGACATCGCCGGCGCCTCGCGGCCGATCAAGGCCGAGGAAACCAAGGCCTGCGCCGACGCCGGCATCGAATTCATCGAGATCCCGGTGGCGCTTGACGCCCTGGCGGTCGTGGTCAATCCGAACAACAAGTTCGTCGACTGCATGACCGTGGACGAGCTGAAGAAGCTGTGGGAGCCCGCGGCCCAGGGCAAGGTCACGACCTGGAAGCAGGTTCGCGCATCCTTCCCGGGCCAGCCGGTGAAGCTGTTCGGCGCCGGCACCGACTCCGGCACCTTCGACTACTTCACCAAGGCGGTGAACGGCGAAGAAGGCTCCTCGCGCGGCGACTATACGGCCACCGAGGACGACAACGTGACCATCAACGGCGTGGCCGGTGACGAGAACGCCCTGGGCTACCTGGGCCTGGCCTACGTCACGGAGAACGCGGGCAAGGTGAAGGCCGTGCCGATCCGGCAAAAGGACGGCAAGTGCGTCGCCCCCTCCGCCCAGGCCGCGCGCGACGCGAGCTATCAACCCCTGTCGCGGCCGCTGTTCTACTATGTGAACAAGAAGTACGCCGACGAACGGCCCCATGTGCCGGCCTTCCTGAAGTTCGCCTTCACCGCGGGCGAAAGCGAGAAGCTGGTCTCCGAAGTGGGCTACGTGCCGCTGCCGACGCAGGCCTACAGCCTGGCGCTGGCGAAGGTCGACGCCCGCAAGACGGGCAGCTTCTTCGATGGGGGCTCCAAGGTGGGCGTAACCATCGAAGAACTTCTGGCCGACGTCGGCCAGAAGCCGGTGGCCGCCGCCAAGCCCTAGCTCTAGAAACGGGCCGAACCGCCGGGCGATGTGCGCCCGGCGGGACCTGATACGTGACGGGACTGATGACCGCGGAAGCACAGATTTCCGAGTACCAGGCGCTGCGTAACAGCGCCTTCTTGCGTCGCGGGCGGATCCTCGCCGCAGTGATGCAGGCGGTGTTGTTCGCCTGCGCGGCCGTCTCGGTGTTGATCACCGCGGCGATCGTCTGGGTGTTGGTGAGCGAGTCGCTGCCGTTCTTCCGGCAGGTTCCGCTCTGGGACTTCCTGACCGACACCGAGTGGACGCCGGCCTTCACCGAGGCTCACTACGGCATCCTACCCTTGTTGACGGCGACGTTCTGGGCGGCGGGCATCGCCATGCTGGTCGCGACGCCCCTGGGCCTGATCCTCTCGGTCTATCTCAGCGAGTTCGCCAACCCCTCTGTGCGTGAGGCGTTGAAGCCGGTCCTCGAGATGCTGGCGGCGGTGCCGACCGTGGTCTTCGGCTATTTCGCGCTGCTCTTCCTGACACCCTTGGCCAAGCAGTTCATACCGGGCCTGTCGGGGTTCAACCTGCTGGTGCCCGGCTTCGTCATGGGCCTCATGATCCTGCCGTACGTGGTTTCCATCAGCGAGGACGCCATGCGGGCCGTGCCGATGGCCCTTCGCGAAGGCGCCTTCGCCATCGGCATGAGCCGCATGCAGATGGCCTTCCAGGTGGTGATCCCCGGCGCCTTCTCGGGCGTGACGGCGGCCTATCTGCTGGGCTTCTCGCGCGCCGTCGGAGAGACGATGGTGGTGGCCATCGCGGCCGGCCAGAACCCGAACCTGACGGGCGATCCCCGGGAAGGCGCGGCGACCATCACCGCCTATATCGTCCAGATGAGCCTCGGCGACCTGCCGCACGGCTCGCTGGTCTATTCGACGATCTTCGCCGCCGGTCTGGTGCTGTTCGGCATCACCCTGATCTTCAACCTCATGGGCTTCTTCCTGCGCCGCAAGTTCCGGGAGGCCTACTGATGACGGCGATCACCGCCGACGTCGGCGACAACACGCGCAGGCTGGTCGAGGCCAAGCGGCGCCAGGACCTCATCTTCGGCGTCGTGGGCATCTTTGTGCTGGTCGTCGTCATGGGGCTTCTGATGACCCTGGTGGCGGACCTCTTGATCGACGGTCTCGGGCGCATCACGCCTGAGTTCCTGACCAGCTTTCCCTCTCGGCGGGCCGCGAACGCAGGGGTGCTCTCCGCCTGGGTGGGGACAACCCTGGTGATGATCGTGACGGCGGCGATCGCTGTCCCGCTGGGCGTCGGCGCCGGCCTCTATCTGGAAGAGTACGCCGCCAAGAACGTGCTGACCGACGCGATCGAGATCAACGTCAGCAACCTGGCCGGCGTGCCGTCGATCATCTACGGCCTCCTGGCGCTGGGCTTCTTCGTCTACGCCCTGGACATGGGCCAGACCATCCTGGTGGGCGGGCTGGTGCTCTCGCTGCTCATCCTGCCGATCGTGATCGTGGCCACGCGCGAAGCCGTGCGCGCGATCCCGTCGGCCTTGCGCGAGAGCGCCTACGGCATCGGCGCCAACCGCTGGCAGGTGATGTGGAGCTACATCCTGCCCAGCGCCCGCCCCGGGATCCTGACGGGCGCCATCGTCGGCCTGTCCCGCGCGATCGGCGAGACCGCGCCGATCATCACCATCGGCGCCCTGACCTACATCGCCTTCCTGCCGCCCGCGCCAATCAGCGCCGAGCCGCCCTTCATCAACTTCGAATGGCTGAATTCGCCTTTCACCGTGATGCCCATCCAGATGTTCAACTGGACCTCGCGGCCCCAGGCGGACTTCCACGTGAATGCCGCGGCGACCGGCGTGTTGCTGCTGGCCATGACACTGATGATGAACGGCTTTGCGATCTACCTTCGCTACCGTCTCCGTCGTACGGTTCGGACGTGACCATGAACGAAACCCTCCACATCACGAGCCCCGCTGTGACGACACCGCCGCCCACGCCGTCTGACGTGTCGATCCGCGCCCGGGTGTCGGAACTCAATTTCTGGTACGGAAAGTTCCAGGCGCTGCATTCGGTCAGCATGCCGATCCAGGACAACAAGGTGACGGCCATCATCGGCCCGTCAGGTTGCGGCAAGAGCACCCTGCTGCGGTGTTTCAACCGGATCCACGACCTCTACCCGGGGGCCCGCTACGAGGGCGCCATCGAGTTGATGCCCGATGGACTGAACCTGGTGAGCCGCTCGGTGGACCCGATCCTGGTTCGGCTCATGGTCGGCATGGTCTTCCAGAAGCCCAACCCGTTCCCGAAGAGCATCTACGAGAACGTTGCCGCGGGGCTCTATGTGCGCGGGATCCGCAACCGCAGCGAAGTCGACGGGCGGGTCGAGCACGCCCTGAAGCAGGCTGCGATCTGGGAAGAGGTCCAGGACCGTCTCAAGAAGCCCGCCTATGAACTCTCAGGCGGTCAGCAGCAGCGCCTCTGCATCGCCCGCGCCCTGGCGCCCGAACCCAAGCTCCTGCTGCTGGACGAGCCCACCTCCGCGCTGGACCCGATCGCGACCGCCAAGATCGAATCCCTCATCGCCGATCTCGCGAACGACGTGACGGTGGTGATCGTGACGCACAACATGGGCCAGGCGGCGCGCATCTCGGATCAGACGGCCTTCATGCACCTGGGCAAGCTGGTGGAGTACGGCGAGACCGAGCAGATCTTCACCAACCCGACGGTGGATCAGACCCGCGACTACATCACCGGCCGGTTCGGCTAGGAGGCCCCTGTGGACCATACCCTCAAGGCGGTCGACCTCGACCTCGGTTCCCTATCGCACGCGGTGGCGGCCCTGGGAGACCTCGCGGTGGCCCAGGTGCGTGCGGCCGTGGACGTGTTCGTCCGCCACGACCTGCCGGGGGCCGAGAAGGTGGTGCGCGCGGACAACGCGGTGGACCTCCAGGACGCCGAGATCGAGCGCAACGCCGTGCGCTTCATCGCGCTTCGCCAGCCGATGGCCGACGACCTGCGCCGTCCGATCGCCGCCATGAAGATGGCGATGCAGTTGGAGCGCTGCGGCGACCTCGCCAAGAACATCGCCAAGCGGGTGCCCCGCCTGGATGCCGCTCCGTCCGAGGCGAAGGCGGCCAGCATCGCCGAACTGGGCCGCATGGCGGCCGAGCGGCTGGCGGCGGTGATCAACGCCTATCGGAGCAACGACGCCCAGGGCGCCTACGACGTCTGGCTGAAGGACACCGACATCGACGAACGGCATGAGGGGGTCGTCCGCGAGATCGTCGCAGGCATGGCGGCCGAGCCGGACTCGGTGGGCGACTCCATCCACCTGCTCTTCATCGCCAAGAACCTCGAGCGTATCGGCGACCATGCCACCAACGTGGCCGAGCTTGTGCACTACCAGATCACCGGGACCGATCTGTCGAACCGCCCGAAGCTCTAGGGTTGCGTCCCGACCCCGACGCCCCCGAACATGGCGGCGTGGTTGAGTGAGGGCCGGGCGTGACATCAGAGATCGTACGACTGGCGGATCGCCGCGCGTTCCTGCAGCGGTCGGCGGCGCTTGGCGGCCTGGGCCTGCTGGGCGGTTGCGCCACCACGGGCAAGGCCGCGCTGGCTGTCCCGGGCTTCCGCGCCCCGCTGGCGCTGGCGCCCATCAAGGCCCGCGCCGACCGGATCATGAACATCACCGTCTGCCTGCGCCCCTTCAGGGCCGCCGGGCCGCGCCTGGAGGGCGAGACGGTGGGCGACAAGCTGGTGGTCCACAACTACGGCCATGGCGGCAGCGGCTGGTCGCTGTCGTGGGGCTCAGGCCTGCTGGCGGTGAAGATGGCCCTGGCCGGCGGCGAGCGGGACATCGCCGTCATCGGTGGCGGCGCCCTGGGCCTGGCCGCCGCCACTATCGCGCAACGGGCTGGGGCGCGGGTGACCATCTACGCCAAGGACCGCCTGCCCGAGGCGCGATCGGCCCGGGCGACGGGCATCTGGTCGCCGGACAGCCGCATCGCGCTGGCCGGCTCGGTCGGCGCGGGCTTCCCGGCCTACTGGGAGGAGATGGCGCGCAAGTCCTTCCGTATCCACCAGCAGTATCTGGGCCTGGCCGACCGGCCGGTGGAATGGACCGAGCGCTACATCCTCTCGGACGGGGCGAGCCAGCTTCAGGCTCCGCCGCCGATGGCCTTCGCCCACTACGAGTCCCGAATATCGGACCTGACGCCGGCGACGGAGCAACTGCAGCCCGGCCAGCATCCGTTCCCGGTGGCCCGGGCGCGGCGCCAGTCCTTGCCGATGTTCAACATCGCCGCCTACGGCCACATCCTGACCAACGACTTCCTGCTGAACGGCGGCAGATTCGAAGCGATGGAGTTCCACACCCCCGCCGACCTGGCGGCGCTGAAGCAGAAGGTGGTGATCAACTGCACGGGCTATGGCGCGAGGGCGCTGTGGAAGGACGAGAGCATCGTGCCCGTCCGCGGCCAGATCGCCTGGCTGATCCCCCAGGAGGAGGTCACCTACGGCGTCTACTATCGCGGCGTCGGCACGGTGTCGCGCCACGATGGGATGGCAGTCCAGAACTCGGGCGCGGACGAATCCTACGGTTACAACGACGCCAACGAGGCGCCGGACCGGGCCGAGGCGGACGCGGCGGTCGCGACCATCGCCGCCCTGTTCCAGCCGCGCGCCTGACCTATATTGGGTGAGCTGCGGCGGGCTACGACGGCCCATCGGCGCGCCGGCTATCGGCCCCAGTCCGGACGATGGGTCAAAGCGTCATCGCAAGAGCGCTTTCCCGCCGCAGCAGCCTAGTCCCCCATATCCTCGTCATCCCCGGGCTTGTCCCAGGGATCCAGAGACGCGGGCGACGGTAGATGCCCGCGGCGGCGGCGAGGCGTGAGCAATGCGCCATCGGTGTGTCTGGATGGCCGAGACAAGCCCGGCCATGACGAGCAAATGGGCAGCCCGACTACTGCTGCTGTTGCTGCATCTGGTGCAGCCGCTGCTGGTGCTGGTAGGCGGCCGCGGCGCTGGCCCGGCGGCCGGACGGCATGGCGCGGGCGTTGGCGCTGGATACCCGCAGGAATTCCGGGTCGCTCAGCGCCGCACGAGCCTTGCGCACCGAGACCCCGACCGCGAGTTGGCTCTCAGACTCGCCCTTGTAGACCCCGCGCGACGGCGGCACGTCGGAATAGTCGCGCCCAACGGCGCAGGCCACGTGTCGTTCGGTGGCCGGGGTGTTGTTGGTCGGGTCGAAGCCGATCCAGCGCAGGCTCGGCAGGAACACCTCCACCCAGGCATGGGTCGCGTCGGGGTCCGACCGATCGCCGTGCTTGCGATCGGTGAAGAGGTAGCCGGACACATACCGCGCCGGGATGCCCCAGGAGCGGCAGATGGCGATCATCACGTGGGCGAAATCCTGGCAGACCCCCTTGCGCGCCTTCAGCACGTCGTCGATCGGTGAGTCCGCCCGGGTGACGCCGGCCTCGTAGCCGAAGGAATCGTAGATCAGCTTGGCAAGCTCGCGCACCGCGCTCAGCGGGTCGCGGCTGCGCATGGCGTCCACCTGGTGCTCGGCCATATAGGCCCGCAACGCTTCGCTCTGCCGGGCGAAGCCGTGTGGGTGCAGGAAGTCGAAATTCTCCCCGCGCAGGAATTCCGAACGCAGGCGGTCCCACTCGCCGCGGTCCAGCTGGTCCGGGGCCGGCGGGGCGGGCTGGGTCTCCACCGCCGAGCGGGCGGTGATGGTCAGCTTGTCGTGCGGCTGGGGCACGTCGAAGTGGTAGACCGCGTTGCCGAAGCTGTCGGGGTAGGAGAACACCTGGGCCGGCGGGTCCAGTTCCAGGTCGAAGCTGACCAGCCGCTGGCGGGCGCTCTTCTGCGGCTGCATCCACACTTCCATGACGCTTTCGCGCACGAGAGAGGCGTAGCGGTACTGGGTGACGTGGCGGATCTCGAGCAGCACGGGTTCTTGCGTCCTTAAGCCGGCAGGCGGTCTTCGAGGGGGTAGGCGACGAAGGCGTCGTAGAGGCTGCGGTGGATGGTGGCGCACTCGTCCAGCACCGTCTTCAGGAACGCGCTGGGACCCTGGGCCTCCACCTCGTCCATGTCGGCGTACTGCATCCGCGCCCTCAGCCGGCCGGCCAGGCGGTCGGGACCAACACTGCCGGCCATCCCGGCATGGCGGATGATCGCCGACAGATGGCTTTCGATCTCCTGGGTGCAGAACCGGATCGAGCGGGGGAAGTCCTCGTCCAGCATCAGGAACTTCAGGATCAGGCGCGGCTGCATGTCGGCGGTGTGGGCGCGCAGGTAGGGCTCCAGCGCGCAGCCCATCCGCAGCACGCTGGTGAGCGCGAAGTGGTCGGAGATCGGCTTGCGCCTGCGCCCCTCGCCGAACACCACTTCCAGCAGGGAGCCGATCAGCTGGGCCCGCTCGAGATAGACCCCCAGCAGCAGGAAGCTCCAACCCTCGCCGTGGCTCATGGTGGCGTCGCCGGCGCCCTTGAACAGGTGCAGGTCGGCGATGGTGTCGTGCAGGAAGAGCTGCGAACCGTCTTCGAACGAGCGTTGCGCATCTGGATCGCTCATCCGTAGATAGATGAGGTTGAGCCGCTCCCAGGTCTCAGTGGTGAGCTGGTCGCGGACCTGGCGGGCGTTTTCGCGGGCAAGCGCGATCGAGGAGAAGATCGAGCCGTCGTCGTCCCGGTCCAGCGCCAGGGCGCGGGCGGCGTCGTAGGGGTTCTTGGCCTTGGCCACATCCGCGTCGCCGACCGCGGCCAGGGCGATCCGCGCCACCTGGGACGCCGCCTCCGAGCGGTCCAGCGTCGCGTTCAGCATCACGTCGGAGAGCCGGCACATGTGCTCGGCCCGCTCCACGTAGCGGCCGATCCAGTAGAGGCTGTCCGCGACCCGAGCTAACATCATCCCTTGTCACCCTTGGTCTCGGACAGCACCCAGGTGTCCTTGGATCCGCCGCCCTGGCTGGAGTTCACCACCAGCGAGCCCTTGCGCAGGGCCACGCGGGTCAGGGCGCCGGGGGTCACGACGATCTTCTCGCCGCAGAGGATGAAGGGCCGCAGGTCCACGTGCCGGGGCTCCACCGCGTGGTCGATCAGGCAGGGGGCGGTGGAAAGCTGGATGGTCGGCTGGGCGATGTAGTTCGCCGGGTCGGCCCGTAGCGCGTCGGCGAACTCCGCCTGCTGGGCCTTGGTGGAGTGCGGGCCCACCAGCATCCCGTAGCCGCCCGAGGCGCCCACGGCCTTGACCACCAGCTTGTCCAGATTGGCCAGCACGTGGCTGAGCTGCGCCGGCTCGCGGCACAGGAAAGTCTCGATGTTGGGCAGGATCGCGTCCTCGCCCAGGTAGTATTTGATCATCTCCGGCACGTAGGCATAGACGGCCTTGTCGTCGGCGACGCCTGTTCCGGGGGCGTTGCAGATCACCACGTTTCCGGTCCGGTAGGCGTTGAACAGGCCGGCCGCGCCCAGCGCCGAGTCCCGGCGGAAGGTGAGGGGGTCGATGAAGTCGTCGTCCACCCGACGGTAGATCACGTCGATCCGGCGCAGGCCCGTCGTGGTGCGCATGTAGACCATGTTGTCGTGCACCACGAGGTCGCGGCCCTCGACCAGGGGCACGCCCATTAGCCGCGCCAGGTAGGCGTGCTCGTAGTAGGCGGAGTTGTAGACGCCCGGCGTCAGGACCACGACCTGGGGATTGGGCCGCCAGTCGGCCGCCATGCCCTTGAGCGTGGTCAGCAGGAGGTCGGGATAGCGGTCGACCGAGCGCACGCCCGCGCCCCGGAAGGTGCCCGGGAACACCCGGCGCGAGGCCTCGCGGTTGGCCAGCATGTAGGAGACCCCGGAGGGGACGCGCAGGTTGTCCTCCAGCACCGCGAACTCGCCGTCCGGCTGCCGGATCAGGTCCGAGCCGCAGACGTTGGCGTAGGCCTTGTGCGGAACATAGAGGTTCTGCATCTCCCGCCGGTAGGAGGGGGCCTGCAGCACCAGTTCCCGCGGGATCACCCCGTCCATCAGGATCTGCTGTTCGGAATAGATGTCCGCCAGGAACATGTTCAGCGCGCGCAGGCGCTGGATCAGGCCGGCCTCGATCCGCGCCCACTCCGGCGCCGGGATGATCCGGGGCAGGATGTCGCTGGGGATGATCCGTTCGGTGGAGCTGTCGGCGCCATAGACCGTGAAGGTGATGCCCTGGAGCAGGAAGAACCGCTCCTGCGTCCGCTGGCGTTCGGCCAGCTCGTCGGCGGTCAGGGTGGAGAGCCGGGCGTCGAGGGCGCCATAGTGCGGCCGCACCGCACCCTCCGGCGTGAGCATCTCGTCGTAGGGGGCCAGGGTGGGAGCCGGAGGGGCCGCCACATCCAGGGCCGGGTCGTCCCGCCTGACGCTCACGATGGAATCCACGCCTTCCCGCCACTCAGCATGTTGAATCTGTAGGACGCTTACGGGCCTGCCGGAAGCGGTGCGTCGAAATTCATCGCGCCGGGCGGCGTCGAACGGTCACTGCCCACCAATTAGGCGCCTACTTTGGATGACATGGAACGGCGGCACGGCTACACCCGGCCCAAGGGGCACGAGCGAGGATTCGGGCTTGGGTCGACTGCTGTATGCCGTCGCCGCCTCGGCGGCCATCTGCGCGCCCTGCCTTGCCGACGCCGCGGAGCCGAAGGCGGTGGTCCAGGGCGATATGGACCCCGAGCTGCGGACGATCGTGGAACGGGTGATCGGGGAGACCGATCGACCGATTGAGAATCGCTTTGAGGCGCGCAGGCGCGCCCGCGCGGCGGCCGAGGATGCGATCGCGGTTCTGCGCTCCGAGGGCTACTACGCCAACCAGGTCGAGGCGGAAGTGAGCGAGGCCGACCCGCCACGCCCGTTGGTGCAGATCGTCCCTGGCCAGCGCTTCGTCCTTGGCCCCCCCGGCATCGCCTGGCAGGGCGTGGCGCCCGACACGGAGTCGGAGGCCGCCGCACGCGCGGCCATGGGGCTGACGCCTGGCGCGCCTGGCCGCGCGGTTGATGTCCTTGCCGCCGAGGGACGTGTCGTGGCGGCGGTCCAGAAGCGCGGTTACGCCGACGCCGTGGCCGAGCCGCGCGAGGTGATCGTCGATCACGCCGACCACACCGTGCGTCCGACCTACCGCATCGCCGCCGGAATGCTGGTTCGGCTGGACGGCCTGGACATCACGCCCGGCGGACGGACCAACCCGGCGTGGCTGCGCAGCCTGGCGCCCTGGGAGTCGGGCGACGCCTATGATCCCGACGACGTGGCCGAGCTTGAGCGGCGGCTGTTGGACACCAGTGTCTATGACTCGGTCACGGTGGCGCTGGCCCCGCCGGAGAAGGCCACGCCCGAGGGATTGCGCCCCATCGTGGTGAGCCTGTCCGAGCGCAAGCCCCGGACCATCGAGGCCGGCGCCAGCTACTCCACCAGCGATGGGGCTGGCGTCAACGCGCGCTGGACCCACTACAATCGCCTCCTGCGGGCCGACACCATTGCGCTCTACGGCCAGCTCGCCAGCCGTGACAGCCGCGCTGGCGTCGAGCTGAGCCTGCCCCACTGGCGGCGTCCGGCGCAGACCCTGAAGACCGGGGCGGGAGCCTACAAGGTGCGCACCGACGCCTACGACGAGACCGGCGTCGGCGCGAACGCCGACGTCACTCGGCGCTATGGCAAGACCTCTTACGTCACCGCCGGCGTGTCGATCGACTACGGCCAGACCAAGGAGCTGACCGCCGCGGGCGCCGGGATGCTGACGACGCTCGGCCGCGACCTGGTCACCCTCCAGGCCCTTGGCGACGTGCTGCTGGACAAGTCGAACGACCCCCTGAACCCGACCCAGGGCTGGCGGCTGAGCGCCCGGCTTGAACCGACCCTGATCGTGGGCGACACGAACCTGCCGTACCTGCGGGCCGTGGCGCAGGGCTCCTACTATTTGCGCCTCGACAAGGAGGCGCGCACGGTGGTCGCCGCCCGGTTGCGTCTGGGCCGCATCCTCAACGGCACGGTGGACCAGATCCCCGCCTCGCAGCGGTTCTACGCGGGCGGCGGTGGGTCGGTGCGCGGTTTCCCGTACCAGGCCGTGGGCCCGCGCCTGGAGGACGACACCCCGCGGGGCGGGGTGTTCCTGTTCGAATCCTCGTTCGAGGTCCGCCGTGACCTGACGCCCAAGTGGGGCATGGCCGCCTTCGTGGACGCCGGCGCGGTGGGCTCCAGCGGCCCGATCGACTTCCAGGACCTGGCGGTCGGCGTGGGCCTGGGCGTCCGTTACAACCTTGGCTTCGCGCCGATCCGGGTCGACGTCGCCACCCCCGTCGCCCGTCGCAAGGGCGAACCGCCAATCCAGGTCTACGTCAGCATCGGGCAGAGCTTTTGAGCGAGCCCCTCGATACGCCGCCGCCTGAAGGCGAGGGGACCGTCCCGGAAGTCCTGAAGCGTTCGGCGCTGCCCAAGGTGATCACGGCGGTGGCGGTGAGCCTGCTGTTGCTGCTGGTGGGCGTCCTGGCGGTCACCCGCTACGGCGTGCTCATCCCGCAGGTCCGCCTGCTGATCGAGGCCCGCACCGACGGCCTGAAACTGGGCCGGATCGGTCGTCTGAAGGTCGAGGGGCTGTCGGGTGATATCTGGAGCGACGCCCGCGCCCGCCGGCTCACCATCCGCGACGAGAACGGCATCTGGCTCGAAGCCAATAACGTGCATGTCTCATGGCGTTACCTGGAACTTCTGAGGCGGCGCTTCGATGCGGACCTCATCGAGGCCGAGAACGTTCGGGTGCTCCGCCGCCCGACGCTGGCGCCCAAGGGCAAGGACCGCGGCCTGCCGGTCTCGTTCCACATCGACAAGGCTGTCACCCGGCTGATCCTGGAACCGGCGTTCAGCAACACCCGCGGCGTCTACGACCTCAACTTCAACGTCGACGTGGAGCGCAAGGGCGGGCGTAGCGGCAAGGTCAAGGCGCTCAGCGTTCTGCACCCGGGCGACCGTCTGGACCTGGACTTCTCGATCGGTCAGGTCGGGCCGATGCGCATTGTGGCCGACGCGGTGGAGGCCAGGGGCGGCGCCCTGGCCGGCGCCGCGGGCCTCTCGCCGGACCAGCCGTTCAAGCTGATGGTCCGGGCCGATGGGGCGGTGTCCGCCGGGCGGTTCTCGGCAACGGCGACCTCCGGGGCGATCACGCCCCTCTACGCCCGGGGCGCCTGGACCCCGCAGGGCGGCCAGGCGGGCGGGCGACTGCTGCTCACCGCCTCGAGCCTGACGGCGCCCTATTCCGAGCGCTTCGGCCGCGACGTGGTCTTCGGCTTGGCTGGGCGCAAGGCGCGCGACGGGGCCTACGCCCTGAACGCCCGGCTCCGGTCGGACGCCGTGACCCTGCGGGCCTGGGGCGAGGGCGATCTGGGCAAGCGTCAGCTCGGCCCGCGGGGCGTACGGCTCGACGCCCAGGCGGCTTCCCTTTCGAAGATCATCGGCGGCGGCCCGCAGCTTGGCGCCACTCGCGCGGTGGGCGTCCTCACCGGCGAGGCCGCCGCCTGGAAGTTCGCCGGTTCGATGAATGTCGCCGAGGCGGCCCTCGGCGGCTACGGCCTGGCTCGCATCTCCGGCCCGGTCGAGCTCTCGCGCACCCGCACCGGCTTCGCGGTGAACGCCACGGCGACGGGGGCCGGCGGCCGGGGCGACGGCTTCGCGGCGGCGCTGCTGGGCGGCGCGCCTACCGCCACCCTGGACGGGGAGCGGCTCTCCAACGGTCAGCTGCTGCTGAAGCGCCTGGATGTCACCGGTCGCGGTCTGAAGCTTCAGGCCAGCGGCGGCCGCAGCCTGCTGGGCGCGGTCAACTTCAAGGGTCAGGCCGATGTCTCGAACCTGCGGGCCGCCCGTCTGGGCGCCGACGGCGCGGCCACCATCGACTTCCAGGCCTCGCAGGCCCGTTCCGCCGCCCCCTGGACCTTCACGCTGGACGCGCGGGGGGATGGTTTCGCCGTGGGCCTGGCCGAGCTGGATCGACTGCTGGGGGGCAAGCCGCGCCTGCAGGTCCAGGCCAACTGGCAGGCGGGCAAGCTGTCGGTGGCCAAGGCTGCGCTGGACGGCGCCTCTCTCGACGCCAACGCGGCCGGGGTGATGGAGGCCAACCGCAACCTCAACTTCAAGGCCGACTGGACCGCCACGGGTCCGATCCACGCCGGGCCGGTCGAGATCACCGGACGGGCGAGAGGGACCGGCGGCGTCACCGGCTCGCTGACCGCGCCGCGCCTGGACCTCGTGGCCGACCTGGAACAGCTGGACGTGCCGCGACTGCCGCTCCGGGACGCCAAGCTGGCGCTCACCTTCCAGCGCCAGGCGGACGGTTCCAACGGCACGGTGGCGCTGACCGCCGCCAGCGCGTACGGCCCGGCCAAGGCCCGCTCGGACTTCCGCTTTCCCGCAGGCGGCGTGGACCTGACCGAGCTGCTGGTCGACGCCGGCGGCGTCAAGGCGGCCGGGTCGCTGTCGCTGCGCCGGAACAGCCCGTCGGCCGCCAACCTGACCCTGGACGTCGGCAAGGGCGCCCTGCTGGACGCCGGCCGGATCACCGGGACCGCGAAGATCACCGACGCCGCCGGCGGACCGCGCGCCGTCCTCGACCTGCGCGCCGAAGGGGTTCGCCCGCCCGGCTCCACGATCGCCATCCGCAGTGCGCGACTCAGCGCCGACGGCCCGCTGGCCCGACTGCCGTTCGTGGCCAATGCCCGCGGCGCCTCGGGACAGGGCGCCTGGACCGTCGAGGGCCGGGGCGTGCTGAACGACGTCGATCCCGGCTATCACCTCGCTTTCGACGGCAAAGGGATGCTGGGCAAGCGCGACCTGCACACCACGGAGACCGCATCGTTCCGTTTCGGGGGGCCGGAGCAGAGCGCCCGGGTCCGCCTCGCGGGCTCGGATGGCGGCAAGCTCGACCTGGATGCGACCCTGCGCGGCGAGGCTGCGAATGTCCGTGCCCAGGCGGTTGGCCTGGGCCTCAACCTGTTCAACGCCGACCTCGACGGTCGCATCGACGCCACCCTCGCGGTGCAAGGCCAGGGCGACCGCCTGACCGGCACGCTGGACTCCCAGTTGGCCGACGCGCGGGGCAAGGGCACGCCCGCCAACCAGGGGATGGACGGCACGCTGAAGGCCCGGCTGGCCGACTCCACGCTTACCCTCGACGTCGCCACGCTGAACGAACAGGGCCTCAAGGCCAACGCCAGCTTCGTGCTTCCGGCCGAGGCCTCGGCCAGGCCGTTCCGCATAGCCATCGCCCGGCAGCGGCCGATGCGCGGCCGGTTCTTCGCCGAGGGCGAGGTGCGGCCGCTATGGGAACTGGTGATCGGCGGCGAACGCGCCCTGGCCGGGTTCGTCCGCACCGAAGGGACCATTGGCGGCACGCTGGCCGATCCCAACGCCTCAGGCCAGATCACCGTGGATCGCGGCCGGTTCGACGACGGCGGCACCGGCCTGTCGCTGCGCGAGGTGACCCTGAAGGCCGCCTTCACCGAGGACGCCGTCAACGTCACGGAGGCTCGCGGCGTCGATGGCCACGGCGGTCAGCTCAGCGGCCAGGGCCGGGTCAGCCTGTTGCGGGAGGGCGTTTCCAGCTTCCGGCTGGACCTCAAGGGCTTTCGCCTGATCGACAACGAGACGGCCACCGCCTCGGCCACCGGCCAGGCGACGATCAACCGCGCCGCGGACGGCAAGGTGAAGCTGACCGGCGACCTCGTGATCGATCGCGCCGACGTCGCCGCCGACCCGCCGATCCCATCCGGCGTGGTGGCCATGGACGTCAAGGAGATCAACCGCCCCGACGACCTGCCCTCGGCGCTTCCGCCCGGCGTGAAGCGCGGCGACGGCTGGGGTCTGGACGTGAAGCTGCGCGCCCCGCGCCGGGTCTTCCTGCGCGGCCGCGGCCTGGACGTGGAGCTGTCGCTGGACGCCCACGTGGGCGGCACCACCACCGCGCCCGACCTCACCGGCACGGCCCGCGTTGTCCGCGGCGACTACGACTTCGCCGGCAAGCGGTTCGAGTTCGATGACCGCGGCGTGGTCTATCTGTCGACCCGGCCACAGAACATCCGCCTGCAGCTCGACGCCGTTCGCGAGGATCCTTCGCTCACCGTCACCGTCAGGATCCGCGGCACGGCCGCCCGGCCGGAGATCACCCTGGTGTCATCCCCCAGCCTGCCCAACGACGAGGTGCTGGCGAAGGTGCTGTTCGAGCGCTCAGCCTCGCAGCTTTCCCCGGTCGAGGCGGCGCAGCTGGCGTCCACGCTTTCGGCGCTGGCCGGCGGCGGCGGCTTCGACGTGATCGGCAACCTGCGCAACTTCGCGGGCCTGGACCGCCTGGCGTTCGGCGGCGGCGACGAGTCCGGCGTCACGGTCTCCGGCGGCAAGTACCTGACCGACGACGTCTATCTGGAACTGACCGGCGGCGGCCGGGACGGACCGTCCGCCCAGGTGGAGTGGCGGGTGCGCAAGAACCTCTCGATCCTGTCGCGGCTGAGCGGCCAGACCTCGGGGACCGGCGTGAGCCGCGCCGGCTCGGGCAACCGCATCGCGATCCGCTGGCGCAAGGACTACTAGGCCTTGAAGTAGAAGACCTGCGTCGTGGTCGCGAGCAGCCGACCGGCCGGCGACCACAGCTCGCCCGTCTGGTCGCCATAGCTGCGGTGGAAGGTGCGGGCGTCGGCGATTCCCAGCACCTCCGTCGCGCCCTCAGCCGCGAGTTCCTCGGCGCTGACATGGAAGTGGGTGGTCATCGACACCGTTCCGAAGGGGACGATCGCGCGCCTCGCATGGAATATCCTGCCGAAGAAGGCGTCGCCCATGGCGGCCAGAGATGCGTGGTCCAACGCCCGCGGCTCGGCGTCGGCGATCCAGACCTCGGAACGTGTCTCGCCCGTTCCGCCTCCCTGGAAGTCCGGCGCGCCGGCCGCGAACCGGAACCGGTAGCGCCCCGGCCAGTTGGCGCTGGAGCCGCTGTCGTAGATCGGAGCCTCGCCAGGTGAGGGCGGCGTGGCGATCTGCTGCGACCAGCTCTCCCGCCGCTCGGCCATCACCACGGTCGCCACGGCCGCCGGCTCGCCGTCGCCTTGGCTCAGTTCCACCAGCCAGTGCTGCGTCGAGCGGTTGGCCCGCACCAGCCGCGCCGCCACGTCGAAGCGGCCCTCCGCGATGGGCGCTGCATAGTTCACGGTCAGGGCCAGGGGATCGCCCGCCGCGCGGGGGTCGAGGGTCACGGCGCGCAGCAGCACGCTCGCGGTAAAGCCCCCGAACGGCCCGACGAAGGCCCAGTAGCCGGCGCTGGTCTCACCGTGGAGGCGGCCCGCCTCGCCGGGGATCAGGGAGATGGCGGTGTCGAACGCATGGGTCATGCGTCCAACATGGCGACCGCACGCCGCGCGACAACTACCCGGAAGGTAAAGCTCTAGGCGGCTGTCCGTCCGCCACGCCGGGCGTAGGCCTGGGTTCCGCGGGTGAAGACCTTGTCGCTGGGCAGGATCGCTTCGATCGGGATGTCCTTGGCGCCGGCCAGGGAGGCGTAGAGGGCGCCGAAGTCGGCCAGGGTGGCGTCCAGCAGCGCCTGCAGCGACGGGATTACGAAATAGGCCTGCTGGAAGTCGTCGATGCGGTAGGGCGTGCGCATGGTGCGCGCCAGATCGAAACCCAGGCGGTTGGGGGAGGGGTCGTCCAGGGCGAAGATGGATTCCGCATGGCTGGAGACGATCCCCGCGCCGTAGATCCGGAGGCCCGCCGGGGTCTCCAGCAACCCGAACTCCACCGTGTACCAATAGAGTCGCGCCAGGTTGTGCAACTGGCCCAGGCCCAGAGCCCGGAGTCCCCCCTGGCCATAGGCCTCCATGTAGTCGGCGAAAGTCGGGTCGGTCAGCATCGGCACGTGGCCGAACACATCGTGGAAGATGTCCGGCTCCTGCAGGTAATCCAGCTGGTCCGGGCGGCGGATGAACTGCCCGGCCGGGAAGCGGCGGTTGGCCAGGTGCTCGAAGAACACCTCGTCGGGCACGAGGCCCGGCACGGCCACCACGGTCCAGCCGGTCAGCCGCTTCAGCTCCTCGTTGATGCGGTTGAAGTCGGGGATCCCGGCGCGGTGCAGATCGAGCGAATCCAGGCCCTTCAGGAACGGGTCGCAGGCCCGGCCGGGCAGCAGCGCCCGCTGACGCTCGTAAAGCGTGATCCAGACGTCGTGCTCGGCCTGGGTATAGGCGTTCCAGTCCTGGTCGATGGTCCAGTCGCCGCGTGCGCCCGCTGGGCGGCTCAGGGTCGTGCTCTCATGCGCCATGGGGAGAGAATGAGGCCTCCGCGCCGCAAGTTCCCGTCTCTTTGCCCCGCTGGACGACGGCTCGCGGAAACAAAATTGCGCGGCGACGTGGCTTTACGCATAGAAACTGTAGCGCTAGCCTGTTCGGGTTTTGTTTCGGAGCGGGGGCTGCGATGCGGTTGCGTGTGTATGGGCTGCTGGCAGCCATGGCTTGTGTGGCGACGCCTGCGATCGCGGCCGACTGCGGTCGCGGCGAGCAGGACGTCGCGGGGCGCGTGGTGGCGTGCGAGCGGCTCCTGGCGGCGCCGGGCGTCGATGACGACACCGCCGCCCAGGCCCGGGTGATCCTGGCCGAGACCTACATGGACGCCGGCAAGCTGGACGCCGCGCTGGCCCAGGCGGAGGTCGCGGTGAAGCTGGCGCCGAAGCAGCCGGTGGCGCTGGTCACCCGGGGCCATGTGCGCGAGCTGATGCGCAACATCGACGGCGCCTTGGCCGACTACGACACGGCCATCGGCATCGATCCCAAGAACACGATGGCGCGGGTCAGCCGCGGCCTGGTCCGCTTCGCCCGCGGCGACTACGAGGGCGCTCGGCGAGACTACGACGCCGCGATCGCGGTCACGGCGGACGATCCATCGATCTACGTCGCCCGCGCCCGGGCGCTCTACGCCGTCCAGGACGACCAGAGCGCGCTGGACGACCTGCGCCGGGCCGAACGGCTCGAGAAGCCGGACGTGAACCAGATCTACTTCAAGGCCCAGGTGCTGCAGGCGCTGGAGCGCTACCCCGAGGCGCTGGCCGCCTACAACGCCGCCCTGAAGGGGCAGCCCAACGAGCCGGAGCTGCTGGTCGGGCGCGCCGACGTCCTGCGGGCGATGGCGCTGACCGACGAGGCGGCGGCCAGCTATCGCGCCGCCCAGCGGGCGAACCCGAACCTGGTCGAGGCCTACTACGGCCAAGCCTTCATGTTCATGGACGCCGAGGCCTACGACAAGGCGACCGCCGTCCTGCAGACCCTGCTCAAGCGCAAGCCCGACGACCGCGGCGGCCGGCAGGGCCTGGCCCGGGTCGCGGCGCTCCAGCAGCGCTACGACGAGGCCGTGGCGATCCTTGACGGCGTGGTGCGGTCGTTCCCGGACGTGGCGTCGCCGTACTACGACCGGGGCCTGCTCTGGGAGGCCAAGGGCGACCTGGCGCGCGCCGTCGCCGATTTCGACAAGGCGCTGGCCCTGGATGGGGCCATGCTGGACGTCCATCTAGCGCGGGGCCGGGTCCATCTCGCCGCCAAGCGCTACCCCGAGGCGATCAAGGATTTCGACGTCATGGTCGAGCGCAGCCCGGACCTGGCGGCGATCTGGTGGTGGCGGTCACGCGCCAAGTCGCTCGCCGGCGACGCGGCGGGCGCCAAGATCGATCGCGACAAGGCGATGGAGATCTCGCCGGACGTGGTGAAGGGGCTGGACGCCCGGGTCGTCTGAGCCCGGTGGCTTAGTGGCCGATGCCGGGGCGCAGCTTGTACTGGCCCTCGTTGAAGGCGTCGAAGATCAGCGCCGCCTGCGGGTGGCCCACCGGTTGCCCGGTATGGTCCACTTCCAGGTTCTGCTCGGAGACGTAGGCCACGTAGGCGCTGTCATCGTTCTCCGCCAGCAGGTGGTAGAACGGCTGGTCCTTGTGCGGCCGGATATGCTCCGGAATCGAGAGCCAGTACTCCTCGGTGTTCGAGAAGGTGGGATCGACGTCGAAGATCACGCCCCGGAACGGGTAGACGCGGTGGCGGACGACCTGGCCGATGGTGAATTTGGCGAGTCGCGTGCTCATGACCGCGAATCTAACCCTCCGCTCCTGACTGGAAGGTGAACGTAGCGACGGAAAGTCGTCATTCAACCGTCGTCATCTTCCTGGCGCCTG
>Ga0255338_1003094_pt1 | contig 21147 bp, 19 predicted proteins | sample MeOH1_35cm_T4_19_FD_203715 | JGI IMG/M metagenome (GOLD analysis project Ga0255338, IMG submission 203715) | Sandy soil microbial communities from University of British Columbia, Vancouver, Canada - MeOH1_35cm_T4_195 | ecosystem: Engineered > Artificial ecosystem > Sand microcosm > Unclassified ...
TCTCGAGGATCTTTTGGCCGATTTAAAATCAGCTTTTGATAAGGTGAATGGTTGACACTAAGCCTATCGGGAAGGTAACTAATGGACCTTCCTGATTCTCGAATGGCTCGGTAGCTCAGTCGGTAGAGCAGAGGATTGAAAATCCTTGTGTCGGCGGTTCAATTCCGTCCCGAGCCACCATTTTTCGAAGAAAAAATGGTCCTCTAAATCTCTAATCCCTAATTTCATTATTCCACATTTAAGTAAGCTTGCAGATATTTATTCGGAAGCCGCTTTTGCAGCTCCGGGTTTTCTGTTTGTGCTTGTGAGATATCATGACGGAAGTCGATGAAAATACTCGCAAGACCATCTAACATTCTTGAGAAATCCGACTTAACAAAAAGCAACTTTTCTGAAATCGGCGCACTAAAAAACAGCAACCAGGCTATGTCGCTATTTTTTTTCACCTGTTGATGATGTGGTGAAAGCTTATCTATTAGAGGCATATCGTTTTGAAAAGGGACGTAGTGAGTGGCTGCATAAACTCCATTTGGCAGCTCACCTGAAGTCGCTGCTACTAGAATTTCTTTGAAAGACTCCGCCACGGCAAAGCGCGGAAGGAGTACGGCCGGGTCTTCATCGGTCGCAAAGAGATTCAAATGACCATCCCCACGAGTCACCCAGACATCTCCGCGAGAGTTCATGACTTGAAGACCCTCTTCTTTACGAGTTCGCAGGTTCATGCTCTCGGTATTGTGTAAGAACATGGACAGTAAATCGCCTCGAGAGGCTTTGAACGCTCCAGGAAGTTCGCGACGGGCCCATTCTTTGATTTGGATTCGCGGAACACGAATATGGCCAGAGGCAAAAGCATCCGTCAGATAGTGATCCGCGTATCCGTTAAAGATGAGAGCCTTGTTCAAGAGGCTGCGACTGAGGGATGAATTAGATTCTTTTATTTCGAAAGATTTCTTTGCGAACTCGAGTGCCTTTGTGTGGTAGTCCACGTAAGCCACCATGTTGTTCCACGCGAAGTGATTGTAGTTTTGTGTAAGGACTTCGAGGTAACCGGGAATACTGAAGATCCCCGTGGCATCACAGCTAGGATAGTCGATGTCTTCTTCTCTTTGCTGAGAGTGCTTACTTTTTTGCTTGTAGGCGCATTTAATAATCTTGGCGATACCCGAGTTTGTATCTTTGGCGAAGTCCTCAGGGGAGTTGTAATAGTCCGCGGAGGTGAGGATTTCGCCATACTGAAAGGAAAACTCCTTATCGTTGCGAAGAATGTGCTGGTTAGGACATTTTTCTTTTGGAATACCTAAGGATTTACACGCAAGAAGAGAGCCTTCGATACCGAGCTCAAGGTGTTCGCCCTCGGACCATTTGATACCCGCTTGATTCGACCAAGAGGTTGAGGTGAAAAGAAATGCTAAGAGCGCAAATCCAAAGCGAAATTTCATGGGGTATCTCCGATTGATACCCCCTTAAGATCGGAACTTCAGTGAGAGACTTAACAACGATTCTTTGTTTGAGCAAATATCTAGATTAAGGACGCGAAACCCAAAAACTGTCTTTCAAATAAAAGCGCAGTGGCCAAAGAGCAGCATCGCCAGCGTAGTCGATGCCGATTCGTGGAGCGCGAACAATTTGCTTCGGAGAAACTTGAAAACCGTCGTCTTCAACCCAAAGTCCTGAGCGCTTTTTCCAAAGTTTGAGACCATCCTGCTTTCTTGTGATGCCGAAGTAACGGCACAGCTTTCCTGGACCATTGGTATGAAGATCTTTTTTTGAAGGCTTCTCGCTAGAGTGGTGAACGGGTTCGAGTGCACGAATCAGAACAGCTTCGGGATGTCCTTCGTATCGAGTGACGAAGTTCAGGCAATTGTACATTCCGTAAATTAAATAGACGTAAGCATGCCCACCTTCCAGATACATGGTTTTGGTGCGCTCTGTTTTGCGGTCTCCGAAGGAGTGCGCCGCCGGATCTTCAATTCCGGTATAGGCTTCGGTTTCAACAATTCTTCCGGAGAAGACTTTGTCAGAATCATTTTTGAAGTAAAGAATTTTCCCCAAGAGTTCCTTGGCGACTTTCTCCGTTTTCTGAAAATAAAATTCTTGTCCGAGAATCATGCCTGAAATCTAACGGGAAAACCCAAATGAGTCACCCCTGGATTGGCAGTTAGCCGCACCAGGGGATCGCTATAGACCGCAATGCTAGGGTCTAAATTATTTGTTTAAAGATAAAACGGGAGAAAGATTCATGCGCTGAACACGCGGCAGGAAGTATTTTCCCTGCAAGATATCCGTGGTTGGATTATACATATTCATCATGACATAGAAATTACTCCGCGGAACTGGCAACCAGTTTTGCGTCATTCCTCGCGGCTCGTTGGCTGAGATATAAATGTCGAGAGAGCCGTCGGGATTGTACACGAGATTTTTCGAGTAGCTTCCAATGGCATAGCGATTCAGATTGTTAGCTACAAGACTCTTTTGGCGGGCGTTGTAAGGCGCCACCGACCAGAAAGCTCCCACCGGCGGCAAAGTTCCTTTAGCAAAACGTAAGATATAGGTGGTATTTCCATTTAAACGAATATTGTCTGCATCTATGTAAGTAACCGGATGAACGGATTCTACAGGGTTTGATTGACCAAAATAGATTTTGCTGAGAGCCGCACGCATAATGGGATTCGCCAGGACATTTTTGTCGTAAGAGAGAATGTAATTCCAGCCATTGCGACGGGCGACGAGGTCTTTTTTGATACTTCGATCCATGTCGATTTCAGCAGCAGCGATGGCGCGAGTGTAAGAATCCCGATTTTCTGGATTCGTGACGAAGCGAGAGGTTCTTACGCCGGCACCAATATTGACGTTGCGAAAGCGAGCCATCATCGCAGAATTGAGATCTGCGGGCTCATTTTCTCGAAGAGCAACGCCAAGCTCATCAAAGAATCCAATGCCGGCATTTGCGATAAGACGTGGATCCATCTCAGCCGTCATCGGGGCTTTCAGGAGGGGAGCTTTCGCGAGCTTTTGCTTTCTGAGATAGACGGCATAAGGCTTTAGATCGTATTTGCGAATGAGTTTGTAAGAGGACTTTACTTGATCGGGGCTCGTGGCCTCAATCCTGCCGTTGATCCAAGCAAAGTTTGTCGGTACCCGAATATGTTCAAACCCTACAGGTGTTGAACCAATATAATGAGGCCCGGTGACAAAGAACTTTCCTGGGGATTCACCACGAGTACGAGACGAAATAATGAAGAGGTTAGTATCAAAAGCGTCATAGACTTGAAGACTGTAGTAGCGGTCTTTGATTTTGGGAGTTTGTAAAACTAGCGGTTGGTCTCTTAGATCTAAGAACGCCGAAGAGTATAATGTGTCTGGAAGTGGATTTGCGACATTTCGATCCTGTGCTGTCAGGGGACGGGTTGCATGGAAAAAGTGATTGAGAGGAGCATGGCCGTATCCAGATGTTGTCGTCATGAGTTTCTTGGTCCGCTCAAAACGAACAAGGGGATACCCCCAAAGATAGGCGTCTTTAGCAACCCCTTCTAAGACAACCGTCTTTTTAACCTCTGCAATCGGTACAGACTGGGTGTCATTTGCGGCTAACGAAAAGTTTGGAAGAATAAGAACAAGAGCCAAACACCAGGCCGATGATTTCATACTCGCCTCCAAAGCAATTGCTTAGAATGCTAGCATGGCCGGAATTTCGGGCGGTGGTTAAACCCTGGAAGAAATCGAGATACCTGTTTAGCCGCAGGTGTCGGGGCTCTTAGAATGGCAGCGAAGAGCATCTTGAAAAGCAGGCTGTGAGAGGAAGATTTGCTCAATACGATTTTGAAGATTGGGATGGGTTTGTGCCCAATCTCTTTTCTTTTCTCCGCCGCACGCAAGGCTTAGAAAAAGTAATTGGGATTCAAAAGCCTGCTTGCCGGCGGCCTTCTTATCTCTTTCAAGAGCGATCTTCTCTGAGAGAACTTTGGAGGCGACCCAGTCGGCAAAAATCTCATCGACTTGTTTTTTGGGGTAGCCTTTAAAGCAAGGGATATATGTCTGCAATTTTTGAACGACGTGACCGAGCTCGTGAGCCAATATCTGCTTGAGTGTGCTTTCGGGATAGCTCAGCAGACTTGGGCATACATACACGCGATGCATGCCAGGGATGTAAATGGCGTTAGGGCGATCGCATGCGCCCGGAAAAACTTTTTTAATAGAGGGCTCTTCAAAGCTTCCTAAAGTCACTGTAGAGATAGCTTTTACGAGCGCCTGAAAATTTTCAGACGGAATCGATGATTTCCTTTGCGCTAAGAGATCGATAATAGCTGCTTGGTTTTCAGCAAAAAGAGACTGAAGACTGTCAACATTGTGATTTCCCGAAGAAAGATTTTTTATATCGAAGCTGAGAATAGAATTAGTGACCTTCATTTGATCGCAGAGCATTTGCATGGAACACGCGGGGCGTGACGAATTCGCGAAAAGAGTTGTACTGAAAAAAAGACAAAACAACTGACTTGCGACAAATGCTTTCATTTATTCAGTGAAACATCTTTTGTCATTTGTAAGTAGAATTTTTAACAATATCGGAGGTCTAGTTTTTGCAAATAAAACTGAGTTGGCGGCCCGCTTTTTCTTTATCGCGGCGATGCGAGTGGAATCTTCTATCAACAAACGTGTCTATGTGGAGACTAAAAAGATTTTCATGTGTCACACCACAGTTTTGCAATTGCGTGCGCATAACTTGGTGGAGATCTACCAAAGATTTTTCTGCGTTGATGTTTTTGTGATAGAGGCTGCTTTCTGTGGCAGCGCTAAAACCAATACTAGAAAGGATTTCATCGCGCACGCTGTGGCTGACTTCGAAACTTGCCATCTGAATGTGCGGTCCTACGATCACATGGGTATTTTCTGGTGTGGCACCCATAGTTTGAAGGCGTTTGAAAGTTTTCGGAACGATTTGATTGGCAACTCCACGCCAGCCAGCGTGAATGCCGGCAATCGTTTCCGTTTTCGAATCAAAAAGGAAAACGGGGATACAGTCCGCAGTCGAAATACACAGTGCGGTTTTTTCAAGCTCAGTGAAGTGAGCATCGGCTTCGACCTGATAATCTAAATCGACACTTTTAGAATGGACTACAACGTCTCCATGAGTTTGCTTTACGCGAATAAAATCAAAATCCGTAAACGACGCGTTCAAGTTTAAGATCTGAGACTTTTCTCCACCCAGCAGGACCGTTATTTTTTGGGTTTCGATCAAGTAACCAAGATTGGTTTCAGTCATTTTCATTCTAAACCCCACGTCTTAATTAGAGCTTTGATATCCTCAGGCCAATCTTGTTTGAAGAAGAGATCTTTTCCGGTGAGAGGATGAGTAAAACCAAGTTCCGCAGCATGAAGTAAAAAACGATCGAGCTTTTTGAGTTCCGATTGAACTGTCTTAGAAGCAATATTCTTGATTTTCTTATCTGCCCCATAGAGGTCATCACCGGCAATGGGTGTGCCTTTCTCGGAAAGATGCACACGGATTTGATGTGTTCGGCCTGTCTCAAGTTTCATTTTGTTGTAACTAAGGCCGCCGTGATTGTTGACCATCTCATAGTGAGTGACAGCCCACTTTCCAGAAGGAGGTTCTGGAGTTTTGGCGGTTTGAATTTTGCGATCCTCGCCAAGAACAGAAGCGTAGCGTTTGCGATCCCCGGGGTGTCTTGCTAAGTAAGACTGTGAAGTGCCTTTGCCAGGCTTGGGTATACCGATGCAAACGGCGTAATAAATACGATGGATGCTGCGCTCTTTAAACTGTCGGGTTAAAACATCATGAGCTTTGTCGTTTTTGGCGACGACAAGAATACCACTGGTTTCTTTATCCAGACGATGAACAATTCCCGGTCGTTGTTCGCCGAACTTCATGGAGAGATCTTTGGTGTGATGAATAAGGGCATTCACCAATGTATCTTGCGCATGCCCAGCTGCGGGATGAACCACAAGCCCCGAAGGCTTGTTGATCACAATCACATGCTCATCTTCAAACAGGATATCCAAAGGAAAATCATAGGCTACAAGTTCTGTCGGTTCTGGCTCTGGCAGCTGAATTGAGATCTCATCACCATTTTTTAAAACCGAAGAAGCTTTTCCGGGACGGCCATTGACGAAAACGCGGCCGTCTTCAATCAAATGAGACGCTCGCGAGCGAGTTTCAATTTCTGGTCGCAGGGCTAAGGCTTTGTCGAGCCTGAGTCCCAGCATTTCTTCAGTACAACTAAAGGAAAGAATCATTTGGGTAGAGTGTTTGTTTTCAACACTTTCATGTAAGAATCAGCGACTTTTTTCTCGTTAAGGCCGAGGATTTTCGCCATTTGCACGACATAGCCACGGATAAACACCGGGGCTGGCAAACTTTCAGGATCCATCTTTTCAATGGCCTTGATATAATAGCTATTGATCTTGGTGGTCTCGCTCATTTTCTGAACGCTGATATTTTTATACTCACGAACCTTTGTCAGAAATTCCCCGCTCCACTCTTCGCGACCGGAAATTTCTTTTTCAAAAGTGGTATCTTTTTTGTATTCAGCCTTTTTCTCTTCTTGTTTTGGCTCTGGGAACATCTGCTTGCTTGCAGTCACAATCGCCGCGTAGGAGAGATCTTCCAATTGGAATCGGCCGCTGAGCAGGCGTTGATCATAAACGCTGCGAAGATTTTTATTGCCTAGGACTGAGTAGGCTTCTTCAATCAGGCCCAAAAGTTCACGAGCTTCTTGTTCGGAGAAAATGGTGTAGATCGCAGGATTATCACCAGAGTAAGTGGCCTTAGCTCTTTCATAAGCCTTGGTCACTTCGTGTTGGGCAGAATTCGCATTCAGCTCCAAGATATCGTAATAATTGTTTCTCGATCCTATATTCATCCGTACCTATTATATTACGGCGCGAAGTTCCTTAGGATCAATAAGATGTTTGCAAGTCGCTAAAAATTGGCCCGCTAGAGGAGTAAATGGCTGAGCGATCAAAACAGGCTCGCGATTGCGAATCGACTGCCACACCGCATTGTCATAATCGATGGGGCCTAAGAAATCGACTTTGAAATCATAATATTTGTAGCAAACACTTTTCATCGAGTGACCTAACTCTGAGTTTGCTTGGCTACGACAAGAGTTCACGATCAATCGAAGAGGCTTCGACATCAAACCTTCAAAATGATCGGGTTGAATGCCGGAGTTTTGTTTTAGATAAGTTCTAAAAGAGAAATGCTTTCCAGTCAGACCACTGCGGCTTTCTCTGAGAGTTTTGATCATATGATCGTAGGCTTCAGGAATGCTGTGTTCTTGGAGGGAATAGCAAACGAAAGATTCAATAAAACGATAAGTTTTCTCGATAGTTGTGGGCTCAGGTGAAGCGAGCAAGATTTTCTCGTCAGCAAGCTTGAGCATTTCTAAGTGACTTGAAATAGCTCCTGCGCCGAGATCGACAAGAACGATATCGGTGTTGAGTTTTCTCATCTCGGGGACAAGATGGCGAATTTGTTCCACAGTCACATCCGTAGGTGCCCATGCATCCCAGAATCCCTGAATGTAAGAAACGCGTGGAATCGGAGTTTCGATGGTGAGTTCTTGCAGAGTTTTTGTACCTTCGAAGAAATGACGAATGCTCTCCGTAGAAGGAGACAAGCCAAACATGGTATGAATATTCGCGCCGCTGAGATCAAGATCAACAATGGTGACGGAGTGGCCCATCTTGCTGAGGCAGATTGCCAAACTAGAAGTTACGAAGGTTTTACCGACGCCACCTTTACCTGATGCCACCGTCCAAATTTTCGCGGGAGTTCTATCTGTGTGTGAGCGTTTGATCTCGACGACATCCTGCGAGTCATTATCCAAGTCACGTTCCATGGGACTTACTCCGAAGTTATTTGAGAGGTGAAATTACAATTCCCTTTCTTGTCTCTTCGGCTTCGGAGGCGCGGATATAAAGAGGGACAAATGAATTCCATTCGATGGTCTTGTTAAGTTTTGCACGCTTTTCAGCAAGCAAACCCAAAGTTTCAGCAAGAGGCTGATCGTGGAACTGCGAATCCCTGTAAATTTTTTTTTTCAACTCTTCAGGTAGGTACTCTTGATAAGTTTCATAGCCATCGCCGACGACCAATACATCTTGCGTGATGAGGCTTCCCAGTTTTTGCACTGGAACTGCTTCCGGGCCGATGATGTAAGATGGCTCTGGACCTTTGTTCAGGTCAAAGAGACCCAAGTACACCATGTTCTTGTAAGCATTGATGATTGATAAAACCGGCAGCGAGGTTTTTACAGCCGCCGCGAGCAAGACTAACGAATCAATTGTTACGAGGGGCTTGTTGTAAATATAAGAAAAACTTTTACCCGCATTGGCCGCAACGCGGATGCCGGTGAAACTACCGGGGCCTTGGCCGACGGCAAATACATCGACGTCTTCAAGCTTGATATTGGATTTTTCTAAGCAGTTGTGGATGAACTTGTTGAGAACCTCGCTATGGGATTTCTGACGGAGAGAGGACTCCATTGCCAGAACATGGCCGTCTTTGATCACCGCCACCCCGCCAAGCCGGGTGCTGGTTTCCATAGCGAGTACGATCATAATCTAATTACATTCCAAACAAACGAGTGAAATCATTAAAGAGTGCAAAGACCATCAAGCTCATCAAAAGAACGAGACCCACTTGCTGTGCGATTTCCATCTTCTTCATGCTGATTGGTGCGCCTTTCAAGCCCTCGATGGTATAGAACAAAAGATGTCCGCCATCAAGAACCGGAATCGGCAACAAATTCAGAATGAAAAGATTCACAGAAATCAAACCCATCATTCTTAGGAAAGGGCTGATACCAATCTTGAATGTTTCGCTGGCTGCCTGACCGATAGAGATCACGCCGCCGATGTTTTTTGGAGAAACTCTTCCTTCAAACAAGCGAACAAAGCTCATCACCGTCATCACTGATACATCCCAAGTGCGCTGAACGCCGATTTTCACGGCTTCAACAGGGCTGTTAGTGCTGACTTTTACAAGTTCGGGCATGGCAAAGTTGATATAAGGAGCTACACCGATGGTGTAGCGTTTATCTTCCACACCACCTGGAGTCATTTGCGAAATCATTTGCGGAATAATAGTCATTTTCAAAACTTCAGTACCGCGAAGAACTTGGACTTTCACGCCTTCTTTGTTGCCGTCATAAGATTTCACAGATGAGATCACATCATCCCATTTTTCAATTTTTGTCTCATTGATCTGCAGAATGCGATCGCCAGGCATCAGACCCGCGGCTTTTGCTGGAGTTCCATCCATGATAGTTCCGAGGTAAAGATCAGAACTTTCCAATTTCAAAGTGCTAAAGCTGAATTTTGGCAAAGTCGCCGGCGCCAAAGTGATGCTCATGCTTTCCGTTTTTGGATTCTCAGCAGAAGGGCCACGTTCTACATCTATTTGCAAAGCTTTCTTTGGATCTTGTTTTGCTAAAGTCACTTCAAGATCGCGCCAGTACAAAACAGGTTCACCATTAATTGCAGTCACTCGGTCGCCAGTTTTTAAACCCAATGCGGCGAGAGGAGAATCCAATTGCACGCCAATTAAAGCAGCTTTCGACATTGGCGAAAGACCTTCCACTTCACCTACCGTTGGATCTGTGCTGAGTACGTTGGGATTTGGTTTGCCTGCGACGTCTACCTTCAAAGAGCTTTTCTCGGCGCCTCTTTGAATGTCGATCATTGCTTGAGTGTCATGAATGTCAGCAAGCTTGCCTTCAAACTCTTCCCATGTGTTCACGGACGTTCCGTTCACAGAAAGAATCTTGTCGCCAGGTCTGAAGCCTGCAGCATAAGCCTTAGAGTCGGTTGTTAAATCACCCACTTTGGTGGCGCGATAGTCTTCACCAATGAACGCGACGACAAAAAAGACGAAGATTGCAAAGAAGAAGTTCATCAAAGGGCCTGCAAGCACGATGGAAATTCTTTGCCACACATTTTTATGCGTGAATGAGAAGGGTTTATCGGCTTCGGGAATTTCAACTCCCGGCTGATCACCAAACATTTTTACGTAACCACCTAAAGGAACGATTGAAATACAATAGTTCGTATCGCCACGCTTGTATTGGAAAATCTTTTTTCCAAATCCAAGACTGAAAATTTCCACGCGGACGCCACAAAGGCGCGCGATAATGAAGTGTCCGAATTCGTGAATAAAGATCAGAATTCCGAGCAGAATCACGAAAGGAACGAATGAGGAAAAAGCTTTATGAAGAAGAGAGATAATAATTTCCATATTTCTCTATTTTACTAATAGAGGCACTGTATCAGCTAGGAAATTTACAGATTGGTGTGGTGAATTACCCGGACCTAGACGTTTTACCTGATGCTTTTTTAATACTGTGACTCAAAAAGAGAAGCGACGAGCATTAAAACAGGGCTGGCAAATAACACCCCGTCGATTCTGTCTAAGATCCCGCCATGTCCTGGCATCAAGCTTCCCGAGTCTTTGACGTCTGCAACGCGTTTAATAAGCGACTCAAAAAAATCTCCAAATTGGGCGACGAAACCTGCACAAACGGCCATAACAAGGATCGCATTTAATTGAATTTGCGGAAGAAAATGGGAACAAACAAAGCCAGCTACAAGCGATCCTGCCAAACCGCCGATCGAGCCCTCCCAAGTTTTTTTAGGCGATAAACGGGGATTAATTTTATGCTTTCCGAGAGTTATTCCAACAAGGTAAGCACCAACATCGCCCGTGAAAACGACCGCTAAAAGAGTCAAAAACCACATCATCCCATTGTTTAAATCAAGAAGGCGATAAGCATAAGAGGGCAGAAGTCCCAGATAAACAAATCCCAAGACCGCTTTGGCTTGATACTCTACGAGCCCTTCAAGCTCCGCGAAACTTTGGTGCGAGAGGAGGCTTAAAACCAAGAATAAGACGATCAAAACCGAGAAAGCGACCACCGCAAAGGATGGATAGTTCGCGGCAACGTGGAAGATTAATAAAAGCAGCACATAAAAGAGGCCTTTATGAAATCGACCTGAATTCTTTGGCAGTAAAATTTGAATCAGCTCATAACCGCCGATAAAAACCGTAGCATAGACAAGAAGTTTAAGACCCGTGCTTTCAAAGAAATAATAGATAGAAAACAGAATAACGAGGGCAACAACAGCAGAAAGAGTTCTAATGAGAAAGGTTTTCGTCATTTTGTGCAATAGCTCCGAATCTTCTTTGACGGCTTTGATAGTCCAAAAGGGCGTTATCTAGGCTGGCTTCAGTAAAATCTGGCCACAGCGTGGATGTAAAGTAAAATTCGCTGTAAGCCGCTTGCCACATCAAGAAGTTGGATAAGCGAAGCTCTCCACTTGTGCGAATAATCAAATCAGGATCTGGCATTGGAAAGGTGCTAAGAGCCGCATTGATGACGGATTCGTCGATATCGCTGCCCTTGATTTCACCGGCCGCGACTTTGGCAACGATGGTGCGAACCGCTTCGGTGATTTCTTGACGAGAACCATAGCTGAGCGCAAACACCAACTGCAAGCCTGTGCATTTTGCAGTTGCTTGCATCGATTTAGTAATCGCGTCGCGAACGTCTGCCGGGATTTTAGAGATATCCCCAATGATAGAAAAACGGATGTTTTCCTTCACCAAGTTTTCAGTTTCTTTTTTGAGGTAACGACGAAGAATGTTCATCAAGAACGATACTTCGGATTCAGGACGGAGCCAGTTCTCAGTGCTGAAAGCATAAAGAGTCAAATGCTTGATCCCTTTGCGTGAGCAGGCTGTGATGATGTCCTTCGCGACGCGAGTCCCTTTCACGTGGCCAAACACACGCGGTTTACGGCGGAGCTGGGCCCAACGCCCATTTCCGTCCATAATAATTGCAATGTGTTTTGGTAAAGCCATGTAGTGGGACTCCCGAGAAAAAGCTCTGGCCTGAGCTTAGATGGTCAAGATGCTTTTTTCTTTTTCGTCCGCGATCTGGTCGATTTTCTTAATAAAATCGTCCGTCATTTTTTGGATTTCGGTTTCAGATTTTTTAGACTCATCCTCGCTGATCGCCTTATCTTTCAAAGCCTTTTTAACAGCTTCGTTGGCATCACGGCGAACCATACGGATCGCCACGCGAGAATCTTCAGCCACCTTCTTCACTTGCTTTGCCAGGTCTTTACGGCGCTCTTCAGTGAGGTCTGGAACTTTCAAACGAATGACTTTACCGTCATTCATTGGTGCCATACCGAGGTCACTCTTAATGATCGCGCTCTCGATATCTTTCAAGATCGAAGTCTCCCAAGGAGCGATCAAGAAAGATTTAGCGTCAGGGCAAGAAACAGAAGCGACCTGAGAAAGAGGTGAAAGGCTTCCGTAGTAATTTACTTTAACACCGTCAAGCATCGACACTTGGGCTTTGCCTGTACGGATTTTTTTAAGCTCTTCAACAAGAGCTTTGGAGGTTTTATCCATTTTATCTTGAGCGGACTTTTTTACATCTGCAAGCATGTCTATCTCCTCTTTTATTGAACGAGAGTACCGATGGTTTCGCCCATCACAGCTCTCAAAATATTCCCACGCTTTGTGAGATCGAAAGTCAGGATAGGTAACTTATTATCCATGCAAAGGCTGATAGCAGTAGAATCCATAACCTCTAAGCCTCTGTTCAAAACCTCGATGTAGCTGATTTTATCGAATTTCTTTGCGTCTGCAAACTTTCTCGGATCTTTATCGTAGATTGCGTCGACTTTCGTGGCTTTCATAATCACTTGAGCACTGATTTCCATTGCGCGAAGTGAGGCCGCTGTATCCGTCGTAAAGAACGGATTCCCGGTGCCCGCACCAAAGATCACGATACGGCCTTTTTCAAGGTGGCGGATCGCTCTGCGACGGATGTAAGGCTCAGCGATTTCAGCCATTTCAATAGCTGTTTGCACGCGGGTAGGAACGCCCTCTTTTTCAAGAGCGTCTTGAAGGGCTAGGGCATTGATACAAGTTGCGAGCATTCCCATATAGTCGGCGCTTGCACGGTCCATGCCTTCGGCAGAAGCGGCAACACCACGATAGATGTTACCGCCGCCAATCACGATCCCAATTTCGACACCTGCTTTGAAGGCCTCTGCTACGTCTTGGGCAACTTGCTTAATGACTGTATTGTTGATGCCTTGACCTTGGCTGCCCGCCAAAGCCTCACCACTCAATTTTAGCAAAACTCTCTTATATGCAGGTGACGCCAAATTAGTGACCTTTCATTTGCGCAGCAACTTCAGCTGCGAAGTCTTCAGATTTCTTCTCGATACCAGCGCCCAACTCGAAACGAGCGAAGCGTTTGATCGTAAGATCAGCACCGACTTTTTTACCAACTTCTTTCGCCAAATCGCTGACTTTGATGTCGGGATTTTTAACGAAAGCTTGGTCAACCAAGCAGTTTTCAGCCAAGAACTTACGGATTTGGCCTTCAACGATCTTATCGATCATGTCTGCTTTTTTGCCTTGTTCAATGTTTTTAGCTTTCAAAACTTCTTTCTCTTTTGCAACAACATCCGCAGGGATTTGTTCAGAAGAGATCGCCATTGGGTTCATTGCAGCAATGTGCAAGCAAACGTCTTGAGCGAAAGCGCGCATTTCAGGGTTGTTCGTGGCAGCTGGGTTAGAAGCCGCTACTTCTATCAACACGCCGATTTTACCTTCACCGTGAACATATGTGTGTACGATGCTGTTCGGAGCTGCGGTGTAACGTTCGAAACGACGGATCACGATCTTTTCACCGATCGTTGCAGTCGCTTCAGTCATCATTTCACCGATTTTTTTGCCTGGATTTTTGTGGAAAGCTTGTTCGAGGATGTCGCCAGCAGCGTTGACTGCGTGAGTGATGTGGTGGGCGATATCCAAAACCAACGCTTTGAAGCCTTCGTTACGAGCAACGAAATCAGTTTCAGAGTTGATTTCAACAACCATACCAGTGTTACCGATAGTTTGTGCAAACACAGTTCCTTCAGCAGCGATACGGCCAGCTTTTTTAGCAGCAGCAGAAAGACCTTTTACGCGCAACCATTCGATCGCAGCGTCGAAGTCACCTTTAGTTTCTTCGAGAGCCTTTTTGCAATCCATCATGCCTGCATTGGTTCTTTCTCTGAGTTCTTTTACGAGAGTTGCGGAAATTGACATAAGGAGATCTCCTTCAATGTATGAAAATTTAACGAAATAAAATCTAGGACAGAGAAGAAAGCAGCTGATTCTCGAATGAGAACGCAGCTGCCATATCTTTCAGGAGGAGCTGATTACTCAGCAGATTCTTCTGAAGTTTCTTCTTTATTCTCAAGCTCAGCTTGGATTTCAACGTCTTCAGCTGTACCAGCAGCAACAAGCTTACGAGCTTTCGTTGCTTTAACAACCGTAGGACCAGCCGCTCTCTTAGGAGCTTCTGTTTTACCAGCAGCTGCAGCGCCTGGACGTGGTGCACGTCTCTTAGGAGCTTCTTCCTTCACTTCGCCTTTTTCTTCTTTAGCCAAGTCAGATTGCTTGTCAGTCATAGTGCGGAGTTTTTGTTCGTAAGTTTTAGCACCTTCGAGGTAAGCATCAGCTACCATGTTAGCGAACAACTTGATGGAACGAATAGCATCGTCGTTGCCTGGGATTGGGTATTGGATCAACTCAGGATCAGAGTTTGTATCAGCGATACCAACTACTGGGATACCCAAGCGAGTTGCTTCAGCAACCGCGATGTGTTCTTTAGGAAGATCCACAACGAACATCGCTGCAGGCATTTCCTTCATTTCACGGATACCGTTCAAGAACTCAGACAAGCGCAAGTATTCTTTTTCCAAACCAGCGCGTTCTTTTTTAGTGAGGTATTTGTCTTCGCCTTTTTCTTTCATTTGATCGATTCTGCGAAGGCGAGCTACAGAAGACTTGATCGTCTCGAAGTTCGTCATCATGCCGCCCAACCAACGTTTAGTAACGTAGTATTGACCGCATTTTTGAGCCGCTTCTTGAACTGGCTCGATAGCTTGCTTCTTAGTTCCTACGAAGATCAAGCGACCGCCGTTAGCAGCGATTTCTTTTACGAATTCAGCAGCTTTTTGCGCGCGTACAACTGTCTTTTGAAGGTCAATGATATGAATGCCTCCGCGAGCAGTGTATACGTAGTTTTTCATTTTTGGGTTCCAACGCTGTGTTTGGTGTCCGAAGTGAACGCCTGCGTCGAGCATCTCTTTCATGGTTACTTGAGCCATGGTCTCTCCTTTTATCTGGTTAGCCACCCTTTCGACAGAGCCTGCATCTCGTGAGAGGAGCTACAGGTATTTCCCATTTTATTTATGCGGGACCAGTACTTATCGAAAAGTGAGTTATAGTTGGTCCACGGGATATCACAGGGAGCAGGGCGTAGCAAGGCAATTACGCTATGAGTCAAAGACTTCGGCGTCGAGAGAGCTCAGAGATTTTTTGGGGGAAGAGTGAAATGCAAAGAATGAGGGCCTGGGATATGAGTTATCCAGGTCCCAAATGGCTATTTACGACCTGTTTCTGGCTTCGCTGGCGCCGGTTTTAACTCCATATTCGTTTTTCTGCTTCCATAACGCTCCTTTTTGTTGAGCTCAAAGGCTTTTTGACGGCAGCTATTATCTTGGCAGCATTCATAAAGGGATAACAAACTTGTCATTTGAATATTAAAGCCTCGGATATAGGAGCCGCGTCCACTGCGATCCAACTCTTTCTGCTCTTTCTGAATGAGCGATGCGCTGTAGGACACTAAAGAATTGGCTTTACCAAGGTCCATGGGGGCCATCTTGGACTTTTCCTTTTCAAGGCGGTCTAAGTCCATGACTATATTGGTACCGCCATATACTTTGAAATCGATCAAATCCGCATATTTTTTCACATCAGGGTTCAACGAGTTTTGAAGAGTATCCTTGATTCTCTGGATAGCATCTTCAAAAGGGGTCCTGCGGTAAAAATCAAAGGAAGGATCGGAAATCGGCGAGGTTTTTTTACAATCGGAATCTGTACACTCTCCGACCTGAGAACCGACCACGATACGTAGATCCTTCTTCGAGTCCAGAGCCTCGTTACAAACGTCTATGAGTAACTCATTGCTTGGAGGAAGAATGCCAAAGATCTTTTTAAAAAGCTGCTTTTGTTGTATATTCGCATCTTGATATTTCGCCCATGCGTCTTCACTTTCAGGGTGACCGAAATACGCGGCTCTTGGGGCAACATTGTACTCCCTGAGTCTTTGGTTCATATTATCGTAAGCATCTTGCAATACCTTTTTATCAGCACTACTCAAGGTTCTATACTTCTCGCAGATTTTTACATAATCGCTATTGATTTCGGGTTTAATCATATAACTCTTACGCGTTGATTTAAGTTTTACGCCTTCTTTGCCTGCAGAGAAGCTGAAAAGCTCTCCGTTGAGTGTGACAGATCCAGTTGCTTCTTTCTCACTACATGCGACAGGAGATGGAATTGAACGGTCGGAGCTCGAACTTAGAAGAGAAGCGGCATCTTTGAGTAGCTGGTCTGGGCCCAAATACGTACCTCTGGTAGCGCCCTTGGAAGTAAATAGAAAGTAGGTTCTGTAACTGGTGTTTGAAGCGGCATACGCGGCATTCAACCAAAATGGATAAGAGATGCTGCTGACTTTTCCCAAAGGATCGGCTTTTGCAATTCTCTGGATGTATTGTTGCTCAGTCTCTGTTTCTGTTTTTATGTAAATCTTGCCGTTTAAAGCGGTGATGGTGTCTGTCATAAAAACATAGTCATCAACTAGTTGGTCCTTGTAATACACCTGCATCTCATTCAAGTTGATGATGAATTTATAATTTTGCGGATCTTCGGGAGTTGGTAAGGCCGTATAGTTGGCTCTTTCAGTCTCATCTTTGATATTTTTAGCTATCGTCATCTGCATATTGTGCAGATCCTTTTTGGATTTAAATCCAGATGCGACATAGCGATTGGCTGCCTCGACAATGAGGAAATAATCAAGTCCCGCAAAACACGGTAAAGCAAAGAAAAGTGAAAACCCTAACCCTAAAAAGAGTCGCATTAAATTCATGAATCCCCCTGTAAATTTCATTGTAGGGGGATGTAGGGACCTTCGGAAGTCTAGTTTCCATTAATGAGGACAGATGTTGTTCCGCTTTTTTCGTTTTTTGTACCCCTTGAGAGCACGCAAAACTAAAAATGGGGGTCTCAATTACGGCCCCTGTCTAATCTGTGAACAGGTATATTTTACTCATCTCAAATTCATTGAAGCATGAGATCGCACACCCCTTGCATCTGAAGCTTGCCGTTAACAAATAACAACGACTCGTTAAAGAAGGGATACCTATGAAAAAAATCATTTCTACAATCGTATTTGCGGCCGTAACAGCTTCATTTGCTTCTTTTGCTCACGCTGCTGACTCTGAACAGGCAAAGCTCGAAAAGGCTTTTCAAGCCGATAAGCGCATCGAAAAAATTTCGAAACTCATGAGCTCCCAAGAGGTTTGCAGTGTTTTAAACCTGCGCGTTGAGTCTTCGAAAGCTAATACTAAGAAATACGCGGCAGACATTCTTTGTGAGAATGGTAATAACACTGAAGACAAACAAATCGTAACTTTTAAGGGCTCGCTCTTCATTTCTGGCGATGCGAGAAATGCAGCTATTGGCATTGACAGTGTTGAGGTTTCCAACGCTCCGATTGCTAACTAAATTTCGACAAACTTCGTATTTTATCTAACTAACGGTCAGAATCTCATAGAGTTTCTGACCGTTTTTTTTACGCGACGGCGTTTTCTAGCAGGATCAAGATGATTCCGATAATGGAGCCGCCAGCGATCACGCCAGCTGCGAAGGTCTCTTGGTTGTCGACGAAGGCGCGATAGCCAAAGCTCTTTTCATCTTTGAAGTTTTTGCGAGCGAGCCAAAACAACAAAGTACCCAGCGCCATGGACCAAGAATCGGTGAAACGCAAGACGAAACCTAATCCTAAGCCTACGCCTGACAGAGGGAAACGACCGCGAGTTTTCTTGTTGAGGTATTCGATCACGATGCCAAGGATTCCGCCGATGACAGCCGCCGCTTGTGCCGACAGGTGAAGGTTGCCCAAACCTTTTGTCAGGGCTTCGGCAACGCCTTTCCAAATCGCAGCGCCCGGCAGAGGCATTGCATCTGAAGTGAAGCGAGAAATATCACCATGGAAAATTAAGTAGAAAGCTGGAACCGCCACGAAAGCGCCGGCGAAAATTCCGAGTACGTGGCCGACGGCTTGATGGCGCGGCTTTCCTCCCAGCATGTATGCGGGTTTAATATCCATCAAAAGATTGCTGGCATTGAGTGAAACTTCAGAGGTAATTCCTGCCGTCATCAAGTTTGTTGTGACGTTACCGGGTGCTAAGATTCCGTAAGTGATTTGCGTCAGTTTTCCCAGCGCGCTTCCTGGAGTGATTGCTGTTAAACCCGTTGCCGTGACGGCGATGAGCGTGAATACAAAGACGAGTGGAATTGCGAGAATTCCCAGCCAGTAGTGAACACCGAACCAAACGTGACCCAAGTACACAACGACAGCGCCGACGAGGGGGATGCCGACGGCAAAGATCCACATTGGTAATTCGATTTTCGCAAGTACGTCGTGGTGCTTGTGCTTTTCGCGCTTAGCGAGGCCTTTTGTAAATGCGGCAAAGATCATTTGTGGCTTGGAGAAGAACGAAAACAACGATGAGGTCGTCATGATCGAAGCTCCGCCCCAAAGGGCCCACATTGCAATCGCTTTGAATTTTGCTTCAGGAATGACCCCCGCTTGAATCAAAAGAGGAGCGCAGAGGAAATAATTAATTAACCCGCCGATGAGAATCGACATGGAAGTTTTCATACTCATCAAGCCGCCAGTTCCGAGCATGACAATTGAAGTATCCCATTGAACCGTCAGATCTTTTAGGGGTGTGTTGAAAACTTTCGGAGTGACAAACTTGTAAATGAAATCATCCCAGTATTGTGGGAGCGTGAGGAATTTCAATTTCATTGCCGTGAGGATCGCATCAGCGCGTAAAAATTCGATGAGAGCAGAAAGGCCTGCGCCGCCGATCAGAAGTTTTGCTTTGAAAACGCCCGAAGCTCCGTCATCCGAATGCAAACCATCGAGGACGACTCCAGACGCATAACCTTCTGGGAAGGGCATTTGCTCATCATTGATGAAGCGTTTTTTTAGAGGGAAAGCGAAGAGAACTCCGAGAACCGCCAGCGCAATGATCCACCAAATGGTTTGATACATCGGAATCACTTCGCCTGTGACCATCATGTAAGCGGGGATCGACGCCATCATCGGTGCTGTCATGTAGCCCGCACTTGTGGCGATGGATTGCATGGCATTGTTTTCGAGGATGGTCATGTGACGGCCGATTTTCATTTTGTCCATGAGTTTGAAAAATGCAAAAGACAAAATCACTGAAGAAATTCCCACGCCCAAAGTCCAGCCGGTTTTAATCCCGATGTACAAATTGGTGAGACTCAAGATGCCGCCCAAAAAGATGCCGGTAATCGCAGAACGTAAAGTCAGTTGTGGCATATCGCCTTTATAAACATTCTTCAGCCACCACTCGTCCTTTTCTTCTAAGGACATCGTGTGGATCTGATCTTCATTGAGTTCTTTGATGGACATGGAGCCTCCTCGAGTGCTTGGGGTTTATAAGCGATTCGTGGCTGCGAGTCACTGTTTTCTTAGTTCAAGCACAAAAGTGGTCTCGACATGGAAATATTTTAGGATCATGATTTCGAAATGGAAGTAAGGTTCAAACAAATTTTTCGTTACTTTGTAGCCTTCTTTATTAAAGATGAAAAAGCTTATCAAGCCTCATTCCGATTTTCTGTTCTTAGCTTTGCTTTTGAAACCTTGATCACCTTTTACACTTTCTATCTGATTTCTTCGAAGGTGCGATTTCGAGGAGTCATTTCGTTTGATAATACCCTGGTTGTTTTAGTCATTTTATTTTTCTTTTTTCGTGTTTTCATATTGCATGTTTTATTAGGAATGATTCTTCGGCTTGCAGAAGTAACTTTTGCGGTTCGCAGACAGAAGCTTTTTTATGGGCTAGTTCTCATCTATGCCTATCTCTTTTTGGCGGTTAAATATCCTCAAAATTATGACGAATTTTCTTTGATAAGTAGCGGATTGAAGTGGGCTCGTTTGTTTGAGCATCCAGAGATTATTTTTTTGCCGGCAGTGGGCCTTTTGGGATTTCTGTGGTTTTCATTTCTTAGAGGACAAACGAAGACGCGCTTTCGATGGCTTGCCGCCGCCGTGAGCAGCTTGGGTTTGGGGTATTTTTTGTTTGGACTTCAGGAGTTACATCCATCCTGGAAAGAGCCACAAACCTCTCGAGCAGTTCAGGCGGAAACACAACTCAAGGAAAAGCCGAATATAATATTTATTACGATAGATTCGATGAGGGGCGATGTACCTCTTGAGGAGCTTCCGGAGCTTTCCGCTGACTTCAAACAATATTTAGGTGCCAGTTTGAGATTTGACCGTGTCATTTCGCCTCTTGCGCAAACTCATGGTGCATTGGCGTCCATTTTTACCGGCAATAACCCAACGACGACGGGAGTTCGAACCAATTTGTCGCCGACAGGACTTCAATCGGATCGGCTTCTTGCTGGAAGTCTTTTAGAGCAGCTTAAAGAGCAGGGCTATGAATTGCGGTTCATACAAGACACCGAAGAATATGCAAACTTCAATGAGGGAAATATTTTAGATCATGTTCAGGCGCCAAATTTTTCTGTGGCGAATGTGGTCATCTCGACGTTTTTCAAAAACCGGGTTGTCTATGGACTGTTTAACAATCCTTTGGGCTACTTGTTTTTGCCAGAACTAAAAAATAACACTTCTTTCTTTTATTCTTATGATTTGCCAAGGTATACAACGGAAGTTTTGAAAGAGCTTCAGCTAGTTCAGGAGAAAAAAAAGCCGGTATTTTTATTCGTGCATACATGTTCTCTACATTGGCCAGCGATTTTGCCGTATCCCTACTATCCGCAGGGTGATTATCCCGCCGAGACTCAAGCACCCTTTTCTTACACAAGCAAATTTCGCGGTCTTTCTTATCAGAAGCTGAGTCAACGAGCTTGGAAAGAACAGGCCGATTTTAATGCAAAGATTTATCGCTCAGCTATCAAGATGACCACCACGGAATTTTTAAACCCGG
>Ga0255338_1003095_pt1 | contig 21126 bp, 20 predicted proteins | sample MeOH1_35cm_T4_19_FD_203715 | JGI IMG/M metagenome (GOLD analysis project Ga0255338, IMG submission 203715) | Sandy soil microbial communities from University of British Columbia, Vancouver, Canada - MeOH1_35cm_T4_195 | ecosystem: Engineered > Artificial ecosystem > Sand microcosm > Unclassified ...
TAGCGATAGCAGTTCCTGTTGTTCTTTCTTCGCCAGCTTCACTGGCGTTGCATGGCGACCTCGGCTCATCCCGACATGATATCGGAGGCGATTAATTATTCAACCTATTTACGGGATGTTGTACTAGAGGTCAGATGGTTGCAAATGGCCCCTATGTTTCGCGCTTATAAACGACTGGAGCCCGAGCAAGCCGTGATCATAGTTGTCGACACCAATGTATTTGTACGCGACACGCATCTACTGCGAAAGAAGGGCGGCCCCGCCCTTGTCCGGCTTCTGCGCGCAACTAAGGGACAGATCCTGATCCCTGAAATCTTGCACCGGGAGTATGTTGAGCGAACGGTAAAGGCGGCGAACGATGAAAGAAATAGGGTGAAGACGGCGTTTAGCACCGTGGAAACGCTGCAATAGCATGTTTCGACATCCCGTCGCCGATCGACCCTGCCCATACCGGTGGCCGCAGTTCGCGCCAGGGACATGCCGCTTCCAATTGTGCCGCCAGACGGAACAGCGTGTCTTCCCGCCCGAAGCCGGACATAAAATGCGACCCGATCGGCAGACTCGTTTGCTTGTCGATGGAAAGCGGCACTGACATTGCCGGCGTTCCGGTCACGTTCGATAACGCGGTGAACGGTGACTGACTGAAAACGTGTGCGATCCAGCTGAGCCCGTCGACGGATGTTTCTACCTGGTTGTATTCACCAATACGAGGTGGGAGTCCGGGTAGCGTCGGTGTCAACAGAATGTCGTAGTTACGGAAGAACCGCCCCAGCGCCCGTGTGACCGTATTCCTGATCTGCAATGCCGACAGGAGGTCCACGGCGCCAATCTGAACGCCGTATCGATAGAGCGCAAGCGTTGCAGGTTCGAGGTGGTTTTCATCCACCGTCCGTCCAGTGGCTGCGGCAATGCCATTGATCCTGAGCGCCGCGTTGGCCGCCCAAATTTGCGCATTGCATTGCACAAAGGCGTCCCAGCTCGCACCCAGATCTGGCGCAACTTCATCAACATGATGACCCAGGGACTCCAGTGTCCTGGCCACCTTACTTAAGGCATCGGCAACCGCCGTGTCGGTACGCGTCCCGTTGAAGGGATTCAACATGAATCCGACCTTCAGATTGCCGGGCTGCTGCCGGATCTCCGACAGATAGCTGGCATTGGGTGCGGCAATGTAATAGGGCTCGCCCACGCCGCCGCCGTGGATGCCATCGAGCAACGCCGCACTGTCGCGCACAGTTCGGCTCACGGCAAAATGCACGCCCAGACCATTCCACACTTCGTCTACAAAGGGGCCGTTGGACACTCGTCCTCTGGTCGGCTTCAGACCGAAGAGCCCGTTGCAGGAGGCCGGCACCCGTATCGATCCGCCTCCGTCCGTCGCATGCGCAATGGGAACGATACCGGCGGCCACCGCCGCTCCCGCACCGCCGCTCGATCCGCCCGCGCCATGTTGCAAACTCCAGGGATTCCTCGTCGGGCCGTACAGCACGGGTTCCGTCGTCGTGCTAACCGCCAGTTCCGGCATGGTTGTTCGCCCAAGCGTGATCAGGCCTGCCTGACGGAAGCTCGTCATCACGTACGAGTCTTCCTTTGCGACGGTTCCCATCGCCAAACGACTGCACATTTCGCTCCTGCGTCCCTGCATGGCGACGCCAAGATCCTTGAGGAGAAACGGCACGCCGCCGAGCGGTCTCGGATCGGCGCTCACGATGTCGGCCGACTGTATCTCCACCTCTTCGGGCCAATAGTCGAGCACAGCGTTTACCTGGGGATTGACCGCCTTGATGGCAACCAATGCGGCCTGCGCTACTTCCATTGCGGTCACTTCTCGCGTGGCAATGAGGTGATGCAGGCCCATGCCGTCAAGGGCGGTGTATTCGGCGAGCTTCATTTGGACGTTCTCTTTCAGGGAGACATTGGGAGGGCGCGTATCGCAAGGGCTGCGCGCCTGTCTGGTCTGACCGCAGGCAATGAAGGACGTTCGTCCCACATCGCACTCCCCGGCGGCTTCATAGTTGAGTGACTACTGGCATGCGCGATCACTGGGTAGAGGAGATTTACTTCGCTTGACGCACGCTGGCCGGCATGGGCGACTCGTGGCGAAGCGCGGTATCGGCCCTGGGCTTCAGGCGTAGGAACAGGATGATAAACGCGCACATCGACAACATCGCTGCCATCAGCAGGAACCCAGGGTAGATGCTGCCGGTCACGGATTTCGACCAACCGATGATGCTTGGGCCGAAGAAGCCGCCAGAAAGGCCAATCGTATTGATCAGGGCGATGGCTCCCGCTTGTGCGTCGCCCTTGATGTACGCGGGCGGAACGGCCCAGAAGACGATGTTGGCCATCCACATCAGGCCGGTAGCGACGGTAACGCATACCAGTGTCACTGCGAGATTGCCTTCGGCAAGGTACCAGCCAATGAAACAAAGACAGCTTATGGCGGCAGGCACGGCGATGTGAATTCGACGCTCCTGACGCCTGTCGGAGCTACGGCCACCGAAGAAGATGGCAAACGCCGCAGCCACATAAGGAATGGCCGCATACCATCCGAGCGTCTGTGTGTTGGTGACACCGGCGGATCTGATGATCGTCGGCAGCCAGAAGCTCAAGGCGTAGATCGGTGCGATGATGCACAGATAGGCAGCCGCCAGGATATACACCTTGGGATCACGCAGTACCGTGAGGAACGATTCGTGCCGCCGGTCCGCAGGCGTGTTCGTTTCCGCGGCCAGCGCGCGCCTCTCCTCGTCGTTGAGCCATTTCGCTTTGGATGGATCATCGACAAGCAGGAAGTAGGCCGCGACGCCAAACACAAGGGTGGGGGCGCCTTCAATGAGAAACATCCATTGCCAACCGGCGAGGTTGGCCGTACCGGCGAAAGCCGTCAAGATCCACGCCGACAGCGGCCCGCCAACAATTCCGCTGAAAGGGCCCGCAAGCCAAACCATCGAAATTGCGCCGGCAATGCGGCTCGGACCATACCAGCGCGACAGGTAGAACAGGACGCCCGGCGCGAAGCCGGCTTCGAAGACGCCCAGCAGAAAGCGCAGGGCGTAGAACACCGGGACGCTATTGACGAACACCATGCACATCGAGGTAATACCCCAGAGCACCATGATGCGGCTGAAGGTAAGCCGGGCGCCAACCCTGGGCAGCAAGAGATTGCTTGGCACCTCGAACAGGACATAGCCCACGAAAAATATTCCGGCCCCGATGCCGTAGGCGGCGTCGGAGAAGCCGAGGTCGCTCTGCATCTGAAGCTTTGCAAAGCCTACGTTGACTCGGTCCAGATAGGCGAACATGAAGCCAATAAACAGCAGTGGCAGCAGGCGTAGATCTACCTTTCGATAGAGGGACGCACCGTCCGTCCCGCGCCATGAAATTTGGTCTTTCTGAGACATAGACCTCTCCTTTGGTTGGTGTGTACAGCGTCGCCACGGCGCGCATCGGCGCCGGGAGGTGTGGTCGAAATGGTTCTGGCGTCATTGAGTGGCAACTTCGCTTCATGTCGACCGACACTTCCCGCTGGCGGTGCGTCCGATGGCTGCCCGTGTGCGGTTGGCCCGGGCTCGATGTGGCAGTTGGAACTACCTATAGTTGTTCGGACATGATCGCCAGCATGGCGTCGCAGAGCACTTGCGCCCCGGCCGCGGCATCGACGTCGCGCGCGTTCTCGGCCTCGTTGTGGCTGATGCCCTTCTCGCAAGGCACGAAGATCATGCCGGTGGGGATATGGTGTGCGGTGTACTTAGCGTCGTGAGTCGCGCCGGATACGATGTCAAGGAATTTCATGGCCCGACCGGCGGCAGCGTTGCGCACGGTTGCCACCACGCGATCGTCGAACGTTATCGGCGTGGACCTCAACAGAACCTTCGCCGACACTGGGCAGCCCTCGATCTCGCCGGAGCAAAGCTGAAGGATCGTCTCGCCGGCACGTAGCAGGGAGTCGGGGTCGGGATGCCGCAAATCGATATTGAATGTCACGCGGCCTGGCACGGTATTAGGCGATCCCGGATAGACCTCCAGCCTTCCGACGGTGAAGCGCAGGATATCCTCGGCGTCGTCTATCGCGGCGCGAATGCGTCCGATGAGCGTGGTGGCGGCCACCAACGCGTCTTTGCGATGCCGCAGCGGCGTGGTGCCCGCGTGGGCCTCAGCGCCTAGCAGTTGGATCTCGTAGGCATGAAGCCCTTGAATGCCCGTGACAATGCCCACATCGCATGCCTGGTTCTCGAGCACGGGGCCCTGCTCGATGTGGGCTTCGATATAGGCAAAGCCGCTCATGTCAAGCGGGCGCTTCTCCAGAACCGGCAGCTCCGCGATTTGGGCCTTCAGTGCGCTTTCCACATCGACACCGTCGACGTCCTTGATCGCCCATGCATCGGCCAGCGGCAGCGCGCCGGCCGCAACGGCGGAACCCATCGTGGGAGGGGGAAACCTTGAGCCCTCTTCGTTCATCCACACAACGAGCTCGATTGGGCGTTCGGTCTCCATACCGTGATCGTCGAGCGTCTCGAGTACCTCGAAACCTGCGAGCACGCCGTAGACACCGTCGAACCTGCCTCCGGTCGGTTGGGAATCGAGATGTGAACCCGTCAATACCGGCCTCAGACCCGGATTCTTTCCGGGACGGCGGATGAACAGATTGCCGATCGGGTCGATCGAGGTCTGATAGCCTCGCCTCGACGCCCATTGGAGCAACAACATCTTGCCCTGGGTGTCTTCCGCGGTGAGCGCCTGGCGGTTGACACCGCCTTTGGCCGTGGCGCCGATCCTTGCCATGGCGCAGACATGTTCCCAGAGCCGCTCGCTGTTGATGCGAGGACCGATTTGGGTGAGAGAGGAGGAAGGAGTGGGGGCGTTCATCTGGCTGCTTACCTTGTTTCGTTGCGAGCAAGTTTGCCGAGTTGATTCCTGTTAGTCAAGTAACTTGCCTAACAGGAATCAATGTGTCATTGTTTGTGACTCAAGGGTATCATTTGGCGTGTACGCACACGAATGCGGTTATACTTCACATTTGGCAGAGCCCGATATAATCGTCGTATAATTTATGGAAAATACCGGACAAAATCAGGAAATTGCAATTGGTGGCCGGTTGAAGCATGCCAGACTTAATCGCAAATTGAGTTTGCGCCAGCTGGCAGAAAAGGTCGGATGTACCGAAAGTTTCCTTTCGAAAGTCGAGAATAACAAAGCACGCCCTTCGCTCCCGATGATTCACAAGATCGCTGTGAATCTGGGAATCAGTGTTGCCAGGCTTTTCTCGCAAGAGACGGATGCGGGCGGCGTGGTCACGGTAATGCGCGAGGGGCAGCGGCAGACGCTCCGGACCGAACATCAACGCGCGGGAAATGGCGTCGCGTTGGAAACGCTACTTCCAAATCACCTGTGCACGTTGCTGGAGGCAAATATTCATCATATTCCGGTCGGCACCTCGTCTCAGGGTTATCTTGAGCACCAGGGTGAAGAAATGGGCTATGTGCTGGAAGGGGAGCTCGAGTTGACGGTGGACCAGCAGAAGAAGATTGTGAAGAAAGGCGATTCCTTTTTCTTTCTTTCGCACCTTCCTCACGGCTACAGGAATATTGGCTCGGTCGATGCCCGGGTGCTGTGGGTCAATACTCCGCAAAGCTTCTAGAGCGTCGCCAAGGAGGTGGCAGCCGACTGCTCCGAAGCTATCGCCGCTGCCCGGTATTCGGCAAGCGCTCATGAGCCTGGCCTGTGCCGCTTCGCGTGAGCAACTGGTTGCCGCGCTGAAGATTGTCGCGCGGACCTTGAGAGTTCGTCCGCGCGCACGGTTTGGTTCGATCTGAAGCCTCAGTCCAGTTCGACGCAGACTTCGATCTCCACGCAGGCCCCCAGCGGAATCTGTGCGACACCGAATGCCGACCGCGCATGCTTGCCGGCATCGCCGAACACGTCGACGAACAGTTCCGATGCGCCGTTGGTGACCAGATGCTGCTCGGTGAAGTCGGGCGTTGAATTGACCAGGCTCATGACCTTGACGATGCGTTTGACGCGATTCAGATCGCCGGTGTGGGCCTGTAGCGTCGACAGCAGATCGATCGCGACCGCGCGGGCCGCGGCGCGTCCCTCGTCCGTCGACATCGTGGCGCCGAGCTTGCCAACCCACACGTTGCCGTTCTTCTTCGCAATGTGGCCGGATAGGTAGACAAGGTTGCCGCTCTGCGCGCTCATTACGTACGCGGCAGCCGGCGCGCCTGCGGGGGACAGCTCGATGTCGAGTGCTTTCAGTCTTTGGTGGATATCGTGTGATTGCATGATGTTTGTCGATGGAGGGCAAGATGGCTGGCGCCACGGGGAGTCATCGCGAGTCATGTGGCGCCGGCGGACCGGTTTCAGTCCGGCATCGGCTCGCGGCCGAAGGCTTCGAGTTCGCGCGCCAGGGACTGCGCGGCCAGTTCGACCAGTGCGCGGCCTTTCTCGCGCGTTGCCAGGCCTGGATCGGAACCGATGCGTCCGTCCGGGAAGCGGGCACGGAAGTCGAGGGCTTCGCGGATCGGGCCGGTCGGGGCAATGGGCGGCGCATAGTCGGCCGACTTGATCGAATCGGGGAAGACCCACTGCGTGATCGCAATTTCCGAAGGCGTGGCATGCGCGCCGTGGCCGGTCGGGAACTGGTCTCGTGCCAGTTCGCCCACCCCTTCGAGATCCCACCAGTTGCAGAGTTTCAGTGCGAAGCCGGCACGACGACGCGCAAAGCTTGCTTCGGCGTACAGTTCGGAGAACGCGGCATCGATCGACGAGACATTGCCGCCATGGCCGTTCAGGAACAGGATCTTTTCGAAACCATGCAGCACCAGCGAGCGGGTCCAGTCGCCGATCGCGGCGATGAACGTGGACGGGCGCAGCGAGATGGTGCCGGGAAAGCCGAGGTGATGCTGTGCCATGCCGATGTTAAACGTGGGGGCCACGAGGATATCGGCGGTTTTTTCCGATTCACGCGCAATGATTTCGGGACACAACCAGTCTGTACCCAGCAGCCCTGTGGGGCCGTGCTGTTCGTTGGAGCCGATCGGCACGACGATCGTGCGGCTGCGCCTGAGGAACTGCTCGATTTCGGACCAGGTGGAGAGATGTAGAAGCATGACGACTCTTTGTTACTGCTTCGCGGGCAGCTTGTTGGCGAGGATGATCAGTGCGGCGATGATTGGCAGCGCGGCCAGGATCAGCACACCGAGGTGAAGGTTGCCGGTGGCGGTCTTGGTCCATCCGATGACGGCCGGGCCCCAGAAGCCGCCCGATAGCCCGATCGTGTTGATCAGTGCGATGCCGCCTGCTGCCGCCGGGCCCTTGATGTATTCGGAAGGCATGGCCCAGAACACCGTGTAGGTCATCCACAGCGCGCAGGTACCGAGCGTGAGCAACACCAGCGATGCCGCAAGATTGCCGTCGACGAGGATGGACGCGGCGAGCAGCAATCCGCCGACAGTTGCGGGCACGGCACTGTGGAAACGGCGCTCGCCGACCCGGTCCGAGCGGCGGCCCATGTAGTACATGCCGAAGGCCGCGGCGACATAGGGCAGGGCCGAGTACCAGCCGAGTTGCACGGTGTCGTTCACGCCCTGGGCCTTGATGAAGGTCGGCAGCCAGAAGCTGATCGCATAGATCGCGGCGATGATGCAGAAGTACGCCAGGGCCAGCACATAGACCCGGACATCGCGAGCCACGGCCAGGAAGGAATGATTGTGTGCCGCGCTGGATCCGATTTCGTTGGCGAGCAGGCGCTTTTCCTGCTCGGTCAGCCAGGCGGCGTCGGCGGGACGGTTCGGCACGAAATATAGGGCGAGCACGCCAAGCAGGATGCAGGGCAGGCCTTCGACCAAGAACATCCATTGCCAGCCGGCCAGGCCACCGGTGCCTGACAGCGCGGTGATCAGCCATGCCGAGACCGGGCCGCCGACAATGCCGCCGAGCGGGCCGGCAAGGAATACGATCGCAATGGCGCGCGCCATGCGCTGCGGCCCGTACCAGCAGGACAGGTAGTAGATCATGCCCGGGGCAAAGCCTGCTTCGAAGATGCCGAGCAGGAAACGCATGGCGTAGAACATCGGCACGTTGCGCACGAACAGCATGCAGGCCGAGGTGATGCCCCAGAGCACGAGGATGCGGCTGAAGGTCTTACGTGCGCCGATGCGCGGCAGCATCAGATTGCTCGGTATCTCGAACAGCACGTAGCCGATAAAGAAGATCCCCGCGCCCACGCCATATGCGGCATCGGAGAAGCCGAGGTCGCCTTGCATCTGAAGCTTCGCAAAGCCGATGTTGACGCGATCGAGGTAGGCGAACAGGTAGCAGATCAGCAGGAACGGCAGAAGTCGCCAGTTGATCTTGTTGTAGAGGGTTGAGGTGCCGTCTACTGCGCTTTCGCTCGGGATCACTAGCATGCCAGTCTCCAATGTCTTTTATGTGGGTACCCGTTGATGGATTGGATAGTGGCAGCGACAAGGGCAATCGCCAACAGCAACCATGTCCACACTTCGTTGTCTTCCGGGCAACGCATCGGGTATGGTGTGAGTCTGTCATCGGCCAAGTGGATGGTTCGACATGCGTGAAATCAATCAGCAGCGGCTGCGCTACTTCCGCGAAGTGCTCGAGCAAGGCACCATTCGCGGCGCTGCGGAGAATCTCAACACATCGCCATCGGTGATCACCCGGCAGATCCGGCTGCTCGAGGACGAACTTGGCACGACACTGTTCGAGCGACAGGCGCGTGGCGTCAGGCCGACCGAGGCCGCCGCGCATCTGCTTGAGTTCTGGCGCGGCTACCGGTCACATCAGGAGAAGCTCGAGGACCAGCTCCATGCCCTCAAGGGCCTGCAGCAGGGGCAGGTCCAGCTGGTCCTGAGCGAGGGGTACGTGGATGCGCTGGTCAATGAAGTGCTGGCGCCGTTCTGCGCGCGGTACCCGCTGCTCGACATCGGCATGGAGATCCTCGGCGTGGATCAGGTACTCGACGCCGTGGCCGAAAGTCGCGCGCACATCGGACTTGCCTTCAATCCGCCGCCACATCCGCGCATCGAGTATCTGGCGAGCTCGTCGCAGCCGGTCGGCCTGCTGGTGCGGCCCGACCATCCGTTGGCATTGCGTGGCGGCGCGGCCAGTGTCAAGGACATGTTGTCCTGGCCGCTGGCCATGATGCCGGCGTCATTCGGCGTCGGGCACGCCGCCAAGATGCTCGAATTCGCGGAGAACATTAGGATCCGGCCGATGCTGATCACCAATTCACTGACGGCGCTCAAGCAGTTTGTTGCCTACGAAAACTACATGACGCTAATCGGCGGCGAGTTCGCCGCGTATCGCGAAATCGCTGCCGGAACGCTCACGGTGGTGCCGATCGATCATCCGCTGTTCAGGGGCACCCAGGCGCGCTTGCTGACCAAGGCCGGGCGGCCGTTACCGGCGGCGGCGCTCAAGCTGCTCGAACATATCCTGCGGGACATGCCGATGTTTGCGCTGGGCGGCCAGTAGCCGCCCGCTACGCAATCCACCCAAGATAAGGCATCAGCAAGCCTTATAGGCGGCGTGTCGATGAGGTTTGTGGCGAGGCGGACGTGGTTTAGCGCGATCCGGTCGCACGCGATGGGTACGCGTTGCGATCAAGGCCAAGGTCTCATTCAGCGCAGCCTTGGCCCAGCGCAGTCCTAGAAGCGCCGCTGGCAGGACAGGTTTGAGCGCGGTGATGGCGTAGGTTCGGATGATTCGATAGTCCGAGTCGATCTCATGTTCCTGCGCAGCGCTGAGACAGCATAGAGCGTGGAGGTTGTCGCTCAGGACTCATCGAACCGATCTGGCCCGCCACGACCTCAGCGTCCCGGGTCGGGAAGGCATTCCGGTCCGCGTGGATTTCGACCGCGGCGCGTTCGCACCGAAACACTCGCACCCCGGCGAAGAGATCGCTCACGTGCTGCAGGAGACCCTTGAGTACCAGCTTGCCGATCAACAGCCGGTCAGGCTCAACGCGGGCGAGTCGCTTTTCATTCCCGCAGGCACGCCACATTCGGCTAGGAACGTCGGCAGCGGGCAGGCGTCGGAACTCGCGACCTATACCGTCACGAACGGCGCCCCACTCGTCGTTCGGCCGCGGCCGGGCCCGTGCGACCCGGCGCCTTGCCAAGCTGTGAGTGACTTGGTGATTATTTGCCGAGTATGGCCTTGTTGCGGGCGTCGATGATCTCGGTCGTTCGCTCCGTCGCGCCCTCTCCAGGTTCGAAACGCACGTCGCGCAAGCCCAGCGTGCGCGGACCGACGCGCAGGTTGTGTCAGGCGCAAGCTGCGGGTGGTGCGCCGCACCAGCGCCATGCCGGCGGCACGTTCGAGCTCGGAAATCCGCAGGCTCACAGCCCCTTTGCTGATGCCGAGCCGAATCGTGGCAGCCGTGAAGCTGCCGGTCTCGCTCAGCTTGATCAGGCTGTGCAACTGGGGCCAACGGGTATCGAGTTTCGCGGAGCTCATGATCCCACGCCATCAGCGGTCTTTCGCCCAACGGTCGAGCAGGGCGCATGCCAACAGCAGCAGGCTAGTGACAAAGAAGACGGATCGCATACCGACATGGACACCAATCTGGCCGCCGATCAGCGGCCCCACCACTTGCCCGGCGTATTGCGCTGATTGCAGGTACCCCAACATCTTTCCGGACTCTCGTTCATGGGCGGCCTGGCGCACGAGCTTGGCGATGGCCGGCAGCAGCCCGGCGAGCGTCATGCCCATCAAGCCACGTAGGATCGCAAGCGTCCACCAGTTGGTGACGAATGCTTGCGGAATCATGACCAGGGCTGTGGCGACCAGGCAGCCGATGATGACGTTCCAGGCGCCCATCCGGTCAGCCAGCGCCCCGAGCCGCGCCGCGGTCAGCACGCTGCCGAATGCGGAACAGGCCATCACAATCCCGGCCACGCTCGTCAGCCGGCTTTGCGGCACGTCCAGTTGCGCGATATAGACCGTGATGATCGGCTCGATCGACATGTTGGCCAGCAGAACCATCGTTGCGGTCACCAGCAGTGCCGGCGTCGCGGCGCTCCTTGCGCCGCGCTTTGCACCGGCGGTCGGCGTCGTCGACGCCTGCCGCTTGGCCTGAGGGTTGAAGTCTTCCTTGATGAACACGACGGTCAGCAGCGCCGCAATGGCAATCACGGCGCCGCCGGCGAAGAACGTGCCGCGGATGCCAATGAGATTTGGCAGCAAGCCGCCAATCAGCGGACCCACCAGGTTCCCCGCCAGCACGCCGGTAGACAGGATCCCCAGCGCCCATCCCGATCGCTCCGGGGGCGCCTGCGTGCCGATCATCACAATTGAAGCCGACGCGTATCCGCCGATCAGGCCTGCGGCAAACCGCAGGGCGACCAACTCGTACACGTTGTGGGCCAGTCCAATGGTGGACATCACCACTGCCATGCCGATTGCGGCGCGGATCAGCATCGGCTTGCGGCCGTAGCGGTCAGCGAGCCGGCCCCAGAGCGGCGCGGTCAGGCCGGTGCCGAGAAACGTCACGCCAAAGGCGATGCCGGACCACTGCACGATCTCGGACGGGGCCGTCACGCCAAGCTGTTCCACGTACAGCGGCAGGAACGGGAGCAGCATGCTCAGGCTGACCAGCGTCGTGAAGGAACCAAATACGCAGATGATGAGATTTCGGTACCAATATGACGCATTGCGGGCGACGTAACTATCTCCGCTGCCGAGGGAAGCTGGCGCTGGGAAGGAGTCTGCGGACTTGTTCATGTTACCGACCTGATGGGATGCGATGAGGCGATTGGGAGCCTTGGCGTGTGAGGTCTGCCTGACCGTTCCGGCACCATGGACAAGCCTGGGCCGGACCATGCGCAGCAGACCGCAAGCTGAACTAATCGCTGATTCAGATAGCGGGGCGGGCCGATGCGCAGAATTAATGCTAGCCAAGCTTTGGCTGATGCACATACGGTTTATCGTGATCGGGATATCTCAAAATCTGATTGCGGCCGGGATCGGAACCGGCCTTCATGCTCGAAGCATGGTCAAAATCGTCATGGACGCCGGGCTTCCGGGCAGCCAAAGGCAGCCTGGAGCACCTGAATTGGCCGCCGTGCCATGGTTGCCTTGTCCAGCCCCATGCGGAATCCGCGGCTCACGGCCTCCTCGATAGTGGCGTACACTGCCAGGCAGCAGCGACTGAGCGTCGCCTCTCGGCAAGCTGCTGCGGGACGCGCCTTAGTCCAACTTTTCAATTTCGATACCGGTGCAGAGCATGGATGTCGCCGACCTCAGATACTTTGAAGCCGTCGCCCGTCTTGGCAGCATGAACAAGGCGGCTGGCGAGTTGCACACGGTGCAATCCAACGTGACCGCCAGGATTCGTGCCCTCGAAAGCGAAATCGGCGTCCCGCTGTTTGTGCGGCATACCCGCGGCGTCAGCTTGACCACGGCGGGGCAACGCATGCTGCCATACGCCGCCCGCATTGCCAAACTGGTTTCCGATGCGCGCCAGGCCGCCATGGACGACGGTCCCCCGAATGGTTCGCTGGTCCTGGGCACTCTGGAAACCACCGCGGCGCTGCGCCTCGCGCCGATACTTAGCAGTTTCGCTCGGCTGTACCCGCAGGTCAGGCTGTCGCTGACGACGGGCACAAGCTGCAGCTTGACTACCGATGTCGCCGAATGTCGCCTCGATGCCGCGTTTGTCGCCGGCCCGCTCGAACACCCGGACCTTCATACCGAGGCAGTGTTCCAGGAGGAACTTGTGCTGGTGACGCCAAGGAGCATGAAGTCCCTGGAGGCCATGAAATCCGCGCACGGACTCAAGACGATTGTGTTCCGTCTGGGATGCTCGTACCGGCAGCGGCTGGAAGCATTGCTGACCGACATGGGCGTGCTGGTGGCGACGCCGCTTGAATTTGGTTCGTTGGATGCGATCCTGGCTTGCGTTGCCGGCGGTGTCGGCGTAACGCTGCTGCCACGGGGCGTGGTCACCGCGTCGAGCCAGCAGGATGCCATTGCCGTCCACGAGCTTTCACCAGAACTGGCCCACGTCGAAACGCTATTCATCCGCCGGCGCGACGCCTACGTTTCGAGCGCAATGCTCGCCTTCGTCAAAGCTGCGCGCTCCCGGTACGGGATGCTGGAGGCTGTGGCATAAAGCTGAAACGGGGCGTGCCCCGCCCGCTAGACATCCACGGCTTAGCGGCCTGCGCTCTGGCCGCCGTCCGCATGCAGGATTTCCCCTGTCACGAAGGGGGCCGCCTCGAGGTACATCACGGCGTCAGCAATGTTCCGCATTTCACCCGTGTGGCCCATCGGATGCAGCGCGTCGAGTGCCTCATACGTTTCGGGCGCTTGCATTGGCGACTTGATAGCGCCCGGCGCAACCGCGTTCACACGAATGCCGGTCTTCGCGTACTCGATTGCAAAGGACCCGGTGCCAGGCGGCTCGATGGCTATCGCGCAATCGGAGGATGCACAAGTCGTTGATCGATAGGGATTTTTAGGGTCTGGCCGCTAGTTTTTGCACGATTCGAACGATTACCCCTTGTAGGGAAGTCCGTCGCAATTCGCTTTTCCGCCCACGCCGCGGCGTGACCTTGGCCAAACCAGGCGTCCTGGTCAAGGCGGGTGCCCGTCACACTTCGCGCGTCCACCCGATCCGGTGGCGCTCCTGCGTGGCCTCGTGCCGGGCATCGTCTTCGGTGTGCAGGTAAGCGCTGGTGGTCGATATGGACGCATGCCCGAAATTGTCCCGCACGAAACGCAGGTCCACCTGCTGGTCGGTCATGTGCGACCCCGCGGTATGGCGCAGCCAGTGCGCCGACGCGCTGGCCAGCACCGCGGCCCGGCTTTCCCACTCCGGGCCGCGTGAGCGCAGGCGCGCGGCGGCCATCCCGAAGACTTCCTTCAGCACCAGATGCAGCGCACCGCGTGACAAGGGTTTTTCCTTGCCGATGATCGGCAGCACGATGGGGCGCGCCTCGCCTGGATGCGGTGCCGGTGGCAGGCCGTACGCCTCGCGATAGCGCGCCAGTTCCACGATCAGTTCGTCCGTGGCCGGCACCAGCCGCGTCTTGTTGCCCTTGCCGGTCACCTCCAGCCACCAGCGCTCCACGCCGTCGCGGTCGCGCCGGCAGAAGAAGGCGCCCATGCGGGTTTCAGCCACTTCCGCCGCGCGCAGGCCGCCGAGATACAGCACCGTGAAGAGCCAGCGGCAGCGCGCCGCATGCAGGCGCTCGCGCTCGGTCGCACTGTCGCTCGTACCCGGCATCGCTTCGATGGTGTCCTTGACTGTCTGCCACATGGCGTGGCTGAGGTAGCGCGTGATGCGGGGCTTGGACTGGCCGCGCCGGCTGCGTGCCAGGGAGAGCGGATTGCCGGCGAGGTAGCCGGCGTCCACCAGCCAGGCGAACAGCGCATTGAGGATCACCATCGCGTGCCGCGCGCTGGCCGGGGAGAGCGGGCCGGCGAACGGCCGCCAGTCGGGCGCGCCGCGCGCGAGCTTTTTGCGCGATGCCATCACCCAGCGCCAGGCCGGCTGGGGATCGGCCAGGAAACGCTCGTACAGCAGCAGGTCCTCATGGGTGAGCGAGGACAGCGGCTTGCCGTGCTGCAGGACGGCCCACAGCAGCAAGCGCTCGACCTCGCGCCGATAGCTCTGCAGCGTGGCCGGCGTGTCGGTATAGCGAGCCAGCCAGGCGGTGATGGCGGCCGGATCGTCGGCAGCCGAGATCTGTGGGGTGCCGCTGCGGGCCCGGTTGCTGCCGGCGGCGCCGGACAGCGCGGCGGGCAGGCGCAAGCGCTCGATCGGGGTGGCCGGCAGGACAGTGAAGGCGGTGTGGGGGAGTGGGGTGGGTTCCATCGGTGCGGCGGGCGTCATGGCGTGAGTGTAGACCTAATTCTAGACAGAAGCCCACTTATGTCTAAAAATTTGCATTCTTATTCTGTAAAATAACGTATTACGTAGTAATATTCACGAAAACTGACACGGTTCGCCACTCAAACATGACTGCCAGCCCTGAATCCACGTCTTCCGAGGCCGCCCTGCAGGCCACGCTCGCCGCCGACGTGGCCACCCTGCGTGCGCAGTTCCCCGAGACCCGCGCGCTCTACCGCGAGGTCTGCGGCTTGCTGTTCTTCCGCTACGGCATCACGCCCACCGCCAACAAGCTCTACGGCCTGGTGCGCAAGGGCAGCATGGGCACACCCACCGAGGTGCTGGCGCAGTTCTGGGCGGACCTGCGCGGCAAGATGCGGGTGACCATCGACCATCCCGATTTGCCGGACGCGCTCAAGGCGATCGCCGCCAATGCCGTGCAATCGATCTGGCAGGCCGCCAACGAGGCGGCCACCGGCGAGCTGGCCGCCTTGCGGGCCGAAGCGCGGTTGCAGGCGAGCGAGGCGGAAGCGCAACGCGACCTGGCGCGGGCTGCGGTGGTGGTGGCCGAGCAGGAGACAGCCGCTGTGCAGGCCGGGCTCGACGCCGCCCAGCGCGCATGCGCGGCGCTGCAAGGCGAATTGGAGGCCGAGCGCCAGGCCCACGCGGCCGCGCGGGCGCGCCAGGAGGAGGGCGTACGCCAGGTGGAGGCGCTCGAGCGGCAGTTGCTGGAGCTGCGTACCCAATTCTCGACAGACCTGGAGCGCACCCGCGAGCAGGTGGCGGTGGCGCAGGAACGGGCCAGCGCCACCGAGCGCCGCGCGCTGCGCGAGATCGACCAGGAGCGCACGTTGCGCCAGAAGGCCGAGCAGGCGCTCGCGGAATTGCGCGCTGAGCTGGCAGCGGTGCAGGCGAGCGCACAAGACGCCGCCGTGGCCGGCGCCGAGGCACGGGCGCGGTGGCTGGCCGAGCGCGACACGCTCAGCCGGCAGTTGGCGGAGACAGAGCAGGCGCTCGGGCGTGGGCAGGCGGCGCAAGACGGGCTGCGGGCGGAACTGGAAACGGCGCTGCGGCGTGCCGAGCGGGCCGCTGCGGAAGCCACCGCGACGCGCCGCCTGATAGGTGCCAAGCGCCGGGTGCCGGTGACGCGCACCAAGTTCAAGCCCGGGCCAGCCTGAGGGGGGGCGAGGGCGGGGATTTGTCCACCGCACGAGGGGACAAGCCTGTGGACAAGCCGCGCGGGGGCAGAGAGCCGACGGCCTCTGCGGATTTGATTAAAATTTAAGCAATGAGGGCGGTCACGTCTTCCCGCCGGCAATGATCCCCACCGCAGCCATCACCTGGAGCAACCCTGAAATCCAACGCTGCCACCAGACGGCACAACGCCGGATCCGGCGCCGCCCCAAATCTCTTCACCTTCACCATGTCGATCGAAATCGAACGCGCGCAAGCGATCACCTGGATCCGCATCCAGATGGCCCAGCACGGCCTGACCCTGGCCGACCTGCAGGCCGCCGGCTGCTTTGCCGAGCCGCCGCCGACTCCAACGCCAGGAGCGGTGCGCTACCGCAACGCGCACGGGCAGGGCTGGGACGGCCGCGGCGCCATGCCGGACTGGCTGCAGCGGGCAGTCAAAGCCGGGCAGACCGTGGATCATTTCCGCGTCTAGCGGGTGGCGAGTAGAGGCTGCCCCTTCGATTTCCTTCACCCGCTCCATCGGGAGCTGCTCGGTCGTGGCTGAGAAGTTTCACCGCGCAAGCCCGTTAGCTTGGTCCCCGGCCCCATGTATGATTTGTTCCGCCTATGCTCAAACTTGCCGCAACCCTTCGTATCGAACTGCTCCACGTCAAGCCTCTGGTCTGGCGTCGCTTTGTGGTCCCGGCGGATATACAACTCCCCAAGCTCCACAAGGTGATCCATTCTGTGATGGGCTGGGAGGACACTCACCTGCATGAATTCGACATCAACGGCGAGCGGTTCGGCGTACAGGATAAGGACGTCTCGGATGAAGGCCTGCGGTCGGAGAAGGGCATCCGGCTGAACCATGCGCTCGGCTCGGCCACCGAATTCGAGTACCGCTATGACTTTGGCGATGACTGGCAGCATCGCGTCATTGTCGAATCAATCGGCTACCCTGACCTGGCGCTGGCTTTACCGGTTTGCCTGGCTGGCGAAAACGCTTGCCCTCCGGAGGACGTTGGCGGGCCACACGGATATGCGGAATTCCTTGCCGCGCTCGGGGACAAGACCCACGAACAGCACAATGACTTCCGGTCGTGGGTTGGCGGCGTATTCGACCCAGTTGGCTTTGATATTAACGCGGTCAATGCGAGGCTGCGGGCGATTCGGTAACCGCCCAGCGCGCAGAACACCGACGCGCCGAAGCAAGCCGGCGCAGCGCCGCTACACGGCTCGAAAAGGCGCCAGTGTGTGGGGTATAACATTGATCGACTTCCAACCACTGGCCTTGGCTATGACAGATGCGCCTTCCCCCCATTCCCATTTCGCCGTGCTGTATCACGTGCCGGACGGTTGTGTGATAGCCGAGGTCAATGGACCGGCAGTGGTCCAGTTCGGTCCGTTTGCCGAGGACGTCGCGCCGCGCGAGGTGCCCGCGGCCCTGTTTGACGAGATGCCGCTTGTAATACTTTCGGCACAATCCGCCAAGCTCGATGACGAAGCGGTATTGATCCTGGGCAACCGGGCCTGCCAGGCCGCCACGGCCCGCCAATGAGTAACGAGTAACACCAACGCCGCCTTCAGGCGGCTTTTTTTATCACCCGCTGTCATGCCGATAACCGTAACCGCGCAATTGAGCACACTGTATTGAGAGTCGTTCTGGGCGAACAGGCGGGCTTGGCCGTATTGAGACGATCGAGCTGGATTGGCAACGTCCGATGGAGGTAGCAGGAATCGCGCGCCGGGGCAGTGTCGGCGCCCCCTGTCAGCGCGCTGGCCGTAACCTGCCCAAGAAGCGCAGCGCCGCGCTCGAGCAGGCGAAGGGCAAGCTGCACGAGGCGTTCGGGCGGCCACCATAGGCACCGGCCACGGGCCCCGGGCTCGCTTGCACAATTGCGTTTGCGAGCTGATGCTTATTCTCATATCACCTTCGCGGAGCAACATCATGGACACACGAAGCGAACTGCAAGCAACCGTGGACGCCCTGGTTCAAGCGGGCAAAGGCCTGCTTGCCGCCGACGAGAGCGGGCCGACGATCGCCAAGCGGCTCGAGCGCATTGGTGTGGAATCGAGCGAGGAAAATCGCCGGGCGTGGCGCAACCTGCTCCTGTCGACACCAGGTCTTGGTGAATTCATCAGCGGCGTGATCCTGCACGAGGAGACGCTAGGCCAGTGCGCCGACGATGGCACGCCGCTGCCAGAACTGGCTGCGCGCCATGGCATCGTGCCCGGCATCAAGGTGGATAAGGGCAAGCTCGCGCTCGCCCACGCTCCCGGCGACGAGATCACCGAGGGCCTCGACGGGCTGGCCAAGCGCCTTGCCGGTTATCGCCAGCAGGGCGCACGCTTTGCCAAGTGGCGCGCGGTGTACAACGTGTCCGACAAACTGCCTGGCTGGCGCGCCATCCAGGCCAATGCGGAGGCGCTGGCATGCTATGCAGCGATCTGCCAGGAGACGGGCGTGGTGCCCATCGTCGAACCCGAGGTGCTGATGGATGGCGCGCACTCCATGGCGCGTTGCGCCGAGGTCACCGAGGCCGTGCTGCACGAAGTCTTTCACGCCTTGCACCGGCATGCGGTGGTGCTCGAACACATGCTGCTGAAGCCCAGCATGGTGCTCCCCGGCAAGGAGACCAGGCACGCCGCGCCGGCTGAGGTTGCCGCGGAGACTGTGCAGGTGCTCAAGCGCACGGTGCCGGCGGCGGTGCCGGGTGTCTTCTTCCTGTCCGGCGGCCAAACGCCCACTGAGGCCACCGCCAATCTCGATGCCATGAACCGGCTCGGCCCGCTGCCCTGGCGGCTGGCCTTCTCCTACGGGCGCGCCTTGCAGGAGCCGCCCCTGCAGGCCTGGCACGGCGAGGCCGCTAACGCGACGCAAGCGCAACGGACGCTACTGCAGCGCTCACGGATGAATGGCATGGCTTGCCTGGGGAAATACGAAGCGGCGCTAGACTAGTGATGCATTCCCGAGACGTTCGGCGCGCCTGGGCGCGCGGGCTCGACGAGCCCGAGCCACGGCGGGCTGACCGCGGTACCCACTGGAGCATCCTGCTCGGCATGCGGTCAGGTTCGGCAGTACCCGCCACTTGCCGGCAAGGACGCTGGGAATAGCTGCGTGACAGCCACACAGCGCATTTGTGGATGTCCGCGAAAGCCGGAGGCTTACTCAGCAGTCACATAAACCAAGACTGCCAGGTCCGCGCCGACCACGTTGGTCTGGATCGTCGGACTCAGGCTTAGTTCCTTTACCAGCCAAGGCTTGCCGGCAGCGTCCGGCAGGCGAATGACCACACCAATAGCGAGATGCGGGATGGGGGCGTCTGCGGTCAGGTCAGCCACGAGAACGGGGGCGCCGGCGGGCGTGGCATTGGTTACATCAATGAAGGTGTATTTGAAAGCCATAGCATCTCCGAGGAGGATCTGCAACCGTGCGTTTAGACTGAGTCACTCCGACTTCATCTTGAAGCAGCTTCTCACAACGAATGGCTGCAATAAGCGACACTTCAAATTAACCGCTGTCTAACTACGACTGCAGTTGTGGCGGCTCCGCCGTAGTAGGAGTCGCCCCACTTACCGGCCGTCGGCGCGATACTCGCCGACCCAGCGCTCGCCTCGTCACGTATTTGGGGAAGTGGATCGGAGCATCGCCACTATTTCATAAGGGAAATCGCAATGGCGATCACCCCAATTGCCGCGAGGGTAACGATCACAAAGAGCAGCATGGGCTTGTCCGAACTGGGTAGTCCAGTCTCCTTCGAGCCATGCGCAAATGCTATCGGGTGCGCACTGATTTCATGCCGGATTTCGTCCTACAGGCCGGTTGTCATTGCGAGACGCCATGACAGCGAGTCGGGGGTGCGCCTATCGCCTCGGGACTTGCGCATAGGCCGCGCGCGGCCAGCCTGAGCCCTTCCGCCCGGCCGCTTCCCTCGGTACCGGTGAGGCCGCCTTTCGCGCGCCATATCGCGGACCCATCCTGCGCGCTTTCACTGCCACGCATCAGGCACATTCCGATGGGATCGCTGGCTCACGTGCCAGGGTCCAGAGCGGGCGCGCAGCTTCATGCGGCCCTACCCGCCTGAACTGATGGATGCCGCCCCGGCGCCGCGCGCGCTGCGGGCCAAAGCTGCCGAATAGCATCGCGGAAATACCCGCCAAGAGAGTTGAGTTCCGTCGGACATAACTCCACTTGAATGACAGGGGGCAAACGCGATTGCCCCGCAATCTCGGCACCTGCTCCTTCCCGGCAGCGGGTGCTTTATGGGTTCCGCACGCGCAAGTCGGACTGTGCCTATGGCCGCCGGTACCGCGCGCGCCACTGTCACCCATTCGCGCCAGTCTGATAATTTGAGATATTTGTTAAATCTGATGTTATTTCTAAGTAATTGTCATCTACGCCACCTTGGCGTAGATTGGCCTTAGAGGCCGTTGCCTCTCCCGACTGTACGCTCCCCGTGTATGAGTCTCGGCACCCAGAGGCGCGACACCATCGCGCCTTCTTTTTTTGGGTGCGCCCGGCAGGGCGCACCCACTTGGAGGTGAAAGTCCTCTACACGCCCGGCAAGGGGAAGTGTTAGCCGAACGGCAAGGGTGTCGCGGGCGACTGCGAATCTGGAGGAAGCCGAAGGCAAAGCGCTGGCCTGACGAACAGGAAGCGGATACGAGGCGGCGTGGCGGGGTGGGGTGGCCCATATCACTGAAGCCCAGTACTTGCACGGAACGCTACGACGTAAATCCGACAGGCATAAGCGTGAAGGTGGGTGCGCTATACCCGGGGAGATCTGCATGCGTGCCCAGTGCTACCGGCATCGAGAGGTGTCGGGATGCGCATGCAGAAGTCAGCAGACGGCATATTAGGTTGGGAGCAAGGCGGCGAGCCAACGAGAATCCTGACTGAAGGCCGGAACATTGAGCAACGCAATTAGGACATCCGACCTCGATGCAGGGCGACGACGCGACAAGGGTAAGCGGCCGGTGAACCCGTCTTGACGGTGATGATCGCAGCGGCTAGGTGGCGCTGGTAGCCGGCTTCCAGCGATGTGGTAGCAATTCGGCAATGTTACTGGCGCGATGGGTTGGTAGCCGTGTGA
>Ga0255338_1003096_pt1 | contig 21113 bp, 21 predicted proteins | sample MeOH1_35cm_T4_19_FD_203715 | JGI IMG/M metagenome (GOLD analysis project Ga0255338, IMG submission 203715) | Sandy soil microbial communities from University of British Columbia, Vancouver, Canada - MeOH1_35cm_T4_195 | ecosystem: Engineered > Artificial ecosystem > Sand microcosm > Unclassified ...
TCCCTCTCCCCTGGCGACGATCCGCGCCACGGCCCGCGGCTACGCGCCCCGCGTCCTCCAGGGCCGGGGCTGGGTCCTGGCGGCGCTGGTCATGGCGCCCGTGGGTCTCAGCCTCCTCATCTTCACCATCAGCCGGATGCGGGGCCTCGATACGAACCCTGGCGAGGCGCTCCGCATATTCCACGAAGGCCTGGTGAAGATGATGCTGCCCATCATGGCCATGGTGGCGGCCCCGGCGGGCATCCGCGAGGATCTGGAACAGCGCACGCTGCCCCTGCTGCTGGTGCGGCCTGCGCCCGCCTGGGCCCTGCCCCTGGGCAAGGGCCTGCCCTGGTTCGGCTGGGGCGCCGGCTGGCTCATTCTCGGGGCCTTGGGCCTTCAGGTGGTGGGCGGCGACCCAGCTCTGCTGACAGTCCGCATCCTCGCGCTGGTGGGGGCCTGGTGGGGAGAGCTGGCCTTCATGACCCTGATGGGCCTGGTCTTCAAGCGGGGCACGCTCTGGGGAGCCCTGTACTTCTTCCTCTGGGAGCCGCTGGTGCGGATCTTTCCGCCCTTCCTCCAGCGCCTCACCTTCACCCACCACATCGAGAGCCTGGCAGGCAGCCGCGCCGCCCAGGTGCAGGCCAACCAATTGCTCGCCCAGGAGCAGGTGACGACCCACCCCGCCCTCGCCCTCCTCGCCCTCCTCGCCTTCGGCGCCCTCTGCTGGGCCCTCTCAGGCTGGAAGCTCCATCGCACGCCCACCGGGCTGGCCGGAAGCGAAGCAGAGGGGTAGCGCTCCCCCCCCCTGTAAACTGGAGGGATGGCCGAACCCCTCCGCACCCTCACCCCCGAAGGCACCGAGATCCTGATCGAACCCATCTCCCATGTGCGGAGCTGCTCGGTAGGGTTCTGGGTGCGGCGGGGATCACGTCACGAGGGGCCGGCGGAGGAGGGCCTGGCCCACTTCCTGGAGCACACGGTCTTCAAGGGCACCGAGGCCTACCCCACGCCTGATGAGCTGGCCGCGGCCACGGACCGCCTGGGCGGCCACCTGGACGCCTTCACGGGCAAAGAGGTGGCCTGCTTCTACGGCAAGGTGCTGGCAGACCAGTTGCCAGAGCTGATCCACCTGCTGGGTGAACTGGTCACCTCGCCGCGTTTCGATGCCGAGGAACTCGCCCGGGAGCGCAGCGTCATCCTCGAGGAGATCGCGCAAAGCGAGGACCAGGCGGACGACTGGGTGAGTGAACTGTTCTACGGCGGCTTCTGGGAGGGCACGCCCCTGGCCCATCCCATCCTGGGCCGCCGGGATCAGGTATCGACCTACGGGCCCACCGAGGCCCGCGCCTTCTTCGACCACACCTATCGCGCACCGAACCTCGTGGTGGCGGCTGCGGGCGCCATCGAGCAGGGCTCCTTCCTCGACCTGCTGAAACCCATCCTGGAGCGCCTGCCCAAGGGGACGGACCACGCGCCCGGCCGGCCCGCCCGCACCCAACCCTTCCTGCTGAACGTGCCCCGGAAGGACCTTCAGCAGGCCAACCTGGTGATGGGCTTCCCCGCGCCGGATCACCGTTCGCCGGATCGCGCCGCGGCGCATCTGCTCAGCTACGTGCTGGGCGGGGGCATGGCCTCCCGGCTCTTCATGGAGCTGCGCGAGCGCCGGGGCCTCTGCTACCAGGTGGGCAGCTACCTCAGCCCCTACGCGGATACGGGTGCCCTCCAGATCAGCGCCAGCTGCGCGCCTGCGCAACTGCGCGAGCTGGTGCAGCGCACCATGGTCGAGTGCGCGCGGGTCCGCCAGGCGGGCGTGGCGGCCGACGAGTTGGAACGCGCGAAGCTCCAGGCCCGCACCAGCCTCGTGTTCAGCCAGGAGAGCAGCAGCAGCCGCATGTTCAGCCTGGCCCACCAGGCCATCCACCAGGGCGAGCTGTACAGCCTCGACCAGCAGATGGCGGAGATCGAGGTTGTCACCTCCGAGGACCTGCTGCGCGTGGCCCAGGACCTACTCGACCCAGCCCAGGTGGGCCTCAGCGCCCTCGGCACCCGGCGGGGCGGCGAGATCCGCCTGAAGGATCTGGTGGCCTGATCCGCACGTCAGGTTGACTGACTGCTGCTTCTCATACGGACAAAGACGCTACCTTCAGAAACATCTCCTGGCTGCGAAGGGCAGAATCGCCAAGCCGAGCAGGCACACCCACGCGAACGCGTCACCTATGCGCGAGTACACGGTGCGGACGCCGTGTGTGGGCACATAAGCCGTCATCTCGCGATCCGGCGACCCGAAATCATCCATTTGGGCCAGCACGCGCCCTTGATAATCCACGGCCATCGACATGCCGGTGTGAACCTGCCGCACGAGGTTGAAGCCCTGCTCCACCGCACGGAACGTCGCCATTCGCGTATGCAACGGATCGATGGCCAGCCAATCGTTGGAAGGAGCGAGCAGGATGTCGGTCTTCATCCTCCCCGCCTGCGCCAGGAGTTGCGGGAAATCCAGATCGAAACAGATGACCGAACCGAGACGTCCATAGGGGCTCAGCGAAGTTTTGACCATGCCATCGAGCAGGCTCGACATTTTCTCTTCACTTCCCGGTACCGGATGCGCCTTCCAATACTCGTAGGCGATTCGACCGTCAGGCGCGATAAGAACGATTTTGTTCTCAAGTGGCTTCACGAAACCACGCCGCCATGTGCCGAGTGCGAGCCCGAGATAGATCTGTTTACGGCTCGCCAACTCCTGTGCCCGGGTGATCAGCGCAGCCTCGTCTTCCTTGAAGACATCTCCCGCGGTTTCGCTCCAGAAGACGATCTTCGCGCCCGCATCACTGGCACGCTCGGACCGCGCCAGCAGATCGTCTGTGTCGACGCGCGCGAAGCCACGGAGCAGATCCACTTCTGCATCCGTCAACGGTTGATTCCGTACGAGACGCAGCTCCAGGTCTTTGGGCGGAGCGCTGGCGAAGTCCTTGCGGGAGATCGATACCAATTTCACCGTCGATGAATTCGGAGGGAAGAACGCCAGCCGAACTCCACCGCCAATGAACACAGCAGTAAACGTCCCTGCGAGCAAGGCAAACGGCTTACGAATATCGGGCCAACTCCAGTTGCGAACCCAGGCAAGATTCACTGTTGAAGCGAACCATCCCATGAGGAAGGTGATTCCGGGCAGCCCCGTGACAGAGACAAGCTGCACCAGCGGTAGGTCGCCATACTGTGAATAGGCCATCGAGCCCCAACTGCCGTACGGTGAGGTGACGCTCGTCAAGTGTTCCGCCCCGGCCCAGGCCGCCGGGAACACCAGTGTGGCCCATCCGGCATGCAGTTTGGGCGCCAGCGCGCGGTCCACCAAATACGGTACAAGCAAGGCCAGAGAGAATACAACCGCGACGGCGATCACGATGGGTCTCGGCGCTGGTACCGCTCCGCGGAACTGGAACAGCCATGTGAAAAAAAGCATCGAGAAGGCAGTCAGCAGTCGCGCCCAGGCTCGTCCCCCGCGCGTGAAACGCAACAGGAACACGGGTGCCAGCCATGCGGCCAGCGGAACCGTGTTGCGACCGTTCGCTATCAGCAACAACACCCCAGCCATGGCCGGCAGCAGCCATGTGTACTGGCCGGCGCTCTCTGTTTCCGTCCCCTTACTTTCGTGCCCCGGCGCGGGAATGCCCATGGTCTCCTCCTTCCTCCCTGGTTGCCGCAGGGCGCGCAATGCCGACTGTCGCAGTCTCGATCAACTCATCGATCAGCCTGTCCTTTAGGACCCACGGGAACGCCGGTCTCGCGATCAGCAGTGCCGTCAATCCGTGGATGCAGGACCAAACGACCTGGCTTGTCGTTTCTAGATTAACTTCGGGCAACAAGCCAGACTCAACGCACGCCCTCAGCCCCTGCACCAGCTCTTCGAAAGCTGGATGAGGCCTGTAGGGACGGTCACCGTTGCTCTCCGACGGCAGCACGAATGCACACTTGTAGTGGTTGGGATTCCGCAGGCCGAACTCGATGTACGCCCGCAGTTTCGTCTTCAGGTGACGGATGGGATCACCCTCGTTCGGGACGGCCCGCAACGTCTTCAGCAGTTCTGCGAAGCTTTCTTCGACGACGGCGTGCAGCAGTTCGTCCTTATCCCGGAAGTAGAGATAGAGCGTGCCGGGCGAGCACTCCAGCCCGGCCGCCAGCTTGCGCATCGAAAGTTGCTCGTATCCTTTGTGGGCGAAGGCGGCGCTCGCCGCATCGAGGATTTCGCGGCGGAGTTGGAGTCGTTGTTGGTGGCGTCGGGAATGGGAAGTCATAATGAACGATGTTAAGTATAATGAACAACGTTCATTTGTCAAGGCGGGCCGAAACATGGTCAAGGGTTCAGGGTCGCGAGCGGCCAGGGGCGAGAAAATGGCGCCCGAACCCGTACCAACCGGGTGTCCATAGGTCTCATGTGCAGTTCCACAGTCCCGAACCGCCGCCGAGGGCCGGGCTGCTTGAGGCTTCGACCGATAGAATGGTGGGATGACGAACGCTGCACTCATGCCCTGGGACCGCCCCGCCCCCGAGCGGGCGGGCCTGCCCTCGGCCTGGTCGCTGTTTCCGGAGGACTTGGTGGCCCTGGGCTGCCCCGGCAGCGCCCTGGAGACGTTCAAGCGCCTGCACCGTCCCTGGAGCTGGAAGGATGGCGCGCCGGATCTGGGATCGGGCATCCGCCGCTGGCTGGAGGGCGTGGCGGACCTGCGCCTGCCATCCATCGTCGAGCGCCAAGCCTCCGGCGACGGGTCCACGAAACTGGCGCTGGAGCTGGCGGACGGCCGGCGCATCGAGTCCGTCCACATGCCGCGCAGGGTGCGGAACCCCCGCGTGACCTACTGCATCTCCAGCCAGGTGGGCTGTGCCATGGGGTGCACCTTCTGCGCCACGGGCAGCATGGGCATCCTGCGCAACCTCCAGTCCGGCGAGATCCTGGGCCAGGTGCTGGCGCTGATGGCGGAGCTCGGGCCGGACCGCGGGCACGAGCTGACGCTCGTGTTCATGGGCATGGGCGAGCCCCTGCACAACCTCGACCACCTGCACCGCGCCATCCGCCTCATGTGCCACCCGGCGGGCCTGGGCCTGGGGAAGAACCGCATCACCGTGAGCACCTCGGGCCTGGTGAGCGGCATCGAGAAGCTGGCGAAGCTGGAGCCCCGGCCCCTGCTGGCCCTCAGCCTCAACGCCACCACGGACGAGGCGCGGAGCCGCACCATGCCCGTGAACCGCGTGTGGAACCTGGCGCGGCTGCGCCGTGCGCTCGACGACTGGTGCCCGAAGCGCGGCGAGAAGTTCTGCTTCGAATACGTGCTCATCGCCGGCGAGAACGACACCGAGGCCGACGCCCAACGCCTGGCGGACTGGTTGGGCGACTTGCGCAGCGGCCACAACCTGAACCTCATCCCCATGAACGAGCACGCCGCCAGCGCCTTCCGCCAACCCGGCGAGGATCGCGTGCAGCAGTTCTCCGAATGGCTGAAGGCCCGCGGCTGCTTCGTCACTGTCCGCCGCAGCCGTGGCCGCGACGTGCAGGGCGCCTGCGGGCAGCTGGTCAAAGAAAATCCAACGCAAAGGCGCAAAATCGCAAAGGGGTGATATGGAACCCGTGTCAGATCCGCTACATGGGGGTGGAATTGGGGTCGCCCTTGCGGATCGATCTGCTGGTTGAGAATTTGATCATCGTAGAGTGCAAGGCGGTGACCGAGATCGCTCCAGTCTTCGAAGCTCAACTGTTGACCTATCTTCGCGTGACGGGGTCGCGCCTTGGCCTACTCTTGAACTTTGGCCAGCGCTACATGAAGGAAGGGATCCGTCGGGTCGTCAACGGCCTTGATTAACCCTTTGCGCCTTCGCGCCTTTGCGTTGAATCTTTTTGAATGCGCATTCCGGTCCATCAGCTCCCCCATGGCCTCGGCCTCGACCTGCCCGCGGTGGCCACGGCCCATGCGGCGGGCATGGACCTGCGGGCAGCGACTCCCGAAGGCGAAACCTGGATGATCGGACCGGGCCAGCGGCGCCTAGTGCCCACGGGGCTGGTGCTGGCCATCCCCCAGGGCTTCGAGGGGCAGGTGCGGCCCCGCTCGGGCCTGGCCCTGCGCCACGGCCTCACGGTGCTGAACGCCCCCGGCACCATCGACGCCGACTACCGTGGCGAGGTCCAGGTGCTCCTCATCAACCACGGCGAGGCCCCCTTCGAGCTACGCCGCGGCGAGCGCATCGCTCAGCTGCTCGTGGCTCCCGTGGAGAGCTGGACCTGGGTCCCCGAACCCAGCGTCGAGGCCCTGGGTGACACCGAGCGTGGCGACGGGGGCTACGGCAGCACCGGGCGCTAGGACGCAATGGTGCTCAAGGCAGAAGGGAAAGCTCTTTCACCACCAAGGCACCAAGACCACCAAGAACTGCATGGGGACTGGCTTTGGCTTTTCTTGGCGCCTTGGTGTCTTGGTGGCGGTCTTTATCTAGAGCGCTGGTTTTCCAGTCTGAACAGCTATAGGATCGGTCTCCCATCCCGGAGGCCCCATGCGATCCGCCGCACTCGCCCTCACCCTCGCCGCTCTGCCCGTGTTTGCGGGCCAGCCTCTGACCTACACCGATGGCGCCACGAAGCTGGCGGGCTATGTGGCCCGCCCGGCCGCCGTGAAGGGCAAGGTCCCGGGCGTGGTGGTGATCCACCAGTGGATGGGCCTCACGGATCACGAGCGCAAAGTGTCGGATGACCTGGCGAAGTTGGGCTACGTGGCCCTGGCGGCGGACATCTATGGCGAGGGCGTGCATCCCAAGAACACGGCTGAGGCCGGGAAGCTGGCCGGCACCTACAAGGGCGATCGGGCCCTCTACCGGCGCCGGATCGCCGCGGCCCTCGACGCGCTGAAGGCCCAGCAGGGAGTGGACGGCAGCCGCGTGGCCGTCATCGGCTTCTGCTTCGGCGGCACGGGGGCCCTGGAGGCCGCCCGGGGCGGCCTGTCCGTGAAGGGGGTGGTGTCCTTCCATGGTGGGTTGGACGTGCCCGCGGGCTTCCAGCCCGGTCCTGTCACCGCCAAGGTGCTGGTGTGCCACGGGGCGGATGATCCCTTCGTGCCCTACAAGGATGTGGCGTCCTTCCAGGATGAGATGCGGGCCTCGAAGGCGGACTACGTGTTCGTGGCCTACGCCGGCGCCGTCCATGCCTTCACGCAGAAGGAGGCCGGCAGCGACAACTCGAAGGGCGCCGCCTACAACGAAGCCGCCCACCGCCGCAGCTGGCAGCACATGAAGGACTTCTTCAAGGAGATCTTCTAGCGCCGCTCGGATTGCCTCAGCAGCTCCATCAGGTAGCCTTTCCATAGGGCCGCCACGGTGTGGCTGCCGTGGCCCCGGGTTTCGGGTGTCAGAGGGAGCAGCACGGCCCGGCCCCTCGACACCCGCTTGATCTCGCGCTCAAGGATGCCCAGCTCCGGTGGGTTGATGAGGTCATCCGCGGAGTTCACCGCCAGCAGCGGCGCTTTGATCTTCTCCAGGCCCGGGCCGGGGTCGTAGTCCTTCGAGGCTTCCAGGGCGTAAAGCATGTCGTTGGCGTCGGCGGTCTTCACGTACTGGACGGTGTGTTACGCCTACTTCAAGGACCCCCACAAAGAGGCCCTTCTTTTTGCCCTATCAATAGGAGTCGTCGTGATCTAGAACGGCCACAATCTCAATCACCGGCCCAGTTCGCAGTTTGCAGACGGCCCTCCAGTCTCCTGTGATGCGGTAGGTGTAGACGGGGATCTTCGTGCCGGGGAAGGTTTTGCCGACGAGTTTTTCCCAGCGAAGACCGTGGTCCTGGCTCAACTGGGCCATCGTGGTGAATGAATGGATCCTCTTCAGGGACTGGAAAAAGGCCGTTGTAACCTCTGGGCCGCCTGCTTTGAGTTGTTTTAAGATCCGATCCTGCTGAAGTTCAATTTCAATGAGCATTACGGGCATACAGATACTCTCCTACATAGGAGTATCGATTAAAATGCCCAAATTTCAAGTGGGAAAATGGGGAAATGGACGATATTTTTAAATACTACAACCAGACGACTTCATCATTTCTTCCAGAACGCCGGGGTCCGTCACCCTCACCTTCGGAGACCTGTCGAGCGCCGCCTCTGCAAGCAGTCGATCAACCCGCTCCGTCCAAGCCCACATCTGGTGACGAGGGATCCTCACCACAGGGGTCAACATCATCCTGCCGTCCTCGAGGATCTCGATTTCAAGGTCATCACCAGTCTTAACTCCCGCGACGTTCGGCAGCGTCACGCGCTTTCTGGAGTCAACACTCAACGTTGTCTTCATTCTCGCTTCTCTCTATTGGCCTTCTGGCCTAAGGAATGGGGTCGTTTCCCATCTACCCACTCAATGTATGACGTGCAATTAGCGGCTTGCAACCAATTATTTTCGCCTTGGGGTTGACAACTACTGCGTTTGGGACAGGAAAAGGCTTTGACACTCCTTTCTAAACAACATTTACAAGTGCATGCCCTGTCGCAAGTGGGTTTCAAACTAAAGTCACAACTGATTTCTCGGCTACAGCGGCCGACAGCGCCACCCAGTTCTCTGGGCCGCCAGGCGCAGGTGTGGGTCACGCCAAGCGTTTCCGTCAGCAGGCGCCGCTGGGCATCCACCATGTCCAGGTAGCCGTAGCGGGGGAACCGGGCGTGGAGACCGTCACTGGGCTTGCTGGACTTCCCGTGGCCGATGCCGTCGGGAACACGATGAAGTACTTCGCCGCGTCCAGGGGCTGGCCGGCGCCGAAGAGCTGGCCCGCGAAGGCAGGGCCCATGAACTGGGCCCCGCTGCCCGTGGTGCCATGGGTGATGAGCACGGCGTTCCGCACCACCCCCGACGCGTCGCGCCGGGAGGCGCCATAGGTGCGGTAGTGGACGCGCAGCTCGGCCAGCGCCTCCCCGGACCGGAACCGGAAGTCCCGGAGGGTGGCGTCACCCTCCGTGGGCATCTGGGCCGCGAGCCGGTCAGCGCATAACACGACCACGAGGAGGGGAGACGTCGCAGGGATTTCATGGGGATCCTCAGCACATGACCAGGAGAAGGGGTGATCCCGACAGGGTACCCACGGCGGGCCGTTATCACCTCCGCCTGGCCCAGCGCAGCTTGGCGCTGGTGGAGCGCGGGTTGGCGTGGCGTTCCTCGGGCGAAGCGCGGATGGGTTCGGGGGCCACGTCCGCGTAGATTCCCTCGCGCAGGCCCTGCTGGAAGGCCTTCTTCACGCGGCGGTCTTCGCCGGAGTGGAAGGTAAGGATGGCCACGCGGCCGCCGGGATTCAGGCTGCCGGGCAGCAGCGAAAGGAACTGGTCCAGCACTGTGAACTCGTCGTTCACGGCGATGCGCAGGGCCTGGAAGGTGCGCTGGAGGGCTTTCTTGGTTTCGTCATCGTCGCAACCGTCAGTCTGCACCGCCGCCCTCACTCGGTTCGCCAGGTCGCGGGTAGTGCGGATCTGCTGGCCCACCACCGCCCGGGCGATGGCCTCGGCGTGGGGTTCGTCCGCGTTCTCCACGAGGAGTTCGGCCAGGGCCTGCGCGTCCAGCGTGGCCAGCAGCTGCGCGGCGGACCGGCCGCGCTGGGGGTTGAGGCGCAGGTCGAGCGGTCCTTCGGCCTTCCAGGTGAAGCCCCGGGCGGGGTTGTCGATCTGCATGGAGGACACGCCCAGGTCCGCCAGCACCAGGTCGAAGCGACCAGTTTCGGCCTGCAGGCGCGGCAGCCCCGCGAAGTTCATGCGGCGCACCGTGAACACCTCCTCGCCGAACCCCAGCTCCCGCAGGCGAGCCTCGGTGCGGGGCAGCTCCAGGGGATCCACGTCCACACCGACGAGCCGGCCCCCCGGCAGCAGGCGGGGCAGGAGCTCCCGCGTATGGCCGCCGTAGCCCAGGGTGGCGTCCAGAGCCACCTCGCCGGGCTTCGGATCGAGGGCCGCGAGAATCTCCCCAACCATGATCGAGCGGTGGGTGCCTGCGGGGGTGTGGCCACGGGCCGCCACCTTGGCCTGCTCTTCGGCATAGCGCTCCGGAGCCAGCTCCTTGTATTTCTCATCGAAGCGCCGCGGGTGGGTGCCCTTGTAGCGGGGCCGGCGTGGGGGCCGGCCTGAGGTCTGATCGTCAGATCCGTTCATGAGGCCATGGTACCCGTCAACGGGTTGCGACCTCCTTCAGAGCCAGGGCCATCCGGCGGCAGGCTTCGTTCTGCTCGTCCACCGTATGGGCGGCGAACCCCAGGCTCACGTGGGACAGGGGCTGCCGGTTGAGGTCGTACAAGCTTCCGGGATAGAAGACGACGCCATGGGCGAGGCAGCGCTCGGTCCAGGCCTCGAGGGGCACGTCCCCGGCCACGCGGACCCAGAGGGAAAGCCCCTCCCGCGGGTTCTTCACGGAGAGGGCCGGGTGGAGGTGCAAGAGGAGCCGGTCGACCATGGTCTCCCGCCGCTCGTCCGTGAGCTTCCGCACGCGCCGTAGGTGGCGGACGATCTCGCCATCCCGCAGCGTCTCCTCGATGGTGGCCTCCTGCACGAGGTTCCCGGGCCAGTCCACCAGCTGCCGCTGCTGGGCCAGGGCCTTGATGAGGCCCGCCTCGCCGGCCAGGAAGCCGACCTGCAGGCCCGGCGCGAGGATCTGCTCGAAGCTGCTGAAGTAGAGCACGCGGCCGAGGGGATCCTCGCTGGCCAGGGGGAGGTGGGGATTGCGCTCGCGGTGGAAGCCCAGGGCGGGGTCGCCCTCCAGGATGCGGAAGCCGTGCGCCTGGGAGAGCTGGAGCAGCCGCTGGCGCCGGGCCGGGTCGAGGTTCACCTGGGTGGGCTGCTGGGGGCCGGCGGTCAGGTAGAGGAGGCGGATGGGTTCCCGGCGCAGGAGGAGCTCGAGGGCCTCCACGTCCAGCCCCTGGGCGTCCACGGGGACCGGGAAGAGCCGCGCCCCGGCGGAGCGGAAGGCCTCGGCCACGCGGAACAAGCCCGGGTTCTCCACCGCCACCGCATCCCCGGGCGCGAAGAGCACACGCGACACCAGGTTGAGCGTGCTCATCAGGCCCCGGGTGAGGAGGAGGTTGCCCGCCTCGACGGAGAGGCCGCGCAGGTCCCGCAGCATCTTGCAGAGCGAGTTCCGCAGGTCCAGGAGGCCCCGGGGATCCCAGCCCGGCTGGAGCAGGCGCTCGGGGTGCAGCCGCAGCACCCGGCCGTAGGCCCGGTGGATGGCGTCCGTGGGCGTGAGCCTCAGGTCCGTGGTGTCCGGGATCAGCTGGAAGGACTCCGGCGCGGGGACCCCCGGCTGGAAGAAGGGACCGCTCCGGGGGGTCGCCCGCTTCCAGGAAGCCGAGTCCTGGGCCGAGATCCCCGCGGGGACATCCAGCACGACGGGCTGTTTCCGGGCGATGAAGGTGCCACGGTCCGGGGCGACCTCGATCCAGCCTTCGGCCTCGAGTTCCCGGTAGGCGGTCAGGGTGGTGTTGCGGTTCACGCCGAGGAGGTCCGCCATGGCCCGGGTCCCCGGGAGGGCGTCGCCGGGCTTGAAGCGCCCGTGGCGGACGCCGTCCTCGATGGCCTTCACCAGCTGGAGGTACAAGGGCTCCGGGAGGGATCGATCCAGTGCGATGGCGAGATCCCAGGTGCCCAAATGGAACTCCATGCCTTGGGTCAGAATCCGATTGCGGATGGATCCCGTCAAGGCGGCCGGGGAGGTCCACGGCCCAGGTTGGGGTCCGGGCGGTCCCGCGCCAGCTCCGATTCCGGAATCAGGACCCCTCCGGTGCGGCATCCACAGCCATCGCTGTCACGGACATTGGGCTACCATCCACGGGAACCCGCAGCCCCTCCGGAGGATCATGCCGATCCGTCGCTGGACATTCCCCCTGGTTGCCGCCCTCGCCTTCGGCCAGGAGGCGGCGCCCTTCCCCCCGGAGGCGCCAGGGCCGTGGCAGCCCGCGTGGGAGTTGACGCTGCGGGGGGACCGGTTTTCGGATCCCGGCTATGAATCGGATTCGTTCCGCCGCGCAGGCCTCCAACTCCGCCTGCGCTGGGCCTGGGAATCCGGGAACCTGCGGGTCGAGGCCGGGACACGATCAGCGCTGGGCTCGGACGGGAACAGGTTCAACGCTGCCCGCTGGGACCAGCAGCCCTCCAACGGGACCCAGGTGGATGTGGCCCGAGGCACCTTCTCGTGGCTGTCGGAGCGGGCCTTCGGCTCGCTGAGCCTCGGGTTCCAGGAGAACGGGCTGCTGGCGTCCCAGGCCCTGTGGGACCGGGACCTCCGCTTTCTGGGGGCGGGGGGGCGGTTCGGGCTGCGCGGGCCGGAGAGCCTGCTCCAGGAGGCGGGCGTCCGGGTCGCGGTGGGCCGTGTGAGGGACGTCCTGGGCGGGGAGGTGGATCTCGCTGCGGGGCAGGTGGTCCTCAAGCTGGATAAGGGTCCCTGGTCCTGGACCGCCCATGCCGGCCGGTGGCAGCTGTCCTGGAACCCCGGCGACGAGCGGCTCCGGCGGCTGCCGGGGCACAGCCCGGTGGAGCGCCAGCACATGACTGTCGACGCGGCCGGGGCCTCCGGCACCTGGCACGCTGCGCTCCCCCTCGAAGCGGGCTGGTCCGGCTCGAGGAACCGCGAGACCGGCGAAACGGCCGAAGAGGTGCAGGCGGCGGTGGGCAGCCGCCTGCGGACCTACTGGCCCCAGCTGACCTTCACCTGGCAGCGGCTGTCCTCCACGGGCACCCTCTACCCCGTGAACGGGGACGAGTGGTGGTTCTACCGGCGGGCACGGGGGCCCCGCCTCGACCTGGCCCTGCCGCTCCCCCGCCGCTGGCTCGCCACGGTCGTGCATCTCCGGCAGCGGGCCGATGGCGCCGACGAATCGGTCACCCGGACCATGCTGATCCTCCAGAAGCGGTTCTGATTCAGTAGGCGCGGTCGTCCGCCGGCGGCGCGTAGTCCCTTCCGAACTTGTTCTTGTGCGGTTCCAGGGGCGGCAGCGAGAGGTCGAGGTCCCAGGCGCCCCGGGCCACCTCGGCGTCGATCTTCACCGTCCAGGTCTTCTCACCTGATTCCGGGTGCCAGAGGCGGAGCCGATAGACCCCCGGGGGCACCTGGTCGAAGGCCAGGCCGGAACGCCCATCCAGCACCTGCGCGAACGGCGTCGCCACCACCCAGAGGAAGGCGTTCATCTGGTGGTGCACATTGCAGTAGAGCTTCACCAGGCCCGGCCGGACCACTTTCACCTTCGGCGCGTCCCCCGGCTGGTACTGGCCGGTGTCGAAGCGGTTCCCTTCGGTTACGCTGAACACGTTGTGGAGGATGTGGTCGAGGTTCGGGAAGGCCACCTCGGTCCCTGGCGTGGCGAGGGAGACCCGGGGGTGGAACTGCTTCCCCACGGTCCGGATGGACACGGGTTTCGAGGGCTCCGGGGGCGGCAGGGGCGCATCGACCGGTTCCAGGATGGCCACGCAGTCCTTCAGGGAGCTGCGGAGCCTCCCGTCCTTCTCGTGCAGCCGCACAGGGCCCTGGAGACCGCCCGCCAGCAGGGGGGCGGCCAGGATCAATGCCAGCAGGCCGTTCGCAGGGACTCGAATCATGCTGGGCATCCGGGGTAGATTCGAGCCAGTATAGCCACCGACCAAGGAATGCCCATGCCGCAGTCCATGAGCTGGTACCGAACGCTGGCGTGGAGCTTCTTCCTGCGGCAGGCGGCCGCGATCGTGGCCCTCTTCGCCCTCATCCTCTGGGTGGCCTACAGCGAGGCGGAGCGCGGTGCCCGGGCCACGGCGAGCTCCAGCCTGTCGGCGGGGCGGTACGTGGTGGAACGCGCCTTCGAGCAGCAGGGACGGTCGCTCGACGCAGGGCTGGAGGTCTTCACCCAGTACTCGGGCAATGTCGCCCTCATTGAACAGGCGCTGGAATCGGGGGCCGCCACCAGCCTCGCGGACACCCTGCTGGAGAACCTCTCGCGCCTGGGCGCGGATCTCGCCCTGGTGGTGAAGCCGGATGGCACCCTGCTGGCCGCCACGGGGGGAGGCGGGCGCCTCTCCTTTCCGGAAGTGGGGATCCTCCAGATGGCCCTGGCCCCGGAGGAGGCCGAGGTGGAAGGCCATCCCGGGCCGGTCTACCGGGGGTTCCTCCGGGTGGACTGGGGGGGGCGGCCTGGGATCTACCACGCGGTGGCCCGCCCCCTGAAGGCTCCCGGTGGCCGTTCGCTCGGGGCGATGCTGGTGGGGGTCCGGGTGGACGACCGGGCCGCCAGTGACCTCCGGCGCGTGGCCATCGCCGGGCCCCAGCGCGGAGATCCTTCCGCCCACCTGGCCCTGCTCAGCCGGTTCCAGACCCTGGGTGCCACGCTGCCCGGAGCCGGCGAACTCGACCGCCTCCTCGCCCGGGATCCCGCGCTCCTGGCGGTGCGGGGGCCGGTCCTGGACGGGCAGGGCTCCGGCGTGCTCTCCTTCCGCCTGGGCGAGCGGAACTACCTGGGGATGGTCTCGCCGATCCGGGGCGTGAACGCCCTCGACCTGGAGATGGCCGAAGTCCTGTTGATGCCCGTGGACCCGCTCCTGGCCCCCTTCCGGAATCTGCAGCGGGCCATCCTCGCCGCGGGCGCGGCGGGGCTCCTCGTGGCGCTGGCCCTCAGCCTCCGCTCCGCCCGGAAGGTCACGGCGCCGCTCAAGGAACTCGCCGCGGCTACGGAAGCCCTCGCGGCCGGGGAACACCCCGAGACGCTGGCCCTCGTCCCCACGCAGGACGAGGTGGGCGTGCTGACCCGGACCTTCAAGTCCATGGTGGCCGAGCTGAAGGCCAAGGATGAGCTGCTGGCCCTGCTGGCCTCGGCCCGGAAGGGTCCCGGGAGCGGTGGTGGCGGCAGGCCCGTCCCCGTCCTTTCCCCTTCGGTTCCGGGAGGCGGCGCCGGGGAAGATGAGGCCACGCGGCGCCTCCGGCACCCGGCTACCCCTGAGCCGGAGGAACCGCTTCCTGTTCCGCTCCAGCTCGGGGGGACCTTCGCCGGAAGGTACCGGGTGGAGCGGCTGCTGGGCCGCGGCGGGATGGGCGTGGTTCTGCTGGTGCGGGACCTGCAATTGGAGGAGGAGGTGGCGCTGAAGGTCGTCCGCCATCGGCTGGCTTCGGTTCCCGCCTTCCTGGAGCGGCTCAAGCAGGAGATCCGCCTGGCCCGGCGGATCACCCATCGCTACGTGCTCCGGATCCATGATTTTGGCGAGAGCGACGGCATTCCCTACGTGACCATGGAGTACCTCCGGGGCACCACCCTGCGGGAGTTGCTGGAAGGGCGGGGGCGCCTCCCGCTGCCGCTCGCGCTGCGGATCGCCCGCCAGGTCGCAGAGGGTCTGGAGGCGGCCCATCAGGTGGGCGTGGTGCACCGGGACATCAAGCCGGCGAACGTGCTGTTCGACACCCGGGGCGACGCCAAGATCATGGATTTCGGCCTCGCCGCCCCGGCCACGGCCGCCGTGCCGGGAGACGCCGACCACATCATCGGTTCGCCGCGGTACATGTCCCCCGAACAGATCCGCGGCGGGCCGGTGGACGCCCGGACTGATCTCTACGCGCTGGGGATCATGCTCTTCGAGCTGTGCTCCGGGAGCCCGCCCTTCGACAGCCCCCGCATCGAGGACCTCCTGGCCCTGCACCTGGAGGCGCGGCCGCCCGTCCTGGCGGAGTCGGTGCCGGATCTCCCCCCGGACCTGGGCCTCCTGGTGGCCCGGCTCATGGAGAAGCGACCCGAGGATCGGCCCCAATCCGCTGCCGAGGTGGTGGAGATTCTGAAGGCGCTGGCTTCCAGCGGTGGCGCTACCTCCCGCCTGTGAACCACCCTCAACCTCGGGTTAGCTGGCCGACGAAGGCCGCCAGCGCCGCCAGCACCTGCGCCTCCTGGTCCTTGTGGGGGGAATGCCCGCACCGGGGCAGCTTGAGCAGGCGCGTGCCGGGCACCTGCCCGGCGATGACGTCGATCTGCCGCAGGGTGGCGTACTCGTCATCCTCCCCCTGGATGGCCAGGACTGGACAGCGGATGTCGCGCAGACAGGCCTCGATGTTCCACTCGCGGAAGGCTGGCGACAGCCAGGTGTCGTTCCACGCGCGGAACACCTGGGCCGCATCCGCGTGGTAGCGGGCCAGCCTCCGGGGCCAGTCGGTGGCAGTCCAGGCCTCCCGGGCCGCCCGCAGGCCCGCCAGGGTCTCTTCCTCCACGAACGCGTGGGGGGCCATGACGGCCACGCCGAGCGGAACCTCCGGGAAGGCCGCGGCGAAGAGCAGGGCGATGCTGCCGCCGTCGCTATGCCCGATGAGCACGGGGCGCTCGATGCCCAGGGCGGCAAGGAAGGCGGGCAGGGCCTCCTCGGCCTCGCGGTGCATGTAGCGGGGCGTGCGCGGCTCGGGGTAGGAGCCGGATGCGCCGTAACCCGCGCGGGATCCCACCACCACCCGGCAGCCCGTGGCCTCCGCCAGCTTCCATGGGAAGTCCCGCCACAGGGCCACACAGCCGAGGCCTTCGTGCAGCAGCAGGAGGGAGGGCCCCCCTTCAACGATGGCGGGGAAGTCGCGGTATTCGAGGCGCAGGCCATCGACCGTGAGGTGCTTCATGGGTTCCAGCCGGCGCGCTGGGTTCAGGGCGTCCATCGCCCCAGGATAGCCGCCGGGGCGCTACCCTTCCGGCATGGAATCCTTCACCTACCGCCCCATCGGGGTCGTGCGCTCGCCCTATGCGAAGCGCATCGATGCGCCGCACCAGCCCACGGTGGTGGCGGGCACGGAGACCGGTGCGCCCGCCGAGGCCACGCTGGAGCTGGACCTCTCGCTGCCGGAGGCGGTGCTGCGCGACCTGGAGGGCTTCGAGCGCGTGTGGCTCATTTTCGCCTTCCACCTCAGTGAAGGCTGGGCGCCGCTGGTGCAGCCGCCCCGGGGGCCCCGGGCCAAGCGCGGCGTGCTGGCCACACGCTCGCCCCATCGGCCCAACGCCATCGGCCTGTCCTGCGTGGAGCTGGTGGCCATCGAAGGCCGCACGCTCCGCCTGCGGGGCGTAGATCTCCTGGATGGAACGCCGGTGCTGGATCTGAAGCCCTACGTGCCCTATGCCGACGCCTTCCCGCAGGCCCGCGCGGGGTGGATCGACGCCGTGGATGCGGCCAAGGGCATCCACTCGGCGCCCGGCCCGAAGAAGCCCCGGCGCGCTTGACGGGCTGGCGGGGCCAGTCCACCCTACGGACGCCCCCAACCCCAACCCAGGAGCCTCCCCATGGTGTCAACCCCCATCTCGCTCGCGCATCTCTGGCTGCCCATCGTGTTGTCGGCCGTGCTGGTCTTCGTGGCCAGCAGCCTCATCCACATGGTGCTGAAGTGGCACAACTCGGACTACCGCGCCCTGTCCAACGAGGAAGAGGTCCGCGCCGCCATCCGCAAGGGCTCGCCTGCCCCCGGCCAGTACGTGATCCCCCACTGCGGCGACATGAAGGAGATGGGCAAGCCCGAGGTCCAGCAGAAGTACAAGGACGGCCCCGTGGGCTTCCTGGTGCTGAGCCCCAGCGGGGTTCCCAACATGGGCAAGTCCCTGGGCCAGTGGTTCATCTATTCTCTGGCTGTGGCTTTCATGGCCGCCTACGTCGCGTCGCGCACCCTGCCCCTCGGCACCCATTACCTGCAGGTGTTCCGCGTCGTGGGCGCCGTCTCCTTCCTCACCTACGCCGGCGGTAGCGTGCAGGCGGGCATCTGGATGGGCAAGCCCTGGCGCAGCGTGGTCAAGGACTTGATCGACGGCCTCATCTACGGCCTGGTGAGCGCCGGCGCCTTCGGCTGGCTGTGGCCGAAGTTCTGAGCCCATGGAACCCGGCCGCGACCGCTACGGACGCATCTCGTACCGGAGCCTCATCGCCTGGCCGGAACGCCTGAAGCGCGAGGAACCGCTCCTCCGGCGGGTGCTGGAGGGCGGGCCCTCGCGCCGCGTGCTGGACCTCGGCTGTGGCAGCGGCGAACACGCCCGCTTCTTGGCCTCCCTGGGTTTCGAGGCCACCGGTGTGGACGCCTCCCCCTCGCAGGTGGAAGCCGCCCGCGGGGCCGATCCAAAGGGCCGCTACGTGCAGGGCAGCCTCACGGCCCTGGCCGACCTGGTGGAACCGGGCTTCGGCGGTGCCATCTGCGTGGGCAACACGCTGCCGCACCTGACGGAGGAGGACGACCTGCGCCGCTGTTTCGAGGGGCTGGCCACGCGCCTTCAGCCGGGCGGCGTCTTCCTGCTCCAGATCCTGAACTACGACCGCATCCTGGACCGTGGCGAGCGCACCTTCCCGGTGATGGTCCGGCCCGGTGAAGACGGTGCCGAGACGGTCTTCCTGCGGCTGATGACGCCCCACGCCGACGGCCGCGTGACTTTCACCCCCGTCAACCTGCGCTGGCGTCCCGGCGCCGAGCCGCCCCTGGAACTGGTCTCCGCCGAGGAAGTCCAGCTGCGGGGTTGGCGCCGCGCCGAGGTGGAGGCCCTGCTCCGCCCGGCGGGTTTCGAGGTGCGTGAGACGCTTGGCACCATGACCGGTGATTCCTGGAGTCCGACCTCGGCGGATCTTGTTCTGGTGGCCGCGAGAACCTGAATCAGCCCTTCGGGATGACGTGGAACAGCACCGCGAAGACGTGGCAGGCGCTGCCTCCCACCACGAAGAGGTGCCAGAGCGCGTGGTGGTAGGGCAGCTTCTTCAGGCTGTAGATGGCGGCGCCCAGGCTGTAGAACACCCCGCCACCGAAGAGCCAGTAGAGGCCATGGGTGGAGAGCGCGCGCCCCAGGGGCGCGGCGGCGATGAGGATGATCCAGCCCATGAGTAGGTAGATGCACGTGGAGAGCCAGCCCATCCGCTTCACGAAAATGGGATCCACGGGCGTGGCCAGCGGCGTGTGCAGGTGGTCCACCGGGGCGGGACGCAGGGCCGACTTGGCGATGCGTGCGTAGAAGACCGCCTTGAAGGCGATGCCGAAGGCGGCCAGCCCCCATACCAGGCCGAAGACGGTCCAGCCCCAGCTCGCGCTGATCCGGCCGAGGGCCGACAGGCAGAAGGGTGTGTAGGTCCCCGCGATGAGCACGAAGATGGCCGAGTGGTCGAAGACCTTGAAGACCAGCTTCACGCGGGGGCCGCGGAAGGCGTGGTAGAGCGTGGACATGAGGTAGAGCAGGATCAGACTGGAGCCGAAGATGGAAGCGCCCACCACGTCACGGGCGGTGCCGCGGAGCGCCGCGAAGACCACCATCACCACCAGGCCCGCGATGGCCAGCGCCAGGCCCAGGCCATGGGTGAGGCTGTTGGCCAGTTCCTCACGGCGGGATTGGGCGGTTGAGCCGGGGATGGCGGCGCTGTGGGACATGCCTCAAGGATGACAGACTCTGGGGAGGTCGTTTCCCGGAGCTTCCATGCGTCTGCGATCCATCCTGTTCCTGTTTCCCGCTCTGGCGCTTCTGGCCCAATCGCCTCAACCCGCGAAGCGCGGCCTGGTGGTGAGCCAGGAACGGTTGGCCTCCGAGGCCGGCGCGCAGGTGCTGCGCGACGGCGGCAGCGCCGTGGATGCGGCCGTGGCCACGGCCTTCGCGCTGGCGGTGGTGCATCCCGCCGCGGGCAATCTGGGCGGCGGCGGCTTCCTATTATCGAGATCTACCTCGGGTAAGCCTTCCTTCATCGATTTCCGCGAGGCCGCTCCGGCCGCGGCCCACCCCCGCATGTGGCTGAAGGCGGACGGGACCTACGACGAGGCGAAGCATCACCACAGCCTGGCCAGCGTGGGTGTGCCGGGCACGGTAGCGGGGATGCGCGAAGCCTGGAAACGCGAAGGGCGCCTGCCCTGGGCGCGCCTGCTGAAACCCGCGATCGACTTGGCCCGCGAAGGCTTCGTGCTGACAGACAATCAGGCGGCCAGCCTGGCGGAGCAGCTGCCCACCTTCCGCAAGCACGCGCCCACCCTGGCCCAGTTCAGCCGGAAGGGCGAGCCCCTCCGCGCCGGGGATCGCCTGGTGCAGCGGAATCTGGCCCGCACCCTCGCTCGACTGGCGAAGGACTGGACGGACTTTTACCGCGGGATCACGGCCCATCTGATCACCCGGGACATGAAAGCGAGCGGCGGGCTGATCACCGCGGCCGATCTGCGCGCCTACAAGCCCACGCTGCGCGAGCCACTGCGCGGAACTTACCGGGGCTTCGAACTGCTGGCCGCGCCGCCGCCCAGCTCCGGCGGCCAGGTGCTGATCGAGGCGCTGAACATCCTGGAGGGCTATGACCTCAAAGGCGCAGGCGCGGAGTCACCGGCTTCCATACATCTCGCTTCCGAGGCCCTGCGCCGGGCCTTCGCGGACCGCGCCCAGTTCATCGGCGATCCCGGCTTCAATCCGGAGATTCCGATGGCGCGGCTGCTCTCCAAGTCCTATGCGACGGAGCTGCGCGCCACCATCCGGCCCGACCGGGCCTCGACCTCGGATCCGGCCCGGTTCTCCTGGGAGCCGGATCGCCCGCACACCACCCACCTGTCCGTGATCGACGGGAAGGGCCATGCCGTGAGCCTCACCTACACGCTGGAGGAGAGCTACGGCCTCAAGCGCATCGTGCCCGGGGCGGGCTTCCTGCTGAACGACGAGCTGGGTGACTTCAATGCGGTGCCCGGGCTCACGGATGCCACGGACCGCATCGGCACAGCGCCGAACCTGGCCCAGCCCGGCAAGCGGCCCCTCTCCAACATGTGCCCCGTGATCCTCGTGAAGGATGGCGCGGTGGTCATGGTGAGCGGCAGTCCCGGCGGGCGCACCATCCCCGCCACCGTGCTGAACACCGTGCTCAACGCGGTGGACTTCGACATGGGCGCCCGGGCCGCCGTGGATGCCCCCCGCTTCCACCACCAGTGGCTGCCGGACCGCCTCCAGGTCGAGGCCAGCCTCTCCGCGGCCACCCGGGATGCGCTCAAGGCCATGGGCCACACCCTCAAGGAAGTCCCGAAGCAGGGCTGCGCCCAGGTGATCCTGGTGCGGAACGGCCAAGGCGAAGGCGCCGCGGATACGAAGCGGTGGTCCGATAGTGGCGTCGCGGCGGAGTAGCTGCACCTGGATTTCCTACTCACCTTTGAGGCCGACTCGCTTTCGAGGGTGAAGGCTCCACCACGGAGACACAGAG
>Ga0255338_1003097_pt1 | contig 21113 bp, 24 predicted proteins | sample MeOH1_35cm_T4_19_FD_203715 | JGI IMG/M metagenome (GOLD analysis project Ga0255338, IMG submission 203715) | Sandy soil microbial communities from University of British Columbia, Vancouver, Canada - MeOH1_35cm_T4_195 | ecosystem: Engineered > Artificial ecosystem > Sand microcosm > Unclassified ...
GAAATCTCACGTCATGCATTCGTAGTAAATTATTAGCTTCTTTAAATAATCGTTTTACTTTTGCAAGCGATGAAGCTGCAACGATCGCTGGTTCTTCGATGACGAGTAAGATCTTTGTTGCAATGCCAGCTGCTTGCAAACCCAGTAACAATCCGGCCGCCGTGCCACCTGAACCAAGCGTGACGTAGATGCGATCTGGCACGGGCATAGTACCAGCATCAATTTGTTGTTTCAATTCAAATGCAGCTTCTACATATCCCACTGCTCCCAACGCGCATGAACCGCCGACCGGAATGATATAGGGGAATTCTCCAGACTGCTGTTTATGTTGATAACACAACGCTGCGGCCATCATACCAAATAATGTTTTATCTTCAGCAAAACAAAGCTCTGCACCATACGCTTTTTGTAATAACAAATTACGTTGCACGACATGTGAATTGGGTTGCGGCTTTAAAAGACATATCGGCTTAAGTCCCAATTGTTGCGCCAAAACGGTCGTTTGCAATGCATGGTTCGAACCTACTGCACCAAAGGTTATCGTATGAGTATGACCATGCGCTACGGCATCTGCTAACAAGTATTGTAATTTTCTTAATTTATTGCCACCAAATGTGCGTTTACCATCAGTGCCTATTTTTCCGGTCATTCCATCATGTTTTATAAATAAATTTGCGTTGGGAAAAAGCTCATGCATATTTTTGCAAGCATAGATCGGCGTGGGGAAATCGCCAAGTGAAACATACGATAGTTTATTTTGCAATGCAGGATAGTTTTGAAAAAGAACGTTTGAAGACAAACCTGCATATAATGGGGCTATACAAAGAGTTATATAACCTATGATATACTGATATAACATACTTTCCTCACCATGATGGTTACGATACAAATATTTGAAGCTCAGCATAAAAGGATGTAAAAAATGTGGCAACTTTTCTTACTGTTTCTCTGTGCCCTTGGTACAGCTTATCCTCAAAAGCTCACCATCACCGTAAACATCTCTGAGCAAAAGTTATATCTCATAAACAGCGACAAGCTTATGAAACAGTATACTATTTCCACATCTGGCAGAGGCATTGGCGACGAACCGGGAAGTTATAAAACACCACTCGGCAAACACCGCATCCACAAAAAAATAGGCGCAGGAGCTCCACTCGGGACGATTTTCAAAACAGGTATTAACACAAAAAAAAGAGCCCCGATCTCTACACAATCAGTGCCCGGCATACAACAACAAGATCTTATTACCACGCGCATATTCCAATTAGAGGGTTTAGAAAAACAAAACCACCATTCTTTTAGTCGGGGCATTTGGATACATGGAACGCCCTATGAAGGTGACATTGGTACGCCCTGCTCACATGGTTGCGTCAGAATGCGCAATAAAGATATTTGCGAACTCTATGATCTTGTTTCTCCTGGAATCATAGTCGATATTATCGCGCATTCATAGCTATAATAATTTATGCAAGGTAAATTTTTTAATGATGCCTTGTTCAGAACCGTCTCGTGCTCGTAATAGTAAACGCTGTTTTTTATGATACGCCCTGAGCAACTGTTTATAGGTATAGATTCCTTGAAACCGATGCGAGAGGGGTACCACATGTACTCGGCCGAATCCTCCTCCATAGCCGCATGCTTCGATTACTTCATTGCGTGCAATATTGCCCACAATCATAACATGCCCAGGAAATCTGATTAAATCTCCTGCTTCGAGTGCATCAGTTTTACTCAAAGGCTTGAGTAACTTTTCAATCACTACCGTAGTTTTGCAAACATACGGAATACCACTTGTCTGCGCTAACCGAAATACTAATTCTGAACAGTCATACCCGTTATAAGGAGCGCGTTTACCAGGACGCTCCCATCGTCTATTATGCAAAACAAACTTTTGATCTTCATAACCCTGCACAAAGCTGCTACCACCCCAAACATAGGGGATAACTCTATCAGCACCATCTTTTTTCGCATAGGTAATAATATCGTAAGCAAGCTGTACAAAATGCGCACGTTGTTGCTGCGGTGTTAATGGCAGCTCCAAACGAGCAAGAAATCGAGGAATTTGTAACACTTTTATTGCGTGCGGGTGCTGCGGTGTTACCAGCAATGCTCCGTAGACATCTTCTGTATCATGCTCCGGCGCATGAACAAAGCGTGTGCCTAATGAATACTGTTTCCATGGAAGCCGTAAGACAAGCGTGGTGTCTGTTGCACCTTGTGGCGCGGGGAATGCATAGAGCTGCTCATCGGCAAGATGCTTAAAAAATATGAGATGTTTTTTGTGCACCCAGAATGTATTCAGGGGCTTGCCCGTATTTTCATCATGACCATACGCGACCGTATCGCATGCTATTTTGACTAAATTGCCCTTACGCTCGACAATCGTTACCACTTCATTTGCTAAAGCTTGATGAGCGCGCTGGCAGCCTCCATCAGAATAGCCATAGCCGGCAAGGGGAGGATTATGTTGCAATGGTAATTGTATATATAAATCAACCACCGGATCTTTGAATGCAGCCAAATACGCAATATCTTTGCCATACCAAGTTGTTGCACACAAAGCTTTACATAAAACTATACTAAAAAATAATGCGCTCGCTCTTGTAAACTTCATACGTTCCCTTGCCCTCTCTGTTTTTAGGAAAGGCGCAACATGCGCCGCATGCCCACATCCAAATACAGATGTGACATGACACCAAAAAGAAAAAAACCTGCATCATATACTATACGTTTATACGCAGAGGGATACAGGCTTGTCATATAGATAACTATGATGATCAGTGTGGCTATAATAAACCACAAATTATGAAACAGTCCACGATGTTTTGAAAGCAGTGGCAACATACCAGCAACGATAAAGCAACCCAGCAGAGTAAATTTCTTTTGCAATGCACAGATAAGCATCGCTGCACATAACAAAAGATAAAAGATTTTTTGGCCTTTACTTTTGGTATCGATATCAGGAAATAGGCTGCCTGCGAGTACGCACGTAAACCATTCAACCAACGTTGCGCATGGTGCAACATGCAATGAACAGAGAAAAATAATCAATCCAAAGCCGATGGTTCCACCAACAAGATGTCCTTTATAATTTGGCATACGGTCCCAGAGCGTTTAATAACGCAAAATAGCACCAATATGCTCAAAATCTTTCAAAGTGTCTTTTGGTACCTTCACCACGGCTCCTCGTGTTTCTTGCACACGAGTTATGACTGCATCAACTAAGTTGCCGACATTATTTTCAGGATCTAACTTATCGTTGAGAAGTACATGATTAAGGTTCGAAAAGTCGACGATGCCTGGTATCACTAACCCCTCTTCAACCAGCAGATATTGTATGCGACCTTCGTGGGCCATCTGCCATACGCGATGGATACCAAATGCTTGCTTAAGCGAGCCTTCTGCTTCTACAAAATCATTCAGTAATTTTTTTGTTTTTTCTTGATGATATTCTTCAAATACTTTTGAAGCTGCAAGAGCAAGATCTAATTTATTTTGATAGTCACCATGTTGGTAACCTATAATTGAAGCGGCATGTTTGGTAACAGAACGGAAAAGGCTCAGATTTTTTTCTACTCCACAAACTACCACCGGCAAAGGCTTATCTACGATAATTTTCCCGAGTTCAGTATCCACCATCGTAAAATAACGTTTTTCATTGTCATCACGATATCGTGCATCACGATCACCCTGCCCAACCGCTGTTTCAATGCGATCATCTGGTTCAACATAATCGAGAGGAAAGCCTTGCATCGGGTTGCCCTGAGCATCAACTTCTGGAGTAACTATCTCTTCGAGTGAATTGTTATGCGCTTCATAGAGGCGGCACATTTTTTTGGTAAGTTCGAGTATCCAATAATGTTTCATATGCTTTCCTTTCATGATTTCATAGACATTTACTATGTCATTTAACCATCAAGCTAGCATATCTGACCAAGGATTCGCTACGGTTGCAAAACTTCTACGCGCATGAAAGAAACTTGCGGATAATAAAACTGCAAAATCTCTTTATAGTTCCAGCCCTCATCCACCATCTGTCTTGCCCCCCACTGGCAAAGTCCTAAATGATGCCCATACCCTCTTCCGGTAAAGGTGACCGATTTGGCATGTTGAGAAATAGAAAAGCTATAACTTTTGATATCTTTGCAGATATTGTACATCTTCTTGCCCGTAATGGTATGCCAGGATTTGCCAGAGCGTACTTGTACTTCTTGCACCACGCCCGCTTTGTCACATTTGGTGACTTTGAGCTCCTGAATATTTTTGAGCGGCACGCCTGCTTTATCAAAGAGCTGTTCACAATGAGGCAAGGTGTAGGTCACTTTCCAATTATAGACTTTACAGTTTGTGCAGAACGTACATGGATACGCCCGTGCAAGATAGGGCGAGCCAACAAAATCGACCCCTTTCATTTTGGCAGGAATTAACCCACCACAACAGGTATCATACATGGCCATGATCGGCTTTTTGTTATACGCAAGTACCATCCCTTTTGTTTCATCAACGGCTTGTTGCAATATCGGGAAATCATGCACGCCTTGATAGGTCTGATCTTTATTGGTACAGCCAATATCATAGACGATATGTTCGCCCTTTTTCCTCTTTGCGCGTGCTTGAAGAACTTTAGCCATGACATATGAGCGTTGCATGATGGCGAATGCTTTATTGACTTCAAGCGGCCATCCTGGCCAACTTTCTGAACGTAAGACCGAGCAGACATATGCTTCTAGCACCACGCTATTAACCAAATGCCAAGCACCATTTTCAAAGATAATCGAGATTGGGCCCGCATACCGCTTGTGATTATATTCAAGCAGCCCTTCTTGTGGCTCAATCATGATACGATTATGTGCTAATTTTTTTTTGTTCACCCACAAATGTCCACGCTTGAAATTGATATGAAACGTGGTTCCACCCAACTCATCATAGTGATCAAGTTGATAGGGATCGCGCAAGATGCAGCCAGATTTTGTGTGTATTTTCCAAGAAAGATCGTCATCATGTTCCAGTTTTTTTTCAAGAAGCACATGCACGGTCAGTGATTGTTCAGCATGCACGGAGAAAACAGTTGCCCACGAGAAGAGCAGAAACAAGAAGCAAAATAATGGCATAGTGCACAAATCCTAGAGATGACAATGATGGAGAAGATTTTCGGGAACTTTAATTTTTTTATCGATACCATGATTTGCGAGTGCGTCTGCTATCGCATTTTTTTCACGCAAAACATGATGCGCAGAGTAGGTAAAAGGTGCTAAAAGTTTTTTCAGACGTTCATGGAGAATCTTGAGCTCTTTATTCTTGACGGCATAGATGCCCTTAATCTGTTTAATGAGCAACTCAGAATCTGAAAATATTTTGAGTGTATCGTGTGGCGCCATATGTTCAGAAACTTGGCATATACCCAAGATGAGTGCCATGTATTCTGCTTGGTTATTTGTTTTATTCCCTAAAAAAAATCCCTGCTTGATAAACGGCTCGCCTTGTTTTGTGATATAGATGCCAGCACCTGCGGGACCGGGATTATTACGAGCTGCACCATCAACAAACAGTTGCCATTCGGTGAGGGTGACAAGCGGCTTTGGTTCAGCTTCAAAAAGCTTCATTTGTTTCATAGCGATTATTTCATATACAAAAGGCGATAACAAGTTTTGCAAGGAACAATAACATGGCGGCGTAATTGCATCAAGTCTGCGTTCATGATTTGCGTAGCACAGGCACTGCAATTATTTTCATGCACCGGCACGATAGGATTTTTTAATGATTCGCGCATCGATTCATACTTGGCAACAAACTCTTCTGGAGCTGTATGCAGATATTTGCTTCTGTTCAGTGTCAGCTCATCGATCTCTTGCGAAAGAGTTTTCCGTGCAGATTCTATATTTTCTATCTCTTCTGAGATCTTTTTTTGCAACTCTTTGATCTCTTTTTCTTGATGCGTTACCGCTGCTTCATGCTTTTCAAACTCTGCCCATAAGGCAAAGATCGATTCTTCTTTCTCGTGCGCTTGCTGTATCAAAATCTGTAACTCATGTTCAAGTGCGGTGTACTCTTTTGCAGTATTAACCGCATCAAGTTTTGCACGTTTTTGCTTTTCTTGCTGCTGTAATGCTTTATGTTCAAGCTCAACGGCAGAGATGCTTTTGCGCAATTCATGTAACTTGGTACGCAAAAACTGGCTATGATCTTCTTGTTCTTGCAGCCGTTGCTTGGCCTGATCGATCGTGATCTGAAGCTTTTCCCGCTTAATGATACGTTGATCAATTGCTTGATCAAGTTCGACGAGATATATGAATGCATAGAAGGGATTTTCTGACATAGAGCCGCCTGTTAAAACATTGATGAGAATAATAATACCTTATCAGAGCTTATTTGCAAAATGGGGCTTTTTTAAATCAGCTGACACTTACTTCTCTGGCTTCTTCATTTTCTCATACAAATCAAGTTCTTGCTTCAGCTCCACCTTCACTTTTTTAATCGCTTCTTCGGCATTTTTTCCAACACGCTCTATATTTTTAGCATCATCAAGCCTGAGCCCGGCCAATAAAAAATTTCTTACAAATATATGAGCAGTTATTTGCAACTTCAATTTCTTGATCCGCTCTTCGCATAACTTACTTTCTTCTGATGAAGACATTGAACTAAAATGCAAGAATTTATTTTTTGAATTGAAGGCCCATAATGGCTTTGAAAGTTGTTTGAACATGCCATGCATAGTGCCGACACAACATACTAGTACAACAAAATATATTTTGAACATCGAATATCCTATAGTAAAATGAATTTTTCGAGCTCCATTCTAGAGGATCTAACGTATCTTGGCAAAAAGGAATACTTAATGATTATAATCTTTGGTTCACGATCAAGAAAGAAAAACGAGATGGAAATCCCCATGCAATGCAGAATGTGCCCAGAACCAAGTTTATGGATGATATCATTGCGCCGATGGGCAACACTCTTTTTTATACCAATTTTCCCTTGCGGATCCAAAAAGCACTACCTTGAATGCCAATCATGTGAAAATGCATGGCGTCTAACTGATGAACAAGCTGTATCCTTATATGAAAGCGTTGAAAATAATCAGGGATAGAAAAACGATTTTTTTCAGCGAGAAAAAGAAAACCTGAAGATTTTGTGTGTATAACACTAAAACCTTCAGGTTAATTTTTTTATACCAACTTTTAACCAGCCTTAGCCAAGGTTATGGCGGGCGCAGAAAACTGGCCTGCCGGTCAGTTCTGAAGGAACTGACTGGTGGGCCCACCAGGGCTCGAACCTGGGACCTCTCGGTTATGAGCCGATTGCTCTGACCGACTGAGCTATGGGCCCACTCTCGCTAAAAATTGCAATATTAGAAAGATTAAAAGAAAAGAGAGCCCTTGTCTATAAGGACTCTCGAGGAAACCATCGGTTCTTAGAGCGTATAGGCGCTTACCATGTTTGTGATATCTTTTAAAAGATGCTCTGACACCTGCTGCTTAACGCCTGTCTCATGCTGCTGATGCGCACGAAGACCATCTTGTATTGCCTGAAGCACCTTGAGATCGCTCTCGGCATAATGATAGACCGTTTTGTTGGAGCCGTTCTGTAAATCCACATCTGCGCCCTGCTTTATAAGCTCTTTAATGATAGCTTCATGCTTATATTCTACGGCACGCATCAAAGCGGTTTTCCCTTCATTATTTTTTTCATCAATATGAACACCCGCAACGATGAGCTTTGTAATAAGCTTAGTATCGCCATCTTGCGCTGCAATATGTAGCACCGTGTTGCCATCAGTATCTTTCAAGTTCACATCAGGCTTATACGCAATGATCTCTTTAATAATAGGATAAACGCCATACCCTTGGCGAACCGCCTCTATGAGTGGCGTATTATTGCTCGCATTACGTGCATTTACCTCTGCATGCGCCTGAAAAGCAGCTTTTACTTTTTTCAGATCGCGTGATTTGATGGCAGCAAAAAGGCGCCGGTTGACCTCTTCCTGCTGTTTGATGCTTAACGGATGATTTTCTTTTTGACTTTCTATATGTGAAGGCAATGCCATGTTGACTATGCTATTGGAACTCAAAAGACAGAGTATGATCTTGTTCATTAGTTTCCCTTTTAAAAAATTATTGCTCTATCGCATAACCCAGGCTGAGTAATTGTGCATGCAAAAGATCCAATTCTTCTTGCGCGTCAGGAGACAATGATGGTGTTGGTTTTAACACCGGAGGTATTGGCAATTTCGGCGCTTCTATCGATTTTCTTCGTGGTGATGGTGCACATGGTGAAGGAGCCGCCGGCGTTGGGAATTTTTGAGCATATATCATGCGCAGGCAATGCAATGCATCGGTAAGCGTATTGCTATCCGCATGTTTGCCTTCTGCCTCAAATTGTTTCGCAAGACGCTCAAGACCTTGTATCAGTTGTTCAAGTTCAAGCTGCGCAGCACCAAATGTGGACAGATTGCCGATCATTTCTTGCAATTCTTTCTGAGTTTTTTGATTAACTACCAATAGGGTGAACGCAATGGTTACCCGAGTGCCTAATGTTCCCATTGCCCAAAAACTGACAATATCTCTTCCAACTTCTACCGAAAAACGCCCATTATTCGGAGAATAATTATCTCTATCATGCAAATTAACCGCAAGATCTCCTAATCCATTAAAAGATATCGATTCTGAAGGTGCTGGCTGTACTCCCTGCGGATTAAAAATGGCCGCCTGAATAGGAACATTAAAACCTTCCATCGGTGTTTTGCCAAGCCAGCCCGCAACAATCGGATGGAATACAACATTATAGGTTGAAGGATTATCAGGAAGACCTTTCAAAATCAAAAAAGCAACGTTTAATTCATGTGACATCATTTTATTGAATAATGTTGTTTGCATAGCTTCTGAGGTATCGGCAATCTGATATATACCCATCAAATTTTTAAGAATCGGAGAAGGCATGCAATTCGTGAGTGCTTCGCTCTGCACAGCAAGAAGTGGTGTCGTCATATGATATGGATAAGCATATACGCCAAATTGCGGATAATTTAAAAGGCCTATATTTGCACGAGGAGTTCCTCCATCAACAAATAGTTCATGGGTAACTAAAAATTCTTCTTCTTGCATTGCATATAATGCATCATGTATAAAAAAACATAGCCCTACAAGAACGCTATATGATAAGCTTTTCATAATAACCTCTTACCAAGAGAGTTTATATTCACTTTTTTTTACTATACCAAAAGGGGGAACGAGTATGATAGATAAAAGAATTATCATCGTGATTATTGCACTTATTATTATCATTGTGGCATATCGCACAACCATGACTATCGATTGCGGACCAGGATGCACAACCAATCCACGGAAAATAGCTGCCGGATGCCCTGCATGTCCGGTGCAACAAGCAGCATATCCGGTCAGAGTATCAACCGCAGAATGTCCATCTTGCAGAGCAGGAACAGAAGATTTCTTCCATGATTCGATTTATACACCTGCAACGGAAGATATTTAAAAGTTATCGCGCCGCAAATAATAAGAAATCGCGCACGCGCATGGTGTAGCCATACTCATTATCATACCAGCCAAACACCCTGCCCATGTTACCCATGCTGGTGGTAAGCGTATGGTCGACGGTAACAGAATGTGGATTGTGCTTATAATCTTCAGAAACTAACGGAACTGTGGTCGTTGTAAGAATCCCTTGCAACGACCCTTTTGCTTTTTCAAATGCAGCAATAATCTGTTCGTTGGTTATTGTTTTATCTGCTACAAAAGTAATATCTGCCAACGATACCACAGGAACTGGAACGCGGCAGGCAGAACCAGAGAGCTTGCCTTGCAATTCTGGAAGAACACGAAACACTGCCTCCATGGCACCGGTCGTTGTGGGAACGATATTTATTGCAGCGGCACGCGAACGACGCACATTATGCATTGTTGGATTGACATCGAGCAAGGCTTGCGAATTGGTGTAAGCATGCACCGTATTTAAAAGCGCAAATTCTATTTTGAATGCGTCTTGTATTACTTTTAAAAGCGGCACCACAGCATTGGTGGTACAACTGCCCAAAGAGACAATATGGTGCTTTTCTTTATCAAAACTTTTTTCATTAACGCCAGGAATAATAGTAATATCATCACCATGGGCAGGAGCAGTAATTAAAACATGTTTGGCCCCGGCATCAAGATGATCTTGGGCTTTCTCGCGTTTGGTATATTTACCAGTTGCATCAACTACCCAATCTATTCCCAGCTCTTTCCAGGGCAATTTTTTCGCATCAAGCTCGCTCAATACTTTGATAGTATGTTTACCGATTGTTAATACGCCATTTTTATAGATTACATCTTGGGAATAGTGTCCATAGAGCGAATCGTATGTAATTAAATATTCTAACGCTTCTGGATCTGCGGGACCAATATTGATTGCTTTGATGGTAATCTGATGTGCGTTTTCATCTGCGCACAAAATACGCAATAACATTTTCCCAATACGGCCAACGCCGTTAATTGCTATAGAAATCATAGAATGCCTTTATTGTTGAGTTTACAAACTTCTTTTGCTTAACAATAAAAAAAATCGGCTGCTTTTCACAACCGATTTCTCTTTTTTCTTATTCAATCTCAAGCTCTTTTGCCAATTCCCTGACATCAATCTGGTCGCTCAGCGCTTGAAGAAAATCTCTTTTAATTGTTTGCAGACCATCCGGTGAATCTGATTCACAACGTATGCAAATAACAGGCTGCGTATTTGATGCGCGGATCAGTCCCCAGCCATAGCCCATATCAACGCGCACGCCATCAACGAAGGTGAGCTCTTTAAAATCTCGTTCAGCAAAATAAGTCTTTGCACACGCAACCAACATATCTTTATCTTCTTCTGCACAGGCAAAGCGCAATTCTGGCATCGAACATGTTTTTGGCAATTCAGCCACTAAAACATCTAACGTTTTTTTAGATTGATGTAATAACTCTATCAGACGCAATGCCGCATAAATGCCATCATCGTAACCAAAATAGCGATCGGCGAAAAAGAAATGGCAGCTCAATTCACCAGCAAGCATGGCGGCATGTTTGCGCAACTCTGTTTTGATAATTGAATGGCCAGAGGGCGAAACAAATGCCTTGCCGCCGCCTTTGGTGACTAACGCCGGAACAATTTGTGAACATTTAATATCATATACCAGCGCTGCATCAGGAATATGTTGCAAGATCCCCTGCGCATACAATACCAATAATTGATCGCCTCCCAACAAAACCCCTTCTTGGGTTACCGGAGCCATGCGATCACCATCACCATCAAAGCCCATACCAAATGCTGCGCCAGTTTGAGCAATTGCTGCTCGCAATGCTTCAGCATTTTTTTCTATGATCGGGTCTGCTTCGTGATTGGGGAACGTGCCATCAACATCAGCGTACAAAATTTGTGCATGTTTCCAGCACATTTTTTGAACCAATTGTGGCAAAATTGCCCCGACTGCACCATTGGCACAATCGAAGATCATGTTTGTATCGATATTTTGAAGATGTGAAAAGTGACTTTGCAACCAAGCAATATAGGTATCAGTCAAACTATATTCAGTATATGTTCCGCACTCTTGCGCAGTCTGTTGCGCTTTTGATTCATACAAAGCATGAATCTTTTGTATCTCTTTGCCCCAGACTGAATCAGTGCCCAGATTGATTTTGAATCCATTATATTCAGGACCATTATGTGATGCGGTGATCATAATACCTGCATCAAACGGTAAGGTATGTAATGCAAAATAGACAACCGGTGTTGGACAAACGCCGATACAAACCACATCAAGACCACTATCTTGCAATGCACGACACACTTCTTCTTTGATCGCCAGAGAATGCACTCGTCCATCAAAACCAACTACTATTTTTTTCGTGAGTGGTTTTTCTTGTAAAAAATAAACGGCCACTGCTCGAATAAGGGCATAGACTTCTTCAATTACTAACTCACTGCCAACTTTTCCACGAATATCATACTCTCGAAAAATATGCTTATGCATCAGCTCTCTCCTTTACATTTCTAAAATAGTATTGTGCATGCTACACTAAGCTGTTGAATAATAATCTTCATTTGCAACTGTACGATAAAGTATATGATTCCCTTAAAGCTACACATAAAAAATTTTATCAGCTATGGGTCACCCACACAAACTATCGATTTTACGCCCTATCACTTAATTTGTCTTTCTGGCAAAAATGGACATGGCAAATCTGCTTTGTTGGATGCACTCACCTGGGCAGTCTGGGGCCAAGCCCGCAAAGGATTGGGCACATCTAAAGCCGATGAAGGCCTCTTGCGCCTTGGACAGACAAATATGGCTGTGGCGCTCGATTTTACCTGTAACGGACAAACCTACCGCGTGCGGCGCGAATTTACTTTTGAACGAGGCAAAGGCGTGACGCAACTTGATTTCGGTATTATTGACCTAGCAACTTCACATATGCATGAATTGACCGATAAAACGATTCGCGCCACGCAAGCAAAAATTGAACAAACCATTGGCTTTGATTACGAATCTTTTATCAACTCAGTATTCTTGCGCCAAGGAAATTCGAATGAATTTTCAAAAAAATCTCCGAAAGAGCGCAAAGAAGTGCTTGCAGCCATTTTAGGCTTGGCAAAGTATGAAGCTTTACGCAAACAGGCGCTCGAAAGGATGCGCGATGGGAGCATTGCCAGTGTGCATCTGAAAAAAAATTGCGAATTGCTCGCCGCAGAGACCGCGCAGGCAGCCTCTTTCCGCGAACAGCTGCATCAGCTCCATGAGCAAGCAGCGCAACTTAACAGATGCGAGCAAGAACTTGAGGTAAAAATAAGAGCACACGCTCAAGAAAAAAAATTACTTCAGGAGCAGCAGCAAAAACAGCAACAATTACTTTTCATGCATGATCAAGTCACGAAAGCTGCACAGGCTCGAGAACAAGCTCTGCGAGAATTATTTGATACATGGCGCTCGATAGCACGAAAATTACGCGCATCAAAACAACAGCCGCACTCTGAAGCAAGAAAAAAAGTGCTTGAACATGAACTTGCGCAGATGCAAGAAGTGGGCAATAAACGTCTTGCAATCACGCACGAGATGATGCAATGCACGGCACAGCTGCAAGCAATTAAAACAACGTTGCACACGCAACACAACGAACAGCAGCAACAGTACTTAAAGCAATGTCATGCGCTTGAATCTAAGTTTTCTCTCTCGCAAGCAGAACATACGACATCATCACAAGCATATAAAGAAGTTGTCGAACAACAAGCGCAACTTGCTGCAGAGCTCGAACAGATCGCATCTCATGAAAAATTACTTGAAAAAGAAAAAATTAAATTTGCGCAACAGGAAGCACAACTTGAACGAGGCAAGCTTTTTTACCATGCGTGGGTCAACCGCGGAAACAAGCTTGCGCAAGAGTTGAAAAAAATTGCAGCGCAACAGACTGCACTCAGCGCTGCTGATGCTGCAGCATGTCCTCTCTGTGAACAAGATCTTCCGGAAGCGCGACATGCTCACCTGCAACAAAAATTCCTGACAGAAGAACGACAAGCGCAACATCAATTACAACGTCTGAAACGACTGATCCCACAACTTAAAGAATCACTAACACAACAACATAAACAACTAGAAACGACAAAAAAAACCGTTGTACAATTTCAACAAAACGTAGCACGGGCCGAGGCTCTGACAGCGCAACTTGCACAACTTGCAACAACGCGAACACACAAGGAGAGTGTGCTTAAAAAACAAGCTGACGATCTGAAAGATTGCTCCCAATCTTTAGAAATGTTGCACAAACAAAAAAATATTTTTAACATTCCACTTGATGCATTATTACTTGGCAATGAAGAATATCGTGCAACGCAGCAAAGGCTAAAGTCGCACGAGCAAGCGCTCGCAGAGCAGGCTTACGATCAACACAAATATGACTCGATTAAGCAAGAGCTTGCTATCATTACAACCTCGCATGACGATCATCATGATCTCATGCAACAAAGCGCGCTCCAAACACAACGCAAACAAGAAATTCATGCATTATGCTCAGAACTACGACAGCAACGAGTTGAACAAAAAAAATTACGCATGCATCTTGCAGAGTTTGCACAATTGCCACAACAGATTGCGCAGCATGAAATGCAAGAACAACAATTAACGCAAGAAAAACAAAATCTTGCAGCAAAAAAAGAGCAAATTGCGCATCAGCGCGGTTCTCTTGAACAGTCATGCTCGCGTGTTGCACAGCAAGAAATCTCATTAAAAAAAGAACAGGAACAACTGACTTCGATAGAACATGATACGCTCGAGTACCAAATTTTATCGCAAGCGCTCAGTAAAGATGGCATACAGGGACTGCTGATTGAAAATGTGATCCCCGAAATAGAAACTGAAGCGAATGATCTACTTGCCCGATTAACAAATAATCAGGCGCAGCTCACGATCGAATCGATACGGGATTTGAAAAGTGGTGGTACCAAAGAAACTTTAGAGATTAAGATTGAAGATGCAGTCGGCGTACGACCCTATGAACTCTTTTCTGGTGGCGAAGCATTTCGCATAGACTTTGCTTTGCGATTGGCTGTTTCTAAACTCCTTGCCCGTCGCACTGGCACTTCGCTCCAAACATTGATCATCGATGAAGGTTTTGGTTCTCAAGACGAAGAGGGGTTAAACCACATCATGGAATGTCTGTATGCGATCCAGGAAGACTTTGCCAAAATTATTATCGTATCCCACTTGCCTACGATGAAAGACCAATTCCCGGTACATTTTTATGTACAAAAAACTCCCCGCGGCAGTGCTATTCAAGTTATTGAACAAGGATAAATCATAAAAAGCTTGAAAAAGCCGCGAAAAGACTTATTATTTGAGCAGGTTAACGTTACAACTTTCTGGAGAAACGCGTGAAATTCATTGTATTATTATTCACATCTTTAGGTATATGCACAGCATATGGATCACAAGCAAATGTGAACCATGCGATGCAAGAAACAAAAATGGATTTTGAATATCCTGATACTGAAAACATAGAAATTCAATTACACCATGATATAAATTCAAAAGATCTCATGGCAAAGAACTTCACATTAAATTTGAGTATCCATAAACATAAAAGTAACAATCTCGCAAGCAACGAAGATGTACGAACTATGGTATCAGCCATTCTCAATCGCAAGGCAGAAAGCCTGAAGATCGTTCAATTGCAAGATGTTAAAAAATATTTCCGTACGCCCAAACCAGCTACAACTCAAAAAACAATTACCTTATTTGCTTATGAGACTCCAAACGCTCAAACATAAAAAAGTAAGAAAGACACTATGAAATTGTTCTTTTTAATAACTCTTTTTATAATTCCAGGGCACCTCTGCTGCATGGAAACAAAAAAATCAAGCCACAAAGAATTTATCACGTACATTGCTGCAAAAGTTAAGTACCAGCCCCAGAGCAAACCGCTCAATTTTGACGTTAAAGAAACAATACAAGTTAAAATAGAAAAATCTGTAAAAAAAGAAGATGTTTTGAACGCTATAATTCAAAATATGTGGACGAGAGAAGAGGTTCAGTCACTGAATGGACATTATTTACTCTGTTGGTATTCAAAAGACACCCCTGCTGAACTCAATTTTATTGGATATTCTAAGCTCCGTTGTCAATCGAGTAATAGCGAACCAATTTCACCTTTATCTTCTCTGCAAAAATCTGCATCTGCAAAATTTTAAAAATCAAAATTAATATTATTATTTTTGGGGAAAAACTTATGAAGTTATTCTTATTGGCTTTTATCTTTGTAAATACTTGTACAGTATACAGCGCACAAAAGCATGAAATTGCTATAAAACATATTAAATATGAAAACAATCATACAAAAATTGAAGATTTCATAATTTGGAAAGTTTCGGACAAACTATTCACTCATATTTTCAATACCTATTGCTTTGATGAACTGGTAAATCTTCCTACCAGCACACCGGTACTTGTCAAAAAAAAGCTCGCAGAAATTATAGGGGCCAAGATTGAAACATTCATTCTCTGTAATCGGCCCTATCGCGCATATGACAAAATATATGGGATAGAACAGGATAAACAGGCTTACGAAAAAACTTTTGATAATCCTGATAAATGTCTGTATATCTATAACAAACTCTTCCAATAATAATATGTTTTTGTTCCACTTATAAAATTTTGATGGTAAAGTAAAATTCCGAAGGTTTATTATTCTTTTGGAAGGATATTACGATGAAATCATTTCATGTAACTTTTGTTCTTATTCTCGCTGGAATTTTCGCAACCACAAAGGCAATGAATGTTGAAACCAAAGCTCAAGCAGTGATGCCACTGAGAAAAGTTTTGGTAGAAGTCATCACCCTTCAACCCATAAAAACAGGCAAGCTCACTAAAAATAATCACATCCCAGTGATTATGCATATTTCTCGTTCAAGTACCCCGACTGAAATCAAAAACTCAATTACTGATCAAATAAAGCTAGAATGTTTCTCTATTCCTGCAACACATCCGGTAGAGCTTTTTGATCAAGGCCGCATGAGTCCTGCTGATGCAGAAAAATATTTTACTACACCAACAGGCTATCTCGATACTCCAAGCGATTCACCATTATGCCTTATTGCTCAAGAATGCCCTAGCCCAGCATCTCCATTGGATTTAAAATAACAAACACAAAAAGAAAAAAGGACAGAGATCTATCGAAATAGTCTCATGTCCTCTTTTCTGTGATAAAAAATTACTAATTATTTTTCGTTAAGAATCTGCACCAATTGGAACATATTATTATCTGGGTCAACAAATGTTGCCATTTTAACATGGCCGGGAACTTCTACGATATCACCAACAAACTTCACGCCTTGTGCTTCAAGTTCAGCTTTTGTTTTGACAATATCATCAACAGTCATGGTCATTACAGCATTCGATCCAGCTTTCAAATTACCATATTCTGAAGAATCTGGGCTTTCTTGACCAACGCCAAGTAATGCACCGCCCTCTTCTGTGCCAGAAAACTCCGCCCAACCATAATTGGAATCTTCACTTGTTAGTTTAAGACCAAGCTTTTTAAAGAACTCTTTTGATTTTGCATGATCTTTAACAATGATCCATCCAAGGTGTAAACCTTTGATTGCCATAAAAATCCCTTCTCAATACTATACAATAAACCTGTTTATATTTCTTCTGCGTCAACAGCTACATTTTTAAAATAATAAGGCGCCAATTCTTGCGCTTGCACGACAGAAAAGCCTTTATCATGTAAGTAGGAAATAGCATCAAGCCCAGCTGCAATAGCATCACCACTGGCCCTTCCTGCTTGTTTATATCTCGGATCTGTTACATCTCCGGCCGCAAAAATGCCCTGCAAAGAAGTTAACTGGGTTCTTCCCTGCAGCAGAATATAGCCATTTCGATCAACAGCCACCAACGGGGTAAACAATCGAGAATTCGGCGTGTGGCCAATCGCAACAAAAACACATTCAGCAGAAAGTAGTTTAGTTTCTTGATTGTCAGCATGTTGTATAACCACTCCTGACATCCAGGGACTATTCTCATCAGTGTTTTTTGTGCCAGATGGCTCTTGAACGGGCGCTGCCCCCACAATTTTTAAGACCCTCTGCTGATAAAGAACAGCGACATGGTCATATTTTTTCAATTTTTCTTGCATTGCTAATGACGCACGCATCTGCTTGCCGCGAACTAACAGAGTAATATGTTTTGCATAAGGAGCAAGATGCATTACTGACTCAATAGCAGAATCGCCACCACCAACGACAACGACTTCTTTGCCAGTCGCCTGACGGCAATCACAAACTGCACAGGTAAAAACCCCGGTATTGGTAAATTCTACTTCACCGGGAACATGTAACTTATTTGGCGAAGCGCCCGTAGCGATAATGATAGTGAGTGCATGCAATGTGAGATCATTTTCTGTTTGCACAATAAAATAGTTGCCTTCTGATGCAACGTCAATCGTGCGTACCGTATCATGTAACATATGGACGCCAACAGCTTTAGCTTGCTGCTCCATGTGATCAATAACTTTATATCCCGGTACTGCCATAACCCCAGGCATATTTTCTACCAACGAAGAACCCATAAGCTGTCCGCCAGGCTCATTACCCGCCATAACTACCGTATGTAATTGTGCACGCGCAGTATAAATAGCCGCAGAAAGACCTGAAACCCCCGACCCTACGATAAGTACCGGAACTAATGTCTTTGATAACTGAGTAATCTGTTTAATATGCTCAAAATGAACAGCATGTACTCGCACATCAAAAAACATTACAACGATCAGTATGGCTTCAAGAAAAGAAACTGATTTTTTATTCCACATATACATCTCCTCCAATTCAAACAAAAAAGAGCTTCCATAAACATATGTCTATGAAAACTCTTCTTTTTTTAAAGTCTTGCTCAAATGAGATTATGATACCCATTCAAGTTTTGCAATTTCTGCTGTATCGCTTACACGACGACCCAGAGAAATTATGCGTGTATAACCACCTGGTCGATTAACATAACGTGGAGCAATTTCGGTAAATAATTTTACCAATGCTTCATCTTTATATGGCAATAATTCTTTAGCGCGGCGACGAGCGTTAAATGTATTACCTTCACGAGCAAGTGTCACTAATTTTTCTGCAAAACGACGTACTTCTTTCACGCGAGCTTTTGTGGTCACTAATGACCCTTCTGTAATCAAAAGTATTGTTTGATTACGGATCAGCGAGCGGCGATGAGGAGCCGTCATATTTAATTTTTTTCTACCATTCTGATGATTCATAATTTTCCCTAGGATTTCTTAAGATTTGATTCTTTGATATTCATGCCAAAAGAAAGACCAAATGATTTCAAGCACTCTTTCACTTCTTCGTACGACTTATTACCAAAATTTTTAATTTTAAGTACATCATCTTCTGAAAGATTTACCAAATCAATGATTCTTTTAATACCAGCATTGACTAAACAATTGTGTGCACGCACAGAAAGTTCAAGTGCATCAATCGGTCTCAGCAATAACTCTGCTGAAATACCCTTAAGAGCAACATCTTGAGTCTCAGTGTTACGATCAGTTTTCTTAATTTCTTCTACCGTATGCGCTGAGATTTCATTAAAAGGAATTTCTGGAGTCGCCAAGAAATGTTCCAATTGCGTTCTTAATACAGAAACTGCATAGTGCATAACATCAACTGGAGACTCAGTGCCATCGGTCAAAATAGATATTGTCAATTTATCATAGTCAATATTACGACCAACACGAGTTTTTTCTACATCAAAGGTAACATTTTTTACCGGGGAAAACATTGCATCAAGATAAATTCTGTTATCTTCTTGCAAACCTTGACCGACTGGCCATTGTGCAGAGCGATAACCTCTTCCTGGTTCAACAAAGAATTCGATATCAAGTACGCCATCATTAGCAACGTGTGCTAAAACATGCTCTTTATTGATGAGCTCAAGATGTTCGTCTGCTTGAATATCCGCTACTCTTGCTACAGCATCGCCTGTAACGAGCAACTTCATCTTCCCTGGTTTACCAGTCTTATTTTTTACAATAATCTCTTTAATATTTAAAGCTACTTGCAATGCGTCTTCAACAACACCCGGCAACGTAGAAAATTCGTTATTGACACCTTTAATAATCACTGATGTTACCGCAGAGCCTTCAATACTTCCATAAAGTACTCTACGAATAGCATTACCGATAGTAAAACCAAAACCAGGATCTAATGGTTCTGCAACAAGTTCACCAAAAGTATTCGTTAACGTGCTGTTATTCCACGTTAATCGAGGAATTGTCAATGGTTGATATTCTTTATTTTGCATGAAATCTCCTCAAGATGAATAACTTAGTGATTACTTGGAGTAAAACTCAACGATCTGGTACTCTTCCATTGGCACTTGAATATCAGAACGCACTGGATAACGTAAAACACGTCCCAAATGTTTACTTTTATCAAGCTCAAGCCATTCCGGCACCTTAACCGCTGTTTTGAGACGTTTTTCAATAACATTTTCAACAAAAACTTGTTTTTGCTCTGCACGAGGAGAAATCATAATCTCATCATTTACATCAACAAGATATGATGGCGAAGAAATTTTCTGACCATTCACTAAAACATGCCCGTGAACAATAACTTGGCGTGCTTGCGGACGGCTCGTTGCTAATTTCAATCGATACAATGCATTGTCAAGACGACGTTCAAGCAAACTCAAAAGCATATCGCCTGTAGCTTCTTTACTCTTAACAGCTGCACCAAAAAAGCGACGGAATTGCTTTTCACGCAAACCATACATTCTTTTTACTTTTTGTTTTTCTTCCAGCTGACGACCATATTCAGTTTTTTTACGAGGTCGTTTTCCTTGAGCTGCTTTTACCTTTTCAGGCATTTCTTGATTAACGTTTTTGTTTTTCATAATTTCTTTATTCTTTCTGCCAACAACAATTAAACGCGACGCTTCTTAGGAGCACGAACTCCATTATGAGGAAGCGGAGTTACGTCACGCAACATGGTAATATTAAAGCCTGCACTCTGTAATGAACGAACAACAGAATCACGGCCTGCGCCTGGTCCTTGCAAATTAACTTCAAGTGTCTTAATCCCAAGACCTACCATCTCTTTTGCAAGTGTTGCGCCGATTTGAGATGCAGCAAAAGGAGTTCCTTTGCGAGAACCTTTAAATCCTAGCTTACCTGAACTACCTCGAAGCAATACATCGCCCTCTGTCGTTGTTACAGCAACCAACGTATTATTAAACGAAGACTGTACGTGCACAACTGCAGCTGCTACCTGACGTTTTACTTTTTTTGTTTTTTTCTTATACGCCATGCTATCCTTTAGCAATTATTTTTTCGTTACTTTACGTTTGAGAGCAATCGTACTTCCTGCTTTACGAGGACCTTTACGTGTACGAGCATTCGTTTTCGTACGCTGACCACGAACAGGCAATCCCTTTTTATGGCGCAACCCACGGTAACAACCAATGAGACGAAGACGTTCAATATTTGCTCTAATTTCTTTGCGCAAATCCCCTTCAACGGCAAAGCTTGCACCTATTTCTTTTTGAATAGCAGCTACTTCTTCATCCGTTAAACTTTTAACGCGCTTATTAAAATCAATCTTAA
>Ga0255338_1003098_pt1 | contig 21113 bp, 17 predicted proteins | sample MeOH1_35cm_T4_19_FD_203715 | JGI IMG/M metagenome (GOLD analysis project Ga0255338, IMG submission 203715) | Sandy soil microbial communities from University of British Columbia, Vancouver, Canada - MeOH1_35cm_T4_195 | ecosystem: Engineered > Artificial ecosystem > Sand microcosm > Unclassified ...
CAGGTTAATTTTTTTAGCCGCTTCCACAGCGGCTGCGCCAACTCCCATCGACTTGGATACATCATGGTGGCGCCTCCGACCCGACTCGCTTTATCCGGTTCCATCGGGTTTGAATACACGCCCTAGTGTGCATTAGTAGGTAAAACGTCTTTGGCTTCTTCCCGTGATGCCTGAGCCCGATTCCACCCCTCCCGTTCCCCACAAGCGCCGTCCGCGCTATGCCGGGAAGAACCCGCGGCGCTTCGACGAGAAATACAAGGAGCTCAACCCGGCGCGCTACGCCGACGACGTCGCCAAGGTTCTCGCCGCCGGCAAGACCCCCGCCGGCAGCCACCGTCCGATCATGGTCGCCGAAATTCTCGACGCGCTCGCGCTGCAACCGGGCGAGGTCGTCGTGGACTGCACTTTGGGTTACGGCGGACACGCCCGCGAGCTGCTCAGCCGCGTGGCGCCGGCCACGGCGCCTATACGCGGACGTCTCATCGGCCTCGATGTCGATCCGGTCGAACACCCCAAGACCATCGCCCGCCTGCGCGCCGCCGGCTGGGGCGAAGACGTCTTTACTCCGGTGCGTAGCAATTTCGCGGGCCTGCCCAAGGTGCTGGCGGAACTCGGGGTCGCGGGGGCAGACGCCATCCTCGCCGACCTCGGCGTGTCCTCCATGCAGCTCGACGACCCGGCGCGCGGCTTCACCTTCAAGACCGACGGCCCGCTGGACCTGCGCCTGAATCCCACCCGTCCGCCCTCCGCCGCCGAATGGCTTGCGCGGGTCAAGGAGGCCGATCTCGCCGCCGCGCTCGCCGAGAATGCCGACGAGCCCCGCGCCGAGCTGCTCGCCCACGAACTCGCCATGCGGCGGCAACGGCTGCCCTTCACGCGGACGCGCCAGCTCGCCGAGGCGGTCCGCGAGATCCTCCGCCTGCCCAAACCGGGCCCGGACGTGGAAACGGACGACACGCCCGTGCGCCGGGTGTTTCAGGCGCTGCGGATCGCGGTAAACGACGAGCTTGGCGTGCTCGACCAGTTCCTGCGCCAACTCCCGGCCTGCCTCAAGCCGGGCGGGCGCGTGGCGATCTTGACGTTCCATTCCGGCGAGGACCGCCGGGTGAAGCACGCCTTCAAGACCGGCCTGCGCGACGGAATCTATGCCGCCGCCAGCGACGACGTCATCCGCGCCGGTGCCGACGAGCTCCGGGCCAATCCCCGCAGTTCCTCCGCCAAGCTCCGCTGGGCCGTGCGGGCCTGAGCTGCCACAAGAAAAAGGGCGGACTCGAAAGTCCGCCCCGGGAAAAATAAATCAGCCAACTCAGGCGACCGTGGCCGACCGACGGCGCCGGCTCCAGACCGCAAACCCGAGCATGGCGGCGCCGGCAATGGCCGCATACGTGGAAGGCTCGGGAATGGCGGAGGCGCCGATCGTTATGCCTTCTTGGCCATAGCCGGTGCTAAGCATCGTTCCGGTGACGATTGGCGGAGCCATGGGATTGGTGCCCGTATAGGTGACTTCCAGAATCGCGAGGAAGGTCGCGCCCGAGCTCACCCCTGACGTGAACTGGTAGTTGGCTCCTGTGCCAACAAAGGTCGCCGAGTTCGTCCCGGAGAACGAGTCCGTTGCGATGACTTGGGCCGTGGTGTTGACCGAATCCTGCAGGGTGAGAGTCCACGTCACGGCTCCGGGTATCGCGGTGAGACTGCTGCGCGCCAGGCCGAAATTATAGCTGATGCCGATCAATGTTCCCGCGGTGATTGCATCGCCGCTGATCGCACCCGCGATCCTGAACGTATTGTCGAAGGTGCCAAAATCACTGCCCCCGGTGGGGGACATGCTAAAGCTGTTGCCGAAGGTCACGCCTTGGATGTTGTTCGTGACAGGTCCCGTGTTGTTGTAAAGCGGACCACCGGTCGCAGACACATCGGCATGAGGCGATGGAAGGGTCGAAGCGCCAATTCCGTTGGCCGTGAAGATTGTCTGGGCGCTGACAGCGACGGTGCCGATCAAGGCAACCGCCGCGAAAAGCAAGGCCGTGGCCCTGCGAGCTAGCAGTATGGTGTGGGACATAAAGATGTTCAGGCTTTCCTGTGCGGGCGTGGCGCAGGAAAATCACCCACGTGGCGCAGAAGAGCTGCGCATTGGTTCGCAGCGTCAATGCAATTGCCGGAAGAAGCCACGAAACAGCCGGCCGGCGCATGGACGGACTGAATATTCAGCCTTTCCCGGTTCGGCGGCGCATTGGCGAGCGAGTTATGCCAGAAGCCCGCCTTGCCCGCCCCCGGCCGAGGGGCGCATCATTCCGGCCTTATGCCGCGCACCTCCCGCCGCACCGCCACCTTCACGGAATCCCTCATCCGGGAGATGACCCGGGTGGCCCAGCAGCACAACGCGATCAACCTCTCCCAGGGGTTTCCGGACTTCAATCCCCCGCGGGAAATCCTCGATGCCGCCAAGGCCGAGATGGACGGCGACCATCACCAATACGCCATCACCTGGGGCGCCGCGCCGCTGCGGCAGGCGCTGGCCCGGAAGCTGACCCACTTCACCGGCCTGCCCTGCGATCCGGAAAAGCACCTCATCATCACCTGCGGCGCGACCGAGGCCATGATGGTGGCGGTGATGACGGTGGCTGACGTCGGCGACAAGATCGGCCTCTTTTCCCCGTTCTATGAGAACTACAGCGCCGACGCCATCCTCTCGGGCGTGACGCCGGTGTTCGCCACGCTCAATCCTCCGGACTACACCTTCGACCTCGCGGAACTGCGCCGGGTTTTCGCCAGCGGCATCAAGGCCTTCATCCTCTGCAACCCCTCGAACCCCACCGGCAAGGTTTTTACCCGGCAGGAACTGCTGCAGATCGCCGGTCTCGCGCAGGAGTATGACGTCTTCATCATCACCGACGAAGTCTACGAGCACATCGTTTTCCCGCCACATGAACACACCTACATGGCCGCGCTGCCGGGCATGGCGGAAAGGACGGTCCAATGCAGTTCCCTCTCGAAGACTTTCGCGATCACCGGCTGGCGGCTCGGTTATGTCTTCGCCGACCCCACCTTCGTCGCCCAGGGCCGGAAGGTGCATGACTTTCTCACGGTCGGGGCCGCGGCCCCGCTGCAGCATGCCGTCGTGGCCGGGCTGCAGCTTCCCTACTCCTATTACGCCGGCCTCGCGCGCGAGTATGCGGAACGCCGCGCCATTTTGCTCGGTTATCTCGACCGCACCGGCCTGAAATACACCCAGCCCCAGGGAGCCTACTTCGTGATGCTCGACGTGTCTCCCTTCGGCCACGTCAACGACATCGAGTTCGCCCGCTGGATGACCAAGGAAATCGGCGTCGCCCCCGTGCCCGGCTCGGTGTTCTTCCACACGCCCGAGCACCGTTATGTCCGCCTGAACTTCGCCAAGCGCGCCGAGACCCTGCACGCCGCCGGCGAGCGGCTGCTGAAACTGAAACGCGGCTGAGCCGGAATCTTGCACGAATTGAAGTGGGTGGAACGCGGCCTCCGGACGCGTTTTCCAGCGCGAACATCCTGAAACGCGTCCGGAGGCCGCGTTCCACCGTTCCGCAAGCCGCCGGCTTGATCTGTATTGAAGAGGCGAGCACCGAATCGTGCGGGGCCGCCGACAAGCGGCGACCCTGCATTCAACGGCATGATCCCGTCCATCCATGTGCATAAAAAAGCCGGACCCGCAGGTCCGGCTTTGAAATTGTAGGGGCGCCGCTTGACGGCGCCCGCGGGCGTCCACAAGGGACGCCCCTACGGGAATTCCAGCTCACGCGCCGGCGGGCGGGAGGAGGTCGTCGATCGAGTCGCTCTCGGTGTTCACGTCGGCAAAAAGCCAGGTGGACAGGTAGCGTTCGCTGCTCGAGGGGATGATCGCCACGATCTGCTTGCCCTTGTTTTCGGGGCGTTTCGCCAGTTCGATGGCCGCCCAGACCGCCGCGCCGGAGGAAATGCCGATCGGGATGCCGTCGAGCTGGTTGACCTGCTTGGACACCGGCCCCGAATCGGCCTCCTTCACGCGGATGACCTCGTCGTAGACCTTCGTGTTCAGCACGGCGGGCACGAAGCCGGCGCCGATGCCCTGCAGCTTGTGCGGGCCGGGGGCGCCGCCCGAGAGCACGGGCGAGGCGTCGGGCTCGACGGCCACGATCCTCACCGCGGGCTTGCGGGCCTTCAGCACCTCGCCGATGCCGGTGATGGTGCCGCCGGTGCCGATGCCCGAGACGACGATGTCCACCTTGCCGTCGGTATCCTTCCAGATCTCCTCGGCGGTGGTCTTGCGGTGGATGGAGGGATTGGCCGGATTGGAAAACTGCTGGAGAATGAGAGCGCCGGGGATTTTCGCGGCGAGTTCCTCGGCCTTGGCGATGGCGCCCTTCATGCCCTTCGGTCCCTCGGTCAACACGAGGCGTGCGCCGAGCACCTTGAGGAGCTTGCGGCGCTCCGTGCTCATCGTCTCGGGCATCGTGAGGATCAGCTTGATGCCCTTGGCGGCGGCGACGAAGGCCAGCGCGATGCCGGTGTTGCCGGAGGTCGGCTCGATCAGGACGGTGTTCTTGGTGATCTTGCCGGACTTGATGCCGTCCTCGATCATCGCGAAACCGATGCGGTCCTTGACGCTGGAAAGCGGGTTGAAGAACTCGAGCTTGAGCAGGATGTCCGCCTGGGCCCCGTGGGCGGCGGCGGTGCGGTTGAGGCGCACGAGCGGCGTGTTGCCGATGGTTTCGGTGATGTCGTTGTATATCTTGGCCATGGTATTCCGGGGGTTAAGCGTTTGAAAATCCTTCTTGATTACATTACTATATTAGTCCGAAAAGCAATAGCAGGGATTGTCTTAAATCGCGTAATCTTCCGCAAAGGAGCGGGATTGGCGGAGGCGGAGCAGCACGAGGTTGTTGAGTTTGAGCCCCAAGCGTTCCAGTTCGACGCGGGAAATCTCGGCCTCGACCGTTTCGCGCGACTCGACCTGCTCCAAGGTCAGCCGGGCCGCCGGTCCGGCCGCATGGATGTAGCGCAGCACGGCGGGAATGCCCGGCGCCCCGGTCTCATGGGGAATGACCTCGATGTCGTGGGGTCGCACATAAATCTGCCCGTTGCTTTGCAGGCCGCCGGTCGGAAGGGGCGGCGTGGTGCCGGCGGCCAGTGCCGCGGCCTTGAGCACGTTGACGTTGCCGAGGAACTGGTAGACGAAGGGCGTGGCCGGCCGGTCATAGACTTCCTGCGGCGTGCCGACCTGCTCGATCTTCGCCTGGTTCATGATCACGACCTCGTCGGCGATCTCGAGCGCCTCTTCCTGGTCGTGGGTGACGAACAGCGTGGTCAGGTGGATCTCCTCGTGGAATTTCCTCAGCCAGCGGCGGAGTTCCTTGCGGACCTTTGCGTCGAGCGCGCCGAACGGTTCGTCGAGCAGCAGCACCTTGGGTTCGACCGCGAGGGCGCGGGCCAGGGCGATGCGCTGGCGCTGTCCGCCCGAGAGTTGGTGGGGAAAGCGCTCGGCGAGGTTGTCGAGCTGGACGAGCTTGAGCAGCTTGTGCACCCGGTCGGCGATCTCGGCCTTCGGCGGGCGGTTCTTCCGCCGCACCTTCAGGCCGAAGGCGATGTTTTCGAACACCGTCATGTGCCGGAACAACGCGTAGTGCTGGAAGACGAACCCGACCTTGCGCTTGCCCGCCTCGACGCCGGTCACGTCCTCGCCGTGAAAAAGGATGCGGCCGCTGCCCTCGTCGGCGTATTCCAGGCCGGCGATGATGCGGAGCAAGGTCGTCTTGCCCGAGCCGGAGGGCCCGAGCAGCGCGGTGAGCTTGCCGCTCTTCACGGACAGGCTCACATCGGCGAGCGCGGTGTATTGCCCGAAGGTCTTGCGGAGGTTGTGGACTTGGACGCTCATGGGAGGCGGACGAACTTTGAACTTTGAACGTCGAACTTTGAACGTCGAACGCTGAAGCAACAGTCCTTCGGAAAATCTATGGGGCGCTTATGCATGAATTCAAAGTTCGATGTTCAAAGTTCAACGTTCGATGTTCAGCCTTTGGCGGCCCGCCACTCGACCAGGCTTTTGAGCAGCAGGGTCAGCAGGGCGAGCAGCGCCAGCAGGGAGGAGACGGCGAAGGCCGCGACGAAGTTGTATTCGTTGTAGAGGATCTCAACGTGCAGCGGCATGGTGTTGGTCTCGCCGCGAATGTGGCCGGAGACGACGGAGACGGCGCCGAACTCGCCCATCGCGCGGGCGTTGCAGAGGATGACACCGTAGAAGAGGCCCCACTTGATGTTGGGCAGCGTGACATACCAGAAGGTCTGCCAGCCGTTGGCGCCGAGCGTGAGGGCGGCGTATTCCTCGTCGTTGCCCTGCTGCTGCATCAGCGGGATCAGCTCCCGCGCCACAAACGGAAAGGTCACGAAGACCGTCGCCAGCACGATGCCGGGCACGGCGAAGATGATCTGGAAATCCCGCGCGATGAGCCATTGCTGCAACCACGGCAGGAGCGGCGCCTCGGCGTTGAGATACTGCCCATACCAACCCTGCGCGCCGAAAACCAAAACGTAGATCAGGCCGGAGATGACCGGCGACACGGCGAACGGGAGGTCGATCAGCGTGATGAGGATGCTTTTCCCGCGGAACTCGAACTTCGCGATGCACCAGGCCGCCGCGACGCCAAAGACGAGGTTGGCCGGCACGGCGATGGCCGCCGTCAGCAGCGTGAGCCGCAACGCACTGAGCATGTCGGGATCGGTGAACGATCCGAAATAGGCGCCGAAGCCCTTCCGCAGCGCCTCGGTGAACACGGCGGCCAGCGGCAGCACGAGGAAGCACGCGACGAAGAGAAAGGCCACGCCCATGAACAGCACGCGCACCCACAGCGGATTGCGGATGACGCGCGGACCGGAACCGCGGGGCGCGGGCTTGGCGGCGATGGTCGAGGAGGTGGTGGCGAGGGCGGCCATGTCAGACGCGATAGTAGCGGCGGCTCCATTTCTGGAGCAGGTTGATGAGCAGCAGCAGGACGAAGGAGGCGACCAGCATGACCACCGCGATGGCCGTGGCGCCGCGGTAGTCGTATTGCTCGAGCTTCGTGATGATGAGCAGCGGCGTGATCTCGCTGTGCAGCGGCATGTTGCCGGCGATGAAAACCACCGAGCCGTATTCGCCCAGCGCCCGGGCGAAGGACAGCGCGAAGCCCGTGATCAGCGCGGGCAACAGCTCGGGGAAAATGACGCGGGTCATCGTCTGCCAGCGGTTGGCCCCGAGCGTGGCCGCCGCCTCCTCCAGTTCCGGCTCCAGTTCCTGCAGCACCGGCTGGAGGGTGCGGACGACAAAGGGCAGGCCGACAAAGGTCAGGGCCAGGAAAACGCCCGGCCGGTCGAAGGCCAGCTTGCTCCCGAGCACTTCCGGCCAGTTCACCCACGGCAGCCAGGCGGAGAGCTTGGCTACGCCCGCCGCCCAGAGCGGATCGAGCCACCGCCCCACCCAGCCGTTGGGCGCGTAGATCGCGGTCAGCGCGATGCCCGCGACCGCCGTCGGCAGCGCGAACGGCAGGTCGACGAGCGCGTCCACGATCCGGCGGCCGGGAAAACTATAGCGCACCAGCACCCACGCGAGGATGCCGCCGAACACGGCGTTCACCAGCGCGGCCAGCAGCGACACGCCGAAGCTCAGCTTGTAGGACGCCACCACCCGCGGCGACGTCACCGCCGCCCAGAAATCCGCCGCGCTCAATCCCGAAGCCTTGATGAACGCCGCCGACAACGGGATGAGCACGATCAGGCCGAGATAAGCCAGCGTAAAGCCCAGCGACAGGCCGAAGCCCGGGAGGACATTGCGTCGTCTGCCGAATAGAAACATCAGGAGGTGGGCGGAGGATCGTCAGTTTTGGCGCGCCGGCTGGAAAGACAACCGCGCGCCGGGTTTATGGCTCAGTTTTGATAGATCTGGTCGAAGGTGCCGCCGTCGGCGAAGTGGGTCTGCTTGGCCTTCGTCCAGCCGCCGAAGGCGGCGTCGATGGTGAACAGCTCGATCTGCGGGAAGGTGGCGGCGTATTTCGCCTTCGCCGCCTCGCTGACGGCGGGACGGTAGAAATTGCGCCCGGCGATGTCCTGGCCTTCCTCGGAGTAGAGATACTCGAGGTAGGCTTTGGCGACATCCGCGGTGCCTTTCTTCTTCACGACCTTGTCCACGACCGTGACCGTCGGCTGGGCGAGGATGCTCAACGAGGGCACCACGATCTGGAACTTGTCGGCGCCGAATTCCTTCAGGGCGAGGAAGGCCTCGTTTTCCCACGAGATGAACACGTCGCCGATGCCGCGCTGCACGAAGGTGGTCGTGGAGCCGCGCGCGCCGGAGTCGAGCACCGGCACATTCTTGTAGAGCGCGCGCACGAAGGTCTTCGCCTGCTCGTCGCTGCCGAGTTTGCGGCGGGCGAATTCCCAGGCGGCCAGATAATTCCACTGGGCGCCGCCCGAGGTCTTCGGGTTGGGGGTGATGACCGAGACGCCCGGCTTGGTGAGGTCGTCCCAGTCCTTGATGCCCTTCGGGTTGCCCGTCCGGACGAGGAAGACGATCGTCGAAGTGTAGGGCGCGGAGTCGTGCGGCAGACGCTTCTGCCAGTCCGCGGGGATGAGCCGGCCCACCGTGTGCAGCGCGTCCACGTCGCCGGCGAGGGCGAGCGTGACGACATCGGCCGGCAGTCCGTCGATGACGGCGCGGGCCTGCTTGCCCGAGCCGCCGTGCGACTGTTTGATGTTCACCTCGTCGCCGGTCTTCGCCTTCCAATGGGCGGCGAAGGCCTGGTTGAACTCGGTGTAGAGTTCGCGCGTCGGGTCGTAGGAGACGTTGAGGAGCTCGACGGTCTTGGCGGTGGCGGCCGAGGCCAGGGCCACGGCGAAAAGGGCGGAGAGAAGATTTGGGATTTTCATGACAGTCAGGAAGGAAAGTTTTAGAAGCTGAGCTGGGCGCGGGTGATGAGGGCCAGTTCGTCGTCGCGGGCGCCGACGGCCGCGGTCGCGGTCTTGGCGCCGTCATACTCGGTGTTCTCCAGGTTGAGGAGGAACCGGAAGTTGCGGTTGAAATACCAGTTGAGGCCGAGGCCGTAGGCGAAGGCGCTCTCGACGTTGTTGGCGCGATTGAGCCCGGCGCCGCCCGTCGTCACCGGCTGGAAGAAATTGCCGTCGAGCTCTAAACCGCTGACGCGGGCCACGATCTCGAAGGCGCCCCAGGTGCCCGCCGAAAAATTGAAGGGCTGCTTGGGCGTCACGCCGGACTTGGTGGCCTCTTCGCCGGTGAGCACGTAGCCGATATTCGCCCGCCAGGCGGAATTGGTGAAGGTCTGGACAGGCCCGGCGGCGGTCACGGAGATCTCCTGTCGGTCCCGCGCGTATTCGGCGACGGCGCTGAGCGGCGTGCCGGGATACCATTCGAGGCTCGGGCTGAGCCGGGCGTGCGTGCCGGCGGCAAAGAGCGTGGCGCCATAGCTGAAGATCGCCTGCTGGGCCTGGCTGCTGATGTTCGACAGGCCGTTCGAGAGGTTGGCGCCCGCGACACCTTGCTCGTTGCCGTGGCTGAAGCCGAAGCCGACGGAGAGTTTGGCCAGGGCGCTGTCCTCAAGATTCTTGAAGGGCGTGACCGTCAGACGGCCGGCGACGGTCTTGTCGCCGTCGTTCAAGTCGGGGCTGGCGCCGCCGAAGTTCGTCGTGTTGTTCGGCACGCCGGTGAAAACGCCAAGGCGGTAGTCGGCGTAACCGCCCGGAAACGCGCCGAAGATCTCGGCGCCGAGGTCGCGGTTCGGCAGCAGGGAGTTGACGAAGGGCGACTCGATGAAATGCCGGTTGGAACCGGGCTCGAGGCCGACGGCGGACGGGAACTTGCCCACCCGCACGCCGAGGGCGGGCGAGAATCGGGCTGCGGCGAACGCATCCCACAACGCGACCGTCGTGCTGCTGTTGGTGCCGCCGCCCAGTTCGGGCGTGATGTTGAAATCATAGATCCCGGCCACCGTGCCGGTGAACGGCGTGCGGATGCGGCGCAGCAGGAACTGGTCGCGGTTCGGCGCGCCGTCATCGAGGAAGAAGCGGGCGTCGAACTGGAACAGCGCTCGCAGCTTCAGATCGAAGGACTTGTCCGCCGAGGTGATGGAGAAACCGCCGGCTCCGGCGGTGACCGCAACGGGCTTGGGCGCGGCGGCGGCGGCCTCGTCCTTGAGCTCCTGCTTGCGCTCAAGCACGAGGATCTTCTGTTCGAGCGCGCGGAGTTGCTCGCGCAACAGCTTGAGTTCGTCAGCCTCGGCGGCGCGGAGCACCGGCGTGATCGTGGCGAGCGCCAGCAACGCGAGAAGCGCGGGCGCGAATTTGCGGATGTTGATTGGGTTCCTCATGGGATTTGTCGGATGAACTGCATGGGAACTTCCCGTGGCCGGGTCAGTTTGCTGAAACATTGGCTTGGTGATGCGGCCTCCGCGGTGTGGCGGTGGGCGTTTAAAATCAGGGGGTGGCGCTGTCGTGGCTGCTGCCCAGGGGCGCGTTAAGGCGGGTTTTTTCGGTCCGCTCGATCTGGGTGACCCGGCCGTCGTGCACGACGAGTTGGACGACACCATAGCGGAGGGTCTCGACCTTCTCCTGCACGACGCGCAGCCAGTCCGCCTTGGCCGGGGCTTCGGCAGACGTGTCCGGTTTAATCGATGCTGCGTGGTGGCTCATATGGCGTAATCTCCCAAAAGTTGATGAACGACGCCCTCGGCGGGGCTGATGACGGCAGCGCGCCTCTTCGATGCCTTGACCTTGGCGGACGCAGCGGCCGGCTCCGCCACGGCGCTGAATGGCAGCGGCAGTCCATCCCGCAACATCTTGCGCGTGGTGACCTCCACGACATCGGCGAGCGTGTAGCGGTCGAGAATGGCGGCGATGGCGTTGCGGACATCGAGCATGAGCATCCGCAGGCCGCAGTGCACCTCGTCCGGGCAGTTGCACGGCTCGTAAGCCGTCTGGCTGACGCAGCCGATAGGGGCCAGCGGCCCGTCGATCAGCCGGACAATCTCGCCGATGTGAATCTGGTCGGAGGGCTTCGCGAGGCGGTAGCCGCCGTGCTTGCCCCGCTCGCTTTCCACGATACCGGCTTCGCGCAATTGCTGCATCACCTGCTCGAGAAACTTGATCGGCAGGTCCTCGGCCTTGGCCAACTCGGTCACGCGCAGCAGCGAGCGCCCCACCTTGGCCGCAATGCCGAGGTTGATCAGGGAACGAAGGGCGTATTCGCCGCGCTTGGAGAGTTTCATAGGCTAGTTTTATTAACTACATTAGTTTAGTGGGAATTAGAGCAAGCTCTATTTCAATGGGTTGTCATAAATTATTCCTTGGGAAATTCAGGTAGTCGGACTCGTTTTTTCTCTCGGCGAACTCCGCGCACTCGCCCTAACTTCGGGCATGACTTGGGAGATCGCCTTCGTGCTGCTGCTGATCGTCGGCGCGTTGCTGAGTTTTCTCCACGAGAAGATTTCGCCCGATGTCACGGCCCTGGTCCTGTTCGTGATCCTGCTCGTGAGCGGAATCGTGCCCCAAGAGAAGGTCTTCGGCGTGCTGGCCAATCCCGCTCCGCTGACCGTCGGCGCCATGTTCATCCTCAGCGCCGCCCTGGTCAAAAGCGGGGCCATCGACCAGCTGGCCGTGCTGCTCGGGCGGCTGGCGGGATTCAGCTACTTCACTGTGATCTCCCTGGTGGTGCTCGGGGTCGGCGGCCTGTCGGCCTTCATCAACAACACCCCGGTGGTCGTCGTGTTGGTGCCGGTGATCATCAGCCTGGCGCGGAAGATGAAGCTGCCGGCGTCCAAGTTTCTCATTCCCCTTTCCTATGCCGCCGTGCTGGGCGGTTGCTGCACGCTCGTCGGCACCAGCACAAACCTGCTCGTGACCGGCATCCTGCAATCGCGCGGCCTGCCACCACTGCGCATGTTCGAGCTGGCCTGGGTCGGTCTGCCCATGCTGGCCGCGGGCACGGTTTACATTGCGCTGTTCGGACGCCACCTTCTGCCGAAACGCCAGCCGACGAACATCACCCTGGCCGAGGAAGACCGACGCGAATACATCACCGAGGTCTTCGTGCAATCCGGCTCGCCCATCATCGGGCAGACGGCGGAGCTGGCCGGCCTGACCCTGGCTCGCGGCATCCGGGTCCTCGAGATTGTCCGGGATGAAAACTCGCTCGCCCTCGCCCACCCCGCTCCGCCGCTCGCCGCCGGCGACCGGCTGGTCCTGGCCTGCCGGCCGCAGGGTGTGACCCACGCCCGTTCCATTGACGGCCTCGATCTGACGGCGGAGCTCAAGCTCGGCCTCGGCCAGATCACCGCGCACGAGGGCGTGCTCGTCGAGGGCGTCATCGCGCCGAACTCGGACCTCATCGGACACAACCTCCGCGAAGCGGGCTTCTGGCGACGTTTTCACCTCGTGGTGCTCGCCGTTCACCGGCACGGCCGGGAATTGCGCGGTGGCGGCGACGAACGCCGCCTGAAGAATGGCGACATCCTCCTGCTGCTGGGCACGGAGCAGGCGGTGGAAAGTCTCCGGGCCAGCGAGGATCTGCTGCTGGTGGACCGTCCGCCGCTGCCGGCGGGGCGTTCGCCCCTTCACCTGCGCATCGTGCTCGGCAGCATTCTCGGCGTGATCCTGGTCTCGTCGCTCGGCTGGATGAACACCGAGATCGCCGCGCTTCTGGCGTGTGCGGTGGTGTTCCTCACCGGCTGCCTCAAGCCGCGCGACGGCTACGACGCCATCGAGTGGAACCTCCTGTTCCTCATCTACGGCATGCTCGCCCTCGGCGTGGCCATGGAGGACACCGGCACCTCCGCCTATGTCGTCGACCGCCTGCTCTGGCTGGTCAACCAGTTCGTCCCGCCGGAACACAAGGCCCTCGTCATGCTCGCCGCCTTCTACCTGCTCGCGTCGGTGCTCACCGAAATCCTGTCCAACAACGCCGTCGCCGCCCTCATGACTCCCCTCGCCCTCAGCCTGGCGGTGCAGCTCGGCGTCGATCCGCGACCCTTCGTCATCGCGGTGTGCATCGCGGCCTCGGCCGCCTTCGCCACGCCCATCGGCTACCAGACCAACACCTACGTCTACGGCGTCGGCGGCTACCGCTTCGCCGACTTCATGAAATTCGGCCTGCCGCTGAATGTGATCTGCTTCGTCATCGCCCTCTACGTCATCCCGGCTGTCTGGCCGTTTTGAGCGGCTTGGTAGGGACGTTGCTTGACGACGCCCGCGTGGCTGCGGCTTCCCGGTTCGACGGGCTCACGGCCCTGAGTGGTTCGACTTCGCTCACCACCCTGAGCTTGTCGAACGGGCTGTCGAAGGGCAGCCGCAGTTCATCACCGGCTGGAAGCTGGTGCCACATGGGATCAGCGATCCCGCCCTACAATTTCAGCCGCAAGCCGTCGTAGGCCAGTTGGACTCCCGTCGGCAGCTTCTCACTCCACGCCGCGTGGTCGATGGCATGGGTCAGGTGGGTGAGGTAGGTCACCGGCGCGGCGATCTCGGCGGCGACGGCGCAGGCTTCCTCGATGTTCATGTGCGTCGGATGCGGCTCGGGCCGCAAGCCGTCGAGGCACACGGCATCGGAGCCACGGGCCAGCGCCACGGCCTCGCGCGGGACGCGCTTGCAGTCAGAGTAATAGGCGAACTTCCGTCCGGACGATTTTTCCGTGAAGACCAGCCCCAGGGTGTTGATGCCCCCGTGCGGTAGCAGCGTGGAATGGATGGTGCCCTGCGGAAATTCCAGGACCGGCGGCATGTCGACGAGTTTGAACGCCGCATAGCCCTTCGCCACGGGCCGCTCGGCGATGGCATAGGGGAACATCGCCAGCACGCGCCCCACCCCTTCGTCGGTCGTGTAGACCGTCAGAGCCGTGCCGCCGTGCAGGTCGCAGAAGCGCCGCAGGTCGTCCATGCCGGTGATGTGGTCGTTGTGCCCGTGCGTCAGGATGAACACGTCGAGTTGTTCCACCTTCTCGCGCAGACATTGCAGCCGGAACTCCGGCGTGGCGTCCACCTGGATGTGCAGGCCGTCCATCACGACATGGATGCTCGCCCGCGTGCGGTGGTTGCGTGGGTCGGCCGAGGTGCAGACCGGGCAATGACACGCGATCATCGGCACGCCCTGCGACGTGCCCGTGCCGAGAAAGATGACTTCCATGGTGGAGCCATCACGGAACAGACAGAACCCCCGAAAGTGAAGGGCAAAGGTATGGCGGGGTTTGTGTGGCTGCGGCTTCCAGCCGCAGAACTTCACCGGCTGCCCTTCGACTACCAGCTCAGGGCCGTGAGCCCGTCGAACCGGGAAGCCGGTGCCACTGCCGATCCAGGTGCCAAGAGCTAATTTCAGAGCCATCGTGTAGGGGCGGCACTTGACGCCGCCCGCGGGCGCCGACGAGCGGCGCCCCGACAAAAGCGCGGCGCCCAAACCGTCGGGGCATAAAGCCCCGCCCACACTCAAACCATCTACGGCCTCCCTACCATTTGCCTGAACTCCTCCGCGCTGATGATCTTCACGCCCAGCTTCTGCGCCTCGGCCAGTTTCCCTCCGGCGCCCTCGCCCGCCACCACGTAATCGGTCTGCCGGCTCACGCTGTCGCGCACGATGCCGCCTCCCGCCCGGACTATCTCGGCCGCCTGCGCGCGGGTGAGTCCGGAAATCGTGCCCGTGAAGACAAACACCTTCCCCTGCAGATCCGCCACCGGCTTGGCCACGTCGAATGATTTTGGCCGCACCCCGGCATCGAGCATGGCGCGGATGTCCGCCCGGGTTTCAGGGCGCGCCATGAACTTCGCCACGGCCGACGCCGCGGACGGCCCGACCACACCTGCCACCGCTTTCTCGTCCATGCCTGCCAACACCGCCAGATCGCCGCACTGCGCCGCCAGTTTCTTCGCGGACGCCGCCCCGACCTGTGGAATGCCCAGCCCGTGGATGAAACGCCAGAGCTCGGCTTCCTTGCTGCGCCCGATCTCAACCAGCAGCCGGTCCGTGGTCTTTTCCCCGATCCCCGGGATGCGCAACAAATCCTCTCGGCGCAAACGGTAGAAATCCGCCGGACTTTTCACCAACCCGGCGTCGATGAGCGCGGCGATGGTCGCAGACCCGAATCCCTTGAGGTCGACCGCCTGCGCGGAGACAAAATGCTCCAGCCGTCGCTGCCGTTGGGCCGGACAATGCGTATTGGGACAGCGCACCGCCGCTTCGTCCGGCTTTTCCGTCAGCGGCGCATCGCAAGACGGACACCGGCCGGGAAACAGGTAGGGTTTCGCGTCAGCCGGACGCCCGGCGAGCTTCACGCCCACAACGGCCGGGATGATTTCGCCAGCCTTCTCCACCTCGACGAGATCGCCGATCCGGATATCGCGGCGCGCGATCTCGGCGCGATTGTGCAGCGAGGCCCGGGCGACGGTGGAGCCGCCGAGTTTCACGGGATCAAATTCCGCCACCGGCGTGAGCACGCCGGTGCGACCGACCTGCCAGGTGATACCCCGCAGCCTCGTCACGGCCCGCTCCGGCTCATACTTGCAAGCGATGGCCCAGCGCGGCGCGTGCTCATCCACCCCGACCCGGGCGCGCAGCGCAGTGTCGTCGAGCTTCACCACCGCACCATCGATCGGGAAGCCCAGGCGGGACCGCTTTTGGCCGATGGCCCGAACCACCGCCCACACCTCGTCGGCGGAGCTCGCCAGTTGGCCGCTCGCAATTCCGGGCAAACCCCACGCCCGCACCTGCGAGTGAAACGCTTGCTGGGAGGCCGGCGCCGCGGTCCCTTCCCACGCACCCCAGCCATAGACGACCACGGAGAGCCGGCGCTGTGCGATTTCGACGGGATCGGAAGACTTGAGCGTGCCGGCCGCGAGGTTGCGAGGATGCGCGAACGGCTCCTCGTCCGCGGCGATGCGCTCGGCATTGATCCGGTCAAACTCGGCCTGCTCCAGATAGATTTCCCCGTGGAGTTCGACCAGCGCCGGCAAGGTGCCCGCCTCCCCGTTCAGCCTGGCCGGCAGACTGTGGATCGAGCGCACGTTGGCGGTCACATCATCGCCCTCCGTGCCGTTGCCGCGAGTCACGGCCCGCACGAGCACGCCGTGTTCGTAGGTGAGGCTGATGGCCAGCCCGTCGTATTTGGGTTCGACCACGAACACCAGGTCCGACCGCCCCAACTGCCTCGCGAGCTTCGCGTGAAACACCCGCCACTCCGTCTCCGTGTAGGCCTTGTCCAGGCTCAGCATGCGCTCCCGGTGGACATGAACGGGAAAGCGCCCGCTGCGATCATCGCCGACGCCCTCGGCCGGGCGGCCGAATCCCGGATGCGCGGCCTCCAGCGCGATCAGCTCGCGCTTCAGCCGATCGTATTCGGCATCGGTGATCTCCGGCTGGGCTTTCCTGAAATACAGCTCGTCGTGCCGCGCGATCTCCGCGCGCAGCTCGGCGATGCGTTCGCGCGGGGCGGAATCCGCCACCTGCGCAACGCCAACGCAAGTGATCACGCACCACAGCAGCAGGCAAACTGCGCGCACATTTCCTCTCCAAGGGCCGGTCGTCGTCATGGGTTCCTTTTTCGCCGTCCGGCCCTCGGCGGCAAAGTTTGTGCGCCAAAGCCATCGTGTGCGCCCGATGTCGTCAAGACTGCAGACGGCTACATCGCTAGACGAGGCCGGGCAGGACCTATATATCCCTCAGATAGGCTCTGGTGGGGCGAAGTCATGGAGCGGCAAAAATCTTCTTTTCTCCCAAGATACTCCAAGCTTTCGCGATGCGCCCGTTCATGACCTCGTAGATCATAACCAACTCAAGCTCCCCTGCGCCTTCGGGGAACGTGCGCGTGACCTTCTCGTGATCGATAACCATTGAGCCGGCCACGATACGCTTCAACAACGCCGCATGCAGATTTGGCTCTCGAAACCGGGCGGAAAAACGTTCGCGCAATTCCGAGGTGCCGCTTGCCAATAACTTCGACGGATGCTCGAACACCTGCGCGTCGTCAGCGTAGATCGCAAGGAGCAGCTCGATATCGCGCGCATTGTAAGCGTCGAGCTGATGCTGAACGACGGATTCAGAACTTACATTACGCATATTCTGCCTGGATCAACGTTTCAGATCAGCCACGCCCGGCGGGCGGACAAACCGTCTCTTTTGAAATACGGTGCCATGTGGAGCGGAGATATCATCGGGGATTCAGGCGCAATCAAGGGCGTTGCTATGCCTGCCGGTTCGGATTCTTCTTCCGGAAGCATACCGAGGCAATCGCGACTCCGATCGCAATGCCCGCAATCCGACCGAAAAGTCCTCCAGTGGAATATGCCGAACCCAAATTGGATGCTTTCTCTGTAAGCGCTCCGATAAGGCCGACGACATGAGCGAGCGCAAACAGCACTCCGAGCGATCCAACGATTATCTTCACGATTTTCATGGCGGAGAAAATTTTCTGCCAACGATGTCGATCAGCTGCACCGGCCACTCGTGGCGTTATTACCAGATGTGAGCATTCTTTCTTCAATGACTGTTACCGGAGCGGAAGACAAGCGCGGGCCGTTGTCAGCTGCGGCGACCTTGTTCGAAAGCCGCGAGGGACGGCTGGCCAAATTCCTGTGATTCTCCGGTTTGCCTCCGTGCACCCTGTGTCCAACTGTGTTTTCCAGGCTGAAAGAAAAAGGCGCGCTCCGGAGAGCGCGCCTTGAAGTGTTCTGACTATGCGAGGCTTGGACTCAGTAGTCCATGCCGCCCATGCCGCCGCCGCCACCGCCGCCGCCGGCGGGAGCCTTCTCCTTCTCGGGGATGTCGGTGATCATGCACTCGGTCGTCAGGAGCAGGCCGGCGATCGAGGCCGCGTTCTGCAGCGCGGTGCGCGTGACCTTCGTGGGGTCGACGACACCGGCCTTGACGAGGTCCTCATACTTCTCGGTCGCCACGTTGTAGCCGTAGTTGCCTTTGCCGGCGATGACCTCGCCGACGACCACCGCGCCCTCGACGCCTGCATTGGTGCAGAGCATGCGGAGCGGATGTTCGACGGCGCGGCGCACGATCTGCGCGCCGATGGCCTCGTCGCCCTCGAGCTTCAGGCTCTCGATGGCCTTGATGGTGCGGAGCAGGGCGACGCCGCCGCCGGCGACAATCCCCTCTTCCACGGCCGCACGGGTGGCGTGCAGCGCGTCTTCGACGCGGGCCTTCTTTTCCTTCATCTCGACCTCGGTGGAAGCACCGACGTGGATGACGGCGATGCCGCCCGCGAGCTTGGCGAGACGCTCCTGGAGCTTCTCCTTGTCGTAGTCGGAGGTCGTCTCCTCGATCTGGCGGCGGATCTGCTTCACGCGGCCCTGGATGTCGGAGGACTTGCCGCCGCCTTCCTGGATCGTGGTGTTTTCCTTGTCGACGGTGATGCGCTTGGCCTTGCCGAGGTCGGCCACCGTGAGGTTCTCGAGCTTGAGGCCGAGGTCCTCGGTGATGCACTTGCCGCCGGTGAGGACCGCGATGTCCTCGAGCATGGCCTTGCGGCGGTCGCCGAAGCCGGGGGCCTTGACGGCGCACACGTTGATCGTGCCGCGGATCTTGTTCACGACGAGCGCGGCGAGGGCCTCGCCCTCGACTTCCTCGGCGATGACGAGGAGGGGCTTGCCGCTCTTGGCGACGGTCTGGAGCAGCGGGAGGAACTCCTGCAGGTTGGCGATCTTCTTCTCGTGGATGAGCACGTAGGCGTCCTCGAGGACGGCCTCCTGGGCCTCCATGTTGGTGGCGAAGTAGGGCGACAGGTAGCCCTTGTCGAATTCCATGCCCTCGACGACGTCGAGGGTGGTCTCGATGGACTTGGCTTCCTCGACGGTGATGGTGCCGTCCTTGCCGACCTTGTCCATGGCGTCGGCGATGATGTTGCCGATGGTCTCGTCCCAGTTGGCGGAGACGGTGGCGACCTGGCGGATCTCCTCGCGGTCATTGACCTTCTTGGAGATCTTGGCGAGCTCGGCGACGGCGGCCTCGACGGCCTTGTCGATGCCGCGCTTGAGGTAGACCGGGTTGGAGCCGGCGGTGACGTTCTTCAGGCCCTCGCGGTAGATGCCCTCGGCGAGCACGGTGGCGGTGGTGGTGCCGTCGCCGGCGGCGTCGGAGGTCTTGGAGGCGACTTCCTTCACCATCTGCGCGCCCATGTTCTCGTAGGGATCGGGAAGCTCGACTTCCTTGGCGACGGTGACGCCGTCCTTGGTGACGGTCGGCGAACCGAATTTTTTGTCGATCACGACATTGCGGCCCTTGGGCCCGAGCGTGACCTTGACGGCGCGGGAGAGGATCTCGACGCCGCGGAGGATTTTCTGACGAGCGGCCTCGTCGAACAGGAGTTGTTTGGCTGCCATAGTATTGGTTATTTTAGATTTGAGATTTCAGATTTGAGATGGCGCGAAGGATCAGCCGATGACGCCGAGGATGTCGTCCTCGCGGACCAGGGTGAATTTCTGGTCGTCGATCTTCACTTCGGTGCCGCCGTATTTGGAGATGAGGACCTTGTCGCCGACCTTCACCTCGAAGGGCGTGACCTTGCCGTTTTCATCTTTCTTGCCGGTGCCGAGGGCGATGACCTTGGCCTCCTGCGGTTTTTCCTTGGCGCTGTCGGGAATGATGATCCCGCCGCGGACCTGTTCTTTTTCCTCGATGTGCTGCACGAGCACGCGATCACCGATGGGTTTGATGTTCACTTTAGCCATATTGGTTTTTGTGGTTGGGGGTTAATTGGGATGGGTTGAAATGAACGAACCCGTTCCCCGGAAAGGGAGCGGGTTCGCCCGAAAGATTACTTCTTTTCCTCGTCGACGATCTCGACATCGGCATCGACGACCTTGCCGTCGGCCTTCTTGGCGGACTTGGGCTCGGCGGCAGCCCCGTCGGTCGCGGCGCCCGGCTGGGCTCCGGCGGCGGCCTGGGCGGCCTGCGTCTGCTGGTAAAGCTCGGCGCCGATCTTCGAGAGATTCTCGAGGGCGGCCTTCATCTTGTCGGTGTCGTTGGATTCGAGATCCTTCTTGGCGTCCTTGAGGGCGATCTCGAACTTGCCCTTCGCGTCGGCGGGGAGCTTGTCGCCACTTTCCTTGAGGGTCTTTTCTAGCTGGTAGATGATGGTGTCGAGCTGGTTCTTGGTCTCGACGGCCTCCTTGCGCTTGGCGTCGGCGGCGGCGTTGAGCTCGGCCTCCTTGGTCATCTTCTCGACCTCTTCCTTGGAGAGGCCGGACGAGCCCTGGATGGTGATCTTCTGCTCCTTGCCGGTGCCGAGGTCCTTGGCGGAGACGTGCAGGATGCCGTTGGCGTCGATGTCGAAGGTGACCTCGATCTGCGGCGTGCCGCGCGGGGCCGGCGGGATGCCGTCGAGCTTGAACGTGCCGAGGTTTTTGTTGTCGCGGGCCATCGGGCGCTCGCCCTGCAGGACCACGATCTCGACGCCCGGCTGGTTGTCGCTGTAGGTGGAGAAGGTCTGCGTCTTCTTCGAGGGAATGGTGGTGTTGCGCGGGATCATCGGCGTGGCGACATCGCCGGCCGTCATGATGCCGAGCGTGAGCGGCGTCACGTCGAGCAGGAGCACGTCGCGCACATCGCCTTTCAGCACGCCGCCTTGGATGGCGGCGCCGATGGCGACGACCTCGTCGGGGTTCACGCCCTGGTGCGGGGTCTTGCCGCCGAGATTGTGGGCGATCTCCACGACCTTGGGCATGCGGGTCATGCCGCCGACGAGCACGAGTTCGTCGATCTTGTCCGAGGCGATGCCGGAGTCCTTGAGACAGTTCTTGAACGGCTGGATGCAGCGTTCGAACAACGCCTCGCAGATCTGCTCCATCTTTCCGCGGGTGACCTGGATGTTCAGGTGCTTCGGGCCCGAGGCGTCCGCCGTGATGAACGGCAGGTTGATGTCGTAGGTGGTGGCGGAGGAGAGGGCGATCTTGGCCTTCTCGGCCTCTTCCTTCAGGCGCTGGAGCGCCATCGGATCCTTGCGCAGGTCGATGCCGTTTTCCTTCTTGAAGCTCTCGACGAGCCAGCCGATGAGGGCGTCGTCCCAGTTGTCGCCGCCGAGGTGGGTGTCGCCGTTGGTGGCCTTCACCTCGAACACGCCGTCGCCGATCTCGAGGAT
>Ga0255338_1003099_pt1 | contig 21110 bp, 17 predicted proteins | sample MeOH1_35cm_T4_19_FD_203715 | JGI IMG/M metagenome (GOLD analysis project Ga0255338, IMG submission 203715) | Sandy soil microbial communities from University of British Columbia, Vancouver, Canada - MeOH1_35cm_T4_195 | ecosystem: Engineered > Artificial ecosystem > Sand microcosm > Unclassified ...
CTCGGCGGCGGTGATCGCGAGCTGCATCGTCTCGAGGTCGCGCAGCTCGCCGATGAGGATGACGTCGGGGTCCTGGCGCAGGGCCGACTTCAGCGCGGCGGAGAAGGACTTCGTGTTCTGGCCGATCTCGCGCTGGCGGAACACCGATTTTTTCGACTCATAAACGAACTCGATGGGGTCCTCGACGGTCAGGATGTTGTCGGCGTACTTGTTGTTGATCATCTCCATGATCACGGCGAGGGTCGTGGACTTGCCCGAGCCCGTGGGGCCGGTGACGAGCACGAGGCCGCGCGGGAGGTCGGCGAGGTCGGTGATGGATTTGGGCAGGCGCAGCTGCTCGGCCGTCGGGATCTTGGAGCTGATGACGCGCATGACGGCCTCGACGCCGTTCTTCTGGAGGAACACGTTGACGCGGAAGCGGGAGAGGCCGGTGACGGCGAAGGAGCAGTCGAGCTCCCAGGTCTCCTCGAACTTGGCGCGCTGCTCCTCGTACAAGATGGAGTAGATGAGGCGCTTGGACTCGTCGGCGGTGATCTTGGTGAAGCCGGGGATCTCCGCCATCTCGCCGTTGACGCGCATCAGCGGCGGCTTGCCGATGACGAGGTGGATGTCGCTGGATCCCATCTGCACGGCCGTTTTCAGCACTTCGACGAGTTCCATGGTCTCTCCTAGTAGCTACAGTCTCCGCCGAGCTCGACGCTGGCATCGACCCCGCGCAGAGGGTCGATGCGGGTCGCCGCGATCGCCGTCGGACAGCCGAGCGCCGCGCGAACCCGCGCGGCGCGCTCGAAATCCCCGATCCGGTCGTAGACGACCGTCCGGGAACGCGGATGCGGGGTCTGCCCCATGACCATCGCATCCATATCCTTCAATCTTAGGATTTTAGCCGCCTGAGCCGCCAGGCCCGGCACGTCGGTGCCGTTGAGCACCTCGACGACGACCGCCTTCTCCTCGCCGCGCGGCTCGAGCCGGGGGGCGAAGGCGCGGGCCAGGAAGCCGGGCGCGGCGGCGTCGTCCGGGAGCAGGGCGGGCTGCAGGCTCTCGAGCGGGACGCGGCGCAGCTCCAGGGTCAGGAGCAGGGCGTCGGCCGCGGCCTTGTCTCCCTTCAGGAGGCCGTCCACGGCCCGCCGGGCCAGCGGCCGAAGGGCGCGCAGGGAGCGCCCGCGGGCCTTGAGGGCGCGGGCGGCGGAGACGGCGAGCTCCTCCTCGTCGTCGCCGGCCTCGAGCTCGAGGCTCAGGCGGCCGGCGCCGTCCCAGCGGATGGGCTCGAGGGACAGCTCGGAGACCCGGACCTGGGCCAGGTCCTCGAGGGCGCGCGCCGCCGCCGCCGCGTCGTCGGTGGCGCGCAGCGCGTCGAGGTAGGCGCGGGAGGCGGTGAGCTTGCCCTGCAGCTTGGTCGTCTCCGGGATGTGGATCAGGACGAGCACGCCCCGGACGGGATGGTAGATGCCGAGATGCAGCGCCGGCGGGGCGGCGCGGCCCGGCTCGCGGACGGTGAGCCAGAACGGCCACGGGGCGTCGGAGCGCAGGCGCGAGGCGAAGGGCGAGCCGCGCTCGACGAGCGCGACGCCGAGGACCGCGGCGAGCAGGACGAGGGCGAGCGCGCGCTGGGCGTTCAGGGCAGCGCGAGGGAGTTCCATAGTTTCACGGTGAGGGGGTGGAGCCAGGCGTCGCGCGAGACGGCGTGGAGGAGCTTGTCCGCGATGCAGCGCTTGAGGGCCGCGTCGAGGTCGTCGAAGGCGAGGGCGCGGGTCGCGGCGGAGGTCGCGTGGGTGCGGTCGATCGCGCAGGCGTCGGCGACATAGAGGATCTTGTCGAGGAGGCCGAGGCGGCGGTCTCCGAGGGTGTGGCGGCGGATCGCGCCGAGGGTCTCAGGGTCTGTGACGCCGAATTCGCGCCGAGCGATGTCGGCCGAGACGTAAGCGTGAAGAAGCATCGGGGCCAGGTCGAGGATGATGGCCCGTTCCGGGACCGCCAGGCGCCGTTGGCGCGCGTAGCGCGCCAATTCGTTCGGTGGGTACCGCCGTCCCGCGTCGTGGAGGAGCCCGGCGAGGCGGGCTTTGACGGGGTCCGCGCCCCAGCGCCGCGCGAGGGACTCGGCGAGGGAAGCGACGTTGAGGGTGTGCTCGAAACGGCTCGGAGACAGGGTCGTTCTGAGTCGGGTCACCATCCTTTTGCCGTACAAGCCATGTTGATCCATGTAGGCCGCGACGGCAGGGTGCAGATCGTTAGTGCAGTCGCGGCCGAGGGCCAGTCGCGAACGGAGCTCCGACGAGGAGATGGAGGGGAACCTTCCGGGGACGAGACGGAAGTGCGCGGGAGGACGGCCCTCGGCGCCGGGGCGGGCGCCGTACCACCACGTCGCCAGCGCCTTGAGGCGGGAAGGATCTTTCCACTTGGGAAAAGAAACGGCGGAGTCCTGGCCGCAGAGGAAGTGGAGCTCCGCGCCTTCGAGCGCGGCGAGCGTCTCGACGGTGAAGACCTGGCGGCGGGCGCGCGCTTCGCGCGCGTCGATGCGGCAGATGCGGCGATATTTCAACGGCAACGGATCGAGAATACCCAGACGGGCCATGGTCAGACGATCCTTGGAGCTTGCCTGCGGCGCGTCCTTCAAAGGAGCCCTGTAGGCGGGAACGACGAGAATCTTGTCGGGCCGAATTTTTTCGGCGGCGGCTTTCAGCAACGCGGCGTGGCCGCGATGCGGAGGATCGAAGCTGCCGCCGTAGACGAGGACTCGCATGGGAACCATCATTCTACCGTCCTCGGAGCGGCTTGACAATGAGAGCATGTAAACGGGATGATGATTTATGGCAGATGTCCGACCTTTTCGGGGAGTGCGTTATTCCGCCCCTTCGCTGAACTCCGCGCTGTGTCCTCCGTACGATGTGATAGGGCCGGAGCTTGCCGCCGCGTTGCGGCGGCGCACGGATAACGCGGTCCATCTGGAATTGCCCCAGGGCGAGCCTCCGGCCAAATATTCAAGGGCGGCGGCTCTTTGGCGCAAGTGGACCGTGGATGGGACTCTCTCCCGGGACCCGAAGCCTGCGTTCTACGCCATCGAAGAGCGCTACGCGCTCAACGGCAAAAAATATACGCGTCGCGGTATCCTCTCCGCCCTCGGCGCGACCCCCAAGGCGGCCAAGGCGATCATCCCGCACGAGCGGACCTTGGCCAAGCCCAAGGTCGATCGTCTTAAAATGCTCGACGCCGTTGGCGTCAATATATCCCCGATCTTCGGCGTCTTCGCCGACCCGTCCGGCGCGGCGCGCCGGGCGATATCGGCCGGCATGAAGGGCCGCCCCGACGCGGCGGGCCGCTCTCACGCGGGCGTCGATTACAAGCTGTGGGTCGTGGATGAACCGAGGCTCGTCGCCGCGATCCGTAAGTCGTTGGCGCCCCGCTCGATCCTGATCGCCGACGGCCATCACCGCTACTCCGTGAGCCGCGACCATCACGCGAAGACGAAGGGCCCGGGCACCGACGCGGTGCTGACCTACCTCGTCCCCGACGAGGACAAGGGGCTCGTCGTCCTGCCCACCCACCGGATCGCCAAGAGGAGCCTGCTCGAGCGCGCCGCCGCGCTCGCTTCCCTTAAGAAAGCCCGCAGCCTCAAGGAGCTCGAGGCGCTCGTCGCCCGCTCGAAGAATCCTTACGCGTTCGGCCTCATCGAGGACGGCTTTCATTTCGGCGAGCCGAAGCCCCGCGGCTGCCGCAGCGGCCTCGCGGTCGAGTGGCTCGGCTCCCAGCTCCTCGCGGGCGTCAAGCCCGACGAGATGAGCTACACGCCGGACGCGGCGCTCGCGGTCAAGAAGGCGAAGGCGCTCGGCGGCGCGGCGGTGCTGGTCAAGCCGTTCTCCGTCGCGCAGGTGCGGCGCGCGGCCAAGGCCGTCGGCCTCCTGCCCCAGAAGTCCACATACTTCTTCCCGAAGATCGCGACCGGGCTCGCCTTCCGCCCGCTGGACGCCGAATGAAGTTCTCCGTCATCGTCGCGGCCTACAACGAGGGCCCCCAGATCGGCTCCTCCCTCAAGCGCCTGCGCCAGATCTCCCACACCAGCCCGATGGAGGTCATCGTCGTCGACGGCGGCTCCGACGACGGAACGGTGGCCGCCGCGCGCGAGTGGGCCGACGAGGTCCTCGAGCTCGGCAAGCCGAACCGCGGAGCGCAGTGGCACGCGGGCGCGGAGAAGGCGACCGGCGACCTGCTCTTCTTCCTGCGCGCCGACGCCCAGCCGCCGGGGAGCTGGCAGCAGGCGCTCGAGCATTTCTGGCTGGCCACGCCGACGGGCGGCCTGGCCGCGACGGCGTTCTCGGTGTCCTACGGGGCCGGCGCGGGGCTCTCCCTCCTGTCGATGTGGTCCAACGCGCGCGTGCGCTCGGGCCTGGCCTCCTCCGACCACGGCCTGTGCACGACGCCGGAGATCTACAAGGCCGTCGGCGGCTTCCCCGCCTTCCCGGTCCTCGAGGACCTGGAGTTCTCGCGGCGCCTCGCCGCGCGCGGCCGCATCGCGCTGCTGCCCGAGCGCCTTCGCCCCGCCGCCCGCCACGTCCACTCGATCGGCCCCCTCGCCTACATCGCGCGCCGCCTCTGGCTCGAGACGCGCTACAAGATGGGAGACACCCCCGAGAAGCTCTTCGCCGCCGCGCCGAACCTGTAGGCGCTACTCCGCGAGGAGCAACTTAAACGGTGTCAGGCCTGTCGTTGTTGCATTATTCCGATGGGAATCGACCGGTAGGAATAATGCAACAACGACAGGCCTGACACCATCACTCGGCGAGGAGTATCGGGACCGAGGGGGGAGGGGCGTCCGCGGGGAGCTGGTCGAAGAACTCCGAGATCAGGCGGACGATCTCGTCGCAGTCCATCGTCGAGCACACGCCCACGCGCATGACCTTGTTGTGCGGCAGGCCCTGGGAGTACCAGACCGTGATGCGGCGCATGTTCAGCGCGGCCTGACGGTCGCCGAGGAGCGAACGCTCGAGGGCGAAGTGCTTGAGCAGGGTCTCCTTTCTCTCGGGCACGGTCGGGACGTAGGCGGCGTCCCGGCGGCCGTTCATCACGTCGTCGAGGTTGCGGTAGATCCACGGGTTGCCGAGGCCGCCGCGGCCGATCATGATGCCGTCGCAGCCGGAGACCTCGAGCAGGCGCCGGGCGTCCTCGGGCGTGAGCACGTCGCCGTTGCCGATGACGGGGATCTTGACGGCGCGCTTGACCTTGCCGATGGCCTCCCAGTCCGACCGGCCGGCGTAGCCCTGGGCCTGGGTGCGGCCGTGGATGGTGACGGCGCACAGGCCGGCGCCCTCGGCGCGCCTGGCGAGCTCGACGGCCTCGTCGCCCGAGGGGTCCTTGAAGCCCTTGCGGGTCTTCATCGTGACCGGGATCTTGACGGCGTCGCGCACGGCGCGGAACACTTTCTCGGCCCGGGCGGGGTCCTTCAGCAGCGCGGAGCCCTCGCCGTTGCCCACGACCTTCTTGACGGGGCAGCCGAGGTTCATGTCGATGAGGTCGAAGCCCATCTCCTCGAGTATGCGCGCCGCCTCGGCCATCATGTCCGGGTCGCAGCCGAGGAGCTGGGCGCCGAGCGGCTTGTCCTCGGGGGTGGTGTTGAGCATGCGCCGGGTCTTGGCGTTCTCCCGCGTCAGCGACTGGGCCGAGACCATCTCGAGGTAGCAGAAGCCCAGCCCCTTCTCGCGCGCGATCAGCCGGAAAGGCAGGTCGGAGCAGGCGGCGAGGGGAGACTGGATGATCTTCGACGAGAGTTTGAGGGAGCCGATCTGGAGGGCCACGACGGCATTTTAGCAGTTCGGGAACGCCTTGACGGGGCCCGGCCCGCCCCGCTACACTGCCTCCCCATGACCGAGGGATGCCCGTGAAGCTGTCCGCCGCGCAGAAGAAACGCCTCCGCGGCGACGGCTACGTCGTGGTCCCGGGCGTGGTGCCGGAGGCCCGGCTCGACGCGGCCCTGCGCGAGATCAACCATCGCCTGGGCACCGGGCTCCATCCCGGCAAGGACGCCTACGCCGACGACGAGGACTACCTTTCGGAGCGTTCCGACACCCCGGCGATCATGGCTCTCCTGTACGAGACCCCGCTCTGGGACCTGGCCCAGTCCTTGCTCGGCGTGGGGGACGTCGAGCGGCCGTCCCAGGGCCAGATCGCCCTGCGCTTCCCGGCGGCGAAGGACGAGCACGACGGCGAGGTCCACGCGCACATCGACGGGATGTGGTCGAAGAACAACCCGAAGGCGATCGAACGGTTCACCATGTGCGCGGGGATACTCCTGACCGACCTCCCGCGAAAGGACATGGGGAACCTGACCGTCTTCCCCGGCTCGCACGCGCGGATCGCCAAGGCCGTCGCGCGCGGCGGCACCGGCTTCTGGAAGAAGCGCCTGGTGGAGTCCATCGAGCTGCCCGAGCCGGCGCAGGTGACGGGCAGGCGCGGCGACGTCGTGCTCTTCAACTTCCAGCTCGCCCACGACCGCGGGCGCAACATCGCCGCGCCCATCCGCTGCATGGTCTACTTCCGGTTCTCCCACAAGAACGCGTGGCGCAACGACGACGTCGCCTACCTGCGGCGGGCCATGACCGATCCCTGGCTGGAGTGGCCCGGGCTCCGGTAAAGCTACAATCAACACAATGGCCAAACCGAGAGTCCTCGTCACGCGCCGGGTCCCCCGGGAGTGTCTCGACCTCCTGAAGAAGCATTTCGACGTCGAGCATTACGATAAAGGAACGGCGATCCCGCGCAAGCGCCTCCTCAGGAGCGTTCGGGACAAGGACGGCCTGCTGTGCCTGCTCACCGACCGCATCGACGCGGAGCTGCTCGCGGCCGCGCCGAGGCTGAAGGCGGTGTCGACCTTCTCGGTCGGCTACGACCACATCGATGTCCCCGCGTGCAAAGCCCGCGGCGTCGCCGTGACCAACACGCCCGGCGTGCTGACCGAGTCCACGGCGGACTTCACCTGGGCCCTGCTGATGGCGGCGGCGCGCCGCGTCGTCGAGGGCGACGCCTTCATGCGCGGCGGGAGGTTCGCGGGCTGGGACCCGCTGATGCTCCTCGGCACCGACGTGTTCGGCAAGACCTTGGGCATCATCGGCTTCGGCCGCATCGGGCAGGCGGTGGCCAAGCGGGCGGGTGGCTTCTCCATGCGCGTGCTCTACTACGACACCCGCCGCGCCGCGCCCGAGGCGGAGAAGGCGCTCGGCGCGAGGTTCGTCCCGCTCAAGGAGCTGCTGCGCGAGTCGGACTACGTCTCGGTCCATACCGTCCTCGACGAGAGCACCCGGCACCTCATCGACGACAAGGCCTTCCGTCTGATGAAGCGCTCCGCCTGCCTGATCAACGCCGCCCGCGGCCCGATCGTCGATGAGGATGCGCTGGTGCGCGCCCTCAAGTCGGAGCGCATCCGCGGGGCCGGGCTCGACGTGTACGAGCGGGAGCCGCGGACGGCGCCGGGCCTGGCGTCCTGCCGGAACGCGGTGCTGGCGCCGCACCTGGCCTCGGCGACGCTCGAGACCCGCCGGAAGATGGGCGTGATGGCCGCGTCGGGCCTCGTCGACGCTCTGATCTGCAAGGCGCGCTCGCCCTACGCCGTCGACTAGATGTTTTAGGAGTTTCCTCCGAACATCTGTGCCGGGCGCTTGCGCCCGGCCTAGGCCTCAAGGGGCGTTCAGGAAGCGGAGCATGGCCGCGATCGCGGCCTCGACGCGGGTCAGCACGAACAAGGTGATCTCGTCGCGCATCCCCGCCTCGCCCCGCGTGACCGTGAGGAACTCGGCGAGGTTGCGGCGCGCGCGGCGGACGACGTAGGCGCGGCGCCGCTCGGTCCGGGGGGCGCGGTCGAGAAGCTCCTTGAGCCGGTCGAGCTCAAGGCGGCTGCCGGCCTCCGCCACCAGAGCCTGCCAGGGCTTGCCCCGGCGTTCGGGGGGGAGGGCCTCGGTGTCGAAGAGCGTCTTGATCCGGGCCTGGGCGAGGACGAGCTTGACCGCCTCGCGGCGGGCCTTGGGCTCGACGCCGGGCTCGAGGTTGAACGAGAGGTCCGCGTAATCGCCGGGAGTCAGGAGCTTCTCGAAGGTCTCCTTGTGGTCCATCAGAGCGCCCGGCTTGAGGAAGGAGTCCCGCAGGTCCTCGTGCAGGCGGGCGCAGGCCTCGTCGTACAGGGCCCGCTTGTAGTCGCGCAGGGGGCCCGCGCACTCCTCCAGCTTGCGGCGCAGGTAGCTCCAGGGGTCGGTCTCGTAGTTGCGCACGGCCTGGGGGAAGCTGGCGGCCTCCCCCAGGCGGGCCAGAAGGGGGAGCGCGGTGGCGCTCAAGGCTTCCTCTCGACCCGGTCGGGCAGGCCGTGGAGGAAGTACTCGGCCGGGAAGCGGCCGCCGGGCGCGGACTCGTCCCAGGCCTGGTAGGCGTACACGTTCGGGCGCCCGTCCTCCCAGGGGTCGAAGGCCAGGCAGACCGCGGGCGAATCCGACGGGGAGCAGACGACGGCGGCGGTGTGGTACGGCCGGGTCGCGCGGCGCTCGTCCCGGGCGCCCCAATGCTCGAGGTCCATGGCCGTCAGCTCCGACCAGATCAGGTCCGACCAGTCCCGGCACAGGCCCTTCTCCCGCTTGTCCCGGGAGATGAGGCGGGCGAGCTCGTCGCGCTTGGCCTCGAGGGCGTTTCTCAGCCGCTTGTCCTTGTAGGGGTCGTCCCCGGAAAGGGAGGCCAGCGACTCCTGGAGGCCGGCGATCTCCTTCTTGCGGAGCGCGATCATGCCCTCCACGAGGCGGGCGGGCTGGAAGGGTTCGTCGACGTCCTCGATGACCGCCTCGCTGAGCACCCCGGTGCGCCAGCCCGCCTCGAGCTTGCGGGCGACGACCTCCCGGTAGCGGCGGTACATCTTCTTGAGCTCGACGCGCGCCGCGGGCGGCAGGGCGTCCACCAGCTCCCGGGCCTGCTGGGCGCGCAGGCCGGCCTCCCCGTCCTGGGCGGCGGCGGGGGAGGCGAGGAGGAGGGCCAGAGCGAGGGCGCGCACGACGACAGGATAGTCGTCCCCGCGCGCGGCGTCAAGGGCTTGGACGCCCCGTCGATAAAGTGTAGAATCACCGTCATGGTTATCACCGACTCCTACAACGACTGGCAGCTCCCGCCCCGTCTCGCCCGCCTCAAGGACCTGGCTTACAACCTCTGGTGGAGCTGGCACCCCGAAGCCCGCGCCCTGTTCAAAGAGATCGACCTCACCCTTTGGGCGGAGACGCACCACAACCCCGTTTCCCTGATGCGCAGCGTCCCTCCGGCCCGCCTGGAGCAGCTGTCGGCCGATTCCGCGTTCCTGTCCCGCCTCGACGCGGTCATCGCCGCCTTCGACCGCTACATGACGACGGACCAGACCTGGTTCGCCAAGAACCACCCCGACATGAAGGGCAAGAACATCGGCTACTTCTCGGCCGAGTTCGGCGTCCATAACTCCCTGAAGATCTACTCCGGCGGCCTCGGCATCCTCGCCGGCGACCACTGCAAGTCGGCCTCGGACCTGGGCGTGCCCCTCGTCGGCGTCGGCTTCATGTACCCCGAAGGCTACGTCGTCCAGAAGATGTCCTCCGACGGCTGGCAGCAGAACGTGTATGAGTCGGTCAACTGGGACGTCTCCCCGGTCCGCCCCGTGTTCGGCCCCTCGGGCGGGCGCATGCTGCTCGATATTCCCCTTGGCCGCGGAACTATTAAAGTCGCGGTGTGGAAGGTGCAGGTCGGCCGCGTGCCCCTGTTCCTGATGGACACCAACGTCGACGGCAACTCGCCGCTCGACCGTGAGATCTCCGGACGCCTGTACGGCGGAGACCGCACCATGCGCCTGCGCCAGGAGATCATCCTCGGCATCGGCGGCGTGCGCGTGCTGCGCGCGCTCGGGGTGCACCCGGCGGTGTTCCACGCCAACGAAGGCCACTCTTCTTTCTTATTCCTGGAGCTGGCGAGGGAGAAGGTCGCCGGCGGGACCTCCCTCGACGAGGCGCTGCGCCAGGTCGGGGAGAACGCCGTGTTCACGACGCACACCCCCGTCGAGGCCGGCCACGACGTGTTCGCCGAGGAGATGATCGCGGAGTACTTCTCGTCCTACTGGCCCCAGCTCGGCGTCGACCGCGAGCGCTTCATGGACTTCGCGCGCGTCCCCGGCCACACCGGCTGGAACATGACCGCGCTGTCGCTGAAGATCGCGGGACGGCGCAACGCCGTCAGCCGCCGCCACGGCCAGGTCTCCCGCGAGATGTGGAAGGTCCTCTGGCCCTCCTTGCCCGAGAACGAGGTCCCGATCGCGCACGTCACCAACGGCGTGCACCTGCCGACCTGGGTCAACCAGGAGCTCGGCGAGCTCTACGACCGCTACCTCGGGGCCGACTGGCGCGTGCGCCAGGACGACGAGGCGGTGTGGTCCAAGGTCGCGTCGATCCCCGACGAGGTCCTCTGGCTCCAGCACAACCGCAACAAGAGCGCGCTCCTGCAGCTGGCGCGCGCCCGCGCCCGCGCCCGCTGGATGAAGGAGAAGCACGACCCGGCCCAGGTGCTGGCCAGCGGCGCGCTGCTCGACCATCCCGCGCTGGTCATCGGCTTCGCCCGGCGCTTCGCGAGCTATAAGCGCGCGACCTTGATCCTCAGCGACCTCCCGCGCCTGAAGAAGATGCTCTTCGACCCGTGGCGCCCCGTCCAGCTCGTGTTCGCCGGCAAGGCCCACCCCGCCGACGACGGCGGCAAGGCCCTCATTCAACAGGTCTATCAGCTGGCCAAGAACCCCGAGTTCGGCGGCCGCATCGCCTTCATCGAGGACTACGACATGCATGTGGCAAGGTACCTGGTCCAGGGCGTTGATATGTGGCTCAACAACCCGCTCGCGCCCCTCGAGGCCTGCGGCACCTCCGGCGAGAAGGCCGGGGCCAACGGCGTGCCCAACTTCTCCGTGCTCGACGGCTGGTGGGAGGAAGGCTTCAACAACGGCAACGGCTGGCCCATCGGCCAGGCCGGCGGCCGCGGAGCCGGGCCCGAGGCCGACAAGGCCGACGCCGAGGACATCTACCGCACGCTCGAGGAGAAGATCGTCCCGCTCTACTACGACCGCGACGAGCACGGCATCCCCCGCGGCTGGGTCAAGGTCATGAAGGAGTCCATCCGCTCCGTCGCCTCGCAGTACGGCGCCGACCGCATGGTCAAGGATTACTGCAACATGCTGTACGCCCCGAAACGGGAGGCCGTCGGCTCGCGCTGACCCGCATGGGCGTCGATCTCGACAAGCTCAACCCTGAGCAGAGGGCCGGGGCGACGCACCTGGACGGAGCCTTGCTCGTGCTCGCCGGCGCGGGCACGGGCAAGACCCGGGTCATCACCTACCGGATCGCGCGCCTCATCGAGACCGGGGTGCCCCCGGACCGCATCCTCGCGGTCACCTTCACCAACAAGGCCGCCGGCGAGATGCGCAAGCGGCTCGAGGAGCTCGCGCCCGGCAAGGGCGCTTTGGTGTGGGCCTTCACCTTCCACTCGTTCTGCGCGAAGCTCGTCCGCATCCACCATACGGAACTCGGGCTCCCCAGACATTTCACGATCTACGACCAGGGCGACCAGAAGAAGCTCGTGACCGAGGCGATGAAGGAGCTCGGCCTCGACGACCAGAAATCGAAGGCCGGCCTCTTCGTCAACATCATCTCGCGCGCCAAGGACGACCTGCTCGACGCGGGCTCCTACGAGATCCACGCGATGAGCTCCATCGACCAGTCGCGGCAGACCGCGGCCAAGATCTACAAGGTCTACGAGAACAAGCTGAGCAAGGCCGGGGCGCTGGACTTCGGCGACCTCCTGCTGAAGACCTGTCAGCTCCTGCGCGACCATCCGGAGGTCCGCGAGAAGTGGCAGAACCACTTCACGCACCTGCTGGTGGACGAGTATCAGGACACCAACCACGCCCAGTACATCCTGACCAAGACCTTGGCCGCGAAGCACAAGAACGTCTGCGTCGTCGGCGACGACGACCAGTCCATCTACTCCTGGCGCGGCGCCAACATCCGGAACATCCTCGAGTTCGAGCGGGATTTCCCCAACACGATGGTCGTGACCTTGGAGCAGAACTACCGGTCGACGGCGAGAATACTCGACGCCGCCGCTCTGGTCATCCACCACAACAAGACGCGCAAGTCCAAGAAGCTCTGGACGCAGGCCCCTCCCGGCGACGAGGTCCGCGTGCAGGAGCTGCCCAACGAGCACGAGGAGGCGACCTACGTCGTGCGCCGCATCCAGGACGAGGTGCAGGCCGGCCGCTCTCTGAAGGACGTCGCCGTCTTCTACCGCACGAACGCCCAGTCGCGCTCCTTCGAGGAGGCCATGCGCCGCGCGCGCATGCCCTACAAGATCGTCGGCGCCATGCGCTTCTACGAGCGCAAGGAGATCAAGGACGCGATGGCCTACGCGCGCATCGTGGTCAACAAGCGCGACTCGGTGTCCCTCGACCGCGTCATCAACTGCCCGCCGCGCGGCCTCGGCGCGAAGAGCCTCGAGCTCGCGGAGAACTACGCCGCCGCGCACAACCTCTCCCTGTGGGACGCCTTCTGGGCGCACGGGCAGATCGACGGCCTCGGCGCGAAGGCCCACTCCGCCTTCAGCGACTTCACCCAGACGCTCGACAAGCTGCGCGAGACGACCGAGTCCCTGCCGGCCGGCGGAGCGATGGCCCTCATCTTCGAGCAGACGGGCTACTGGGCCTGGATCGAGTCCGAGATGGACACCGACCCCGAGGCCGCGGGACGCCTCGCCAACCTCCAGGAGCTCCTCAACGCCGTCAAGGAGTACGACGACAAGGAGAAGCAGGCCGGCCGGACGAGCACCTTGGCCACCTACCTCGAGGAGGTCGCCCTGCAGACCGGCCTCGACGACTACGACGAGAACACGCCCGCGGTGACCTTGATGACCATCCACCTCGCCAAGGGCCTCGAGTACCCCGTCGTGTTCCTGACCGGCCTCGAGGAGGGCCTGTTCCCGATCGGCGGCGGCAACGCCACCCCCGAGGACCTGGAGGAAGAGCGCCGGCTGTGCTACGTCGGCATCACCCGCGCCCGCGAGCGCCTGTACATGACCTACGCCGCCACGCGCCGCCTGTTCGGCCAGGTCTACGCCAGCCTGCCCTCCCGCTTCATCATCGAGGCCAAGCTGTTCGGCTCGGCCGCCCGCGAGGCCTCCCCCGGCGGCGCGCAGGCGTTCGTCCGCCCCGCGGCGGCGGGCGCGGCGCCCTCCGCGCGGGCGACCGGCTTCAAGAACGGCCAGCGCGTGAAGCACCCGCAGTTCGGCCGCGGGATCGTCGCCGAGATCTCCGGCGCCGGCGACACGATGAAGGTGACCGTGAGATTCGACGATGGGCGAGTCGCGAAGCTCCTAACACGCTACGCGCCCCTGGAGCCCGCCTAATGAGCGTCTCTCAGGACGAAGTGAAGAAGATCGCCAAGCTCGCGCGCCTGCGCCTGACCGACGCCGAGGTCGCGCTGTACGGCGGCCAGCTCTCCAAGATCATCGACTCGATGGCGGAGCTGTCCAAAGCCGACACGAGCGGCGTGGCGCCCACGACCTCGGTCCTCGGCGCCGTCAACGTGATGCGCGACGACGCGCCGTCGCCGTTCGAGGACACGGAGGCGCTCCTCGCCAACGCGCCGGAAAGAGACGGCCCCTACTTCAAGGTGAGGAAGGTGATCGAATGAGGACTTTGCTCGCCGCGCTCGTCCTGGCCGCTCCCCTCGCCGCCTCGGCTGCGGCCCCCGACGCGAAGGCCAAGCGCTCCCTCTCGGCCGCCAACCGCCTGTATCACAAGCTCGACCTCGCCGAGGCCTCCGCGCGCTTCGACGAGGTCCTCGAGACCGTTCCCGGCTGGAAGACGGCGGCGGGCTTCCGCGCCTCGTGCCGCTGGACGCTCGGCGACCTGGCCGGCGCCGCGGAGGACGCCAAGCTCGCGGCCAAGCTCAAGCCCAACGACGCGCAGTCCCACGCCGCGCGCGGCAAGGCCCGCCTCGTGCTCAAGGATTTCGCCGGCGCGCTGTCCGACTTCCGCGCCTCCTCGGAGGCCGACAACCGCTCGGTCGAGGGACCGCTCGGGGAAGGCAGCGTCCTGTCGGCGATGGGCAAGACCCGCGAGGCCCTGCCGGCCCTCAACAAGGCCCTCAAGCTCGACCCGTCCTCCGCGTCCGCCCTGCTCATGCGCGGCTCGGTCAAGGACCGCCTGCGCGATTTCCGCGGCGCCGCCGACGATTACGGCGCCATCCTCGAGCTCAACCCGAAGTTCACATGGGCCCGCTACTACCGGGGCAAGGCCCTGCGCGAGCTCAAGGACTACCGCGGCGCCGACGCCGAGTTCTCCGCCTTCCTCGAGACGAACGACGAGCACGAGGACTCCTTCTACCTGCGCTCCAACGTGCGCTTCCTGCTCGGCGACTACCGCGGAGCGGTCGCCGACCTGACCAAGGTCATCGCCCTCAACCCGCGCAAAGGCCTGGCCTATTCCAACCGCGGCCAGACGCGCGCCTTGCTCGGCGACAAGCCCGGCGCCGTCGCGGACCTGCGCAAGGCGCTCGAGCTCGACCCGCAGCGCCGCGACAAGATCCAGGCCGCCATCGCCGCCATCGAATCCGACGCCGCGCCCGAGCCGGAGCCCGAGCCGGAGCCCGCGGCCCCCGCGCCGGAGAAGGCCGCTCCCCGCCGCCCCCGCGCCGAGGACCGCGACGCGCCCTCCTTCGGCGACGACGGCCCCGCCGTGAGCATCGAGAAGTCCGGAAAGGAAATCGCGCCCAAGCGCATCAAGGCGCCGGAGTCCGACCTCGACGACCTGCCTTCCAAGCCGGAAAAGCCCGACGCGACCCCCGCCCGCCGCTCCCGCAAGGGGACGGTGGAAGAGCGCCACAACGGCGAAGAAGAATCGCTGTTCATCGACAAATAAATGGATATCACGGAAAAGAGCGCCGCTCAGATCTCCGACGCCGTCCGCGGCGGGGAGGTCACGGCCGAGGCCGTCGCCGCCGCGCACTTCGAGCGCATCGCCAAGCACGACGGCGCGATCAAGGCGTTCCTCGCGGTGACGAAGGACCGGGCGCTCGAGCAGGCGCGCGCCGTCGATGTGAAGCGCAAGAAGGGGGAGAAGCTCGGCGTTCTGGCGGGTGTCCCTGTCGCTTTGAAGGACAACATCCAATTGAAGGGTGTCGAGACCACGTGTGCGTCGAAGATCTTGAAGGGTCACATCGCGGCGTATGACGCGACCGTCACTGAACGGTTGTTGCATGCGGACGCGGTGATCGTCGGCAAGACGAACCTTGACGAATTCGCGATGGGCTCCTCCACCGAGAACTCGGCGTTCCAGAAGACCGCGAACCCGTGGGATCACGCCTGCGTCCCGGGCGGCTCCTCGGGCGGCTCGGCCGCGGCCGCGGCGGCGCGGATGTGCGCCATCGCGCTCGGCTCCGACACCGGCGGCTCCATCCGCCAGCCCGCGGCGTTCTGCGGCGTCGTCGGGCTCAAGCCCACCTACGGCCTCGTCTCGCGCTTCGGCCTCGTGGCCTTCGCCTCCTCGCTCGACCAGATCGGCCCTTTCACCCGCACCGTCGGCGACGCGGAACTCGCCCTGTCCGTCATCGGCGGCCACGACCCCAAGGACAGCACCTCCGCTGCGAACGCGCCCGCCGCTCCCTCGCCCGCGCCTCAGGACCTCAAGGGACTGCGCATCGGCCTGCCCAAGGAGTACTTCATCGACGGCCTCGATCCCGAGATCGAGAGATCGGTGCGCGACGCGGTCGCCGCGCTGAAGTCCCTCGGCGCCGAGATCAAGGAAGTGAGCCTGCCGCACACGAAGTACGCGGTCGCGGCCTATTACATCATCGCCCCGTCCGAGGCCTCCTCCAACCTCGCGCGCTTCGACGGCATCCGCTACGGCTTCATCGACCGGGGCGCCACGAGCTTGCAGGAGGTCTACGAGATGACCCGCGGCGCCGGCTTCGGCTCCGAGGTCAAGCGCCGCATCATGCTCGGCACCTACGCCCTGTCCTCGGGCTACTACGACGCCTATTACTCGAAGGCCCAGCGCGTGCGCACCTTGATGGCCAACGATTTCAAGGAGGCGTTCAAGCAGGTGGACCTCATCGCCGGGCCGACGACGCCCACGCCGCCCTTCCGCTTCGGCGAGAAGACGAACGACCCGATCGCGATGTACCTGTCGGACATCTTCACCATCCCGTCCAACATGGCGGGCAACGCCAGCGTCTCGATCCCGTGCGGGCTCTCGTCGAAAGGTCTGCCGATCGGCCTGCAGCTGATCTCGGACGTGTTCCAGGAGAAGAAGCTGCTGTCCGCCGCCAAGGCGTATGAGGCGGTCGCGCCGTTCGCGGTCCTGAAGGGATGAAGGAAGCCAGGGAATACGCGGCCGGCGGGATCGTCGAAAGGAACGGCAAGGTCCTGCTCGTGAAGGTGGCCAATCTCGCGGGGAAGGTCGTCTGGACCTTCCCGAAGGGGCACCTGGAGAAGAAGGAGACGCCGCTCAAGGCCGCCTTGCGCGAGGTCGAGGAAGAGACGGGCTGGAAGTGCCGCAGCACCGGACCGCTGGCCCTCGTCCGCTACCGCTTCAATAGGAACGGCCGCCGCGTGGCCAAGAAGGTCCGCTGGTACCGGATGGAGCCGGTCGAGAAGACCGGGCGGCCGGACGAGGTCGAGATCATGAAGACGAAGTGGGTTTCGCCCGCCAAGGCGGCCAAAATCCTCTCGTACCCGAGTGATTTGAAGATCCTGAAGAAGCGCTCCGGCCGGCCGTGAAAAGAGCCAGAGCGGCGCTCGCGCTTCTTCTTGCTGTCGCCATCCCCGTTCGTGCCGAGACCACGACCGACCCTCTTTGGTACCTGCTCTCGACCTATGTGTTGGCCCCGGACGCTAGGGCCGTCGAGACCCCGAACGACGGCCCCTCCGACGCGAAGGGGCTGGCCGCTCTCCAGGCAGACCTTCTTGTATTGACCGACGGCTTTGAGGGATTCCGCAATGAGACGCAGGTCAAGGAAGCGCTTGAGCGGCTCAGGCCGCGAATGTCTCCCGAACTCAGGCCGTTCTTCGAAGACCGGTCCTCCAGCCTCGATGCGATCTATCGCACGCTTGCCGTCACCGACTATACCTGGGCCCAACGATTCCCCGAGCCGCCTTGCGAACCCTTCACGGCTCGACGCAAGCTGCTGGCCGCCCGCGACGGCCTATTTCAGAGCGAGAAAGGCGAAGCTTCGCCGTGGCTCGTGGCGCTGCTCGGTCCCCAAGCGGAGGGGAAATCCGCGGAACAGGCCCTCGATCAGGCCTCGTCCCAGGCGAAGTTGACCGGCGCTGATTACGAGAAGCTTCGCGCCAGGGTCCGGAAGCTGACCATGGCGCTCGCCTCCGACAAAGCCGTCGGCGCCGCCCGCTCCAAGCTCTACTGCTCCCGTGCCGCGGCCTTTGAGGGCCTCGCCGCCGCTCACCGCGCGAAGGACGCGACGCTCATCTCGGCGGGCCGTGCCGTTTCCCATAATCCGGAGGAATCCGTGTTCGTCGTCGTGTGGAAGGATCAGCGCGCCGCCGCCACCCTATTGAGGACGAAGAGCGGCGCAGTGCTCGTCACTGACGCCGCCGTCATCGCCGACACCGACCATCCCTATCTTTTCGCCTATGCGGGGAACGCGAAGCCGCTATCCCTTACGGCAACGGTCGTTCGCCGCCATCCCGAGCTCGGCGTGGCCGTGCTCTCCTATGCCGAGGACCTTGCCCGGCCCGCGCTCGCCCTATCGGGCGAGACTCCCGCGAAAGACGATCTTGTCGCCGCCGTCGGGCATACCTCGGTCTCGGGTCTCTGGACGAAGACCTCCGGTCTCGTGACCAAGATCGGGGAAGCGAGTTTCCAGACCGACGCCGCCATTTCGCCCGAGTTGAGCGGCGGCCCCGTTCTCAACGAGGCGGGGGAGGTCGCGGGCCTTCTCGTGCAGCGCCCCGCCGATACGGAAGAAGGCCGCTGGCCCGTCGCCATCCCGGCGCCCATCCTCGTCCGCTGGCTCGATGATCCCGCGTCCTCGTTCTCATCGGCCACGACTCCCGAAGTCATCGAGGACGCCGGTACCGCCGCCATCCTGACCCGCGCGCGCTCCAGCCCTCTGACCGAGGCCGGACTTGGCGCGTGGAATATCCCGAACCTTCCGCCTCCGCCGTCGGTGCCCAGGGGCGTGTGCGTGCAAAATTGCGGCGGGGGGAGTTCTTCGGGGTCGTCCTATTCAGGGAGTTACGCGAACAACGGCAGCGCGGAGTTGGGCAAGGCCCTTGGAGAGTTGGGCGCGGTGCTTATCCTCAAAGGTATTCCCGCGCTTTTCCGGGGGATCGGGAAGCTGTTCAAGAAGAACGGCGTGTCGACGCCCAAGGCTCCGGCGATCGCCAAGGCCGCTCCGGCCCCCAAGACAGAATCCACGTCTCCCCCGCCCCCGCCCCCGCCCGCGCCGCCGAAGCCGACCTGCGAGCTAATGAAGATCGGCGCCCCTAAGAAGGCGGGCGTGGAGCCGTTCGAGGTGGCGGTCGCGGTTTCCTGTAAGGGCGGCAAGGTCCCGTTGTCCGGACACTCGGTGACATTCACTTTCGCGTGGGATGGAAAGGCGTCAACGCAAACGGTGACGGTGCCCACCGATGAGAGCGGGGTCGCGCCCCTGATCATTCTGGTGTCGAATGACGAGACCAAGGTCGAGAAGGTCCGCAATGTGGCCCAGCTGAGCCACGACGAATTGGACCATTATGATCCGGAAAAAAAGGATCCTGAAGAACCCGACGAGCCTGAGGGGGAGAATCCCGATCAAGCGCCGCTCGGTGGGAGTCGCGACACCGCCCTCATCACGGCTTCAGACGTTGTGACGATCGTGGGTACGGCGACGGCCAAGACGGCGGCGGTGGAGGTCGAAGAGGCGATTGCCGCCTCGATGGCGGCCGCTAGGGCCGCCAGGATTGCGGATGCGGTCAAGGCGGGGCGGGTCGTTACTCTCGTCGGGAGAGGCGCGGCGTTGCGGGTGACCGCGACGCTCACCCTGTCTGGCGCCGCATCCGCCGCCGTCGGCGTGGCCATCGTTGCGGTTGCGGTAAAGCAGACGTTTGAAATTGGTTGGGCCATTGGCACCATCGCTGAGGGGAAAATCTCCGAGATCCAAAGAGGATTGAAACAGTACGATAAGCCAGTCCTTAAGCCGAATTCGAATGAGCCCGTGTGGGTCGTGCGCGCTGGCGTTGCTACCCCTCAGCAATTGAAGAACGGTGTAGACGAGCACCGACGAGTGCCAGGGTTGACTGGATTTTCTGTTCAATCAGCGCCGGGGAAAACGATCGAGGAACTTGCTGCTGCCGGGCGATTTCCAAATGCTCAGATCAGCGTGACCACGGTCGATGCCCTTTTGGCCGTGTACGTCCGCGTTGTGAAAAGCCCTGGGGAGGGCTATCATCACACAGCCGTGACAGAAGATCCCCTTATGAGCCCGCATGCCGAGGCAATCAGCGCGGTATTCAAGCAGTTGCCTAATCCTGCACAGGTGAAATGATGATTCGAATATACGCCGACTTCAACAGTAAAGATGAGCAAGGGCGGGTGCGGCTCAGCACGGTGGGATCTCGGAAAGATATCGAACGGCATCGGGCCAGCCTGAAGGAGGGACTAGAAGTTATTCTCTATATGACAGACGACTGTGAAGTCCGAGGGACTTTGACTTTCGACGAAATTTGGCTGGGAATTCCCGATTGGAATACCATCCGCCACTATAAAACCAATAAGTAGAGAAGGGCGGCTCAGCACGGTAGGGCCGCTAGAAGATAACGCGAAGCATCGTATCGGCCTGAATGATGGAATGGGAATCATCCTCTATTCGCCAGGCGCTTTCGAAGTGCAAGGGACTTTAACTTATGACCGGATTTGGCTGGGTATCCCCGATTGGGGTACGATTCGTTGCGAGGACACTAAAAAATAAGGGCGTGACCGTAGTCCCACGGCCCGGGACCGCTTCGGCCTGGCAATTTTGGGATAATCCACTCACAATGGGAACCGCGTGAAAGAATACGAACTGATCATCGGACTCGAAGTCCACTGCCAGCTGGCCACCAAGACCAAGCTGTTCTGCGGCTGCGGCACCGACGGCTTCGGCCAGGCGCCGAACAGCCGCGTCTGCCCCCTGTGCACGGCCCAGCCCGGCGTGCTGCCCGTGCTCAACCGGCGCGCGGTCGAGCTCGCTTTCCAGGCCGCCATGGCGCTCGAGTGCGAGCTGGCCCCGCAGTCGATCTTCGCCCGCAAGAACTACTTCTACCCCGACCTGCCCAAGGCCTACCAGATCTCCCAGTACGACCAGCCCTTCTCCCAGCACGGCAAGCTCGCGATCACGGTCAACGGGACCCCCAAGACGATCGGCATCACCCGCATCCACATGGAGGAGGACGCCGGAAAGCTCGTGCATGAGCTCGCCGGCTCCAAGCTCGACGGGTCGCTCGTGGACCTCAACCGCGCGGGCGTGCCTCTCATCGAGATCGTCAGCGAGCCCGACATGCGCACCTCCGACGAGGCGTACGCCTACCTGACCGCCCTGAAGGAGGTCATCCAGTTCACCGGCTCCTCGCGCTGCGACATGGAGAAGGGGGAGATGCGCTGCGACGCGAACGTGTCGGTGCGCCCCGTGGGCCAGAAGGAGTTCGGCACGCGCACGGAGACGAAGAACCTCAACTCGTTCAAGAACGTCAAGGACGCGATCGACGCCGAGTTCCGCCGCCAGGTGGAAGTCATCGAGGGCGGCGGCAAGATCGTCCAGGAGACCCGCCTTTGGGACGCGGCTCTCCAGGCCGGGCGCTCGATGCGCACCAAGGAAGACGCGCACGACTATCGCTATTTCCCCGATCCGGACCTGGTCCCGCTCGTCGCGGACCCCAAATGGGTGGACGCGCTCCGGGCTGATCTGCCCGAGCTTCCGGCGAAAAAAAGGGCTCGCTTTACGGGGCTATTGGGGCTATCCTCGTACGACGCCGAGGTTCTGACGGGCGACAGGGTCCTCTCCGAGTACTTCGAGAAGGCCGTCGCGGCCGCCCCCTCCGGGTCCGCTAAAACCGTGTCCAAC
>Ga0255338_1003100_pt1 | contig 21095 bp, 18 predicted proteins | sample MeOH1_35cm_T4_19_FD_203715 | JGI IMG/M metagenome (GOLD analysis project Ga0255338, IMG submission 203715) | Sandy soil microbial communities from University of British Columbia, Vancouver, Canada - MeOH1_35cm_T4_195 | ecosystem: Engineered > Artificial ecosystem > Sand microcosm > Unclassified ...
GGCCCTTCATCGTGTGGTGGAGCTTCCGCGAGGGCGACACGGACAACGACAACGGCCGGGTGCCCGAGGGCCCCACGGACGTGGCCGCCGACTTCATCGACGCCGCCCGCCACTTCTTCACCCGCACTCGGTGGGAGCGGACCGGGACCATCCCGGAATAGATGTGGGCTGTCCCCAATCGATACCCATGCGCGAATCCGCCATGCGGATTCGCGCATTGAAATGAACCTGGAGGCCTCCCCGGTCCGATGTTGCGAACTCACGTGCGCTCTCCCTGGTTATTGCTCCTGCTCATGGCAGGGCCTCTGTGGTCCTGGGGTGACATGGGTCATCGTGTCGTCTCCACCCTGGCCATCCGGTCGCTGCCTGAAGGCCCAAAAGCCTGGTTGGCAGGACGCGAGGCTGACGTGGCCGACCATGCCTCCGATCCCGATCACTGGAAACAGGATCGGAAAGAGGGACCGCGCCACTTCCTGGATATGGAACCCTACGGCGACCCGGACCATCTGCCCCGCACGCTGGAGGAGGCCCGGGAGCGGATCGGCGGGGACTACTACCGCTTCGGCGTCCTGCCCTGGGTCATCCAGGACCGCTGGCGGGACCTGGTGGAGGCCTTCCGGAGCGGCGATCCTGCCCAGGTGACCATGGCCACCGCCATCCTCGGCCACTACATCGCTGACGCCCACGTGCCTCTGCACACCACGGTCAATCATGACGGCCAACTCACCGATCAGCGGGGGATCCACAGCCGCTGGGAGTCAGGACTGGTGGAGCGGTTCATCCAGCCCGGGGAACTCGAAGCCACCCCGGCCAAGGCCGACTCCACCTTCCTCGAGCGGCCCTGGGACTGGCTCCGGGCCTCTCACGCCCTGGTGCCCCAGCTGCTGGAGGATGACCGCGAAGCGGACCGCACCACCCCGGTGGGAACCCAAGGGAAACGGCGTACTCAGGCCTACTGGATGATCTTCCAGGCTAGGCAAGGCCCCGTGGTGAAACAACAGCTCCAGCTCGCCGGACAGCACCTCGGCGACGCCATCCTCAACGCGTGGATCGCGGCCGGCAGACCGCCTTCCCCGGCGAAGCCGGTCGACTGAAACCAGACCTACGGAGCTTCCTCCCATCTCCGGCGGTCCAGCCACACCTGCTCCTCCTTGCCCTGGGGGTCCCTGCCCCGCCAGTGGAGCTTCCGGGGGCCCGCGGCGTCCTTCTTCACCACGGAAACGCCCGGCCCCTCGCCGGCCCGCAGCAGGCGCAGCAGGGCCTCGACACTGGCCACCTGGGGCAGGAAGGGCAGCGGCAGTTCCGCCAGGGTGGCGGCGCGCTGGTCGAGCTTCTGCCGGGGTACCTGGAGCCGGTAGCCCGAGGCCCGGTCGCCCTCCAGGAGCAGCAGACGCTCGCCGAGGCCGTGCAGCTCCGCCACCAGACGGCCCGAGCCGGGCTCCATGAGCAGGTTCAGGGTGCCCGTTCCCTCGCCGCCGGCGCCGGAATAGCCCCAGCCGTATTGGGCGCGTACGGGCGCGGCCGGAGCCGGCGCGACCTCAGCCGGAGGTGCCTGGATGGGCATCATGGCCGGTCCTCGTCATCATCATCGGGCGTGGCATCCAGCGTGGGTGCCTGGGGATCCATGACCTTCCGGGCCCGTTCCCGGGCCAGACGGATGCGAAGTTCCCCCAGCCGCTTCTCCAGGGCGGGACGGTCCGGGAAGACGAAAGCCAGGGCCCGTTCCCACTGCTCGGCGGCCTCGGCCAGCTTGCCCTGCTTCACCAGCACTTCGCCCAGGTGCTTGCGGACCTCGGGGCTGAACGGGCTCAACTCCGCCGCCCGGCGAAGGGTGGCCTCGGCCTCGGTGATCTTCCCCAGCTTGAACTGGGCCCAGCCCAGGCTGTCCACCACGTTGCCGTTGTCCGGGGTGGCCTTGGCGCTGGCCTCGATGAGGGCTGCGGCCTCCTCCAGATCCCGCTCCTGCTCCAGCAGCAGGTAGCCCAGGTTGTTCTGCACCATGGGATTGCCGGGATTCGTCTTCTGGGCCTCGCGGAGCACCCGCAGGGAATCCTCGGCGCGCCCCAGCTGCTCATAGGCGGTGCTCTGCATGATCAGGATGTCCACGTTCCTGACGGGCCCCAGGCTGCGGGCCTTTTCGAGCGCCTCCAGGCACTTGTCCCAGCGCCGGAATTCGGACCAGATGGCCGCCATGCCCTCCAGATGGAGCTGTTCCAGGGCGGCGCGGCTCTCCTTCCGCGAGAAGAAGCGGTATTCCAGATACTCCGGCGGAAGCTCCGCGGCCTGCTGGAAGAAGGGCACCTTGGGGAAGCGCGCGATGCCGTCCTTCAGCGCCACCAGGGCGCTCTTCCAGTCGTTGCGGCTGATGAGGGCCTGGCAGGTGAAGACCTGCAGCTCTCCCGCGACCTGGGGCCGGCCCGGGTGCCCCTTCAGGAAGGCCAGCAGGGCGCCCCCCTTGCCTTCGAGCAACAGCGCCTCGGCGTACAGGGCCTGGGCGCCGTCCGCGATCAGGTCCTCCTGGATCTTCCCCGCGAGGAGCGCCGCCAGCCGGGTTTCGGCCTCCTGGAACCGCCCCAGGTTCATGAGGGCGCGGGCCGTGTTGAAGGCTGTCCGGGAAGTCGGTTTGAGGGCTTCCGCCTTCCCCAGGCTGTCCAGGGCCTCGTCGAACCGCGAAGTCTGGAGCCGCACCAGGGCCACGTTCTCCCAGAGGCCAGGCTCCTGCGGCAGGTGCTGGGCGAGGAGCAGGAAGCTCTCCTCGGCATGGGCCAGGTAGCCGGCCTGGATCTGGTCCCGGGCCAGCTCTTCCAGCAGGCGGAGGTGGCGCTCATCCGGATTCCGGGCATTGAGGGCCAGCACCGACTCCCGCCGGCCCTCGTAGTTCTGGAGGGCCCGGGCATGGATGGCGGCCCGTTCCCAGGCCGACTGGAAGCTGGGGCGGAGGCGGCCCAGGTGCAGCCACGCCTGGAGGGCGCCCTCGCCATCCTTCATCCGCTCGGAGACTTCACCCAGCCGTGCCCACAGTTCGGGATCCTGGGGCAGCAGAGCGGCCGCCCCGCGCAATTCCCGGGCGGCCTCCGGAGCCAGCGCCTCATCCTTCTGGGAGAGCTGATACAGGAGCAGGCCGAGGTGGGCCCTGGCCTCGGCGTTCCGGGGCGCCAGCGCGACAGCCCGGCGGGCGGGCGCCAGAGCGCCCGCGCCATCCTCGGATTCCTGGAGGGCCTCCGATAGCCGCAGGTGGACCTCGGCGCTTTCGGGCACCAGGGCGGCCACCCGCCGGTAGATGGTCACGGCCGCGGCGGGATCTGAGCCCCCCCCCCGCAGTTGCAGGGCACGGGCCTGCAGCATCATCGCCCGTGCGTCCTCCGCGGGCGCTGAGGCCAGGCTCACCGCCAGAAGGGCGGCAAGGAACGGAAGCCGGAGATCAGGCACGGGCAGCCTCCCGGTCGAGCAGATCGATGAGACGGGCATGGGGGGATTCCCAGGCCTCGGGCGCCAGGGACCGCTGGATCGCCGGTTCCCCGGCGCGCGGAAGGATGCAGTGGATCTCCGTGGCCGGCTGGTCCCCGGCAGACCCGGGGACCAGCTTGGCCTTCTTGTCCCGGAGCAGCAGGGGCAGGCAGGCTGGCCAGGGAGCGACCAGGGAGGCCAGCGGCGCCAGCCGCCGGGCCAGGGATTCCAGGAAGGCGGGCGGGAAGGCCTTCAGGCCCAGTTCCTCCGCCAGCAGGCAGGAGCCCAGCAGTCCGAGCCCCACCGCCTCGCCGTGGAGCAGGCTGTACCCTGAGGCCGCCTCGAGGGCGTGGCCCAGCGTGTGGCCGAGGTTCAGCAGCCGCCTCTCACCCGCCTCCCGCGGGTCCCGGTGCACCACACCGGCCTTGTAGGCCAGGGCGCGCTCCACCCAGGCGAACTTCACGGGCCCGTCCTGCAGCATCTCGGTGGCCCAGGCCATCTCGGCCTGGATGAGGGCCGTCTTGATCAGCTCCCAGCGGCCGTTCTCAATGTGGCGTTCCGGCAGGCTTTCGAGGAACGAGGTACAGGCCACCAGACGGCGGGGGGAATGGAAGGCCCCCACCAGGTTCTTCCCCGCGGCGAGGTCTACGCCGGTCTTGCCGCCCAGGGCCGCGTCCGCCATGGCCAGCAGGGAGGTCGGCCAGACCTGCCAGGCCACACCCCGCAGATAGAGGGCCGAGGCCAGGCCGGCCATGTCGGACAGGACGCCGCCGCCCAGGGCCACCACCGTGACTTCCCGGTGCAGAGGCACCCTGGCCCAATGTTCCAGCCAGGGGAGGATGGTGCGGAGCTTCTTCTCCTCCTCGGACACCGACACCCAGAGGGCGTGGCCGGGCTCGGGCATTCCCGCGCCGGTCCAAGCCTCCCGCAGGTGCCGGTCACCGACGAGGGTCCAGGGACCTTCGGGCAGCAGCGCTGGATCCGGGGCTTCCTGGAGGAAGACTTCCGTGGCGAACCCGGTGGGCGTGGCGAGCCTCATGAGCGGCCTTTCAGTGTGGCCTCGGCCTGCATGGTCTGGTCCCCCCGGAGCCATTGGACCACGGCCTTGTCACCGGGCTTGTGGGCGCCGAGGGCATCCATGAAATCGTAGATGCTCTTCACGGGCCGGTCGCCGAACCGGATGATGATGTCGCCGGCCTGGAGTCCGATGGCCTCGGCAGTGGAACCCCGGGTCACCCCATTGATGCGGAAGCCCTTGGGATTGTCGGCATAGTCGGGCAGGGTGCCGAAGGCCACCCGCATGGGGCCGCCGTCTCCCCTCATGACCACCTTGGCGGTGTCCGGATCGAAGGCGGGCAGCGTGTCCGCGTTGGCCAGGTCCAGCGCCACGGCCCGGCCGTAGGTGGCCAGTTTCGCCATGCCGGCGAAGTTGATGCGGTCCGCGGTGTCCGTGGGCCGGTGGTACTCGCCGTGGATCCCCGTGAAGAAGAAGAACGTGGGGATCTTCGCCTGGGAGAAGCTCATGTGGTCCGAACCGCCCACGGCCGCGCCCACGTCGACGCTGATGGAGAACCCTTCCGGCGCGAGCTTCTTCGCGGCCTCCAGCGCGGCTTTCGGCGCGCCCAGGCCGCCCATCATCAGCTTGGGCGCCACAGGATCCAGGCGCCCCACCATGTCGAAGTTGAGCATGAACTTCACGGCTTCCAGGGGGTGGGTGGGGTGCTGGATCCAATAGCTGGAGCCCAGCAGGCCCTCCTCCTCGCCGCCGAAGTGCATCAGCAGGATGGAGCGCCGGGGCCGCGCCCGCTTGAGTTCCCGGGCCAGCTCCACCACCATGGCCGTGCCCGAGGCGTTGTCGTCGGCGCCGGGATGCACCTGCCCGCGAGCCTCCGCGCCGCCCAGGCTGTGGCGCTCTCCCAGGCCCAGGTGGTCCAGGTGCGCCCCGAGAACGATGTACTCCTTCCGGAGCTTCGGATCGCGGCCGGGGAGCACGGCCACCACGTTGGGGACCTGGGCCTCCTCGCGGCGGAGCTTCAGCTTCAGGGTGAGCGTGGTCCAGGGGGCGTAGATGAAATCCTGGCTGGCGGGCCGACCCGTCTCCCGGATGGTCTTGAGCCGCGCCTGGAGATCGCCGCAGGCGGTGCCGAGGGCATCTGCCGCGAGGCTGAGCACGGGGATGTCCAGCTTCACGGGCCCCTCCTCCCGCTGCAGGGGCCGGGCCGGGCCGTCCTCCAGCACGAGGACCGCGGCGGCCTTCTCGGTTTCCAGGCGCTTGACGCGGGCCAGCAGGCTCCGCTCGCCCCGGGGCAGGTGGGCGAAGGTGTCGAGGTCCGGCAGGGTGCGGACGATGACCACCACCCGGTCCTTCACCTCGATCCCGGCGAGATCGTCGTAACCCCCGGGAATCCGGACCCCATAGCCCAGGAAGACGAGGGGCTTCTGGCGGAGGTCCGCGTCACCGCTGTAGCCGAAGGCCTCGAGGTCCCGGCCCCAGACCAGCGGGCGCCCCTCCTCGCCGTGGGTCAGCAGGGCGCCCTGCTCCTCCCGCACCACCTTCGCGACGAAGGGGAAGCGCTGGACCTGCGCCTTCAGACCGAGGGCCTTCCATTCCCGGACGAGGTGCGCGGCCGCCTGATCCAGTTCCGCATACCCGTTGCCCCGGCCCTTGAGGGCGGGGGAGGCCAGAAGCGCCACATCCCGGCGCAGCCGGGTCTCCACCGCGGATCCGGACGGCGGGATCTGCGCCACGAGGGCGGCGGCGAGGAAGGCGGAAATCCAGGGGCCCATGTCGTCTCCGGAGATCTTCTACTTTACAGGCCCTGCGGAGATCCGTCCCGGTTCCCGCAGGAATCAGGCCGCCTGTGGGAGAATGAGCTCATGTCCGAACAGGGAGCCTTTTTCCAATCCGACCGGGTGGACCAGCAGCCCATGCGCCACACGCTGCTCTGGCGTCTGGCCGGGTACCTGCGCCCGCAGTGGGCGGCGCTGCTGGCCCTGTTCGCGCTGATGGCCCTGGGCGCCTTCCTCGAAGTGATGCCCTCGGAACTGACCCTGCGGCTCATCAACCGCTTCATGGACCAGGGCAGCCTGCGGGGGGCGGCGCCCATGATCGCGGGGTTCTTCGGCGTGCTCATCGCGGGCTTCCTGGTCAGCTTCGCCAGGTATTTCCTGCTGGCCCGGGTGGGCCAGAAGGCCATGCTCGACCTGCGGGTGCAGCTCTTCGCACACCTCATGGGCCGCAGCACCGACTTCTTCCACCGGAACCCCGTGGGCCGCCTCATGACCCGCGTCACCAGCGACGTACAGAACCTGAACGAGATGTTCGCCTCGGGGTTCGTGGCCATCGTGGGGGATGCCCTGTCCCTGCTGGCCATCGTGGCCTGGATGTTCTGGACCCACCCTGGCATGGCCATGGTGGCGCTGGGCATCCTGCCCTTCCTGCTGGTGGCCACGGAGATCTTCCGCCGCCGGGCCGGCGAGGCCTTCCGGGAAACCCAGCGGCGCTATGCCGCCATCAACGCCTTCCTCCAGGAGCAGATCTCCGGCATGGGCCTGGTGCAGGTCAACGCCCAGGAACGCCACAGCAACCTGCAGTTCAAGCAACTGAACGAGGACTACTTCCAGGCCTTCCTCCGCACCATCTTCGCCTATGCGGTGTTCTTCCCCGTGGTGGAGTTCATCACGTCCGGCACCCTGGCCGCGCTCATCTTCTATGCGGGTTTCAAGCTCCAGGCCGGGGCCATCACCTGGGGCCTGCTGCTGGCCTTCATCCAGCAGTCGGGGCGGTTCTTCCGGCCCATCCGGGAACTGGCCGAGCGCTACAACGTGATGCAGACGGCTCTGGCCTCCAGTGAGCGCATTTTCCGCCTGCTGGACAACCGGGAGGAGATCCCCGAAGCCCCGGATGCGAAACCCGCCGCCTTCTCCGGCGAGGTCCGCCTCGAAAACGTCACCTTCGCCTACGAGGAGGGCGGCCGGAAGGTGGTACGCAACTTGAGCGGCGTCATCCCCAAGGGCCACCGGGTGGCCGTGGTGGGCCATACCGGCGCCGGCAAGAGCACCCTCATCAACCTGCTCATGCGGTTCTATGACGTGCATGAGGGCCGCATCACCGTGGACGGCATGGACGTGCGGAACCTGAAGCTCCGCAGCCTGCGCGACCTCTTCGGCCTGGTGCTGCAGGATGTCTTCGTCTTCTCCGGCACCCTGCGCGACAACATCGTGCTGGACCGCCCCCTCGACGGGGCGCGCCTGGCCTCCGTGCTCGAGCAGAGCCAGCTGAGGGACCTGGTGGGCCGCCTGCCCGAGGGGTTGGAGACGCAGGTGGGTGAGCGCGGCCAGAAGCTCAGCGCTGGCGAGCGCCAGCTGCTGGCCTTCGCCCGCATGCTCTACCTGGAGCCTGCCGTGCTGCTGCTGGACGAGGCCACCGCCAACATCGATTCCGAGACCGAATCCAAGATCCAGACTGTCATCGAGCGTGTGAGCCACCGGCTCACCACCTTCACCATCGCCCACCGCCTCTCCACCATCCGCGACGCCGATGAGATCTGGGTCATGGACCAAGGCGCCCTTGTCGAACGCGGCACCCACGACGGCCTCATCGCCCAGGACGGCGTCTACGCCAAGCTCGTGCGGCTGCAGTTCGCGGATGGCGAAGCGGCCTGAGGGATCAGGTCGAAGACTGGTGTCCGGTCTCCAGACTCCAGTCTGTAGACTAAATCCCCATGCTCCCTCTCCCGCCCCTGTACCCCATCACCGATGCCTCGCGGCCCGAGCCGCTGTCGGTGCAGATCCGCCGTCTGGGCGAGGCGGGGTTTCCGTTGGTGCAGTTCCGGGGCAAGCCCCTGGACGCCAAGGCCCAGTGGATGGAACTGCGCGCCGCTCTGGCGGACGCCGCGGCGAACGGCGGCTGGCCCTTCATCTGCGTGAACGACCGGGCGGACCTGGCCCTGCTCGCGGCCCGGGAGGGGCTTGCGCCCTGGGGCCTGCACCTGGGCCAGGAGGATCTGCCGGCCTCCGAGGCGACCCGCCTCTCCGGCCTGACTGCCTGCCATGTGGGGGCCTCCACCCACGCCCCCGCCGAATGGGAGGCCGTGGATCCAGCCTGTGATCACGCGGGAGTGGGCCCCTTCCGCGGCACGGCCACCAAGTCCGACCACGCCGCGCCCATCGGGCTGGAGGGGCTGCGGGCGGGCTGCGCGGCGCTGCGGGCCCAGAACCTCGCGCCCATCGCCATCGGCGGCCTCGGCCCCGCGGATGCCGAGGCCTGCTTCGAGGCCGGCGCCGAAGCCCTGGCCATGGTGGGCGGAATCCAGGGCTCAGCCGATCCCGCCAGCCTAGGCTGGGAGATCCAGCGGCAGCGTTGGCTCGTCCGCCCGCCCTTTCATCGAGGCCAGGGCATCGTGCTCCTCGGCGGCAGCGGCGCCGGGAAGAGCACCCTCGGCCGCCTCCTGGCCCGGCGGCTGGGCCTGGCCTTCCATGACCTGGACGACGTGATCGAAGCCAACCAGGGCGTCCCGGTGAAGGCCATCTTCGCCGAGCGGGGCGAAAGCGCCTTCCGGGCCCTGGAATCCGCCCTGCTGCCCGCCCTGCTGCCCGAACCTGCTGTGGTGGCCTTGGGCGGTGGTGCCTGGGAAGCCCCGACCAACCGGGATGCGGTCGCCGCCGCGGGATTCGCCCCCCTCTGGCTCGCCGAGCCCCCGGCCCGGGCCTGGGAACGGGTGGGCCGCGATCCCCGGCGCCCCCTGGCCCAGGACCGGAGCGCCTTCATGGCCCGGTGCGCGGCCCGGGCCGCGGCCTGGTCGCTGGCCCCCGCCCTGCTGCCCTTCGGCCGGGGCCCCGAGGATCTTGTCTCCGCCATGATGGTGGCTTGGTAGACTGGAGTCCTCCCCCAGGAATATCCCAGTGGATCTGATCCTTTCCGACCTGCACTCGAACCTGCATGCCCTCCGGGCGGTGCTCAGGTTCGCGCGGCGGCGGGCCATCCACCGCTTCGTGCTCCTGGGGGATCTGGTGGGTTATGGCGCCCATCCCAACCAGCTGCTGGACAAGGTGCGCGAGCTGCGGCCCCGGTTCATGGTCCGGGGCAACCACGACAAGGTCTGCGCAGGCCTGGAGCCCTATGGCGCCTTCAGCCTGCCCGCCCGCCAGGCGGCGGACTGGACCCGGGAGAAGCTGCGCCAGGACAACTGGCGCTTCCTGGCGGACCTGCCGGTGGGGCCGGCCTGGGTGGGCGAGGACTACCAGATCGCCCACGGGTCGCCGGTGGACGAAGATGCCTACCTGCTCCACATGCGCGAAATCAGCCTGGCGTTCGATGCCTTCGAGGGTCCCCTCTGCTTTTTCGGCCACACGCACCTGCCGGGCTGCTTCGAGCTGGACGAGGCGCAGGGCCGGCTGAACTGGATCTGCCTCCAATCGGGCGAGTGGTTCGACATGCAGCCGCACTGCCGCTACCTGGTGAATCCGGGGTCAGTGGGCCAGCCCCGGGATCGCGATCCGAGGGTGTCCTTCATGACCTACGATCCCAAACGACGGCGGGTGCGTCTCCACCGCCTGGACTACGATGTGCAAGGCGCCGCCAAGGCCATTCTGGCCGCAGGGCTGCACCCCAACTTGGCGGACCGGCTGAGCCAAGGTATTTGAAAGGCACCACCTCATGGGACATTCCTCCTTGTCGGCCCCAGTCCTGGAACAGTTCCTCCTGCAGGCCCGCCTCACCAAGGCCGTGGCAAGCCTGAGGTTGCAGGGCGCCAGTTCCCGGCTCCTGGGGGATCTCCGCCTCCACAGCTTTCGTCCCGGGTCGACCCTGGAGTTGTCCGGCCTCCATGCGCGGGATGCGGTGCCGGCCGAAGGCAACCCCGTCACCCTCACCGTGCTGCTCGGCGAGGAGGTGCTCACCCTGGACTCCATTCTGCTCCCTCCCCTTCCCGACGAAGGCGGGGACACTCTTCTGTGCCTCGATTGGCCCCGGGAGCCCGCCCACCTGCACCGCCGCCGGGACATGCGCGTGGCCGCTCCGGACCAATCTCCCCTGAAGGTCCGGGTGACCCTGGGCGGGCGGATCCTCGACGCCCTGCTGGTGAACCTCACGGAGACCGGCGTTGGCCTCGCTTTGGAAGAGGCCCTGATCGTGGACCTCCACGCCCCAGTTGAAATCGACGCGAAGCTGCCCGGCGGCACCATCCTCCACTGCCCCGGCGAGGTCCGGCACCTGGCCTACCTCGAAGGCCAGGACTATCCCACCCGGCTCGGCGTGGTCCTGCTTCCCGGTCCCGGCATGGATCTCGAGCCCATCCACCGCTTCATCCAGGCGCGGCGCACGGACCGGTCCCAGGGTTTCCGGCAAGGTTGACCGGGCCCGGGATCAGCCCTTGCGGAGACTGACGATGGCTCCGCCTGCGCCCAGGGCTAGCATGATCACGGCCTGGACCAGGGTCTTGTAGGAGACAGTGGCCCCGGAGACCGCCGACCAGACGAACGCCACGCCCGCGGCCAGAAGCAGGATGTAGATCCCCAGCATGATCTTCCGGGCCTTTTCGTTCGTTGCCGGGGTGTCGACGGAGAACTTCCGGTCATAGAGGACCAGACCCACCGCGGCGAGGATGTTCAGGGCCACGAAGAGCAGCCAGAAGATCCGTGCCGCTGCCGGGCCCCCCGGCTGGCCCACCAGGGGCTTCAGCATGGACCCGTAGAGCATGCCCCCCAGGCTGGAGCCGATGAGGCTTCCGATGACGCCGTAGAGGAAGGCGTAGCCCATGTAGACGGCCTTCTTGTCCGCCGGGGCCACCAGTCCCACGTAGCTGTAGTACTTCGGATGCGCGGTCATCTCGCCGATGGAGAAGACTGAGATGCCCAGGATGAAGACCCACACATTGGTGGAAGCCGCGAGGCAGAGGAATCCCATGGTGCCGATGACGATGCCCGTCACCATGGTGGGGAGCGGCCTGATGTTCTTCACGAGCCGGCTGACGAGGACCTGCAGCAGGATGATGGTGCCGCCGTTGACCACCGTGACGTGCTCGGCGTCGAACTTCAGCGGCACGCCGAAGGAGGCGAAGAACCGGTTCACGGGCGTGGCGTCCACGAAGTCGCGGAGGTACCAGAGCACGGATCCGAAGTTCTGGAAGTAGAGGATCCAGAAGCCGGAGTAGACCACGATCATCAGCATGAACCGCGCGTCCCCCAGCACCAGGGCCGCGCCGTGGGCCACCTCGCGCAGGCTCTTGGTGTTCGCGGGTTTCGGCGGATCCTTGAAGAGGAAGACCGTGGGCACCAACATGGCCGCGCAGTAGAGGGCCGAGGCGATGAACACGTAGCGCCAGGAGAAGCCCTTCAGCACGCTCACGACGAGGGGCGCCAGGAAGGCGCCGATGTTGATCATCCAGTAGTAGATGCCGAAGCCGAATCCGGAGTTCTCCTCGGTGGTGGTGCGCGCCAGGGTCCCCGAGATGATGGGCTTGAACAGGCCGGCGCCGGTGGCCATCACGAGGAGCCCCGCGAACACAGCCCCGTAGGACGTGACGTTTCCGGCGATGAAGTAGCCCGTCGCCAGGATCGAGAAGGCGAAGAGGAGCATGCGCCGGTACCCGTATCGATCCGCCAGGGCCCCGCCCGCGATGGGAATCACGTAGGTGAAGGCGTAGATGAGGCTCTGGAGGAAGCCGACGGACTGCTCCGTGAAGCCCAGGCCGCCCTTCACGACCTCGTTCGTGAGGTAGACCGCGAGGACCGAGTTGAGGCCGTAGTAGGCCGCCCGCTCGAAGAGCTCCATGACGTTTGCCAGCCAGAAGACGGGCGGGAAGGAGCGGAGGATTCCGGCGGGGCGCTGAGTGGGCATCCGGGGATTATACGGGACCCGCGGGTTTTCTAGCCCCCGCCCCGCTGGAAGCCGCGATGGAACCTGGCCATGAAGGCCTCCGCCTCCCCCTTCGAGTACCCCTCGAGGCGGATTTCGACCTGGTGCCGGGGCAGAACCACGGGACCCAGGCGGAGATCCGGCAGAGGGACAAGGCGGATCCTCCATTTCCGTAGGTCATCGGTACCCCGGAAGGCGCCGTCCTCCTCGGTGACCGGTCCCACGGCCCCCGGCAGGAGACGCAAGAACTCCTCTCGGGAGAGGGTCATCTCCAAGTCCAGGTGGTGATCCATCAGCCGCCGGCCACGGGGGGCCAGATGGCCAGGACCTCGCCCTCAGCCAACACCCGCGCGGACCACTCCGGTGGGGCTGCCCAGACCCCGTCCACCAGCACGATGGCGCACTGCCCCGGCGGAATGCCCTGGCGCCGGATCACGTCGGCCACGGTGGCGCCCGGCTCCACCTCCAGCTCCATGCGGTGGCGGGATCGTGCCTCGGCCGGCAGATGGGTTGCCAGGGAAGCGAACAGCTTGAGGGTGATCTTCATGCGACGCTGTGCGCCGCGGCCAGGTAAGCCTGCATGATCTGGGTCGGATCCTGCAGGAGGCGCTGCTTCCACTTGCCCAGGCGGACGCGGCCCTCGATGAGCCCCCGGAAGGCGCCCACATGGTCGGCGAAACCCACGCAGTTGGCGCCCACGAGCCGGTCGCCATCGAACTGCAGGTTCAGGTAGCGATAGCGGGCCTCGTCGAGCACCTCGGTGGATTCCCCGTCGGGCACGCCCTGCCATTCCCCGAAGGAGGAGGAGACCAGACCGAGGGTGGTCAGCACATTGAAGACGAAGCTGCCGCGGAACTGGGCGGGCTTCCCGGCCATGTTCAGCGCCGCGATGCGGCCCTGCTCCACGGCGTTGGGCTGGATGGCGTTGAGCTGCCGCCGGCCCGTAAGGCAGTCCGTGGCCTCGGCCACGTCCCCGGCGGCATAGATGCCGGCGACGCTGGTCTGCATGGTGGGATCCACCAGGATCCCGCGGTCCACGTCGATGCCGCTGCCCTCCAGGAAGCCCAGGTTGGGGTCCACACCCACTGCGCTGAGATAGAGATCTGCTGGCAGGGTGCGTCTTTCCGGCAGGGCCACCCGGAGGGCGCCGGCCTCAGCCGTGATACCGAGGGGTTGGGTGTGAGTGAGGATCTTCACGCCCTTGGCCTCGCACCACCTGCGGATCATGCCGCTGGCGATGGGGTTCATCATGCGGCGCACCATGTAGCCGCTGCGGACGAGGATGGTGAGGTCCACGCCGCGCGACAGCAGGCCCTCCATGATGATGCAGCCCACGAAACCGGCGCCCATCTGGACGATGCGGGTGCCGGGCTTGGCCTGGGCAATGATCGTCCGGGCATCCTCAAGGGTCCAGCAGCTGTGGACGCCCGGCAGGTCCATGCCCGGGATCTTCTCCAGGCTGGGGCGCGAACCCGTGGCGATGAGCAGCCGGTCGAAGGGCAGGCTGCGGTCACCCAGGTCCACGGTACGGCGAGTGGCATCAATGCCCTTCGCCCGGGCCTGCACCAGCTGGATGCGCAGGCGGTCGTAGTGGTCGGCGTCCTTCCGGATGTGGGTGCCCGCCTCCTCGATCTCCCCCTTCAGCAGGTAGGGGATGGCCATGCGGGCATAGGGGGGCCCGACCTCGCCGCAGAGCAGGGTGATCTCCGCGGCGGGGTTGGCCTTGCGCAGGGTCTCCGCCGCAACCACGCCGGCGGGACCGCTTCCGATGATCAGGTGTTTCATACGAAACCCATCGTTGTCATACGCCGAGACGCGAACGCGTCTCGGCGGTGGGGACGCCTTCTGGCGTCCAGCCACGCAATTGGTAGTACTCGGGCAGCATGATGTCGAGTTTGGACACGGCGCCCTTCTGCGGGCCGGTCTTGGCGGGCTCGTTCATCAGCCGCGGTGGGAGGTTGTCGTCCTTGGCCGTGAAGCCGGCGGCGAGGTTGAACTCGCGCTCCAGGTTCCAGATGCGCTCCCCCACCAGCAGCAGCCGCTCCTCGGACCAGTCGCCCTCGCAGGCGGCCTGGATCTGCGGCTGGATGTCCGACAGGCCCCAGGCGAAGGTGGTGAAGAGGCAGATGCCGGCGGAATCCACCACGGCGGTGAGGTCCTGGAAGGCCTTGAGCATGGCCGGTTTCCCTTCCGTGGCCTGGGGCTCCATCTTCACGGGGATGCCCAGCACCTCGGGCGACACCATGTAGCCGCGCAGGTGGCAGGCGCCGCGGTTGTTGGTGGCGTAGGCCAGGCCCATGCCCTGGAGGGCGCGTCCGTCGTAGGCCGGGAACTCCTGGCTCTTGACGGTCATGGACAGCTCCGGGTGACCGTACTTCGTGCAGAGCCGCTTGGAGCCCAGGCCCATGACCTTGCCGAAGCCCTCGCCCTTGGCCGTCAGCTCCGCCAGCTTGACCATGGCTTCCGTGGAGCCGAAGGGCAGCTTGAAACCCACCTCCTGCTCGGTGAGGACACCCATCTCGTAGAGTTCCATGGCCGCGCCCACCGTGGCCCCGAAGGTAATGGGATCGAAGCCATCCTCGTTGCAGAGGAAGTTGGCGTAGGTGAGGGCCTCCAGGTCGTTCACGCCATTGGCGGCGCCCAGGGCCCAGGCGGCCTCGTACTCCACGCCCCCGGAAGCTCCGTGGTACTGGGGCTTGTCCTTGACGCTGAAGTGGCCGGGATCCATGCGGGAGATGCGGCCGCAGGCGATGGTGCAGCCGAAGCAGGCGCCGTTGGTGACGAGGTTGGCCTTGCCGTCCGTGGGCCGCTTCTCGTGCATGGCCTCCCCGGAGATGTCGTGGGCGCCCTCGAACTGGATGTCGCGATGGTTGCGGGTGGGCAGCGCCCCCAGCTCGTTGATGACGTTCATGAGCACCTGGGTGCCGTAGGTGGGGAGCCCCTGGCCCGTCACGCCGTTGGCGGCCAGCACCTTCTTGCCCGCCTCGGTGGCCGCGAAGAACGCTTCGGGGTTCGCCATCTGGTACGCATCCGTGCGGGTGCCCCGGACAGCCACGGCCTTGAGGTTCTTCGAGCCCATGACCGCGCCCACGCCGGAGCGCCCGGCGGCACGGTGCAGGTCGTTCACGATGGCCGCGTAGAGCACGCGATTCTCCCCCGCCCGGCCGATGGCGGCCACGCGGAGCTGGGGATCCTGGTGCTGGGTCTTGATGATCTCTTCGGTCTCCCAGACGGTCTTGCCCCACAGGTGGGAGGCGTCCACCAGTTCGGCCTTGCCGTCGGTGATGAGGAGGTAGACGGGCTTGGGCGAGGCTCCCTCGAAGATCACCATGTCCCACCCCGCGAACTTCAGCTCGGCGCCGAAGTAGCCACCGGAGTTGGAGCAGGCGATGGCGCCCGTGAGGGGTCCCTTGGTGACCACCGAATAGCGCCCGCCCGTGGCGGCCATGGTGCCCGTGAGCGGGCCAGTCACGAAGATGAGCTTGTTCTTGGGGGAGAAGGGATCGACCTTGGGATCGATCTCAGATACCAGGTACTTGGTCGCGAGGCCCCGCTGGCCCAGGTAGTCCTGGGCCCACTGCGGGTTCAGCGGCTCGGTGGTGCAGGTGCCGGCCTCGAGGTTCACGCGAAGGACGTTCTTGGTCCATGCCATGGCAGTCGCTCCTTAGAGTGTGTTTTAGAATTCCCGCGGGTCGCGACGGAGGCCAGCCGCGTGCCCAGCAAGGCGGCACGCGATGGGCGATGCGGGACATCGTTCAAGTGTGCCAACGCAGCTGGGCGGGTGGCTGGCCCCGTCCCTTCGGGCTGGGGCGGTGGGCTTCGCCTGGCGTCGTCCAGGGCCCTCGACATGGAACCACCATGCCAGCGGGCCCTGTCCTAGCCAGGCTCGCCCAGCGCTCCCAGCGCGGCCCGTGCGAATTCTAAAACACACTCTCACACCGTCGCCGGGTTGGTGTCGGTCTTGCCGGCCCACTGGCGCATCTTCCCGAGCCCCGTCCAGTCGGCATCCACGTAGGTGATGGCGCCGGTCGGGCAGGCCTTGGCGCAGGCCGGCTCGCCGCCGCAGAGGTCGCACTTCTGCACCTTGCCCGTGGAGGCCACGTAGTTGATGGTGCCGAAGGGGCAGGCGATCGTGCAGACCTTGCAGCCCACGCAGGTGGGCTCCAGCACGATCTTCGCGCCCGTCACGGGATCCAGCCGGATGGCGTCCACCGGGCAGGCCGTCATGCACCAGGCCTCGTCGCACTGCGTGCAGGTGTAGGGCACGAAACGGCCTTCCTTGTGGAACGTGAACACTTTGATGCGCGACTTCGCGATGGTGAAGCTGCGGTGGTTCTCCCAGGCGCAGGCCATCTCACATTGCAGGCAGCCCGTGCACTTGTTGGGATCGAGGTGGAGGGACTTCTGCATGGCGAAACCTCCTGGTGACCCGTTGGTCAGGATCTGGATAGCGGCACGATGATAGATCAGATGACCGGAGTGGGAGCGGTTCTTCGTTCGATTCCTTATCGACCCGCTCAGATGCAGTCGTGGCAAGGGTCTCCGCTTTGTCTATTTTTCTCCGGAGACTCTGTCTCAGCCCTTTCTTTGGGGCGGCCAAGTTATCATCATGCTTCCGGAAAGGAGCGCATGACCGCGGCCCCGCCCACCCCAGGCATCCTCGGCGACCTGGCCATGGTCCTGGGCGTGGCGGCCCTGACCACCGTGGCTTGCCAGCGGCTTCGCCTGCCGGTGGTGGTCGGCTACCTCTTCGCGGGTCTCATCATCGGCCCCCACCTGCCCATCCCCCTGGTGGCCGACCAGGGCAATGTCCACACGCTCTCGGAGCTGGGCGTCATCCTCCTCATGTTCTCGCTGGGCCTGGAGTTCAGCCTCAAGAAGCTCCTGCGCTCCGGCCCCTCCGCCGCCCTGGTGGCCCTGATCCAGGGGGGCTTCATGGCCTGGGCCGGCTACCTCGCCGGGCGCTTCCTCGGCTGGGGCGCCATCGAGAGCGTGTTCGCGGGGGCGGCGCTGGCCGTCAGCTCCACCATGATCATCGCGCGGGTCTTCGAGGCCATGAATGCCAAGGGACCCCTGGCGGAGCTGGTGCTGTCCACCCTCATCGTGCAGGATCTCCTCGCCATCCTCATGCTCACCCTGCTCACGGCGCTGGGCTCCAGGGCGGGGCTCAGCGTGCCGGCCTTCCTGCTCACCCTGGGGCGCCTCGCGGGCTTCCTGGTGGTGGTGACCGTCCTCGGCCGCTGGATCCTGCCGCGCTTCGTGCGCTGGGTGGCCGACACGGGCAGCAGCGAGACCCTCCTGGTCACCGCGGTGGGGCTCTGCTTCGCCTTCTCCCTGCTAGCGGCCAAAGCAGGCTACTCCGTGGCCCTGGGCGCCTTCCTGGCGGGCATGATCGTGGCCGAATCCGGCCGCGAACGGAAGGTCGAGCACCTCGTCCATCCGCTGCGCGACATGTTCGTGGCGGTCTTCTTCGTCTCCATCGGCATGCTGATCGATCCCACCCAGCTGCTGCCCAACTGGAAGGCGCTGATCATCTTCAGTGGGCTCGTCCTGGTCGGGAAGATCCTGTCCGGGGCGCTGGGCGGCCTGCTGGGCGGCAACAGCCTGCGGAACTCCATCCGCGCCGGCGCGGGTCTGGCGCAGATCGGCGAGTTCAGCTTCATCATCGCGGCGCTGGGCCAGGGGCTCGGCGTGGTGGGGCCGGCCCTCTTCCCGGTTCTGGCCGCCACCTGCGCTGTGACCACCCTCACCACGCCCCAGCTGATCCGGCACTCGGAGGGCCTGGCAGATGGCGTCGAGCGCTGGCTGCCCCGCCGGATCCGCCATTTCCTCCTGCACCATCGGGCCGCCATGGGCCACCTGCGAAGCCTCCCATTCCGGAAGGCGGCCTGGGACCACCTCCGCCGGCCCTTCGGCTACCTCCTGCTGGATAGCCTGCTGGTGGCCGTGTCCGTGGGGCTCGGCACGTTGCTCCATCGGACCCTCACGGGGCTCGTGGTCGCCCGGGGACTGTCCCATGCTCTGGCGGTGTACCTGGTCTGGCTCCTCGTCGGCGGCCTCGTCCTGCGCTTCCTTCTCGGCATCCTCAAGCAGATCCGGCGCATCGCGCGCGCCATCGCGGACCGGGCCATCCTGGTCTCCGGGGACCGGACCGAAGGCATGTCGGACGCCATCCGGTTCGTCATCGAGCTGGCCCTCGGGGCCACGGTGGCCCTGCCCATGGTGGCGGTGCTGCAGCCCCTCCTGCCCACGGGCCTGGTCCCGCTCCTGGCCCTGGCCGCCATGCTCCTGTCGGGCTTCCTCCTCTGGCGGCGCATGGGCGCCATCCAGCGGGGCTGGCTCGAGGGGAGCGAGGGGCTGGTCCAGCGCAGCCGCGACAAGGGCGGGCCCCCCACCCCCGCGCCTTGATGCCAGGCCGCTTCGCGGGTGCAATGGAGACGGGAAGGAACCACCATGAAAGCCATCTCCCTCCGCGTGGACGTCGACACCCTGGAAGGCTCGGTCACGGGCATCCCCACCCTGCTGCGCCTGCTGGACAAGCACCAGATGCGCGCCAGCTTCTACTTCAGCTTCGGGCCCGACAACAGTGGCAAGGCCATCCGCCGCATCTTCCGCAAGGGCTTCCTGGCCAAGATGCGCCGCACCAACGCCACCAAGCTCTATGGCTTCAAGACCATGATGTACGGCGTGCTCATCCCCGCGCCCATCATCTGGAAGCAGGCCGCCGCCGAGATGCGGGCCGCCAAGGCCGCAGGCCACGAAGTGGGCATCCACGCCTGGGACCATGTGCAGTACCACGACCTGCTGGACCGCAAGTCGCGCCGGTGGCTGTCGGACTGGTACGCGAGCGCCCACGAGGCCTTCGGCACGGTCTTCGGCGAGAAACCCCTGGGCGCCGTGAGCCCCGCCTGGCGCTGCAACGACACCACGCTGGAACTGCAGGAGGCCTACAGCCTGGCCTACGCCGGCGACTGTCGCGGCTTCGCGCCCTTCTATCCCGTCGTGAAAGGGCGCACGCTGAGCACCCTCCAGATCCCCACCACCCTGCCCACCCTGGACGAGCTGCTGGGCCTGGACGGACGCACGCCGGACCAGGTCAACCGCGAGGTCTGGGACCTGGTGCGGGAGGATGCCCTGAACGTCTATGCCCTGCATACGGAGGTCGAGGGCGGGGCGCTGTTCGAGACCTTCGACGCCTTCCTGGGGGGCCTGCGCGAGCGCGGCGTCCAGGCCCGTACCCACGCGGACTGGCTGCCGGAGCTGAAGGCCGCCAACCCGCCGGCCAAGGCCGTCTCCCGCCGGGAGATTCCCGGCCGGGCGGGCTGGGTGAGCTGGGAGGGCTAGCCCTCGCAAGACGATGGCCGATGCAGTAACCTTCGGAGCAACCCTTTCCTGAGGTCTCCATGCGCTTTCCAGCCCCGCTCCTGCTCTGCACCCTCGCCCTAGCGCCTCTTGCGGCCCAGGGAACCCCCGAAGAGGATCGCCTCAAGCGGGTGGAGGCCCGGGTGAATGGCCTCAACTGGGAACTGGATTCGGTTCGGAAGGCCGCGGACGACCAGCTCTGGTTCCTGCGGCTGTCGGATGTGGCCGTGGTGGACAAGGTGACCTACACCGGGCCGCCCAATCCCAAGGGTGAGGAGACCTACGGCATCAAGAACCAGCGCCACCCCTTGAAGATCCAGCAGTATGTCTTCGTGCCCCGCAAGGCGGAGAAGGGCCGCAAGCTGCCTCTCATCGTGCTGCCCCATGGCGGTGTCCACGGCGATTTCGGCACCTACCACGTGCACGTCGTGCGGGAGATGATCGAGCGTGGCTACATCGTGATCGCCCCGGACTACCGGGGCTCCACGGGCTACGGCAAGGGCTTCTACGAAGCCATCGACTACGGCGGCCTGGAGATCGACGACGTGGTGGCGGGCCGGGACTGGGCCGTGGAGCACCTGCCCGTGGACCCGAAGCGCTGCGCCATCGTGGGCTGGAGCCATGGCGGCCTCATCGCCCTCATGGCCGTCTTCGACCACCCCGAGAAGTTCGCGGCCTCCTATGCCGGCGTGCCCGTCTCGGATCTCATCACACGCCTGGGTTACGTCGGGCAGGAGTATGTGGCCGAGTTCTCTGCCAAGTTCCATATCGGCAAGGAACCCAAGGACGCCGTGGAGGAATACCGCCGCCGCAGCCCCGTGTGGAATGTCCAGAAGCTCCGCACCCCCCTGCTCATCCACACCAACACCAACGACCGGGACGTCAACGTGGTCGAGGTCGAGCAGCTCATCAACGCCCTCAAGGCCGCCGGCAAGACCTTCGAAAGCAAGATCTACCAGGACGCCCCCGGCGGCCACAGCTTCAACCGCATCGACACGACGGTGGCCCAGGAATCCCGCAAGGAGATCTATGCGTTCCTGGAGAAGCACCTGAAGTAAGTCGTCCTTCTTCGGTGCGAAGCGCCTAGAAGAATCGTGGCCCGAACGGGCCACGATTCTTCCATGTGAACTGATGGATCAAGCATGTTGCTTCAGCTTGTCCTTGCCGCCGAACCATTGATCCCAGTACACCACCACCGGCGCGGCGATGTAGATGGACGAGTAGGTGCCCGTGATGACGCCGATGACCAGCGGGAAAGCCAGATCGTGGAGTGCCGGCCCGCCGAAGAGCCAGAGGCAGACGCTGACGAACAGCACGGACATTGAGGTGAGGATCGTCCGGCCCAGCGTCTGGTTGATGGAGTCGTTCACCAGCTTCGTGATTGTGGACCGCCGGTACTCCGGCCGGTGGCTGTTCTCGCGGATGCGGT